>Ga0187833_10000846_pt1 | contig 35772 bp, 32 predicted proteins | sample ETNtaG_37_FD_167968 | JGI IMG/M metagenome (GOLD analysis project Ga0187833, IMG submission 167968) | Marine microbial and viral communities from oxygen minimum zone, Eastern Pacific Ocean - ETNP2014_SV_400_PacBio MetaG (Illumina Assembly) | ecosystem: Environmental > Aquatic > Marine > Hypoxic...
ATTGTTTGTCTAATAATTGTACTTGTTTCGTATTTGATTATATATATAATAATTCAAAAAATATAAATTTAAAGCTTCAAAAGCATAGTCGCGACCTTGTAAATTCCACACATTCTTGTAAAAAATCCTTACTCGTAAATTGTAATTGTAGCCTTCCTAAAGACATTGTCCCTTTATTGATAAATTCATTATAAGTCAAAAGTTTACCAGATCTGGGTATTTCTAAGCCGGAGAAGAGCACAGTGAAAGAATGATCTGTAATGGTTTTGTCAGTGAGAGATAGTATTAAGTCAGTCATAACTGGTTCGAGGGATGTGGCCGAGTTCGAGGAAAAAATCCCAGAATGCACAAGAATCATTTCTAAAGGAAATATTTATGGTATTAATTGGTGGATATTTAAATAGTAAATAAAATTTAAAAAAATTATCAATAATTTAACACCTATTTTTGGTGGAGCCCATCCACCACACTTTTATTCCATCCTTTTCCAAAATTCTTACTATTCCTCAAAATTGTTTGAAAATATTCAATATTAGAATTTATTTTTATCTTGACAGATATAATATATAATATATATTCGGCTTTGAAAGTAGTTAGTGAAAGCACATTCGTTTTGATCCTAATAAAACGATTTTAACAATTTAATAATGATTTAGAAATTTTGATAGTTTTGGTAAAGCTTTATAGAGAGGAACTTTTTAAAGGGAATCTATAATTGGTAGCTACATGTTAATTGGGGTCTTTTTATTTGTTAAAAGTTAAATTCTATCTACTTGAGGATTATTATGATTATAGATTTTCGTATTCGTCCGCCGTTTAAGAGTTTTCTTTCTTTGTCTATGTATGGACAAAGTAAACCACCAAAAAATTCCCGCTACGAGTCTCCCTTTACTTGGGACTGTGGTCCTGTTCCATCAGCGGAGCTGAAGTCAATTGAACTTCTAATATCCGAAATGGATGATGCTGGTATTGATCAGGGAGTAATCATGGGGAGACAGGCTGGCTCTAAATATGGATTTGTACTTAACGATGATGTAGCCGAATTGGGGCATAGATATCCGGAAAGATTCCATTTATTCGGGGGGGTCTGTCTTAACGACGTTTCAGCAGCAATTGATGAAGTCCAGCGAGTAATTGGTGAGATGGGTTTCAAGGGCATCGCTGTGGATGGGGGTTGGAGTGATCCCCCAGTTTATATCGACGATGAACGCTTTTATCCAATTTACGAAAAGTGCCAATCACTTGGAGCAATTTTGTCATTATCTCTTAGCATATTTCTTGGACCAGATCTTAGCTATGTAGAGCCTGTAAGGCTTCAACATATTGCAGCAAGTTTCCCAGATTTACTTATTGTTGTGCCACACGCCGGTTGGCCATATGTAATGGAATTTCTTGGGGTTGCTTTTATGTATAGAAATGTTTGGTTGGCTCCAGATTTTTACGTCTACATTCCTGGGATGCCTGGTGCAAGTCAATATGTGGAAGCTGCAAATTACTATATGGCTGATCGATTTCTTTTTGCCAGCAGTTATCCAGAGCGACCGCTTAAGCAAACAGTAGAAGAGTTCAAAAAGTTGCCTTTTAGGTCTGATGTGCTTGAAAAGGCATTACACAAAAATGCTGAATGGATATTAGGAGATCGAGAGGACTAAACTAAATTTATTAACCTTTTTTAAAGTCTTTTGAGATTATTAGTTAAAAAGTATTTTTGCCAACTATTTAATTTTTTCTAACCACCTTGGAGAACCATGAGAATTATAGATTTTAGAGCTCGCCCCAATACAGAGCAGTATATGAATCTTTATTCCGGTACTTATGCTTGGGACACTTATTTTAATTGTCCGAAACCGGAAAATGACACATTAGATAATTTCATGGCCTCTCTAGAGAAAACTGGGGTAACAAAGGCAGTTTTTACAGGGCGCAACTCTCCACGTGTAACTCTCAGCAATGATTATTTGTTTGAATGCGTGGATGCACACCCAAATCAATTGTTTGGGTTTGCCGGCATTGATCCCACTCAGGGACTAAACGCTCTTAGAGAGATAGAGAGATGTATTTCTAAATTGGGAATGAAGGGGGTCTCATTAGATCCTCACCACATCAATATTTTTCCAGATGACCGAATTCTTTACCCAATCTACTACAAGTGTATTGAATTAGATGTTCCAGTGATATTTACCATGGGTCCACTAGTAGGGAAATGGGGAGCACCAGCTGCAGTTGACAACTTGGCTGAAGATTTACCAGAATTAAAGATTATTTGTTCTCACGGGGTTTGGCCTCAGGTTACCGAATTTATTGCTCTCGCCTTCAGGCACAAAAATGTTTACCTTGAAGCATCAATTTACCAATTTTTACCAGGGGGTGAGCCAATATTTGAGGCTGCCAATTCAATTTTACAGGATAAAATCATCTATGCTAGCGCTTTTCCTTTTCGTCCACTAGATGATATAAATAGATTTTTAGAATACCCATTTAACGAGAATGTAGTAGACAAACTTGTTTATAAAAATGCTGCTCGCTTGTTAAAAATTGACGAAGATCAAGAGGTGTAAATGGGGCTACTAGAAGGTAGAGTTGCAATAGTTACCGGAGCAGGCTCAGGCATTGGAAAGGCCACAGCTTTAAGGATGTCACAAGAAGGGGCAAAAATGGTAGTTGTTGACATAGTTTCAGATGATGGTCAGGAAACTTTGGCAACTATAGAGGAGCGAGGTGGGGAAGGTATTTTTGTTGAGACTGACGTAACAAAATGTGACCACGTTGAGAGAATGGTAGATACTGTAAAAAGGAGCTATGGACAAATTAATATTCTTCACAACAATGTAGGAGTCGGAGGTTCTAAGGCAGCACATGAAACTACTGAGGAAAATTGGGACCGGATTATTAACGGATGTCTTACAAGCGTTTATTTCTGCTGTAGAACAATTATACCACTGATGCTTAAAAATGATGGTGGGAAAATAGTCAATACCGCCTCAGTCTTAGGCTTGGTGGCATCCCCTAAACAGTCTGCATACTGCGCGGCAAAAGGAGCTATGGTTTTGCTCACCAAACAGATGGCAGTTGATTATTCCGCACAAGGTATTCGCATCAACTGTGTATGTCCAAGCGATATATCAACTCCAAAACACCAAAGGTTTTTTGCTTCACGTGAAAATCCAGAGGCAGTGCGAAAAAGTCTGATGGAGAGACACCCTATTGACCGCTTTGGAAAACCAGAGGAAGTTGCCGAGGCAGTCTTGTGGTTGGCATCTGATCTTTCATCCTTTGTTACTGGTGTTGCTCTCCCTGTTGACGGTGGATTGACGGCATGGTGATAGATATTGCATGCGTGATTTATTTGTTAAAGTAAATACAAGAGAGAAAGAAGGTTAAATGAGACTTAAGGATAAAGTTGCCATAGTTACCGGAGCTGGCTCAAGTATAGGACAAGAAAGCGCGATTTTATTTGCAAATGAAGGAGCCCGGGTTATCGTCGCTGAAATAAACGAGGATGCAGGGCAAGAAACTATAGAACGAATTGGTAAAAATGCTTTGTTTGTGAGGATAGATGTCTCTTCCTGGGATGATACCCAAAGGATGGTAAAAAGTGCAGTTGAGAATTTTGGTGGTCTAGATATTTTATTTAATAATGCCGGAATTGATCTCCCAAACGCGACGACTGTAGTTGAAACTGAGATCTCTGACTGGGAAAGAACAATCAACATCAATCTTAAGGGGGTCTTCCTAGGAGTACATCATGCCCTACCAATAATGATGGCTCAGAATTCCGGGGTTATCATTAGTACCGCATCGCGTGCTGGTTTAGGTGCGACCAAAGGTGAAGCGGCATACTGTGCCTCCAAAGGAGGCGTGGTTTCGTTGACTCGTCAATTGGCAATAGATTATGCTAAGTACAACATTCGTGTGAACTCAATCTGTCCAGGTGGGATAGATAGGCCAACTATTGATCGTTCTATGTTTCTCGATCAAACTGTTGGTGCTCTGGAAAGACGAAATGAACAAATCATTCAGAAGGTGCCTATAGGTAGACTATGTTCACCACAAGATGTGGCTCAAGCGGCATTATATCTAGCTTCAGACGCGTCAGCTTATGTAACAGGAACGGCACTTGTTGTAGACGGGGGTGGTCTTGCTCTATAAAGAGACCCGTGTAGTTTTAATTAAATTGGAGATATAACATGGATTTCGACTTTAAATGGCATGTGTTAATGAGGTATCAATCCTTTCTTATAGATGGTGTTTTGATAACCGTTCAGATGGCCTTATTAGGTATGGCTATTGCGCTCACCGTAGGCTTAATCATTGCCTTGATGGCTAAGTCAGGAATAAAAATTTTGGAAATCTTTTCCGATATTTACATCCAGGTTTTCCGAGCCATTCCGATTTTTGTGTTCCTAATTTGGTTGTTTTATGGTGCAGCGATGTTAACTGGGATCAACGTTCCGGCATTCTCAACGGCAGTAATCTGCTTATCTATGACACATTCGGCTTTTATGGCGGAGACTTACCGAGCAGGCATTGAATCGGTTCCCATGGGTCATAGGGAGGCAGGTCTATCTGTCGGTCTGAGCAGATTCCAAGTGATGCGCTATATCACCTTGCCACAAGCTATACGTACTGTTCTACCGCCTATAGGTAATGAGTTCACGATCGTTTTTAAAAGTACAACAATCTTAGGAATAATTGGAGTGGATGAGTTGGTAAGAAAAGCGCAGTCTGCCGTTACTCTTAGCTTCCGTCCCTTTGAGTTATATAGCGCAGTGGCTGTCATTTTTATTATAATGGTGGTTATCATCTCACGTTTCAATCTATTCCTGGAAAAGAAATTTAGTTATTCGTAATAAACTTGTGTTTAAGTAAAATTTTTTAGCTGTCTAGAATTTTTTAGAAAAGAGGTTGTCTCAGTTCATCCTGGATTCACTGGGATGTTAATTAGCATGCTTATTAGAAGCATGCTTTTAATTAATTAATAACATTGGAGGAATTATGATCTAATTTTTACCAAGTTAACTTGCCCTCTCCTTAGCGATTTGAAATATAATAAGGAATTAGTTAAGGAAAAGGTTTTTTCAGTTCATCCTAGATTCACTGGGATGTTAATTAATATGCTTTTTAAAAGCATGTTATTGATTAATTCACAAACAGAGGAGAAATTATGTTTAAAATTATATCAAAAGTACTTACCCTATCCTTGGCAATGGTTTTAGCTGGTTCTGTATTTGCTGAAAACATCTTGGAAGAAATACAATCAAGAGGAGAAATCCGTATGGCAATCTTTCTTAAGAGTGCCTCTCCTTTACAGAGACCAAATGCACAAACTGGGGAAGCAGAAGGCTACTTCGCTGATTGTGGGCGTATGATAGCTAAGGATTTAGGAGTCAAGGCGGTATTCATTGATACCGAATGGAAAGCCATTATCCCGACACTCTTATCGGGCAAGGCTGATATGATTATTGCCGCTCCTTCTGCAACTCCAGTTCGCGCTCTGTCAATTGATTTTCCTGCCACCACTGCTTACTATGACGTAAGTGTGCTCGTTCATAAGGACAGCCCAGTTCAGTCCTTAGATGATGTTTCAAAACCTGGGGTAAAGATCTCAGTAATGGAAGGCTCAACCCAACATTTTTTTGCTAAGAATAGTTTCCCAAATGCTGTAATCAGAGCCACTGAGGGTTCCATGGAAGCTCGTTTGGAAGTGGCCTCTCAAAGATCTGATGTTACTTTCCAGGACGCTTACCAGTCGGTCAAGTTTAGTAAAGAGTACCCTGATACAAAAGTGCTACGAGATGAAAAAGGTAAAATTGTTGTTGCACAACGAGAGCCTGGTAGTTTCGCTATCCGGCAAGGCGATCCGCGCTTCTATAATTGGCTTCAGAATTGGACCCAATGGAACCGTGAACAAGGTGTGCTAAAAGCCTTATATAACAAATGGATGGGGTCCCTGTTGAGTGAGTGAAATATCAGTTCTCATAATTTTAATTTTATACATCACATTGAGATGGGGTCTGTTGACAAGAGATTACAGGCCCCAATACTAGTGCTTACAATGTTGATAGCATCTTCAGATTTGAGATGTATGAATCCCTATTGGGATAAGTAGTTCAAGTAAAGAATATGAAATGAGCAAATCGTTATTAACAGGAATTCGTGAGAGAGGGTTTGTTCGTATCTCTGCATATTGGGGAGAAACATCAGCCCAATATCTTGACCCAGACAGTGGTGAACCAGCCGGATTAGTTGGCTTGGTAGGTGAACTGCTAGCTGATGACCTGGGGGTTAAGCCCGAGTTTGTGAATATGGTTTGGGAAGACCATATTGATGCATTACTTAATGATCAGGTAGATATAAGTATCAAGCACACAAATACACCCGAGAGAGCTTTTAATGTAGAATTTACAATTGAAAGTATACTCTGTGAAGAAGGCAGGATTGTCATACTCAGCAGTAATGATCTAAAAAAAGAAGCTGATCTCAATCAGGCTCACCGGATCATTTCTGTGGCAAAGGGTTCGTCCCAGGAAGTTCACGTTCGAGAACGTTATCCTCTTGCCCAAGTCAAAATATTGACAGATGCACAGGAAACCCTTGATACCGTTCTTAACGGTCAAGCAGATGCCTGTCTTCATGATACCAAAGTTCCAGGCTTTTTGTCACTTCATACGGAGTGTACCATCTTGACTAAAGATGACGGTCAGCCGATTACACCCTATAAAGATTGTGTTCATCCATGCATCAAACCAGGTGACCAGCGCTTTTTAAACTGGCTGAACAGTTGGATGGCCTTTAACAAAGCTGCCGGCAAGTTTGATCGAATCATGAATGAAGTGGAAGTAGTACACAAAGAGAAGTTTGATCGACTTGTTACCAAATAAAACCAAACTAACACATCAATTATAATTGATTGGATAATATGCCTGAAAAATTACTTCAAATTCAAAATTTACATAAGTCTTTTAAAGACCTTGAGGTTTTAAAAGGCGTTAACCTTGTAGTAGAAAGAGGAGAAGTCGTCGTTATCATTGGACGAAGTGGTTCTGGTAAGAGTACACTGCTCCGCTGTATAAATTTGATTGAGCTACCTGAGCTTGGTTATATGGAGTTCAGTGATAAAGATAAAGAGTTCAATTATGAATTAGACTTTGCAAATCTAATAATAAAAGATTCATCTTTGCAAAAGATGCGAACGGACATTGGCATGGTATTTCAGCAATTCAATCTGTGGCCCCATATGACTGCAGTGGAAAATGTAATATTGGGTTTAGAGAAAGCACTTGGTGTCCCTCTAAAGGAGGCTAAGGAACGTGCGATAAAGCAGTTAGAGAAAATGGGTCTTAGTGACAAAATAAATGCATATCCTGGCACCTTATCAGGCGGACAACAGCAACGAGTTGCCTTAGCCAGGGCATTAGCACTTGAACCCGCCCTCATAATGTTTGATGAAGCAACGTCCGCACTTGATGCTGAACTTGTTGCTGGTATGTTGGAAGAAATGAGACGCTTGGCAGAGGAAGGTATGACCATGATAGTTGTTACACATGAAATCGGGTTTGCCAGAAAAGTTGGAGATCGACTTCTCTTCATGGACCAAGGGGTTGTAGTTGAAGAGGGTATCCCTCAAGAAGTTTTAAACAACCCACAGCATCCTGAAACACAAGCATTTCTTAGTTCCATGATTTTCGAGTGAGAGATTTAAAATCCCAAAAAAGAATATATAAACTTTTTAAAAATAAATGAATCGAAGATTTAAAGTTTATAAGTAGATTATTTGGTGTTTTTTGAAAAATTGATAGGGGGGATTTAAGCACATTTATAGGTTACTTTAGATTCTATGTCAATTTTCTTTAACAAGTTAGGAAGAAGTATTTGATTATTTAGATGTTTACATGCACCACTTCTAAATAATTAGAAGTATTAAATCAGCATTTTGTAGTATTATTTAATTATAAATTATAGATTGCAATATTTGAGACTAGAAAAAACAATCACCTAATTCTTAAATTAAGGTTGAATCATGATTATTAAGACAGAAAATCTGCCAGAAATGGACGGTGAAAGAAATCCATTGGTTATGAAGAAGGTCATTCATCGAGATGATCAAAGTAATGATATTAGTATAACATGGGTCAAAATCTGGGGACACCACAAAAAGCTAGTCTGTCATGTTAGTGATCGTGCTTATTACATCATTGACGGTGAAGGAGAGTTTAATGTTGACGGTTATCCACCAGGAAAGGTTAACAAAGGAGATCATGTGTTTATCCCAAAAGGCGTACCTTATGACTTTGATGGACACATGACCTATTTGGTAATAAATGGGCCAGCATTTCAAGCTGGCTCAGATGTATATATAGAGTAAATATAGGTATTGTAATTGATAAAGGAATCAAGGCTAACTATAGTTAGAGAAAGAGGTGTTTTACAAATAGCTGTGGCTTTCTCCCCACCCCCTGAAGAAGGTCATTCTCCTGAATTTTACCTAGACAAAAAAAGCGGAAAGCCAACTGGTGTGGTTTGTGAGTTAGGTAAAGTGATGGCTAAAGATTTAGGTGTTAGACCAAAATTTGTAGATATACCCTGGCCTGAACATATGCAAGCCTTGTTGTCGGAAAAAGTAGATCTTTTAATGAGTTATACAAATACGCCGATGAGAGCTATTGAATTAGAGTTTGCTGGGCCATTGCTGCCTTCTAAAGCAGTAATGATTGTATCTAAGGATAATCAGATTAAACAAAAAGATGAGCTGAACAAAGAGAACAAACGTATTGGCATCTGGCATGGCTCTTCTATAATTGATACGGTCAACAATCATTTCCCATTATCCACCATAAGTGAACATGCCGATCCAGCTTCAGCAGTAAAGACTGGAAAACTTGATGGATGTGTAGTTGATGCTGTCACTAAGATCTTTATGGATAAAAACCCTGATTTAAGTCTTTTAAGGGATAAAAATGATAAAATTGAGGTTTTAGCCGAAGAGTGGGGACATCCTGCAATCAAGAGCGGCGACCAAATATTTCTTAACTGGATTAATAATTGGCTAAATTATCACAAGAATCTAGGTACCATTAATTATTGGTGTAATAGTTGGTGGAAATCTTGGATGGCGGATTAAGTTATGGTTGAAAAGAGTATTTTAGAAGGTATTCGAGAAAGGAGAGTTCTGCGTATACCAGTTGATTTTTCTCCCCCACCATCTGATGGGTTCCCACCAGAATTTTATATTGATCCAAAGACTGGCAAAGAGTGGGGTATAGCTCCAATTATGGGCAGACTTATGGCGGATGACTTAGAGGTGAGGCTTGAGTGTATAGATATGCCTTGGCCGGATCATGTATCGGCTTTGCTTTCAGGAAAAGTGGATATTTTACCCAAACATGTAAACACGCCTAAACGTGCTTTGCAGGTAGAATTCGCCAATGGTCGATTTATGCTTTATAGAGTTACAGCCCTGATTCAAGAAAAACAATTAATTTCTGAAAAAGAAGATCTAAATCAAGAAGGAAAAATTATCTCAGTATGGTATGGTTCATCAATCAAGGAGATTATAAAAAAAGAATTTCCACTGGCTACGATTAAGGAGTTTAAATTCCCTTGGATAGAAGTTCAAGAAGGGAGGGCAGATGCTTGTTTGACTGATTCTGTCACTAAAGTGTTCCTCAAAAAGCATTCAGGGCTCAAACTAATGAGAGACAAAAAAGGTAAACTTATTATTTTCTCTCGTGAATATGCTCAACTTGGAATAAAGCCCAGCGATCAAAGGTTTCTAAGTTGGATAAACAATTGGTACCAATATCATGAGGCTCAGGGTACCATCAATTGTTGGTGTAATATTTGGTGGGAATCTTTTATGGCGGATAGATCGTAGTAAATTTTTGAAATAATTAATTCATATTTATACTTTTTTAAATTTTTATCTAAGTTACAACCATATATTTGTACACTTTCCTTGTTTGGTTGTGGATTGATTTTTAAGCTGCAAATTCAATGATCAAAGCCTACAAGATATAATCGTTCGTCTTAGCTGTGTTCAAATTAATTAAAAGGAATAAACTTTTTTATAAGCTTCATAATGTCTTATAAGCTAAAAAATAGCTCAACTTCCTTAGTCGCTAAAGCTAGAAAAAAAATTATTGAAATTGACGCAAAACAGGCAATTGGAATGGTTGGGCGTGATGATATCGTGATAGTCGACATTCGAGATTTTCGAGAACGCCGACGCATGGGATATATTCGTGACAGTTTCCATTGTCCTAGAGGTATGGCTGAATTTTGGTTTGATCCGGAAAGTCCCTACTTCAAACCAATTTTTGACAAACACAAAACATTTATACTTTATTGCGCATCAGGATGGCGTTCAGCTCTAACTGTTGAAACTTTGCAGAAAATGGGAATAGAAAAAATTTCCCATATTACGGATGGTTTTTCTTCTTGGATTGAGGCCGGCGGAGAAATTATTCAATGTAAAGAGGGAAATGGGAAGTGACTTCATGTAAAATAAGTTAGCAACATACATTGTAACGATTCCTTCTGTACAAAATCATAGAAGTGACAAACTAAATTGAATATGAATTTTTTAAAGTTATTTACTGTATAAAATCAATTTCTTATGGAGAATAATCATGAACAATAATTTTCGGGGCAGTTTTACTGTCGCTGTAACACCATTCACGGATGATTTGGCAAACATTGATTTTTCAGCATGGTACAAATTTTTAGATTGGCAACTAAGTGAAGGTGTTCCTGGGATAATAATTCTAGGAACTACAGGAGAGTTCTTGACTATTAAAGATAAAGAGCGTGAAGAATTTGTTGAATCAACAGTCACTCACATTAAGAAACGAATACCTGTATTAGTGGGGACAGCAAATGCTCATACGCCAAATGCTGTTCGTTACAGCAAGGAAGCGGAAGAATTGGGTGCTGATGGTCTGATGATTTCTCCACCTTATTATTACACTCCAACCCATGACGAAATATTTAACTATTATCAAAAAATATGTGAACAGGTAAATATACCAATTATGCTTTATAACAATCCTTTCACTACTAATGTAGACATGCCTGCGAAACTTATTGCAAGGTTGACTAAAGACTTTGAGCAAATAAGGTATATTAAAGAGGCAAGTATGGATGCTGCTCGTGTTTTTGATATTATTACTGCAACGGATGGAATAATGAATGTGTTTGCTGGTGAGCGAATTGTAGAGTCTTATCTTTTGGGAGCGGTTGGTTATGTAAATCCTTATGGGAACTATATTCCCAAAGCGTCAACAAGAATATGCGAAATGATGACAGATGGTAGAGTGAGTGAAGCAAAAATGATCCAACATCTCATTGATGAAATTCAAGAGGTCATTGGTGAAGGTCATCCTACATATGGTCACCAGTGTTATTCTAAAGCATTAGCTGAACTTGCTGGATATCCTGTTGGTGATGTTCGGGCACCCCTCACAACTTTTAAAGAACTTAAAAATGAAGGAGTGGAAAGAGTAGAAAAAATATCTTCATTAATAGGTAAACTAAACATGCTTGTCGATGAATTAGACATAAAATCAGGAAAAAAGAATTAATATATATATTTTGACAACTAATCAACAGAAAAGGTAACCAACCATTTTCTCAGAATAACATAAATATAATTACCAAATGGCGACAAAAATTCATCTTTTCTCTCAGAAAGAATTAAGAAGTCTTAAGTTAAAAAATCGAATCGTAGTCTCTCCGATGTGTCAATACTCTGCAGTTGAAGGTCACATCCAAGACTGGCATATCGCACACCATTCCAGATTTGCTCTAGGTGGTATGGCTTTGTCCTTTGTTGAAGCGACAGGAGTGACTCCTGAAGGCAGAATTACACATGGTTGCACTGGAATCTGGCATGATGATCATGTATTAGGTTTAAAAAAAATTGTAAATCTATATCATTCTCAAAATGTAGCTGTTGGTATTCAGATAGGGCACGCAGGAAGAAGAGCTAGTTGTCTTAGGCTCTTAGATGGGGGGCAACCGATTCCTACAATAGATACTGAAGAACCTGCCTGGGATATAATTGCCCCTAGTGCTATAGCAGAAAAAAAGGGTTACCCAATACCTAAATGTATGAGTCATGAGGAAATACTAGAAGTAGTTGAGGCTTTCAAAGCATCCACAAAAAGAGCTTTGGACGCAGGTTTTGATACTATTGAAATCCATGGAGCTCATGGATACTTAATTCATTCTTTTTTTTCTCCACTTTCAAATCACCGTAATGATCAATATGGCGGTAATCTTAGACGAAGAATGACGTTCCCATTGATGATAACTGAAGCTGTTAGAGAGATTTGGCCTGAAAACAAACCACTATTTTATCGGGTATCGGCAGTAGATAATATTTCAGGAGGAATTTCTATTGATGACACGGTGGAATTAGCAAAAGAGCTGAAAATTCATGGAGTCGATATTATTGATTGCTCATCTGGAGGTATGTCAGGCCCATCGACACAACCCAGAGAGAAAATGAAGCGAGGATTTCAAGTACCGTATTCAGAAAAAATCAAGAAAGATTCAGGAGTTAATACTATGGCAGTGGGTCTTATTATGGAAGCAGAACAAGCAGAAAATATCCTAAAAAATAACCAGGCTGATCTAATCGCACTTGCTAGAGAAATGATTTCAGATTCAAACTGGGCTTTCCGTGCTGCTAAAAATCTAGGTCTTGAAAACCCATATGATATTTTACCAGATTCATATGCATTTTACCTTAAAGTTCGTGATGAAAATTTGTAGCCCTAATATATGATTTCAATTAATTAAAGATTGATTTGATAAATATTATTACCGCAAATAACTCGCTCCATTTACATCTAACGTTGCACCTGTTAAATGCCTACAAGACCCCGAAGATAAATAAGATACGAGGTTCGCAAGGTCAGACGGTGGGACCCATTCTTTCATTGCTAGGCTTTGGGTTATTGCATCTTCACCATTTGTTGATTTGGCAAAATCTTCAGACATACGTGTTCGTACAACGCCAGGTGAAACAGTATAAGCAAGTATATTTTCTTCGGCATAATGTCGGGCAATAGTTTTGGTAGCATTCATCACAGCAGATTTAGAAGCCGAATAAGCTATCGTTGATGGGGAACCCGGGCCGCGGTGTGCCACCCAACTTGAAATAGTAATGATAATACCACCACCTTTTTTTTTGTAATGGGCTACTGCCTTTTTCATGAGATTGCATGGCGCCATTAGATTTACAGCTAGAGTATCATCCCATGTTTTTTTCCAAATAAGATCTGAATCATCAATTCCACCTTCAAAACGAATTATGGCAGCGTTGTTAATGAGAACATCAACTCCATTTCGCCAGCGAATTGCTTTTTCCCATAGGTTTTCAACTTCCGTCACTTTTTTGAAATCTGCTTGATAAGTAACAATATTAGCTTCAGCACTAGAAGAAATAACCTCTTCCATTCCCGTTTTATCTGAACAATATTGTGCTATTATGTTAGCATTAGATTTAGATAAATTATTAACAATGGCAGCCCCAATACCTTTAGATGCACCTGTCACTAGGATTGTTTTATTTGAAAGGTCTATCATTTTCTTAAAATTTAGAGATTTAAATTTAATTATTACTAATAATAATTATTTTATTAAAATTGACTTTGTATAAGGTAATGCAATTTTCTTTATCAGAGGTCACTTATTTAAGTAATTGCAACGAGTTGTCGTGAATTATATTAAAATTAATTTTGTCACACAATATTTTAGTACAAAATTTAATTTATATAATCAATAATTTTTAACAAAATTAATACCACACAATAAATGATAACGATTAGTTTTAGTTGTTGAATATATACTTTAAAATCATCTAATAAAGATTCATGTGTTAGTAATATAGATTCATGTGTTAGTAAATAGTTCACTTTATTATTAAAATAAACACTTTATCATACCCAAAAATAATTAAAAAAACTATTTTTAATTTATTACAAAAGAACAATTAAGATGACATCTTATTTGTTAAATATTTTAATAAATTAATTATTGATAAAAAAAATAGGAAATATACTTCCAATGCGAGCATCTTACTCAGAAAATATTGAACTTTCAAATCAAATCAAATTTGAATTTGAAGGAAGAATTATGTACGCATTTCCTGGAGATAGTATTGCTGCTTCTTTAACATCATATGGCATAATTAATTTGAGGGTGACCTCATCAGGAGATTCTAGGGGAATTTTTTGTGGAATGGGCGTGTGTCATGATTGTCTTGTAGAGGTAGATGGTAATCAAAATCAGCGTGCTTGTATGACAAAGGTGAAGGATGGGATGCGAATATTTAAACAGAAATTCTTTGGAAATTCACAATTAAAGAAATCAAATCAAAAAGAAAAAAATAATGCTGAAATAAAAGTAGAAACACCAGACATCTTGGTAATTGGTGGAGGTGTAGGGGGTATGTCTGCAGCAAGGATAGCTGCAGAATCTGGTTTAGAAGTGATTTTGATAGATGATAGAGTGTCACTAGGAGGACAGTTCTCTAAACAACCAACACCTGTTCATGCCTCTACGTTATTTTCTAAAATAGATCCCCAAATTAAGCTCGGAAAGAAACTTATTAAACAAGTGGAAAGTACAGGTGTAAAAGTACTGAAAGGAGTTCAAATATGGGCTGGATATGCTGAACGAAATGTTTTAGCCATAATTGAAGGAAGAAATATATTATTCAGCCCTCGAAGACTTATTGTTGCAACAGGGGCTTATGAACGTCCAATACCAGTTGAAGGATGGACATTACCGGGGGTTATGACAACTGGAGCAGTTCAGACTCTATTAAGAACATACAATGTAATTGCGGGTAAAGAGATCTTTATCGCAGGGAATGGGCCATTTAACATTCAAGTGGCTCTTGAGCTTGCAAGAGCCGGTGCATCAATAGTAGGTATTTCTGAATCATCTAACAAGCCTGGTTTTAAGTCTCTAGCATCAATTATTGAAATGTTTAGGAGTTCGCCTAAGCTTGTTTTTCAAGGCGTGCGATATATTAAAGATATTAATAAAAATAAAATACCTATGTATTATAATTATAATTTATCTTCTGTTAAAAAGGATGGAGATAGATTGAAGACAACTATTTCAACGAATTCTTCCATTAATCGATTGGGTCAAAAAGATATTTCTTTTAAAAGCGATATAGTATGTATGGGATATGGATTCCTTCCATCGAATATTTTACTTCGGAACCTGGGATGTAACCATGTTTACGATACTTTACGGAAACAATTAGTAGTTGAACGTTCCAATGATTTTGAGACAAATATAGCTGGAGTTTATGCAGTAGGAGACTGTGCAGGACTTGGTGGTGCATATGCTGCGCGTGATGAAGGAATAATTGCCGGAGTACATTCTGTATTATCCCTAGGGATTAACATTACTAAAAAACAAGAAAATGAACGTTCAATAAGTAGAAATGAATTAAAAAAACATCGTAAATTTCAATCTGCATTCTGGAAATTATACTCTATTAAAATACCAAATTATTTAGATATCCAGCAAGAAACTTACATATGCCGCTGTGAACTTGTGACCATGGGACAAATTCGTAAAGAAATAAAATTAGGATGTATTACGATTGGAGAAATAAAGCAACGTACTCGAGCAGGAATGGGACGTTGTCAAGGACGCTATTGCGCCTCTTTTCTTACAGAAATATTAAAGTCAGAAACAAATGCGCCAATAGATGAAGAAAATTTTTTTGCACCACGATTTCCTATCAACCCAATTAAAATTCATGAAATAACAAAATTATGATAAGATTAAAATTTTATAGTATAAATAGAAGCTAAAAAATACTTTTTCATATATGTTAAAGTTATATTATATAAAGTCTTGAAAGTAGAATTTGTACTTGATATCACAATTTATAAAAATACGTTTTATTTTACAATATAAATATTTTCAATATTAATATGCGTTTCTTCATAATTTCTGACAAAAAGTAATACCATAACAAATTTTAAAATTAGAATGAATGATTTAATGAAAAAAATCCTAGATGAAAGGGAAATAAAAGCTGTACTAATAGAGTACTGTTGTGCACTTGATCGCATGGATTTAGGTGCAATAGCTCATTTGTTCTCAGAAGATTGTATTGTAGAGTTTGGCGCTGACGCTAAATTAAATAGTCGTGGACCTAAAGCCTTATCTAAATCTCTTGAAAGAATGTGGAGATGGGAAAGGACTTCGCATCATTTATCTAACATAAGCATAAATTTTGCTGGGTTATTTAAAGCATCTTCAATAAGTTATGTTACTGCATGGCATGAAAGGGCTGATAAGACAACAGCAACTATTTATGGGCAATATCATGACGAATTTAGACAAGAAGATGAACGCTGGGTTATTACAAAAAGGAAAATGTTTATGAATGGTAGTGATTCTGGTTTTACTGTCGGTATTTTCCCATTTAAACGAAAGACTGCTCCAGAGAATTGGATTTCACCAAAAAATATTGATTAAAATTAAGCAATTTCTAACTTAATTATAAATGCCCGATTTCTGTCAGTTTGCACTTTAACGTAACCAGCCAGTTCATTATCTAATTTTTGGTTCCCAGTATCAATAAGTATGCATTGCCGAGGAAGTTCGTATATTTTCTTAGTACTTGCTATTATTAAAATATTTTCTTTTTTTACCCTTTGAATTATTTCAGCAGTTATTTGTTGATTACCCCGGCCGAATAAAAAGCCCTGCCCTCCTATAATTCCTGAGATTATATATAGGAGCCCGTCTCTAGTTAAAATTTCCAATCCTCGTGAATTAACATCCCGTCCAATTAATTTTCGACCTTTGAGAACATCGACCCCTAGAAGTGTACCGGAGACGCCAATCCTATTCAGGAAATTCTGTGTTGTCCGGCCGGGTCCAACAATATAAGTAGCTTCCTTATCTAACTTATTTTCCAAATATTCACTAATACCATTGATTGATTCCTCATCGTTCAACTGTACATAGCTTTTAGGATTTTGCACTAAGAACTTGTCACTAGGAATTGTAGCATAACCAATTAATCTTGTTCTTATTTGGTCATATCTACGCATATCCTCATCCAAATCCATTATTTCTGCTGTTGATGTGGGAAAAGTATCTGAATGATTTGAAATTATTCTACTTACTAGCGAACCAACTGCATTTGGACTCGTTCCAAATACTGATGAATGCATTTTTACACCAGCTGGTATGCCAAGAATGGGTATTTTATCTTGAAGTGCATAAAAAATGTCACAAGCTGTTCCATCACCACCCGAAAAAAGTATCAGAGAAACTTGTTTTCTAGCCATTATTTTAACAGCTTTAATTGTATCGATTCCTGTGGTTGTTTTTTTATCGATATCAATTATATAATCTGTTTTTAAACCAATCTTCTTGCATGATTTTTCACCCATTTCTGCTGAGCATGTAATTAGTGAAAATTTGTTAATCATGAACTTTAAGGGAAGTAAAGCTTGTTCTGCTCGAATTGCTGATTCTTTTTTCGCACCAAGACTTAATGCTTTTTTTAAAGTATTTGAGCCATCACTTCCCTTTAGTCCAGTTTTTCCTCCCATTCCAGCGATAGGGTTAATTACTAAGCCCAGTTTGAAAATATTCTTAAAACTGACATCCATCTAATTATTAAAATAAAATATATTGTTCAATCAAAAGTTTATAAACTTAAAATAGGAGCTTATAGCCAATAATATTTATTAAATAATGTATGTTTTTTTAATTGTAAGATTTATTATATTTTGAATATCTTGTTCTTAAACTAACAATATGTAAGCTATTAATAATTGAAACTATTTCAAAAATAATATTATTATAAATACATATTCATATATAGTCATATAACTGTTACAGTTTTTTAATTAATAATGTAAAAATACGCAATCTATAAATGATAATCAGTATCTAATAGTATAAAAAAATTCTAAAAAGTCACTTAATTTAATTATATTATTCTAAATTATAATTTACTTGCTGCCAAAAGATTTTGAGTATAAGGATGTGAGGGATTATTAAATAAATCTTCCGAGGCACCCTTTTCAACAATTACCCCGCGATACATTACAATAATGTTGTTAGTAATTGCACGTACTACTTCAAGGTCATGAGAAACGAAAACATAAGTTATTTGCAAATTATTTTGAAGTTCATCGAGGAGACTTAGGACTTCCCTACGAACAGAAAGATCTAGAGAAGATGTTGGCTCATCCAGAAAAATTAAACTTGGTTCAGGAGCTATAGCTCTTGCTATGGCAACCCTTTGTAATTGACCTCCGCTAAGTTGCTCTGGGCGTCTGTTTCTTAATTCCTCGTTAATTTTTACAGCATCTAATACTTCCTCTATACGTTGAAGGCGTTGTGTCTTAGACCAATCAGGTCTAACATTTAGAGTTTCACCAACTGAGTTCCTAATATTATATACAGGATTAAATGATCTTTGAGGATTTTGAAAAACAATCTGTGTTTTTCGTCTTAAATTATTAATATCTTTGTTTCTATTATAATTAATCTTTTCTCCTCCTAATATTATTTCTCCAGAACTTAATTTAGTTAGACCAAGCACACATCTTCCTATTGTTGATTTTCCACTTCCACTCTCACCAACTATACCCAAAGTATGGCCTAAACGCACTGAAAAGGAGATATTATCAAGAGCTTTTATTATTTCAGTATGACCATAAATATCTACCGATCTAAAATATTTAGTAAGATTTCTAACTTCAAATATAATATCTTCTATTTTAGACATAAAATTAATTAGTTAAATAATCTAGATGTTTTTGACTTGTATTACCTAAAGTAGAATTTATGTATATAATGGATATCATTAATCACGTATTATGGTTTTAGGAAAATTTTTTTTAGAACAAATTGATTAATAAAATTATATTATTTAAGTAATTTGGACGAAATACTCTTGATCTATAGTTTGGTCAAATTTGAGCACATTCCAATAAACTTTTAGTATAGGGATGAGAAGGATTAGAAAATACCTCACTCGAATTTCCAAACTCAACAATTTTCCCTTTACACATTACCCCTACTTTTGTACAAATCTTTTTAACTACTCTAAGATCGTGAGATACAAAAAGCAAAGAAGCACTTAATCTAATAAGTTGAGTATGAAGCAATTCAAGAACTTGCATTTGAGTTGTTACATCTAAGCCGGTTGTGGGCTCATCAGCAAGAAGAAGTTGAGGTTCACAGACTAATGCCATTGCAATGTTAATACGTTGAGCCATTCCTCCGCTCATCTGATGAGGGTATCTATAGGCTACTTTTTTTGGATCAACAATTCCTAAGGATTCTAATAAATTCAATGCTAAATTCCACCCTTCTACTTTTGTTGCATTAATATTGTAACGATAAATATCTGATATTTGTTCACCTACACGCATTAGTGGGCTAAGAGCAGAAACGGGGTCCTGGTAAATCATACTAATCTTTTTTCCTCTAATTGTTTCAAAATAATTATCGTCTTCTTTATCTATACGATTCCCATTGAGCGAAATTGCACCTTTAGTTTGATAACCTCCATGAGGGAGCATTCTCAAAATTGTTCTCAAAATCATTGATTTTCCACATCCGCTCTCTCCAACGAGACCAACATTTTCTTTGAGGCCGACCTGAAGATCAACACCCTGAAGCGGATACACGCTACACTTATCATTTGACTTAATTTCTACATGTAGTCTTTTTACTTCAAGTAGATTTTTCAAACTGAACTCCTAATTTGATGAGTCATTTGTTGGCGACTTAAACCATTAATTGTATAAACCGAAATTACGATGGCGAGTCCTGGGAAAACCGATGGCCACCAAACTCCAAGCATGAGATAACCTGCTCCGGCATTAATCATCGAACCCCATTCTGGATGTGGTGGTTCAACTCCTAGACCAATAAAACTTAATCCAGCAATGATCTGGATTGCATATGCACAAGATAAAACGAATAAAGAAAAAATTTGTCCTTTTGCATTTGGAATGAAATGCTTAATAACAATAGTGAGTCCATTTAGTCCCGCACAACGGGCAGCATCAATAAATTCAGCAGTTCTTAGTGGTAATAATGAACTTCTAATAATTCTAAGATACATTGGGACATTAACTATAGCTATTACAAGTATCATGTTTCTATTTCCGCCACCAATTGCAGCAAATAAAGCTAGAGCAAAGAGGAGAACGGGAAACGACTGAATGACTTCTACAAATCTAAGTAATAAGAAATCTGTAAATCCTCCTTTATATGCAGCTGTTGCACCCAAAAGTGAACCGATACCTCCTCCTATCAATACACCAACTAATGAAAGACTAAAATCAATTTGTGCTGCGTATAAAACTCTAGATAAAACATCAAAACCATAATTATCAGTTCCAAACCAATGGTTCCATGAAGGCGCGGCAAGTGTATTCATTGGCTTAGGCTCCAGAGGGTCATAAGGGGCTAACAAAGGTCCAAACAACACAATAAACAATAATATTAAAAAAATAAATACTGGGGGACGTTTTAATTGATTTATCATTTTTTTAAGTTTTTATGTTTTCTGAATTATTCACTTAAGATAATGATATTTTGATTATTCTCGTAATCTGGGGTCGAGTAATATTTGCAGAAGATCAACTAAAAAGTATATTACCACATAAAGTGTTGCTGAAAGAAGTACTACTCCAAGAACTGGATCATAATCAGAAAAATCCATTGCTTGGACCGCATATGTACCTATTCCTGGCCAAGAAAAAACTACTTCAACCAAAACTGCACCGCCAATCATGTAACCAAAAGTCATTGCAACAATATTAATAATCGGTGGAGCTGCGTTTGGAGTTATATGACGAAATTTTATTACTCGACTTGGTATTCCGTAACTGCGAGCAGCTTCTACAAACTTACTACCGAGTACATTCGAAAAAGAACTTCTTGTAACAGAAAATATTGGGGGACTACTCGTAAATGACAATGTTATCGCAGGCATTGCTAAATATTTAACCGCCTCTAAAAATAAAGTAAAGTTCCCATTAATTAAGGCATCAATTGTATATATACCTGTCACAAAAGGAGGTGGATCTGAACCACCAAGTCTTCCGAAGGGAGCTGGGAAGATATCTAAAATATAATAGAAGATATAAATAAAAATAAGTCCTAGCCAGAAACTTGGAACAGATACCCCGAATTGACTTAAAACACTACCTAGGCGATCAGCCCAACTGTGTGGTTTAAAAGCTGCGATAGCTCCAAGTGGGACCGCCCAAAATATTGAAATACCTACAGCGTAAATTACTAGCTCTGCTGTTGCTGGCAATCTTTCACCAATTTCTTCTTTGACGGGAGCAAAAGTTCTTCTTGAAGATCCTAAATCACCATTCGAAAGGCCTTTTAAGTAGTCTACATACTGCAGCCATAATGGTTTGTTTAGACCCATTTGCTCTTTACGCTCTTCAATCATTTCTTTAGTGCTATACACACCAATTGCTGCATACAATGGAGTTCCAGCAAATCGCGTAACACTAAAAGTGAGCATTGACACAGCTATTAAGACTATAAACAAGATACCTAACCTTTTAAGAAAGTACCTCATCAGTCTGATTAAGATAGCATAGTTGTTTTTTTGTTTTGAATCTTCATTTCCGGAGTAATTTTGCGATTTCATTACAACTTAATTTAAAAAAGAGGTTTGATTTTCATTAAATTACTGAAATATACTATTAACTAAATCAGGAGAAAATTATATTGCATATACTAAATATTTTATTAATGTTTTATAAAAAAGGTTACCTCTTTAATGGTTTTTTAGTCATCTCATGTTAAAATTATGAAAAACTGATTATTGGTAAGATTATTCTTGAATACCCCAACCTCCTCCTCCACCAGTTTTTACAAGTATTTTTGTGCCAGCAGGGATGGGCATCGCATTAACCTTAAAAATTGTTTTTGGTTTTTTCCCAGGAATGGTTACAGAAACATCAGGGGCTGCACCATCTTTACCGCCAAATAAACCCCATGAAGGTGTTCCTGTTCTTTCAAACCATAGCTGAAGTCGACATGGTTTTAGAACTTCATATTCCTTAATAATACCCATTCCTCCCATCCACTTACCTCTTCCTCCAGATCCATCTCGTAGGCCGTATTTTAAAATTCTTATAGGGTAACGTTGTTCTTGAGTTTCTACTGGGAAATTCTTAAAATTTCCTGCTGCAGAATGAATTAATGCAGACTCTCCGTCACCACCTCGGTATGCACCCCATCCTCCAACAAGTGATTCACCGGAAAGGAACAATCCATTCTCATCCTCACCGACTAAAGTCACATTCCATGAATCTCCTACGTGACCAGCAGCAGTTCGCTCTGGAATTGCAGAACTTAAGGCTCGTATAATCAGATCGATTGCTAACATTAGATGTGGGCCGTAATGCAGACATGGAGCAGTTTCATCTGGATTAAAACAGGTGCCTTTTGGGATTATGGTTCTAAGATTACGAAAATTACCTCCTGAAACAGCTATAGAAGGATTAACCAAAAACTTGTAAGCTTGTTCTATGGCTGAACGGGTTTGTACTAAACCTGAATTGACGCTACCTTTGCATTGTGAACTTGAACCAGTGAGATCTACTTTCATCTCATCGTTTTTAATTTGGACAGCAACTTTAACTTTTATTGGATCTTTTGTAACTCCATCATTATCTAAACTCCCTTCAGAAAAGTATTCACCATCAGGTATGAGTTTAACAGATTTTCTATCTAGTTCTTCTGCATGTCTGAAAATTTCATTTATCGACAAAAAAACCTGCATCCATCCATAACGATTCACTATCGATTTAAAACACTCAACACCTGTTCTACAAGCCGTGAACTGAGCAAAAATATCACCTACGATCGCTATTGGGAATCTAGAGTTAAGAGCAATCAAATCCATTATCTGCTTGTCCATTTTACCAGAATCAACTATTCGTGTTGGACCGATTCGAAGACCTTCTTGAAAAATATCAGTGGAATCTCCTACATAACCAGGGTCTTTGGCGCCTACATCGTTACAATGAGCCTTAGCTCCAGCAAAACCTCTCAGTTTTTTCTTAATGAAAATAGGCGCGAAGACGGTTATATCATTTAAATGACTACCGCATATTGTAGAATCATTTACGATCCAAATATCATCTTCATGGAAAATATCAACATTTTTTTTTGCTATTACGGTACGAATTGTACCTCCCAAACTACCTAAAAAGAATGGAAGACCCGGAGCTTGACCTAGCAAATCCCCTTCTGCATTGAATATTCCAACTGAGCAATCTTTCATCTCATATATGACAGGGCTAAATGAGGAACGATATAGGTTCCTTCTCATTTGTTCTGCACCAGAAATAAATGCATTTCTAACAACTTCAACCGTTGCAGGATTTGGCTTTTTATCAAAATTTTTCATTATGAATCCTCTCCATAATTAGATGATCACCTTCATTTGGGAAAATACTCCACTCGTTTGGAACAATTATAGTTGTAGATTTTTCCAAAACTATTGCATGTCCATCTATTCTTTTTCCTATGTTTTCTCGTGAATAGATAGGAACATTAAATGACTTACCATTGAAAATTACATTTGTTTCAGCAACATGACTAGTTACTGCAGATTTATTTGAAGAAAACGGACTTTTAATTTTTTCAAAATTTACTATTCCAGCAATTCGAAGTGAAACAAATTCTACGGGTGCATCAGGTTGAGAATGACCGTATCTTTTAAAATAGTCGTCATGGAATGATTCAAGCAAATGATTTTCCGCAGAATTATTTTTCAAAGGTACTAAAAGAGAATACTCCTGACCTGTATAACGCATTTCCGCACTTGACTCGTAACGAACATATCTAAGATCAGCCCCATCATCTATAATTCGTTTTAGCACCTTTTTTTTAAGTAAGGACAAGGTTTCTGAAATATCTGTTTGCGCTTCACTAAATTTTCTGAAATAAGTTGTGGTCATATCATGGCGCAAATCACCTTGTAGCATCCCCCACGCAGAGAATGCTCCTGCTACCGAAGGAATTACAATCTTTTTAATATCGAGCTCTTCGGCTATGAATGCAGCATGCAAAGGTCCTGCTCCGCCAAACGCACAGATAGTAAATTCTCTGGGATCTAGACCTCTTTCTACAGTTAATTCTCTAATGGCCTGTGCCATTTTAAAATGCGCCACTTGAAGTGCTTGTTCAGCAGTAGAAATAGCATCAAGATCTAGCCGGGAACCGACCTCAATAATAGATTTTTGAGCAGAGACCAAATCTAGTTTTAGATTCCCTCCTAAAAGTTGTTTCTGTGGCAATCTCCCCAATACCACATTGGCGTCGCTAATAGTAGCCATTTTACCACCTAGACCATAACAAGCTGGACCTGGATTCGAGCCAGCTGATTCTGGTCCAACTCGTAATCCTCCTGCGACCTCCTTAACAATGCTTCCACCTCCCAATGCAATAGAAACTAATTCAACAGACGGAGCTAAAATTGGCAAACCTTGAAGTTCAAATTCTGATTTAAGTTCCACGTCACCATTTCTGATAAGAGAAACATCAAAAGATGTGCCTCCCATATCTATGCAAATCATATTGGATTGATTTACTAATCTACCAATCTCTTTGCACCCGACCACTCCGCCAACTGGTCCAGAAAAAAGGGTCAGAACTGCTTGCTCCGAAGCTTGTGAGGCTGACATAGAGCCTCCATTAGATTGAGTAATGTGAACTGGAACTTTCAATTTTTTATTACTAAGTTCTTTTGAAAGGTGATTGAGATAATCTTTAACGATTGGGGTTATATAGGCAGAAACGACAGTTGTTGAAGTCCTCTCATATTCCCGCCATTCTGGTGCCACTTCATGACTTAATACAATTGGAATTGAGTTAAAATTATCCTGGAAATAATTTCGCACTTTAAGCTCATGGTCTGGATTAATATAACTATGAAGGAGGGAAACTGCTACTGCTTCAAAATTTTTCTTTTTTATATCGTTTAAAACTGATGCAAGAAATTGAAAGTCTATTTTATTTACTACTTTACCATCGGCATCTATACGCTCCGGCACCTCAAAAATATCTTCCCTTTTTAATAAAGGTAAAGGCTTCTGATACTTTAAATTGAACATATCTGGCCGATGTCCTCGCCCTATAATGTAAACATCTTTAAAACCTGAGGTAGTTAAAAGAGCAACTCGAGCTCCTTTTCGCTCCAATATACTATTAATTCCTGATGTTGTTCCATGGATAAAAAGTTCTGTTTCTTCCAACTCAGCACTAGACATTTCAATAGCCTTAAGCACTCCTTCAACTAAATTATCAGGGGTCGTGAGGACTTTCCCAATTTGTTTAAATTGCTTTTCTCCCTCTATAACTAAGTCTGTAAAAGTACCCCCTATGTCAATCCCAATTCTGTTGGTCAAAACTCTATCTCCTTCTTTAAATTACTTGTAATTGTCTAATAGTATTCGTTAAAAACTTTTAAATAACTGCAAATTTTTAGAAACTAGATTTTCATTTTAAGGAAGCCTGAAATTCAGCGAAATGAACCGCAGTGATAATTGGATCTAAACAAAGTGCGTCTACTTTGTCGTTGATTTCATGAATCATCCCTCCCCATAAAGTACATCCAAATAAAACGGCTTTTGCTTCATCTTCTTCTAGCATTTTCTTAGCTACCGGGACCGCGTTTTCATAGAGTTTTTTTCGAAAAATCTTATCTATATCTTCCGCACTTAAATCAGTATTTCCTACTAACTCCCCAGTTTCCCCCTCAGAGTGCATAGGTACAAATCTGATCGGTCCAACTACATCATCTAACCCATAATATCTCAAATTTGCTCTTAACCAGTTGGCGGTAGTTTTCCAAGCATGTTCATCGGGACAAAGGACTCCCAAGCGTAATCCCCGTCCTGCAACAGTAGCTGCTGCAGCCTGAAGAGGACCAACTACAGGGATATTTGCCGCTCGCTGAGCTTCAGGAAGACCTGGATCTGAGCAACAACCTATGATTACTGCATCACATCCATCTCTTTCTGCTTTTAAAACCTCTTTTATAATTTCATTTATATAAAGTGGTACAGGTGGAAGCATAGGTCCAGAAAGTTCATTAGGAAGGCTTATATTACAAACATCAATTGTTGTATTCTTCGATGCAATCTTTTCCAAGAGATCGGTCCGACTTTCTTCATAAAGATTACTATCAACTGGTTCAATGTATCTAATCCTAATCATAATTCTCTCTCATATATTAATTAAATTTTTTCAAAATCAGGTAAAGGACCGAGTAAAGCCCCTCCATCCATTCTAAGTTCAGTTCCTGTTATAAAATTTGAATTATCTGAAGATAACCAACAAATCGCTTCTGCAATTTCCTCTGGTTCTGCTGCACGTCTTAAAGGTATTGAACTTAGTCTTTCTCTCCACCATTTGTCCGTATTGCCACTATCTTCTGCCATTTTTTGATTAATTGGAGTTTTTACCATTCCAGGTATAATTAAATTTGCACGAATCTCCCTTTCAGCACCTTCACTCGCAATTGTCCTAGTTAGTGCAGCTAACCCTGCTTTCGAAACAGCATATGCGCCTACTTCAGGCTGAGACATTTGTCCTAATACTGAACCGACAGTTACAATAGAGGCACCTTTGCTAAAAAGAGGCCATGACGATCGAAGGCAACGCATCACACCTGTCAAATTAGTTTCAATAACATCGTTCCAATCAGAATCTAGCTGCTCTGATATAGGAGTTTCATTGAGGAAAACTCCTGCTACAGCACATAAAATGTCAATACATCCAAAATCTTCTTTAATTTTTGCAAAAGCCTGATCAACGCTGACAGAATTTCTGAGATCTATTACGATTGGAACAGGTTTATATTTTGATTCACATTCCTCTGCTACAAGGTTCATCCTTTTCAAATCGCGAGAAAGCATTATTACTTTGAACTTAATTGAAGATAGCTTTTTCACTAACGCAGCTCCAATACCGGAACTAGCACCAGTAACTACAGCAATTTTAAAATCATTCATATTTAATAAATTATAGTTTAGCGGTCAAAATCTGGTTTTGGAGGAATTACTCCTGTTAATGGATCTTCATCAATAGAATTTAAATCTTCTTTATTGCCATTGATCTCCCAATTCAGTAAGGCAAAAGGTACATTCCCATCTTTCCAAACTGCATCATGAATTTTTTGAAATTCAAAGGCATCCCCTTGAATCTGTATTGACTCTGAAATCAGTCGCATAAGCTGATGTTTGCCAACCTGGTAAGAAAGAGCAATCCCAGGGTTTCCGGCATAAAACGCGCTTTCTTTAAGTGCTGTTGCTCTATCCACAAAAACTTTAGTCGAGAAAAGATCTGCTGCATCCTCAAGTGAGAGATCCCCTGTTGCCAAACCAATATCTGCTTCTACTCGCAAAGCTCTTAGACGGATAAAATTCCAAATCACTGTTCTTGTGTGAGGTGCAGCATCAAATAGACCAGCCTGTAACATCAATTCTTCATTGTAGTGAGCAATCCCTTCATTTGATCCTGAATCATAATAACGCCTACGAAGGGGGTTCTCATGACGGTAGCCAATTGCAAGCTGCTGATAATGAACACCTTCGTGAACTATTCCTGCGCGAGGATCTCTAGCATTTGCAGCATGAAAATAGCCTAAATCCAAACTGGGCTCTGGTACGTAGGAAACACCATTCTGATCGAGGCGATACTCATCGGTCAAGTCATTTGTAACGGCAAGGAACCCCACAGGTGCTAAATAATCTGGTATAGGTGCATTAAGATAATGACCAAGGTTATCAGGTTGCGATAAAAGATTATTATCTACATAAAAATCTCTAATCGATTGTTCATCTCTTTCTTCTATATCGCACTGCTCTTTTGCAGAACTTGGAAGAGTTGGTAAAGGAGTGGGGCTTGATAGATGATTTGAAAGCTTCTCCCACACCATAGAACGGCAATACTCATGCCGTGCACCTTCAACTAATTCTTCAGGGCTCTCACTCATTATGGCTACATTTCGTAGAAACCAAATAAAGACATCTCTCCCAACAGCAGTTCTGGTTTCCATTGAATTAACTCTTAAATCTAGCCAATTTCTGAATTCTTCTGCCGCTTTTCCAGCTTTTTGAGATGCTTTTGACAAGGCCCCATGAAGTGAAACTGGGATATGATTTTCCAGAGCACCAGTAGACATAGCAATACGTTCTCCAACATCAGGGAATTTAGCCCCTCGAATATCTATACCTGCTGATAATTGTTCTATAGCTGCTTGTGCAAAAGGTGCTACAGCATTACCTTCTAAGACAGTATATGCTTCAGAAAATATTTCTGGAACATTTTCCAGGGCTTTAATCGCCGAAGTTGCTCGATAGTCTGAAAATTCGTTAGGCTCTAATAGTAAATCCATATAAGGTCCAAGTGCCTGATCAACCCAAAACAGAGCATCTCTTTGCCAGCTTCGCATAACGTCGAGTTCCCAGTATACTCTTGATAATAATGACCCAAGAAGACGATGGTCTACGGCATCGCTGACAGTAAGGGTTTTTGGATCAATTTTTTTCCAAAGATCTAAGAAATAATTACGTTGTTTACGATATTTCTCAATTGAAGCCTCAGAAAAATCTGGACGCCAACCTTCGGGTCTGCTTTCATTCCCTCTCAAAGTATGTAATGACAATCTTTGAGGCTCACCACTTCTTGGAAGTCTGGGGATGTCATCTCCAGAATAAGCTTGCTGTCTCGCCCGCCAAGCCCAAATATCCAATCCTAGCTTACGAAGAGTTTTTTTGTTTTTTTCCATAAAACCTCTTTATAAAATTCTCAAAAAATATATCTTTGACAAATTAATTAAAACATGAAAGCGGAATCCCTTTATAAGATCCCAATTAGGTAAAAAATTATTAGTTAGTATTAATGAAACTTGTTCTGAAATGATAATCAGTATTTTACTAGCGGGAAAAATCTAACTGTAGAAAAAAAGTGGGCAATGCTCGATTCTTGCTAAATATGGACTCTTTGGTAATTTGGACTGCAATTATCCAAAACCTATTCTAAATATAATTTCTCTAGAATTGGGTACTCATTGCGGAATCGTTTTTTCGGAAAAATCGTAAGTTATAAAAGAAAAAATGTCTAAGGTAATTAAAAATTATTAGAATAGCTAAATATCTTCTAAACGATCTTAACAGCTCCATAACCACACTTTAAGACTTTAAAATACTTAAGTATGTATATTAAAGTCCTCTCATTTTCTTAACTATTTATAATTCCTTACAATTATTTCTATATTAGCAAATTTGTATCAATAATCCCTATTATTCTATAATAACTAATACAAAGTATCTCAATACCAAGATAACTAATTTATTTGATAAAATATATTTAATTTTGTCTAGCAACTTCAACTATAATTTACCCTCATAATTATTAGTTTTTTTAGAGCATTGATAAGATTGATGACTCTTTAGTGAGTTAATAATAAAACATAAGGAAAATCTTTCGTATCACCTTGGAATATATATGACAAATTTAAGTGCTTAAACTTTAAACTAAAATGAATATAAATCTAATGATATAAACTGCGAATGAAAATTTAGCAAATACTGTAATAATTCATAACATAAATTATTATAATGTATTTGATTTGATGAAATTAACTTATTAAATTATAAAACATTTACTTTAAAAAATTAGAATCCAAAATTGCTAATTTTGATCACTTTCTTTTTAATGGACGCAAATACAAAAGTGTATCAGGGTGTAATGTAATTCCTTCAATATCATCTCGAACAGCTAGAGTATAATCTCCGTCTGCTAACCAAAGCATAGGAGAGTCCTTAATCAGTTGTCTTATAGCTTTTCTATATGGAGCCCTTCTTTGATTATCATCTACTATAGCTGCTGTAGATTGATACCATTCGTCTACTTCTGAATTACTATACCCCGTCCAATTAATTACCACTCCTGTTCCCCACCACAGAAAAAAGTGGTAATACGGGTCATCTACATAATCTGTTAACCAGTCTCGCATAAAAGCATCATAGTTACCTTGCCCATTCTTTTCAGCCATTTTGGCTTGTGACACAGGTGTAATGGTCATATCAACACCAATTTTGGCAAAAGATGCTTTAAGGCTTGCAGCTGCCTGCTCTACGTGTGGGACTCCCTTAGCCGTAATAAGTTCAAAGGAAAACCCATTCACATGTCCACTTTCTTTCAACAGATCTCTAGCTTTATCTAGATCTGTATAATAACTAGGCATATCTGCTAAGTTATAAAGGTCAAAGAATCGCGAGTTTACAGACATTGGACCAGCAGACTTTGCAGCACGATTTTTTAATACACCATAAACAATATCATCATAGGGGACAGCATATGCCAAAGACTGTCTCAATGTAACATTTTCAAATTTAGCTCCTTTTCTTACATTTAGTCCTACGTTAAGTTTTTGTCGGTCCGGAATTGATAGTACTTTCACGCCTCTTGCTTTTTCAACACGACTTAATTCCGCAGCAGATAGAGCAAATGCTATGTCTACATCTCCAGTACTTAACATAGCCAATCTATTAGAAGATTCTGGAATAACCAGTAACTCAATACGATTAAAAAATGGTTGTTCTGCAAAGAAACTCGAATTAGCCTTCAAAACTATTCGAGTCCCAGGTTCCCACTTTTCAAGGACATATGCACCATTTCCAGCATAATTTCTAGACATCCATTTTGTAGCCCATGGATCATCACTTTTCGCATGACTTGAGACTTCTTTGCTGTCGAGCAAACCCAGAGTTTGATCTCTCATCAGTGGAAATTGAATAGCAGACGGCCTGGTATCGACGAGTTCAATAGTCCATTCGCCCACTCTTTTTACTTGATCCATACTTGTTATACCAATGTTCCCCCATACCCATGCAGGCCCAGCCTTAGTCCCTAGGGCTCTCTCAAGAGTCCACCAGAAATCATCTGCAGTAACAGGATTCCCAGTTGTTGGAAAAGTCATCCCTTTCCGAATGGTTAGCAATATATTGCGACCATTATTTGTAATTTTCCATGACTCGATTGAGTTTCCTTCAAAAATGGTAGTATCTGCATTTGTTGATTCATAGGAACCAGTTGGAATAGCATATTGTATTGGCTGAAGATAAGTATTCTTTAAAAATAAATTTGTTGCTCCCGATTGACCAAATGTGGGATCCATTGTAGCAACATCATCTGCGACAGCTATTCTCAGGGTGCGTTTATCTGCTTGTGCAGTACCAAACAGAAAAAAAACGTTAACTAAAATTAATATCACACGAAAAGTTAAATTACCCATTATCCCTCCTCAATTTTTAATAAATCAATTAAATTATTGTTCCAGCTTGAATGTTAGCAAATTTAACCATATATAGGTTGAATTATAGTAAGTATAATATATGATACATGTCAACAAAAAAATTCATATTATTTAAAAATTTTGGATACTGATGTTATAATAATAGGTGGTGGAATTTCTGGGTGTGTCCTTGCCTATTTTCTAGCATCAGATGGAGTTGAGGTCACTTTACTAGAAAAATCAGGATTAAATAGTGCTTCATCTGGCGCAAATTCTGGAAGTCTTCATGGACAAATACCACATGAAACTTTTTTAGAAAAAGGGCGAGAATGGGCTCATGCTTTTGGTCCCACGTTAAGCCTCATGCACGAATCTATTCAGTTATGGAAAAACTTAGAAGAGACATTAGAAGCTGATTTGGAGATTAGTTTATGTGGCGGGCTCTTAGTTGCAAAAAACGAAAAAGAGGTCAAGGCTATCACTTCAAAAGCTGCTATCGAGAAAAAATATGGAATTCAATCCGAATATCTTGGAAAGTCTCAATTACAAAATTTAGCTCCATATCTTGCTGAAGATTCTATAGGTGCAATGTACTATCCCGATGAAGGGAAAGCGAACCCTCTTTTGGTGACACCAGCTTTTGCATCAAAATCAGAAATATTAGGAGTTAAAATAATTAGGGAAGCTGAAGTAAATGCAATTTTACAAAGACGTAACGGATTTATAATAGATACAACAAAAGGATCTTTCGATTGTAAACGTGTTGTAAACTGTGCGGGAAAAGATATTGGTAAAATTAATGCTATGGTCGGGTTGGCAAATAAGATATTTGCATTACCAATACAATCAAATATAACTGAACCTGTTCAAAATTTTATAAATCATCTGATTTATTCAGCTGGTGAACGTTTAACCTTAAAACAGACGCACCATGGTTCGTGCATTATTGGTGGAGGTTGGCCAAGCCTTATTGATAAGACTACTGGACGTCTAATTATAAGTTTTGAATCCGTTATTAGTAATTTAAGAGCAGCAACTGAAATGGTTCCAAGTCTTGAATCCGCACAACTTGTTCGAACTTGGCCAGCGTGGGTAAATGCAACAGATGATTGGATTCCAATTCTAGGAGAGATTGAATCAATTAAAGGTTTCTTTGTATGTGCATTTCCATGGATGGGTTTTTCCGGAGCTCCAATTTCAGCGAGAATCTTAGCAGATAAGATCTTAAGTCCTCAAAGTCGTACATTTAAAAATTCAGGGTAATTAACATTAAAATTTTTTTATTAAAGGCTATTTTAAATCTTTTAAAGAGGAAAAAATGGAAAAGACAGTATCCAATGTACACCCGTATATGCCAAATTCAGCAGGAAATACTAAGGAAAAAATGTTGAATGCTATTGGGGCTAAAAATATTGATGAACTTTTTACACAAATACCAGAAAAGCATCGACTATCTGATCAATTAGATTTACCCGAGCAACTATTATCAGAACTGGATTTGAAGCGTCATCTTCTATCAATTTTGTCAAAAAATTCTACTTGCGAAAAAAACACAAATTTTATTGGTGCTGGTTGTTGGCAACATCATGTGCCTTCAATATGTGATGAAATTATTGGGAGAGCAGAATTTTTGACTAATGTGTGGGGTACACCTTCATCAGATCATGGGAGAAATCAGGCACTCTTTGAATTTTGCAGTTTATTGGGGGAGTTATTGAAATTAGATATGGTAGGACTCCCAGTTTATAGTTATGGATGCGCAGCAGGACATGCAATCCGTATGGCTTCAAGAATTACAGGACGGAAAAAAATTATAATACCAAAGATAATAGATCCAGAAAGAAAGGGAGTAATTAAGAATTATTGTGAACTTAAGAATATGGAAGGCCATATAGAAATTTTAGAAGTAAATTATGAAAAAGATACTGGCAATATAGATTTGGATCATTTAAGTAAGATTATTTCTAAAGATGTTGCAGGAGTCTACTTTGAAGTTCCAAATTATTTTGGATTAATTGAAAAAAATGGAAAAATAATTTCTGAAATAGCCGCTGAGAATGGTTCAGAAACTATAGTGGGATGTGATCCAATTTCACTGGGAATTATAAAACCTCCAGTTGATTATGGTGCTAATATCGTTGTCGGTCCGGTTCAACCACTTGGTATTCATATGAATTGCGGAGGTGGAGTAAGTGGATTTATTGCAACAAGTGATGATGAAAGATATGTTAGGGAGTATAATACCCTAAATATTAGTGTCACTGAAACAGATATTGAAGGACAGTTTGGTTTTGGTCTCAGTTTAGCTGGACAAACTTCATACGGACTTAGGGAAGCAGGTAAAGACTGGACAGGGAATTCTACATATCTTTGGGCGATTGCTGGTGCAGTATATATGGCTCTTTTAGGGCCAAGTGGTTTTATAGAATTAGGAGAACTTATAATTCAACAGTCAAATTATGCTTCAAAAAAAATTAATGAGATTGATGGAGTTAAAACTTGCTTTGATACGATTTTTTTTAAAGAATTTTTAATAAATTTTGACGACAGCAAATTAACTGTGAGTGAGATAAATGAAGAACTTAGAAAACGCAATATTTTTGGAGGCAAGGATTTATCTATAGAATATCCAGAATTAGGTCAATGTTCCCTGTATTGTGTAACAGAGATTCATACCAGACAAGATATTGAAAATCTAATCCATAACCTAAATGAAATAATATCATAATGAAACATAGAACAGAGATACGAGATTACCATGCTCCTATCTGGAATGAACCCGTGATAATGGAAATGGGTTCCGATGGGAGACGTGGTTTAATTTTTAGAAAAACAGACCAAAAAATATTTGATGAATTAGGAGATGCTAAGAAATTGCTGCCAAAAGGAATGTTCCGAGAAGAGAAGCCTGGTTTGCCGGAACTTTCTGAACACGAAGTTCAGCGCCACTATTTACATCTTTCACAAGAGACTCTCGGGATGATGGGTATCAGTCTTTTTGGCACATGCACAATGAAATATAACCCAAGATTGAATGAAATTGTAGCCGGTAGATCTGAAGTTGCGGAGACACATCCGCTTCAGCATGAAGAAACTTTGCAGGGCACTCTTAATATAATTCATAATTTTGATCTTATTCTTAGAGAATTATCTGGCATGGATAACTTTGTTTTTCAGGCTGGTGGCGGTGCTCATGCCGCTTACACCCACTGTTGTTTAGCCAGGTCATATCATGCTTCAAAGGGCGATTTAGAACAGAGAAATGAAATCATTACTTCTATACAGGCTCACCCTTGTAATCCTGCTACTGCGGCAAGTGCAGGTTTTAATATTATTACTTTGCCATTAGGCGAAAATGGGTATCCCACTTTAGACGCATTGAAAGCAGCTGTTTCTGACCGTACGGCAGGATTATTAATTAATAATCCTGATGATATGGGTATTTACAACCCAAATATTAAAGAATGGGTAAAGATTGTTCACGATGCGGGTGGCCTGTGTTTTTACGATCATGCAAATTTTAATGGGGTTATGGGAAAAATTCGAGCTCGTGATTTGGGTTTTGATGCATGCATGTATATGCTCCACAAAACATTTGGTGTTCCTAAAGGTGGTGGAGGCCCAGCTGTAGGAGCTTATGGTTGCACCTCTGAACTTGCTGAATTTCTACCATCCCCCGTTGTAACAAAATCCGAAAAATCTTTTAATTTAGACTATGACCGCCCAAATTCAATTGGGCGCATACGCGAATTTTGGGGGAATGTACCACAGGTCATAAAAGCCTATTCCTGGGCAAGAGCGATGGGTGCTAATGGTATTCAAGAGGCTGCTGAGATTTCTGTATTAGCCAATAATTATATGGAATCACGAATATTAAAGATTCGTGGAATTACAAAATCTCATCCGAATATAAGTGGTTACAGAATGGAGATGACTAGATATAGTATAGAAAAGGTCACAGCTGATACAGGTATAACAGTAGAAGATTTAAGCAATCGAATGGTAGATTTTGGCATAGATGCCCCTTGGTTAGCTCATCACCCATGGTTGGTTCCACAACCTTTTACACCAGAAGCAGGAGAATGTTATTCAAAAGAAGACATCGATTATTGGATTGATGTAGTTGAAGAAATAATTAGTGAAGCATACGAAAATCCCGAAATTGTTAAATCCGCACCACATCGTCAGCCTATAGGCAAAATCAATGCTGCTCTCTTAGAGGACCCAGACCACTGGGCGATGACATGGAGGGCATATATTCGGAAGAAATCTTTAAAAAAGAAAGACTGACTGTAATTGTAAAAATTGATACAAAAACATATTTTGTCAAACAATCAAATTAGTTTTTAGGATATTTAATAATTGTTGTAAGCAATATAGTGGACCCCATAAATGAGACAATGTGCTAAGGTGTA
>Ga0187833_10000847_pt1 | contig 35735 bp, 38 predicted proteins | sample ETNtaG_37_FD_167968 | JGI IMG/M metagenome (GOLD analysis project Ga0187833, IMG submission 167968) | Marine microbial and viral communities from oxygen minimum zone, Eastern Pacific Ocean - ETNP2014_SV_400_PacBio MetaG (Illumina Assembly) | ecosystem: Environmental > Aquatic > Marine > Hypoxic...
AGTGTAAGAAAGTTAGCAAGTTTAAATGAAATTTCTGAACAATCCATACCTAATATTACATTTGAAATTGAAAAATTAGAGAATCTTAGAAATTTTTCAAATTTAATTTCTAAAGAAGGTAATACAATTATTAAAATTATTATTAATAATAATTCAAAAAATCTTATTTTTGAACTTTCTAAAAAGAGAAAAATAAACCCAAAAATATTAAAATCATTGAAAAACGAGCCTTATTTGAAAAGAATAAATATATAATAAAAGTTGTAATTAATTTGATTAAATTGTAAAACACCCACAAAACGCACACGGTTATTGGTCCTTTGGACCGCCGGTCCTTAAATGGTAGAACTGTGGTGGAATAACCGGGAAAATATATTGTATATACCTAATATAACAATTCAGCAATTATTAGAGGCGGGCGTGCATCTGGGCCACAAGACTTTTAGATGGAATCCAAAAATGAAAAGTTATATTTTTGGCAGAAGAAACTCAATTCACATAATTGATTTAGTTCAAACAATTGAGTTAATTAATGAAGCTCTCTCAAAAGTTTCGAGCGTTATTACGAATGGTGGCAAAATATTATTTGTTTCGACTAAAAAGCAAGCTGCAGAGTCAATTGCTAAGTTAGCTAAAGATACATCACAACATTATGTAAATTTTAGATGGCTTGGAGGAATGTTGACTAATTGGAAAACAATCTCAAATTCAATAAAAAAACTAAAACAAATTAACGAAGCACTAGGAGATGACAATACAGGATTTACAAAAAAAGAAATTATCAAGATGGGACTTAAAAGAGACAAACTCGAGAGATCACTTGGGGGAATATTAGAAATGAAAGGTGTTCCAGATTTAGTATTTATTATCGATACAAATTATGAAAAGTTAGCCATCAAGGAGGCTGCTAAGCTAAATGTACCTATAATTGCAATAGTTGATACAAATTCCGATCCTACAAATATCGATTACCCGATACCTGGAAATGATGATGCACGAAGAGCAATAAATCTATATTGTGATTTATTAAAAGAAACTATTCAAAACACACAAAAAGAAATTAAAACTACTAACGAAAATGATGAAATCAAAACTCCAGTCAAAAAAATTGAAGTTGAAGAAAAAAAAGATAAAGTTCGATTGATTGATAAGATAAAAGAAAAAGTTATAAGCACTATATCAAAAGAAAACAATCCAATAAAAAAATAATTTTTTCAATGTCATCTTCCAGTCATTTAGATAAGATTAAAAAACTTAGGGAACTTACCGGCGTAGGTTTTGGAGATTGTAATATGGCAATCAAAGAATGTGGCGGCGATATAGAAGAATCAATAAAATATTTACGAATCAAGGGATTTGCAAAGGCTGGTAAAAAAAAAGAACGTGTCGCAAATGATGGTCTAATTTGCGTTTATGAAGAAAATAATAAATTATCAATAATAGAGATTAATTGTGAAACAGATTTTGCCGCAAAAAATTTAGAATTTTTAAATTTTTCAGAAAGTCTTTCCAAATTATGTTTTGAACTAAAGGGAAATTTAAATAATTTAAAAAAGAAGAAAATGAAAAATGGAAACAGTGTTGATGATAACGTAATTAATCTTATTTCTAAAATCGGAGAAAAAATTACAATTAGAAGGTGCAATTTTTTTAATAATAATAAATATATGAATTTTTCTTATGTACATGCAGCATTAAAAAAAAATATTGGAAAACTTGGTGTGCTTCTTTGTATAGAATCTATAAAATTCAATCAACAAATTAAAGACTTCGGACACAAATTGGCAATGCACATAGCGGCATCAAATCCACTGACTATTGATGTTAGTCAACTTGACAAAAAAACGTTGGAGAAAGAAAACGAGATAATTATTGAGGAACTAAAAAATTCAGGCAAAGGTGACAATATTATAGAAAAAATTTCAAGAGGAAAGTTAGAAAAGTTTAAACAGGAAAATACTTTAATTAATCAAATCTGGATTCATGATCCAAAAAAAAAAGTAAGAGACGTTATAGCTGAATTAGGTAAAGAAAATAGCATAACCATTAAAGATTTTGTTAGATATAAAGTTGGTGAATAAATAAGATTTACCCTTTAAAATACATATTTTTATTATGTTTGATAAAGACATTTATAAACAAAAAATGGACAAATCCTTGGAAATTTTTGCAAAGGATTTATCAGCTTTAAGAACGGGTAGAGCGAATGCTAGCATGTTGGAAGTTATCAAAGTTGATGTTTATGGACAAAAAATACCTATAAATCAATTAGGTACAATTACCGTACCTGATCCTAGAACATTAAATATTCAAGTATGGGACCAAAATAATGTGACTCTTGTTGATTCATCGATAAGAAAATCAGAAATGGGCTTAAATCCGCAAATTGATGGTCGTTTGGTTAGAATTCCGATTCCAAATTTAAATGAAGAGAGGAGGAATGAATTAAAAAAAATAGTTAAAAATATGGCAGAGAAAAGCAAAGTTTCAGTTAGAAATATAAGAAGAGAAGCTAATGATGCATTAAAAGCAATGCTTAAGGAAAAGAAGATTAGCGAAGATGAAAACAATAAATTTGAAAAAGAAATACAGAAGATTACAGATCAGGAAATAAAAAAAATTGATGAAAGAGAATCTCAAAAAGAAAAAGAGATACTGACAGTATGAGTGTAGCTAATCATGTTGCCATAATTATGGATGGTAATGGTAGATGGGCATTACAAAAAAGAAAATCAAGAAATTATGGCCATCAATGTGGACTCAGAGCAATAGAAAAAATTGTTGATTATTCAATTAAAAAAAAAATTTCTTATTTAACATTATTTACGTTTTCAAGTGAAAATTGGAAAAGACCAAAAAAAGAAATTAATTTCTTATTTAAATTATTAGAAAACTATTTCAAAAAAAATTTATCTAAAGTTATTAGAAATGGAATTAATTTGAAAATCATTGGAAATAAGTCCAAGTTAACAAGCAATTTAAGGAAAATAATAAAACTTACGGAGAAGAAAACCAAAAAAAATAAAAAAATTTCAGTTCAACTGGCATTAAATTACGGATCAAAACAAGAAATAATTAATAGCATAAAAATTGTTAATAAAAAAAAACAAAAAATTACAATCAAAAATTTTGAAAAAAATCTTTATACTTTTGGCTTTCCCAACCCTGATATTTTAATAAGAACCGGTTCTCAAAGAAGACTCAGTAATTTTTTGTTATGGCAATTAGCTTATGCGGAAATTTTTTTTGTAAAAAAAATGTGGCCTGATTTTAATAACAATGATTTTCAAAAAATATTAAATAAATTTAATAAAATTAAAAGAAATTTTGGAAATATTTAATGGCTACAGAATTAGGAAAGAGAATATTAACATCAATCCTTTTGTTTTTAATTACAATTTTTTGTATTTTGATACATAAATTTGTTTTTATACTCATACTTATTGTTACTTTATTTATAGCTTTTAACGAGTGGAGAAATATTAATTATAAATATTATAAGAAAAAACAACGTAACAATTGGAAATATTTTTTCCTTCAATTTGTTGGTTTAATTTATTTAATTATTTTTTTAAGTACATCGATAGCTTTAAGAGGTAATAGTTCTGAAAGCATAGCTTTTTTTATTATTATTTTATGTATATGTATTTTTTCTGATATAGGTGGTTACGTTTTTGGTAAAGTTATAGGAGGTAAAAAATTAACTAAAATTAGTCCAAATAAAACGATTTCAGGAAGCTTGGGATCTTTTATCTTTTCTATATTACCAGTATTACTATTTAATTTACAAAATTATTCTAGCATGTCTTTTAAAGTTTTACCAATAAATATAGCGCTTTGTTTAATTGTTTCTTTAATCTGCCAATTAGGAGATTTATTGATTTCTTATTTTAAAAGATTGAACAAAGTTAAGGACACGGGAACTATTTTACCTGGTCATGGAGGATTGTTAGATAGAATAGATGGACTAATTTTTGCTATACCAGCAGTATATATTTTAAAAATTACGCAGATATTTTAGCATGAAAATTAATATTGCAATACTTGGTTCAACCGGTTCTATAGGTGAAAACATATTGGATATTGTCAGAAAAGATAAAAAAAATCTTAAGGTGGTTTTATTAACAGCTAATAAAAATTATAAAAAATTAATTCAACAAGCCAAAGAATTTAAAGTAAAAAATATTTTAATTTACAATGAGAAATATTATGAATTACTAAAAATAAAATTAAAAGACAGTAAAATAAATATTTTTTCAAGAAAAACTAAATTAAGTAATATCTTAAAAAAAAAAATTGATTATACTATATGTGGTATATCTGGATTAGACGGTCTTAAACCTACCTTAGAAGTAATAAAATTTACAAAAACTATAGCTAGCGCAAATAAGGAATCTATTATCTGTGGATGGCATTTAATTAATAAAAAATTAAAAAAATATAAAACTAAATTTATTCCAATCGACTCTGAGCATTATTCGATATGGAATTTAACAAGAGAATATTCAAATAATGATATAGAAGAGATTATACTCACCGCATCTGGTGGCCCACTTCTAAATTTACCTATTAGAATTCAAAAAACAATAACTCCGGAAAAAACAGTCAAACATCCAAAATGGAAAATGGGTAAAAAAATTTCAGTAGATTCCGCAAACTTGATGAACAAGGTTTTTGAAATAATGGAAGCTAGCAAAATGTTTAATTTTAATTTAGAAAAATACAAAATATTTATTCATCCGCAGTCATATGCGCACACAATCATAAAATTTAAGAATGGACTAATAAAAATGTTACTACACGACACAGACATGAAAATACCAATTTTTAATTCTATTTATCATAAAAAGATAAAATGTATAACTTCAAAAAAAATCAATTCAAAAACTTTAAATAATTTAAACTTTTATGAAGTTGACAAATTGAAGTTTCCTTCAATAAAACTTTTGAAAAAAATATCTAAAAAAAATACTCTTTACGATACCGTGATAATAATTGCTAATGAAGAATTGGTTAAACTTTTTTTGCTGAATAAAATTTCTCTGAGACAGATTGTGGAGAATTTAACAAAAATTATTAATTTAAAAGTATGTAAAAAATATCTCACAAAAAAACCCACTTCACTCAGTAAAATACTTAAAGTTAGCGATATGGTTAGGTTGAAAATAAGCGGTATAAGTGTATGATCTTTTCTTCAATGAAAAAAGCTTTATTAAAATCATTATTTTTTTTTATTTTTGTAATAGCAATATCTAACGCAGAAATTGTTAAAGAAGTTAAAGTTGTAGGCAATGTCAGGGTTTCCCCAGAAACTATTGTTATGTTTGGAGATATAAGGGTAAATGAAGATTACAACGCTAAAAAAATAAATGAACTGTCCAGGCAACTATATGATACCAATTTTTTTTCTTATCTAGAGATTAATTTAACCAATGGTCTCCTAGAGATTTTAGTCAAAGAAAATCCAATAATTCAAAGTTTAGTTTTCAATGGAATCAAGGCAAAAAAACATAAAGAAGCAATAAAAGAGGTTATCGAATTAAAAGAAAAAACTTCGTATGTGGAAAATAAGTTGATTAGAGATATTCAAAAAATTAAAAAAGCTTTCAGAAATCAAGGATATTATTTTATAGAAGTAGAGGCTTACGCAAAAGAAAATGTAAATAATTCAATAGATTTAATTTATGAAATCAATAGAGGAAAACGTGCCAAGATAGGAAAAATTATCTTTGTAGGTGATAAAAAATTTAAGGATGGTAAATTAAGAGGAATTATCACAACTGAAGAGAACAAAGCATGGAAAATTTTATCCTCAAAAAAATATTTAAATCAAGAAAGAATTAAATTGGATACTCGCCTTTTAGAAAATTTTTATAAAGGCAAAGGTTATTATCAGGTCAAGGTATTGGCAACGAATGTATTATATGAAGAGGGCGAAGGATTTCTGTTGACTTATAATATTGACTCAGGGAAAAGATTCAGGTTTGAGAATGTTTCCTTAAAAATATCAGAAAGCTTAGATAAAAGTTCTTTTATTGAAATTACAAAAGATCTCCCTAAACTTAAAAACAAGTATTATTCGCCAAAAAAAATTATAAAAATTCTTGATAAAATTAATAAATTATCTACAAAAAAAGATCTTCAGTTTATAAATTCTAAATTAGTTGAAACTGTTAAAAATGATAAAATATTAGTAACAATAGATGTTTCTGAAGGAGAAAAATATTTTGTTGAAAGGATAAATATAATTGGAAATACCGTTACTGAAGATAATGTTATAAGAGGTGAATTAGAAGTTGATGAGGGCGATCCTTACAGCTTGTTGCTATTGGATAAATCTATAAATAAAATCAAATCAAGAAATATATTTGGAAATGTTAATAAAAATATTTACCAAGGTTCTTCACCGGATCTTAAAGTTGTAACTATTGAAGTTGAAGAAAAATCCACAGGAGAAATTTTTGCAGGCGCTGGAGTTGGTACTTCAGGGGGAACACTTGGGGGTGGTGTTAAAGAAAATAATTTTTTAGGCAGAGGTGTTAAATTAGATGTTAACCTACAATTTAGTGAAACGGCTATAAGGGGAAAGTTTTCTGTAATTAATCCAAATTATAATTATTCGGGCAACGAAATTAGATTCACAGCGGAAAGTACAAGAACAAGTAAAATGTCAACATTTGGCTATGATAGTAGCAAAACTGGCTTTTCTTTAGGCACTACATTCGAGCAATACGAAGATATTTTTATTTCTCCAGGTCTGTCCACTTACTATGAAAGTTTATCAACAAACGATAATGCTTCCAAAGCTCTCAAACAGCAAGAAGGAACATATATTGATACGGAGTTAAAGTATTCAATAATTCAAGACAAAAGAGATCAAAGTTTTAAACCAACAGAAGGTTATAGGGCCTCATTTAACCAAAAGCTGCCGCTATATTCAGAAGTTCCGTCTATTATAAATGGATTAGATTACTCAGCATATCATAGTTTCGGTGAGAACTTTATAGGTTCTCTTAGATTTCACGGAAGAGCAATTAACTCACTCTCCAGCGATGAAGATGTAAAACTTTCAGAAAGATTGTCGATACCTGGAAGATACTTAAGAGGATTTGAGGTCGGAAAAATAGGACCCGTGGATGCATCGGACTATATAGGTGGAAATTATGTAACAGCCTTAGGTTTTAATGCAGCACTACCAAAATTGTTACCTAATTTCACAAATGCAGATGTTAGTTTATTTCTTGATACAGGTAACGTATGGGGAATAGACTATGCGACAAACATTGATGAATCGAACAAGTTAAGATCAGCGGTTGGTGTTAATGTGGATTGGTTTACGCCTATAGGTCCCTTGAATTTTTCTTTTTCAGAAGCTATAACTAGCGCAAGCACAGATAAACCAGAATCTTTTAGATTTAATATAGGGACGACATTCTAATGAAGTTGAAATATATTGTAAAAATATTTGTAATTACATATTTGATTTTTGGAATTACTAATTCCTTTGCAGAAAATAAAGTTGTTTATATCGATATGAATAAGATCTTAGTTGAAAGTAAAGTTGGTGCTTTCGTTGAAAATGAACTAACAAAAATTCATGAAACAAAATTGAGCGAATTTAATAAAACTGAAGAAAATTTGAAGAAGAAAGAAATAGATCTTATATCCAAAAGAAATATTTTGGCGAGAAATGAGTTTGATACAAAAGTTAAATTATTGAATGAAGATGTCCAAAAATATCAAGCTGAAAGAAGAAAATGGTTTAATGATATAGACGGAAAAAGAAATGCAGCTAGAGCCGAAGTATTAAAATCTTTAGATCCAATCATAACTAACTATTTTGAGAAAAACAAGATTTCACTAATACTCTACAAAAGAAATATAGCTATTGGAAATAATGAACTAGATATCACCGATAAAATTATAGATGAATTAAATATAAAACTACCATCTGTAAAATTAAATTGAGAGTGAGTTTTAATTTTTTTTTTAAAAACAAAGGCCCCTTTTCCGTAAAAAAAATAATAGATATATGTTCGGGTGAAGTACATTCCGAGCAAGATTTTAATGTCAAAATACACAACATGATGGATATATTTAGAGCTAGAGAAAATGACATTACCTTTTTAAATTCCATAAAATTCAAAGAAAAATCTTTGAAATGTAAAGCTGCCGCTTGTATTACAAGCAAAAAATTAAAAAAATATTTGCCAGAAAATTGTATAAAAATAATAGTTGATAATGTTTTATTATCTGCGGCTAAAGTATCAAAACTTTTTTATCCAGAATCTGAATTTGATCATCTTGATCAAACTCTTATTTCTTCAGAACAGATTAAAAACAAATATATCGATGTAAAATTTGGAAAAAATGTACTAATTGGTGAAAATGTTCAAATTGGAAAAAACACTGCCATAGGAAATAATTCTATTATCGAGCATGATGTAAAGATTGGAGAAAATTGTTCAATAGGATCTTTTGTTGTAATTAAAAATTCAATACTTGAAAATGAAGTATACATAAAAGATGGAGTTAAAATTGGTAGTAAAGGATTTGGTTTTATACCTGATAAATCGAAAAATTTTAGAATTCCTCATATTGGCAAAGTATTATTAATGAAAGGAGTAGAAATAGGTTCGGGAACCACAATTGACAGAGGATCAATTAGTGACACTATTTTAGGTGAAAATACTTTTGTAGATAACCTGGTTCAAATCGGGCACAATGTTAGGATTGGTAAAAACTGTATGATTGTTTCTCAAGTTGGAATTTCCGGAAGCACAGTTATAGGAGACAACGTTGTGATTGGTGGTCAAGCTGGAATTTCAGGTCATCTTAAAATTGGCAACAACGTAAAAATTGGTGGAAATAGCGGAGTTATTAAAGATATACCTGATAACAAAAAAGTAATGGGATATCCCTCCATGGATTTTAAAAAATTTGTTAAAAATTGGAGATCTAATGGGCAACGGTAATACTCTTAACAAAGAGCAAATAACAAATCTGCTTCCTCATCGAGAGCCAATGCTGCTAATTGATGAATTAGCTAGTATTGTGCCACTCAAATCTGCTGTAGGCATTATAAATGTAAAAAAAGATTCTTTTTTTTTCCAAGGACACTTTCCCGGTCAACCAGTTATGCCAGGTGTGATGATTGTGGAGGCTTTTGGTCAAGCTGCAGCCGCACTTACAGCTTGTAGCTTAAATCCAAAAGAGGTTGAAAATAAATTGGTCTATTTAATGAGTGTTGATAAAGCCCGTTTCAGAAGACCGATTATGCCAGATTGTAAGCTTTTACTTGAAATTGAGGTTATCAGATCACGAGGTAGAGTTTGGAAATATAAAGGAATGGCGAAAGTTAATGGAACAATAATGGCTGACGCAATATGGGCAGCAACAATTATGGATAGAAGTCAGCAATGATTCACAAAACTAGCATAATTGATTCAAAATCCAAAATTTCAAAAACAGTTAAAATTGGCCCATATTCAATTATTGGCCCAAAAGTTGAAATAAATGATAATGTTGAAATATCTTCTCATGTTAATATTACAGGCCGTACAAAAATTGGCGCTGGAACAAAAATATTTCCTTTTGCAAGCATCGGTGCTGTCCCACAAGATATTAAATATAAAGGTGAAGATACAGCACTCGAAATAGGTAAAAATAATAAAATTAGAGAATATGTTACAATAAATCCTGGTACATTTGGAGGTGGTGGTTTAACTAAGATAGGTAATAATTGCTTGTTTATGATTTCTTCTCACATCGCCCATGATTGCCATATTGGTAACAATGTTATTATAGCGAATAACGTTCCCCTAGGAGGACATGTTACTATTGAAGATAATGTAGTTATAGGGGGCAACTCAGCTGTTCAACAATTTACAAGAATTGGAAAATTAGCAATGATCGGAGGAATGACCGGAGTTTTAAAGGATGTAATTCCATTCGGATTATCAATTGGAAATAGAAATTATTTACAAGGATTAAATTTAATTGGGTTAAGAAGAAATAATTATAAAAATAAGGATATTTTGGGTCTTACAGAAGCATATAAAGAAATTTTTTTAACAAAAAATCTTAATGAAAATTTAGATAAATTAAATGGTGAATTTAAAGAAAACCCGCTTGTTAAAGAAGTAATCAATTTTATTACGAAAGATAAAAAAAGATCTATTTGCACACCATTTTCTAAAGAGTAGAATGATCGGCTTGATATTTGGGGAAACAAATTTTCCAAACGAAATTTTAATAAAGATAAAAAAAAGAAAGTTAAAATATTTAATTATTGATTTAACAAAGAAAAAAAAATTCAAAAAAGACAAACACTTTTATAGCGCTTCAATCGGTCAATTTGGAAAGATAATTAAAATACTTAAAGAAAATAGATGCAAAAAAGTTTTATTTGCCGGCAAGGTGATAAAGCCAAATTTATTAAAACTTAAATTAGATTTAAAAGGAATTTATTATATTCCAAGAATTATCAAAAGTTCAAAAATAGGCGATGCAGCAATTTTAAGAGAAATAATTAAAATATTAAAACAGGAAGGAATAAGCACTATAAATTCTTTAACTTACAATCCTGAACTTACACTTAAAAAAGGATCATATTCTAAAATTAAACCTAACAAAGAAGATAACCTTGATATTAAAAAAGCGATATCAACGTTAAGCAAATTAGACAAATATACTTTTAGTCAAGGTGCTATAGTCAGAAATAACAAAGTTGTAGCGATCGAAGAAAAAGATGGCACTGAAAGAATGTTAAAAAGAAACAGAAGTAAAACACAAAGATATAAAGGTGTTTTAGCCAAGTTCCCCAAGAAAAAACAAGATCTAAGAATTGATTTACCAACTGTTGGATTAAATACCTTAATTCAATGTAGAGCTGCTGGCCTTAAAGGAATAGTTCTAAAAGCAAAACAAAATGTTTTTTTAGAAAGAAACAAATGTATCAATTTTGCCAATAAGAATAAAATGTTTATTACATCAAAATGAAAAAAATATTTGTTCTTACTGGCGAACCTTCGGGAGATAAATTGGCCTCAAAAGTTATAGGTAATCTTAAAAGTTCAAAGCCTGATATAGAATATTTATCTGTAGGTGGTGAATATTTAAAATCTTTAGGGATTAAATCTTTATATAATTTAAATGAAGTTACTTATCTTGGATTTACTAAAGTTTTATTAAATATATTCAAAATTAATAAAAAAATTAATGAAACAGTAAATAAAATAATAGAATTTAATCCTGATATTTTATTTAGTGTAGATAGTCCAGACTTTACTTTAAGAGTCGCTGAAAAAGTTAAAAAATTAAAATCAAACATTAAAACTATTCATTATGTAGCGCCACAGGTATGGGTTTGGAGGGAACATAGAGTTAAAAAACTAAAAAATTTTTTAGACCATATTTTATTATTATTTCCATTTGAGAGGCAATACTTTGATAAAGAAAATATCAATTGTACTTTTGTTGGGCATCCTCTTCTTGAAGATAATGAAAAAAATAAAATCGATATAAAAAATGTAATTAGCGAAGATAAAAAAATTATTTCTATTTTTTCTGGTAGTCGTACTTCAGAAATTAATGTTTTAACACCTATATTATTGAAATTTATAAAAATGCTGAAAGAAAAGTACAATGACATATATTTCATTTTTCATACAACAAATGAACATAGAGAGACACTTAAAAACCTAATATTTAAAGAGGATATTAAACATTGTGATGTCATAAGTGATGAAAAAATAAAATCTTATATTCTTAAAAAATCTAAGTTTGCTGTAGCCAAGTCTGGAACTATTTCTCTAGAAATTTGTAATGCCAATGTTCCATCAATAATAATTTATAAAATTAATTTTATTAATTTTTTTATTGTTAAAATGTTGGTCAAAGTTAAATTTGCAAACATTATTAATATAGCTGCTGGTAAAGAAATTATACCGGAGCTTTTACAAGAAAAATGTAATGCTAAAAATATATTTAATAAAGTTGATGAATTTTTAACTAATCCAGATCTTTCAACAAATCAAATTAATCAGTTTAAAGAAATAATTAAAGATTTTAAAACTAATAAATCTTCTGACTTAGCAAGTTCTGTTCTAATTGATAGCCTTTAATCTTTTTATGGCATCAATCTTGTCAAGAGACAGAATGATATCATAAATTCCAGGCCCAAATTTAGATCCAGTTAAAGCAATTCTTAAGGGCTGTCCTACTCCTTTAAAGTTTGTTTTGTGCTTATTAATTAATCCTTTTATTATTTTCTCCAAATTTTCTTTGCTCAAATTTGATAAATTTTCAAATTCTTTTAAAAAATCATTTAAAATTTTCTTAGATAAATTGTCTAAAAGTTTTATATCTTCTGGTAAAATATTAATTTGATCGTTAATTATGTATTGAGCATTAATATATATATCACTTAATGTTTTGGCTTTGTTTTTAAGGAAATGAAGTGATTTTTTCAAAGTGTCATCAAATTTGTTATCAATCTTTTTTAAGTATATTTTGCAGTAATCTGTAAGGCTCGAATACAATTTGTCTTCGTTCATATTTTTAATATATGTTTCATTCATTGATAAAATACGACCCATGTCTAATTTTGATGGCGATTTTCCTATGCCAGACAATGTAAAATGTTTAATGCTTTCATCTAAAGTAAATATTTCTTTATCTTTAAAAGACCAACCAAGTCTTAATAAATAATTTCTTAAAGCGTCTGATAAAATCCCAATTTTTATATAATCATCTATTGTAGAAGCTTTGTCTCTTTTTGATAATTTTTTTCCTTCATTGCTGTGAATTAGAGGTACATGAGCAAAATATGGCACTTTCCATTTCATGGCATCATAAATTTGTTTTTGTTTAAATGTATTAATTTTGTGATCATCTCCCCTAATAACATGAGTAATATTCATTAAATGGTCATCTACGGTAGCAGATAATTGATAAGTAGGAGAACCGTCTTGTCTAAGAATTATAAAATCCTCAATCGTTGAATTTGAAATATTAATTTCTCCTTGGACCAAATCTTTAATAATACTATTTCCACTTATTTTGCTTTTAAATCTTATGACAGGATCTATGTTAGTGGGAATTGATAAATTTTTTGGTTCCCTCCACGTTCTATTATATAGAAAGGGTATTCCTTTTTTCTTGGCCTTATTTTTTTGTTCATTAATCTCTTCTTCTGAGCAATAACATTTGTAAGCAAAACCTTTTTTTAAAAGTTCCTCTGCAACTTTTTTATGATCGTTAATTTTTTCAGATTGAATATACTCCTTCTCATCATGTTCAATACCAATCCATTTTAATGATTTAATAATTTGACTTTTATATTCATTTCTTGATCTTTCTTTATCTGTATCTTCAATCCTAAGATAAAAAGAACCTTTTTGGTTTTTAGAGAATAACCAGTTAAATAAAGCAGTTCTAACACCACCAATGTGTAGAGGACCTGTGGGCGAAGGAGCAAATCTAGTTGCTACTTTTGGCATTATATATTATTAGACAATTTTTTAGAAATTTCTATATAAAGATACTAAAACACCTTGAACTTTGACTCTATCAGGACCAAATATCTTGGTTTCATAGTTTTTGTTTGCACTTTCAAGGGCCACCGAATTACCTTTTCGTCTTATTCTTTTTAGCATTGCTTCATTATCATCGATTAAAGCAACAATTATTTGTCCATTATCAGCTTGGTTTGTTTTTTTAATTATAACAGTGTCTCCTTCATTAATGCCAGCCTCAACCATTGAGTCACCCTGAATTTTCAAACCAAAAAAATCTCCTTTTTTATGAAATTCCACTGGAAGAGCAACTTTGGAAACTTCGTTTTGAATAGCTTCAATGGGTGTGCCAGCAGCAATATTACCCAGAACTGAAATTTCTTTGTTGCTTGATTTAGAATTGGCATTATCCTCCAAGCCACCTTTTATTACGCTTGGAGAAAAGGTGTTATAAATATCATTAGCGCTAGCAGTTTCTGGTAATTTTAATACTTCCAAAGCTCTTGCTTTATGAGGTAGTTTTTTTATAAATCCTCTTTCTTCGAGAGCAGTGATCAATCTATGTATTCCTGATTTAGATTTTAAATTAAGAGAGTTTTTCATTTCATCGTAGGAAGGAGAAACGCCTGTGCTTCTTATTTTTTTATTTATGAAAATTAGTAAATTTCTTTGTTTTTTTGTTAACATAGAACAAATCCTGTACAAATATGTTCTATAAAAGTTCTCTTATAATTACAACAAGCTAAAAGTGCTGATTTTATTGGTTAATTTGTATAATTTTTTTAAGTAAAGACGTTCCCTCAATGTTTTTTAATAACGATTCACCAATTAAGAAGTTCATTATTCCGGTTTTATCTATAATTTCTTTAACATCTTTTTCTGATTTAAAACCGCTTTCAGAAACTATTGGACAACTATGAGATGATAAGATTTTATATAATAGCAAAGTAGTTTTTATATTAGTTTTTAAATCTTTAAGATTCCTATTGTTAATTCCAATTATTGCTTTGTCAAAATTAAGAGCTTTTTCAGCCTCATTAGGGGTATGTACCTCAACAATTGAAGTAACATTTAATTCGTTCGCGGTTTGATATATATCTATGGCTAGCTTATTATCAATACCAGATAGTATAATTAATATTGCATCAGCTCCAAAGCTTTTCGCGAGAGGTACCTGATATGAATCTATAAAAAAATCTTTGCATAAAATTGGAATTTTATATTTCTTTTTGACGTCGGCGATATGCTGTAAATCACCCAAGAAAAATTTTTCTTCCGTTAAAATGGATAAACAGGTTGCACCATTTACTATATAATTTTCAGCAATTGTTATTGGGTTATATTGTTTAATTATCAAACCAGCAGATGGGCTTGCTTTTTTGATTTCAGCAATAACTGAAATTTTATTTTGTTTTATATTATCAGCTATTTTATTTTTAAAATTTATATAAGATTTGTTTTGTTTTATTAGCAAACTAAGAAGATTATTACTGTATTTTTTTTTAACGTTTAATAAGTCAGTTTTTTTTTGACTAACAATTTTCTCTAGAACATTAGACATTTATAAATTAGTTATTTTATTTAAATATTCAAAAGCTTTACCAGATAAAATATGTTTTCTTATTGAAAAATAGGCTTCTCCAATATATTTTGATTCACCTGATACAATTAAACCGGCAGCAGCATTTAAGCTTACGGCAACAGAAAAATCATTGTCTGTACCTTTAAATATTTCTATTATTTTTTCTGAATTATATCCAGATTCTTTTCCAATAATTTTTTCAAAATTATTTAATTTTATTCCTAGTTCAGAAGGATCAATGATAAATTCTTTAATAGAATTATTTTTTAACTGGACAACTTTTGTTTTAGCGTAAGGTGAAATTTCATCCAAACCATCATTACTATTGACAATCCAAGCGAAATCTAATTTCAAATTTTGAAGTGCCTTAGCAAAAATAATTAATAAATTTTCATCAAAAACACCTATAAGCTGCCTTTTAACTTTTGCTGGATTACTTAATGGTCCAATTAGATTGAATATTGTTCTTTTTCCAATTTTTTTTCTTATCGACCCAACATATTTCATTGCAGAATGATAATTTGGAGCAAACATAAAACCAAAATTTGTTTTATTAACACTTTCTTCTATTTGCTTAGGTTCCAGATTAATTTTTACTTTTAGTTTTTCCAAAACATCAGCGGACCCACATTTAGATGATACAGCTTTATTTCCATGTTTTGCCACCTTTATTCCGTAGCTTGCAAGCAATAAAGCCGATGCCGTTGAAATATTTAGAGTATTCTTTCCATCGCCGCCAGTTCCACATGTATCAATTACATTTCCTTCAATATGTACTGCTTTAGCTTTGTTTCTTAATACATATACTCCACCAGCAATTTCATCGGAAGATTCACCTTTATCTGAAAGTAAAATTAAAAAATCATATATCTGATTATCTTTAGCCTGGCCTGACATTATGGTTTCAAAAACCGATTTACTTTCTTCAAAACTTAGATTTTCTTTTTTTTTTAATTTTTCTAAAAATTTATCCATTATTCAACTTTATATTTTAAAAAATTTTTTAGAATTTTTATACCCAATCTAGTTTTAATACTTTCAGGATGAAATTGTACGCCATGAACATTGTATTTTTTATGCATAATTCCCATAATTGTTTTATTTTTAGTTTCAGCTGTTATTGTTAAATTTTTTCCTAAATTTTTTTTATCAACTATTAAACTATGATATCGTGTAGCTTCAAATGTTTTATTTAAACCCTTTAAAATGCCTCTGTTGTTATGTTTGATAACACTTAATTTTCCATGCATTAATTTTTTAGCGTGAATTATTTTTGATCCAAAAACTTGTCCAATTATCTGATGGCCAAGACAAACTCCTAATATTGGAATTTTAGGAGCAAAATATTTTACAATCTTTGGACAATGCCCAGAATGTTTTGGATATCCTGCGCCAGGTGAAATAACAATTTTGTCAAATTTTTTTATTTTAATTTGATCAATCGTTATTTTATTGTTTCTATAAACTTCAACATTACATTTTAAGCTAGATAAATAATGATAAAGGTTATATGTAAAGCTATCATAATTATCTATTAATAAAATTTTCATTCTAACTAGCAGCATTAATTAGTGCTTTAGCTTTATTGACAGTTTCTTGGTATTCTTTCTCGGAAACACTATCTGCTACTATTCCTGCTCCTGCTTGTATGTAAAATTTATTTTTTTTTACTAATGCAGTTCTTAGAGCAATGCATGTATCAAAATCACCATTAGAAGAAAAATATCCAATGCCTCCCGCATAAATTTTTCTTTTTGTATTTTCTAATTCATCAATTATTTCCATGGCTCTAATTTTTGGTGCACCAGAAACTGTTCCTGCAGGGAAACCAGATAAAAGACTATCAATTTTACTATTTTTTTTATTAAAAGTTCCCTCTACGTTTGAAACAATGTGCATTACATGTGAATACTTTTCAATTTTGAAATTTTCAGTAACTTTTACTGAATTTACTTTAGAAATTTTACCCACATCATTTCTTCCCAAATCTAACAGCATCAAGTGTTCCGCTAACTCTTTTTTATCCTTTAACAAATCTTTTTTATAAAAGTTGTCCATTTTTCTATTTTTTCCCCTAGGTCTTGTTCCAGCAATAGGTCTTATTGTTACTTTGTTATTTCTCAATCTGACCAATATTTCAGGACTTGTACCGATAATTTGGAAATCATTAAAATTAAAAAAATACATAAATGGAGACGGATTTGTATTTCGCAGTTTTTTATAAATTTCTATTGGATTTTTATTTAACTTGGTCTCAAATCTTTGACTAAGGACAACTTGGAAAATATCGCCGTTTTTTATGTATTTTTTAGCCTTTAGAACAATATTTTTGAAATATTTTTTACTAATATTACTTTTTACTTTTGATTTTTTTTGTTTATCAGGAATGCTTGATGGGGAATAACTATTTTTTATTGTTAATAATTTTTGCTTTTCAATTTCAAGTTTTATGTCTAAAAATTTCTTTTGATAATTTGTAATTACTTCATCAGAATAACAATTAACTATATAATGTATATTCTTCTTAAGATTATCATGAATAATTAAAGATCTAGGTCTGATTAATCTTATATCTGGTAAATTTAAATCATCCTTACAATTGTTCGGAATTTTTTCTATATATCGGATTATATCGTATGAAAAAAAACCTGAAAGTAAAGAGCAAAGGGGAGGTAGATTTTTAGGAGATTTGAATTTAAATTCTTCAACTAATTTATTTAGGTAAACATATGGATTTGTCTTAATTTTAACTTTTTTTTTGTTTTTCAAATAAAAAACTTTGTTTTTATTAAATTCCCAGATTTTATCAGGATCTCTGCCAAAAATTGTATAACGGCCTCTTATTTTCCCTTTCTCTACCGATTCAAAGACAAAACTATTTTTTTCTTTTAAAAAATTATCAATTAAATTTTCAATAATAAATTTATTTTTAAACTTTTCCGAATGATAAATAATTTGATTATTTTTTTTTGTATGTTTTTTTTTAAAGTTTTTTAGATTCGTATTAATTATCATCTAAAGTAATTTTTTAATCTTTCCAGCGTTTTGTAATTCACTTCAACTTTATATTTTTGATTGATGTAATGATCAAATGAAGAGTATATATTATTTTTTAAGCCTATTATTGCTTCATAGTAATATTTATTATATTCATCTGAAGTTTTATCTAAACTAGGTTTTTGTATTTCTTTAATCCAAACCAGAAAAGTTTTATTTTTTTTAATTTCATTTACTAATGTGAAACTTTTTTCACGAAGACCAAATATTTGCTTATTGGATTTTGTTGAGAAAAAATTATTGTCATTTATGCTATTTATCGAAATGTTCTTAATATCCGTCTGACTTGACTTTGCTAGTTTAACAAAATCCGACTTTGCAAAAGAGTTTGTATTAATTTTTGTCATTAATTTTGCATTATATTCAAATATATCTCTGTTGATTAAACCTTTTATTATTTTTTCTTTGAATTTTTTAGAGACAATATTGGGAATAGAATTTTTAATCTCATCAATAATCACAAGTGCAAATTCGTTTTCATATTCTAATAAATTAATATCATTAACTTCTTTGAATTTTAATCCGAAAATTTTACTTACTAGATCTTGGCTTATATTTTCTTGAAGAATGCCATTTTCATTATCGCCGTCCTTATTAATAGACTTTATAGTTGTAATATTTAAATTATAATTTTTTATGATTTGTTCGTAGCTAGAACCATTTATTACTAAACTTTCTATTTCATCTATTTTTTCAAAAAAAAGTTCATTAAATTCTTCTGAATCAACAAGTGATAATGGATTGATAGATGCAAATCTAACGGAAACGAAATCTTCTTTTAAACTATCTCGATTATCATCAATATATTTTTTTATACTTGCTTTATCGAAATCTTGTTCTTTTTTATAAAGAGAATTTAAACTTATAGCTTGAACAGTAAGTTTTTTATTTTGATAATCATAAACATTTTTTACTAAAAAACTTGGTGGGAAAACTCCTCCACTGACATAATTGAATAATAATTTATTTGTAACTTCATCTTTTAAATTTTTTTCATAAAGAGCTGCGCTAAAATTATTAGATAATAAGAATTTTTCATATTTGGTTCTTGAAAATTGATTTTTTTTATCAAGAAATTTTTCATCTTTTTTTATTATTTCAGATAAAATTTTATCTGAGAGAACTAAATCCAAGTCCTTTGATTGTAAAGATAAAGTGTTTTTATTAATTAATCCTGATAACAACTCTTCAATCATTGAATTGTCAATATTCTTTCTGATAATTTCTGGATTTATGTTTAATGAATATATATATTCCTCGAAATCTTTTATGGAAATATTATAATTATTAATTTTTGCTACTGTGTTTTGAGCACCTCCCCTGAATACACCGCCCATCCCCCAAAAAATGAATGGAATAATAATAATAATAAGTAATAATTTTGCCCAAAAAGACTTTGTAAAGTTTCTGAAAGAATTAAGCATTATGAATCGTAAAGTTATTTGATTTATAGATTACATGTCTATAAATTAAAACTAGATTCATGACATACAAATACGAGTATTTTATTGCAAATTGGAAAATGTTTGGTGATTTTTCATCACTCAAGATCATAAATTCAGTCAATAATTATGTTAACAAAATAAAGCCAAGAAAAAATAAAGTTATATTTTGTGTCCCAAGTACTTTGATCGGCTATTTTTCCAACAGATTAAAGAAAAGTAAAATCTTTATTGGAGCGCAAAATTGTCATTACTTGAATGAATATGGTCCCCATACTGGTTCAATTAATTCAAAAATGATTAAAAGCGCTGGTGCGAAGTATGTAATTTTAGGTCACTCGGAAAATAGAGCTGATGGAGATACGGATAATATTATTAATAATAAGATTAAATCTGCGATAAAGAACAATCTTGTCGTTATTTTTTGTATCGGAGAAACTTTAAAGCAAAGAAAACAAAAATTAACCAATAAAATTTTATCTTTACAAATTGATAAGGGGCTTAAGTTAGTAAAAAATCTAAAAAAAATTATTATTTCATATGAACCCATTTGGTCTATTGGAACCGGAATAATTCCAGCACATAAAGAATTAACTGAAACGATTTCTTTTATAAGAAATAAATTAAATAAAAAGTTTAAAAAAAAACATTCTGTTAAAATAATTTATGGCGGCTCAGTAAATGCAAAAAACGTTAGAAAATTGATTGCAATTCAAGATATAAGTGGTTTTTTGATAGGAGGAGCATCACAATCAGGAAAAAAATTTATTGATATAATAAAAAATTGTTATATGTAACCTTCATGGAAAATATTCTTCTTACATTAAATATTATATTTGCAATTATTTTAATTATTCTGATATTGTTCCAAAAATCCGAGGGAGGAGCTCTTGGAATTGGTGTTTCCCAAGATAGCTTCATGTTTTCAAGATCTGCTGGTAATTTTTTTACCAAAGCAACCGCAATAATTGCTACTTTATTTATAATTTGCAGTTTGAGCTTAACTATTATTGGTAGGAAAGATTTGCCTACCTCTACTTCAGTTATAGACAAGATTGAAGAAAAGGAAGACGATTCATTACCTAAAATTCCTAAAAACAATAATTAATACTTTAAAAATAAAAATTTGTTGTTTATACTGATCTTCCATGGCGCGATATATATTTGTCACGGGCGGCGTGGTATCATCTCTCGGGAAAGGATTATCTTCAGCATCATTAGCTGCGCTGTTACAGTTAAGGGGATTTAAAGTTAGAATTAGAAAACTAGATCCATATTTGAATGTAGATCCTGGAACAATGAATCCATTTCAACACGGAGAAGTTTTCGTAACAGACGATGGAACGGAAACAGATTTAGATATAGGTCATTACGAAAGATTTACAGGAATTTCTGCTACTAGATCTGACAATATTACAACGGGGGGAATTTACAGCGATATAATAAAAAAAGAAAGAAAAGGAGATTACTTAGGTGGAACCGTCCAAGTGGTTCCGCATGTAACTGACCTCATAAAAAAATTTATATCTTATGATATAAAAAACGAGGATTTCGTAATTTGTGAAATTGGCGGAACAGTTGGTGATATAGAAAGTTTACCTTTTCTAGAAGCAATTAGACAATTTTCAAATGATGTAGGTAAAAAGAACAGTTTATTTATTCATTTGACTTTAGTCCCGTACATGAAGGCTTCAGGGGAACTTAAGACAAAACCAACTCAACATTCAGTTAAAGAACTAAGGAGCCTAGGTATTCAACCGGATATAATTATATGTAGATCAGAAAAGAAAATTCCAATGCCGGAAAGAAAAAAAATATCTTTATTTTGTAATGTTAGTATTGAAAATGTTATTGAAACTGTTGATGTTAAAACAATCTACGAAGCACCAATTAGTTTTCATAAAGAAAAATTTGACAATAGAGTTTTATCTAATTTTAATATTATGACCAAAAAGTCCCCAGATCTTGCGAAATGGAAAAACATTACTTCTAAAGTTATAAACTCAAAAAAAGCTGTAAATATAGGTATCATAGGAAAATACGTGAATCTTAAAGATGCATACAAATCTTTAGATGAAGCGTTAATTCACGGTGGAATATCAAACAACCTTAAAGTTAACCTTACAAGAATAGATTCAGAAAATTTAAAAATTCAAAATTTAAAGTCACTATTAAAAAATGTATCAGGTATACTTATTCCTGGCGGCTTTGGTAAAAGAGGTAGCGAAGGTAAAATCGCTGCCATAAAATATGCAAGATTGAACAATATACCTTTCTTTGGAATATGTTTTGGTATGCAAATGGCAGTAATTGAGGCCGCTAGAAATTTATTAAACATAAAAAATGCCTCAACCAGTGAATTTGGTAATAATTGCACTCCGGTCGTTGGTTTATTGGATGAATGGCAGAAGGGAAAAAAAATATTTAAAGGAAGTGAAAAAAATTTAGGCGGGACGATGAGATTAGGTTTGTACGATGCAATACTAAAAAACAACTCTTTGATATCCAAAATATATTCGTTGAAAAAAATTAGAGAAAGACACAGACATAGATACGAAGTAAACATAAAATATAAAGATAATTTTGAGAAAAAAGGATTAATTTTTTCTGCTTTATCACCAGATGGTATGTTGCCTGAAATAATTGAACTAAAAAATCATCCATGGTTTGTTGGCGTTCAGTTCCATCCTGAATTTAAATCAAGACCTTTTACACCACATCCTCTATTTTCGTCTTTTATTAAAGCTGCAGAAATAAATAAAGAAAGAAATTAATGAAAAATAAACTGATTAAATGTAGAAAATTGAGCATCTCAAACTCTAATCCATTTATCTTGATAGCGGGACCATGCCAATTGGAAAACGAGAAACATGCTATAGATGTTGCTAGCAAGTTAAAAAAAATTACTCAAAAACTTAACATAGGATTGATATATAAGACTTCTTTTGACAAAGCTAATCGAACTAGCATAAAGGGTAAAAGAGGTGCTGGCCTAGAAAAATCTCTTCCAGTTTTTGATAAAATTAGAAAGGATTTAGAAATACCAGTATTGACAGACGTTCACACCATAGATCAGTGTGAAATTGTTTCAAAACATGCAGATGTTTTGCAAATACCAGCTTTTTTATGCAGACAAACAGATTTATTGGTAGCAGCAGCTAAAACTGGAAAAATAATAAACGTTAAAAAGGGTCAGTTTTTAGCACCTTGGGATATGGTAAATGTCACAAAAAAAATAGAAGATTCTGGTAATAAAAATATTTTAGTTACAGAAAGAGGTGCTAGTTTTGGTTATAACACTCTAGTCTCTGATATGAGATCGATACCGATAATGGCAAAAAATGGTTACCCGGTTGTTTTTGACGCAACACATTCAGTTCAACAACCAGGTGGCATGGGAGAGAAAACAGGAGGTCAAAGAGAATTTGTAAAGTATCTTGCACGAGCAGCCGTGGCTGTAGGTATAGCTGCTATTTTTATTGAAACACATTCTGATCCAGATAACGCACCTTCAGATGGTCCTAATATGGTTCCTCTATCAAAAATGGAAAATCTATTAAAACAATTAATAACAATTGATCAGTTAATTAAGAATGGCAAAAATAACTAATATCAAAGGACGTCAAGTTTTTGATAGTAGAGGAAATCCAACTGTAGAGGCGGAAGTTTATTCAGATGATGGATATTATTCCTCGGCAATTGTTCCTTCGGGAGCTTCTACTGGCAGACATGAAGCGTTTGAGCTAAGAGATAAAGAGAACAAAGACTATTTAGGAAAAGGCGTTTTATCTTCTGTTAAAAATATTAATTTAACTATATCTAAAAAATTAAAAAATTTTAATATTTTTGATCAAGCAAAAATAGATGAAACTTTAATAGATTTGGATGGAACACAACAAAAAAAAAAACTGGGCGCAAACTCAATTTTAGCAGTTTCTGTTGCCACAAGCAAATTGGCTGCAATTTCAAAAAAAATACCATTATTTAAATATTTAGGGGGAGCCACTAGTAATAAAATTCCGTTGCCATTAATGAATATAATAAATGGTGGAGTGCATGCAAATAATTCTCTTAGAATACAGGAGTTTATGATACGACCAGAAAAACCTAAAACATTTTCAGAAGCAACTAGAATATGTTTTTTGGTAATACAGAAATTAAAGTTTCTAATAAATAATAAAAATCTATCGACAACAGTGGGAGATGAGGGTGGTTTTGCTCCATCACTAAATACAAACGAAAAAGCAATAGAGCTTATCATGGAGGCTATAGAAAAAGCTGGTTTCAAACCAGGCATAGACCTTTCAATATGTTTAGATATTGCTTCAAATGAGTTACACAAAGATGGAAAATATGCTGTGCAGTCCTTAAAATTTGAAAACACAAAAAGTACAATTGATTACTACTTGAAATTAGTTGATAAATATCCAATTAAATCTATCGAAGATCCTTTTTCAGAAGATGATTGGGCTTCTTGGTCAAGCTTTATGAGACTTCTAAAATTTAATAAAACAAATACTCAAATCGTGGGAGATGATCTTTTTGTTACTAACAAAAAAAGATTAAACAAGGGCATTAAAGAAGAGACAGCAAACGCTATACTGATTAAACCAAACCAAATAGGTACTTTAACCGAAACTATAGAGGTTATTAATTTAGCTCAGAAAAATGGTTTTAAAACTATAATCTCCCATAGATCAGGTGACTCCGAAGATACATTTATAGCTGATTTGGCAGTGGCGACTAATTCATCTCAAATTAAAACTGGTTCATTAGCAAGGTCTGAAAGAGTCGCAAAATATAATAGGCTATTAAGAATCGAAGAAGAACTTGGAAAACACGCAAAAATGGCTAATATTTAGTTAATGAGGATCATAGAAATTTTAAAAAAAAATTATTTTCTTCTCATTAGCACTTTCTTCTTTGTTTATATTATATTTAATTTATTGGATGGAGAGCGTGGTTTATTCTCATATTTTGAAAAAAAAGAAATTCAAAATCAATTAATTCAGAAAAAAAATAATTTGATAGCGCAACTTAATGACGTTGAGAAAAAAATAATTCTTTTGTCCGATAATATAGATTTAGATTATTTGGAGATTCTTTATAGAGAAAAATTTTTTTACGGAAAACCAAATGAAAAAGTGTACTTAAATCGACAAAATGGTGATTAGACACACGGAAAAAATCAAGAAAGCATCCAATCCAATAAAAAAAAAACCTAAATGGATCAGGTCTAAAATATCAAATTCTCAGAATTTTTTTTTAACAAAAAATATAATCAATAAAAATAATTTAAATACTGTTTGCCAGGAAGCAAACTGCCCAAATATTGCTGAATGCTGGAGTAAAAAACATGCTACATTTATGATAATGGGTGATATCTGCACGAGAGCCTGTAGGTTTTGTGATGTTAAAACTGGAAAGCCAAAATCTTTAGATTCTTTAGAACCAATTAAAATTGCAGAAGCTACAAAAGAATTGAATTTAAAACACGTAGTAATCACCTCTGTTGATAGAGATGATTTGAACGATGGTGGAGCAAACCATTTTTTAAAAGTAATAAAAGAAACTAGAAGACTTAATAAAAATACAACTATTGAAGTTTTAACTCCAGATTTTTTAAGGAAAGGCAATGCCTATAAAAAAGTTGTAGAAGCTAACCCGGACGTTTTTAATCATAATATAGAGACAGTTCCTAGTCTTTATTTAAAAGTTAGACCTGGTTCAAGATATTTTGCTTCTTTGGAACTATTAAAGTCTGCCAAAAAAACAAATAATAAAATATTTACCAAATCAGGGATTATGCTTGGACTTGGAGAAGAAAGAGATGAAATTTTACAGGTGATGGATGATCTAATTAGTGCTGATGTTGATTTCTTAACAATAGGACAATATCTGCAACCCTCGATTAAACACTATCCTCTGGCAAGATATGTTCAGCCAGAGGAATATGAAGAACTAAAAACAATAGCAGAATCCAAGGGATTTTTAATAGTTGCTTCATCACCTCTTACCAGGTCCTCATACCATGCGGATGATGATTTCTCTAAAATGAAAAAATTGAGAGAAAAACAACTCCAATGCCATCAGCTTCAATAACAAAAAAAATTCCCTGTTTTAAAAAAAATATTATCGAAATGGTACTTGATATTGAAAAATATCCAGAATTTGTACCTTGGTGTTTGGGTGGAAGGATACACACTAAAATTGATAAAGGAAATACGATAGAAATTACAGCCGATCTCACCATTGGAAAAAGTTTTTTTAGTGAAACATATAAAAGTCTTGTTATTTACGATAAATCTGCTGACTCAATACATGTAACCAATATAGGAGGACCCCTAAAACATTTAGAAAATAAATGGACTTTTAGACAGACTGCTGATTCAAGTGAAGTAGATTTTCATGTTGATTTTGAACTAAAAAATAAGATTTTAAATATTTTAATGATTAAAACTTTCGATTTAGGATTAAAAAAAATAGCTGATGCGTTTGAAAAAAGGGCTAACGAGTTATTTAATAAAACTTAAAATAATCCTTAGAGATTTATTAACCGCAGTTTTTTGAATATATAAACGGCCTCTATTTTTAAATAAGTGTTTTTTAACTAAAATTTTATTTCTCTTTTTAATACCGATATAAACTAAACCCACAGGTTTTTTTCCTGAACCTCCTTTAGGTCCGGCTATTCCCGTTATGGAAACTGATACTTCAGTTTTACTAATTTTACTTAAATTTTTTACCATAGATAGGCAGCTTTCATAACTAACAGCACCATACCTTCTTAGGATTTTTTTTGGAATTTTAAGAATACTATTTTTAGATTGATTAGAATACGTAACCAAACCAAGAGTAAATACTTTAGAAGATCCACTAACGGAAGTAATAGCACAAGAAAGCAAACCACCAGTGCAAGATTCAACAAAAGAAATTTTTAACTTTTTCTTACTTAATAATTTAACTACCTTCCGTGGTAATTTCTTCATTTTAAAATCATGTATAGAACAAGAATTAATACAACATAAAAACCTGCGCAAATATCATCAAAGATAACACCAAAGGTGTTTTTGAATTTTTTATCAAAATAGCTCACTGGGAAAGGCTTAATGATGTCAAAAAGTCTAAAAAGTATAAATATTATTGCATAGAACACTAAAGCTTCAGCAAATTGTTTTGCTGTGACGTGTGATATTTCATAAAGATATATTGGTATTGATTGTCCAATTACTTCATCTATTACGATTTCTTTTGGATCTTTATTGTTAATTTTTTTTATATATGAACTAACAGCATAAAAAGAATAAAAAAAAATAAAAAAAAGAAATATCAAAATAATATTTGAAGAAATGTTTAATATATGAAATGAAATAAATAATAATATAGATGTTATTATTGATGCAACAGTTCCAGGAGCAAATTTAGCATATCCAATTCCAAAAAAAGTTACGAAAAACAAGTTTATTTTATTGATCATATTTGGTCACAGAAGTTATAATTTCAGATGCTATGGCCTTTCCTTTCCCTATTAAACCAAGTTTTTCAGTTGTCTTACCTTTAATATTAATTTCATTAGGGTTTATTTCGCACAACTCACTTATTCTTTGTATCATTTTTTTTGAATATTTTTTTATTTTAGGTTTTTGAGCAATAATATTTATATCAATGTTGTTGATTGAGAAATTTTTAGATTTAATTAATTCAATTACTTTTCTAAGAAAAATTGTAGATCTAATATTTTTATATTTTTTATTTTTATCAGAAAATAATTTTCCAATATCACCTAATCTACATGCACCAAGTAAGCTGTCGATGAGAGCGTGAAGAATAGGGTCGGCATCAGAATGACCTTTGAGTCCAAGGACAGAAGGAATTTTAATTCCCCCTAGGTAAAGTTTTCTTCCTTTAACTAATTTATGAACATCGAATCCGATACCAGAATAATTTTTTCCTTTTAATAAAGACTTGAATATATCCAGATCTTCTTTGTCAGTTATTTTTAAATTTTTTTTGCTGCCATTTATGCTTACTACTTTTTCACCGTTATCTGTGAATAAAGCAGAGTCATCATCAACGGAAGTATTCATATTTTTTCTATGCTTTTCATATATTTTTTTGAAAGTAAAACCTTGTGGAGTTTGAGAAAATCTTAAACTGTTACGTTTAATATTTTTAAAAATTATTTTTTTTTTAACTCGTTTTGTTGCATCAATTACTTTTATTATAGGTACTACTGCATGATTTGTTCTAAGTTTTTTTATAATTTCATTTATAATCTTTTTAGAAGTAAGGGGCCTAGCAGCATCATGAATTAATACTTTTTTACAATTCATTTTTTTTATCTTTTTTAGTGCCTTAAATGTAGATTCCTGCCTAGTTTTCCCTCCTACAATTTTTAAGGTGTTTTTTGGACTTAATTTATTTAGATGTTTTTTATGTTTTTTATTATAAACAATTACAGTTTTTTTAATTGCATGAAAATCTCGGAATGAATTTAATGCGTGTTCTAATAATTTTTTATTGTTAACTGTTATATAGGGCTTTGGTATACTGGATTTTAGTCTTTTGCTTTCGCCAGCAGCTAGTAATATTAGAAAAATGCTCATTATGTATTATATATCAATAATATTTAAATATTTTATTATTTTAAGATGCTAGATTTTATTAAAAAAAATAAATGGATCTTTGTTGTTTTTTCAATAAGTTTTCCATTAGGTATATTAACATTTTTTACATTTATTAATGAAAGTTTTATTGAATTAAATTATTTTAATATTCAAACCCTGTTAGTTATAGACCTGGCATTGGTCTTAGTATTCTTTTTTATAATTGTAAGAGAGATTTATAAGCTTTTCAAAGATAAAGAGAAACAAGGAGTAGGTTCAAAAGTAAATCTAAGATATATATCTTTTTTTTCTACATCTATTTTATTACCATCCATACTTATCGCAATATTTTCTTTAATTTTATTTTCTGTAGGACTACAAAAGTATTTTGATCAGAAAATTACCATGGCAGTGAATAATTCATATGATGTTGCAAAAAATTATGTAGATGAAATTAGAAACAATATTGAAGCTGATGTTTTATTAGTTGCAATAGATATAAATAGAAACGCTAATTTTTTTCATGATAATCCTGAAATTTTGAAAGATGTTTTGAGACACCAAAGATTAATCAGAAGATTAGATGAAATACATTTATTGGATGGTTCTGGGAAAATATTAATGTCCGATGTAAGAGATGTTACATTAGAGTTTGTCCCCCCGCTAGATAAAGCTTATGAATTATTAGTTTCAGACAATAGACCAATTAAAATTACTGATGCGATTACAAATAGATCATCTTCATTGTTAAAACTTGAAAGCTTTATTGATACCTATTTGTATGTTGTAAAATTTTTAGATCCAAAGATTATTAACTACTTAAAAGAAACCGAACAAGCCATAAATTTTTATTACAGTGTACAAAACAAAAGAACAGGAATTAAAATAACATTTGCATTAATTTATATAATTGTTGTAACGCTGCTATTATTTTTATCAATTACGATCAGTACAAAATTTGCTTCAAGATTTTTTAAACCCATAGTTAATTTAATTAAAGCATCAGAAAGCATCAGCGCTGGGAATTTAAACGCAAAGGTTCCAATAATAGAAGCTGAGGAAGAAATTGATAAATTAAATAAAAACTTTAATTTGATGATAGATAGATTAAAAGGACAACAAGATAAATTATTATTATCAGAAAGACATGAAGCATGGGAGAATGTAGCTAGAAAATTAGCACATGAAATAAAAAATCCTTTAACTCCGATCCAGTTATCTATTGATAGATTAAAAGAAAAATATTTAAGCAAAATTTCAAATGAAAACGATAAGGAAAATTTTGAAAATTATTTAAAAACAATTAATAGACAAATTAAAGACATAGAACATCTAGTTGATGAATTTTCGGACTTTGCAAGAATGCCAAAACCGGTTTTAAAAAATATAGATATAAAAAAAGTTGTTACTAGAGTTGTCGATTTACATTCTCTTTCGAATAGTAGTATTAATTTTAGTTTTTCATGCGAAAAAGAAAAAATATTAATAGCTGCTGATGAAGAACAATTAAATCGGGTCTTTATAAATCTAATAAAAAATTCCATTGAATCTATAATGGATAAATCAAAGAAAAATAGAGAATTTGCTTATAAAATTGATATAGAAATTAAGGAAATAAATAACTATATATACTGTACAATAGATGATAACGGCGTAGGTTTTTCAAACGAAAATTTGAATAAAATCGTAGAACCATATTTTACCACAAAAGTTAAAGGCTCAGGTTTGGGTTTGGCTATTGTAAACAAAATAATAAATGATCATGATGGAAAAATTAATTTTAAACCAAAACAAGATGGTGCAAGAGTAGAGATTATTTTACCAAAAAATGTCAGCTGAAATTTTAATCGTTGATGATAATTCAGACATAAGGTTTCTTATTTCTAGTCTTTTGAAGGATTGTGGCTTTTATATTAGACAAGCAGCAAACTATAATCAGGCTTTAAGTGAAATTGATAAAAAATTACCAGACGTTGCAATCATTGATGTAAAACTTGACAAAGGAGATAACGATGGAATTGAGTTGTTAACTCATATAAAAAAAAAAGATATAGATGTTCCTGTAATAATCATTTCTGGCCATGCTAATATCAAAATGGCGGTAGATTCATTAAAATCTGGTGCATTTGAATTTATACAAAAACCTTTTGACTCCCAAAGATTAATTAATTTTGTAAATAGGGCAGTTGAAAACTACGGTTTAAAAAAAGAAAATAAAAACCTTCAAAATAAATTATTTCATTCTTATGATCTAATAGGAAAAAGTCCTTTTATAATGAAATTAAAAGAACAAATAAAAAAATTATCCCTAACAGAAAGTAGAGTTTTTATTTTCGGACCAGCAGGCTCAGGGAAAGAATTAGTTGCAAGAAAAATTCATAAGAATTCTAATCGTGCAAAAAAATCCTTAATTATCTTAAGTGGAGCATTACTAGATCCCGAAAAATATGAACTTGAGCTTTTTGGTTCGGAAAATAACGATGGAACAATACATTATGGTGCATTAGAAAAGGCATCCAATGGTATACTTCTTATTGATGAGGTTTCGGAAATACCATTAGAAACACAAGCAAAAATTTTAAGAGTATTAACTGATCAAAAATTTAAGAGACTAAACGGTAATCACGATATTAATGTAAATGTCAGAATCATATGTACTTCAAGCAAGGATATATGTAAAGAAATAGAGGATGGAAATTTTAGAGAAGATCTCTATCACAGATTAAACGTTGTTCCTATAAGCCTCGAACCACTAAAGAACAGAACAGAAGATATTCCATTGCTAATAGATTATTTTTCTAGAACAATTTCATATTCATATGGAGTGCCGAAGTTTGAAATTGACACTAACAATCTATATTTATTTGAATACGATTGGCCAGGAAATGTTAGGGAACTGAGAAATTTAGTTGAAAGAATTGCAATATTATCGCCGAATGAAAAAAATGAAAATATCAATATGATTATAAAAGAATCTTTAAAAAAAGTTTCTATTAATAAATCTGATATATCTGAAAAAAATTTTTCTTTTTCTTTAAAGGAAGCGAGAGAAAATTTTGAAAAATCATATTTAACTTTACAGTTAAAAAAATTTAAGGGTAACATATCAAAAACTGCAGATTTCGTTGGTATGGAAAGATCCGCTTTGCATAGAAAATTGAAAACTCTAGGAATCAAGGGAATAAATTAATGAATATTATTGTCTGTGGCGCAGGGAGGGTAGGATTTAGTATAGCCAAACAACTGTCAGCTCAAAGTCATTCAATAACAATGATTGACCAATCAAGTGAAGATATTCAAAAGATTAGTGAGTCAATCGATGTTAAGGCTATTGTAGGAAGAGCTACATTTCCTTCTGTTCTTGAAAAAGCGGGAGCAAAAGAAGCGGATATGATTATTGCTGTTACAAAAAGTGATGAAGTTAACATGATAGTTTGCCAGATAGCCCATTCTATTTTTAACGTTACAAAAAAAATAGCAAGAATAAGATCACATGATTATCTCGATCCAAAATATGGTAAACTTTACAGTAAAATAGAACTGCCGGTTGATGTAATTATTTCTCCTGAATTAGAGGTTGCAAAATCTTTGCAAAGAAAATTAGAGGCTCCAGGAGCATTAGACAATGTTCCTTTTGCTAAAGGTAAAATAAAAATGTTGGAGATTGCTATAGATGAAAAATGTCCTATAGCAAATATCCAGTTAAATAAATTGACAAAAACATTTCCAGATTTAGAGGCAAATATTTTAGGTGTAATAAGAGATGAAAAATTTTTAATACTCAGCAAAACAGATAAAATGAAATTAAATGATAAAGCTTATGTAGTAATCAATTCTTCTCAATTAAATAGAACCTTAGCAGCTTTTGGACATGAAGAAAAAATTGCGAAAAAGATTCTTATTGTAGGAGGTGGTAATATTGGCCTAAATTTAGCAAAAAATTTGGAAAAATCTTTGGAAGATTCAAGAATAAAAATTATAGAAAAAAATAAGGAAAGAGCAGAACAAATTGCGAGTGAACTTGAAAATTCAATAGTTATTAATGGTGATGGCCTAGATGAAGAGGTACTAAAGGAAGCTAACATAGAAGAAATAGAAACGGTCTTAGCTTTAACTAACGATGATGAAAATAATGTAATGTTATGTGTGTTATCTGAAAAATCTTCGCCAAACAAAAGAACAATTGCCCTGGTAAATAAATCAAATTACAGCTTATTACAGTCATCACTAAAAATTGATGATTTGGTCGATCCAAGAATGATGACAGTTTCAAACATACTAAAACACGTTCATAAAGGCACTATAGAAACTGTATACAGCTTACTAGATGGAGAGTATGAATTCATAGAAGCAGAAATTATAGAAAGCTCAGAATTAATTAATAAAAGTTTAAAAGAATCCAATCTTCCAAAGGACATTAGAATAGGGGCTATTTTAAGAAAAGACGATATTATTATTCCGAAATCAAACTTTATCTTTGAAAAAAAGGATTTGGTTGTTTTTTTAACTAAAAGAGATCAACTCAAAAAAGTTGAAAATTTATTTAGGGTTAGTTCTTTCTAATATATCTTTTAATTAACAAATGTTTAGATCAACATTTTTATATTTGGGAATATTTACTATATTCGTTTCAATTTTTTCGTTATTTAATATTCTTTTTTGCTACTATTTTGATACTTCGTTAAATATACAAGTATATTTTGGCTCTTTATTGGTATCTTTATTTCTTGGTATTATTTTTATTTTTTATAATAAAAAATTTCTTAACGTAAAAATAAATTTTTTTGAAAAATTATTTCTTGTTATCGCTGGTTTTTTTTATTTTCCATTATTAATTTCCATGCCTTATTATTTAAGTATTTACGATATAAGTTTTATAAATTCTTACTTTGAAGCAATATCAGGATTTACATCTACGGGATTTACAATTCTCGAAAATGTAAAAGAAATCGACGAACCTTTATTAATTTGGAGATCAGGTTCTCAATGGTTAGGAGGTTTATACTTTTTGTATTCTTTGTTTTTATTGTCAGAATCATCAAAAATTAAAATAAAAAATATTTATATTGATTATGAAGGAGTAAATTTATCTGAAATAAAAAATCAATATACAAAAGTTTTATTAATTTATTTCCTATTAACTGCACTGATTTTAATACTTTTAACTTATTCGGGTATTCGACTATTTGAAGGATTTAACTTATCTTTGACAATAATTTCTGCCGGTGGTTTTATTCCGACAAATCTATTAAGTGAAATTGTAAGATCAGAAAATCAAAAATTAATTTTATCTTTTTCTATGTTAATTCCTTTTTTTAATCTTTATTTAATCTATAATATAATTTCTGGTGCTAGATCATTAACAAATAACAAAGAAGATCTGTATCTTTTGATTTTGTTATTATTTACTTTAATTACTACCTATATATTTTTTAGCAATACATTTGGATTTAGTTCTATTTTATTTGCGGTATTAAGCAGTTTGTCAAATATAGGATTGGGTTTTGATAATCAATTTTCTAATTTATCATTTCTTTTTTTAATTTTGGTAATTATTGGTGGATCATCGTTTTCGACTTCATCAGGATTGAAATATATAAAATTATATACTTTGTTTAAATTTTCATTAAAAGAAATTTATTTGCTCGTAAAACCTTTATATGTTTCGAGTAACACACTTTTCTTGTCCAAAAACAAGATCAAAGATGAAGAAATCAATATCTATTTCTTATCTATTGTCTTTTTTATTTCTACTTTGTTTATATTGTCCGGAATTTTGTCTTTAGAACAAATCAACTTCAAAAATTCATTAACATTATCTATTTTAACAATTACCAACACAGTTAATTCAAATAACTATAATCTTGGTGAGTTTTACTTTTTGGATATAAATATAATTTCAAAAATCTCCTTAATGTTGTTTATGGTTATAGGAAGGGTTGAATTATTAGGTTTTTTAATTTTGATAAAAAAATTTTTTTTTAAATAACTAACTTTTATACAAAGAGTTACAAATTTTCATATATTGCTTATTTAAATTCTTGTTTTTGACACAAAAAGGATTTATAGTTATTTTTGATGTCAGAATTGAAGGATCTGAAAAGAGAACATAAAAGACTCGAAACACTCACAAAAAAAACTACAAAAAAGAGATTAAACGATCGTACCTCTGAATCTTGGAAAGATTTAAGAAAATTAAAAAAGTTAAAATTAAGACTAAAAGATAGGATTAGTCACTTAAAACACTAATTAAATTCAAGTTATCTTTTATGTGTGGGAGATATGCTGTTACTAATGCTCTTCGGAAGACTAGAGAAATTGTAAAATCAGCTATTGCAGTTAATGATGCCGATAATTTCAATGCTAGTCCACAACAAAAACTTCCAGTTATTAAATCCTATACTAATGGAAAAACAATTGAAAATTTGCAATGGGGATTAACTCATTCTTGGGATAAAGAAAAAAAAATTAAACCATTAATCAATGCAAGATTTGAAACACTAAAAGAAAAAATATCTTTTAAAAATCTTATTAATAATAGATGTTTAGTTGTGGCTGATGGTTATTATGAATGGAAAAGAGAAAAAATGGGCAAACAACCATATTATTTTACTCGATTTGATAATAAAGCAATGTATTTTGCTGGTATCTATAAAAATCATCAATTTGTAATTATCACTATGCAAGCAGATTTTAAATCAATAGATATTCATCGTCGGCAACCTGTTATCATTAATGAGGAAGATTTAAACAATTATTTTAATCTAAAAAAAGAAGGAACAAGCTTTTTAAAATCCTATAAAACACCTGAACTAAAATTTCATCCTGTAAGCAAAGATGTAAATAATCCAATAAACAACACAAAAGAATTAATTGAAGAACTAAAATGAAAATAATTAGAAAACAACTGGTTATTTTTTTTGCTATATTTAATATTTTTATAACTAATTCATTAGCGCATGAATATAAAATAGGTAATTTAAAAATTCTACATCCTTATATTATAGAAACACCTCCAGGAGCCAAGATAGCAGGGGGATACATGAGGATTGTAAACACGGGCAATCAAACTGATCATTTAAGTTTGGTAACGGTTGATTTTGCTAAAGTAGCAGAAATCCATGAAATGAAAATTGAAAATGATGTTATAAAAATGAGAAAAATAAAAGATGGGCTAGAAATTCCTGCCAAGGATTTTACAGAATTAAAACATAAAGGATATCATATTATGTTTATGAACTTACTCAAACCCATGATCATGGGCGAAACTCATGAAGGAACTTTATATTTTGAAAAAACTGGTAATGTTAAAGTTATCTTTAATATTGAGAAAATGGGTTTTAAATTAGAGGAGAATAGTTAAATTGTGAAAATTAATTCGGTACGTGCCTTAATCATAGCTGCTTTTTCTATTTTGATATTAAGCTTAATCGGTTTATTTTTACCTAGCATCCTCAAAAAAGATATCCAAACGCATTATTCGACCGAAGCGAAGTTGGGAACTCCTTTTGAATTAATAGATTCTAATGGT
>Ga0187833_10000848_pt1 | contig 35713 bp, 34 predicted proteins | sample ETNtaG_37_FD_167968 | JGI IMG/M metagenome (GOLD analysis project Ga0187833, IMG submission 167968) | Marine microbial and viral communities from oxygen minimum zone, Eastern Pacific Ocean - ETNP2014_SV_400_PacBio MetaG (Illumina Assembly) | ecosystem: Environmental > Aquatic > Marine > Hypoxic...
AGTTATAAAAACAAAAAAAATTGCTTTTTCTTTCCCAAAAATTGATTATAACATTATTTTGAAAACACCTGAATTTCTTAGAAGTAATCAATCAGAATTTTCTAAAACCGGAGGTATTCACGCAAGCGCACTTATTAATACCAAAGGTCAAGTTATTGCAATACGTGAAGATGTGGGAAGGCACAATGCTTTAGATAAATTAATTGGACATGCATTAAAAAACAAAATTATTAAACCAGAAAATCAATTTATTACTTGTTCTGGAAGACTTAATTTTGAATTAGTTCAAAAGGCATTAATGTCCGATATTGGTTTAATGGCAGGAGTTGGTGCACCAACAAGTCTCGCAATTGACCTAGCAAAACGCTTTGGTATGACTTTAGTTGGTTTTGTAAAGTCAGATAGTATTAATATTTATTGCAACAATAATAGAATATTAATTAAAAATTAATATGTCAAAAAACTTAAGCAAATTATCTGGTAGAATTGGATTAAAAAACAATCTTTTTCAAAAAATTTCTGAGAGATCTTTGGCTTCTACAAATGACATTGGCATGAGAGAAATTGCTGACCAATATCATGTTGGTGTTTCAACAATACATGGTGCTGAAAGTTTTTATGAATTTTTAAGACCGGAGCATAGAAAAAAAAAAGCATTTGTTTGTAATGGAAGTGCCTGTATGTGTGCTGGCACACAAAATTCTCTTAAAAAAAAACTAAAAGAAAAACTAGGTGAAGAAAAAGTTGGTGAAATGTTTTGTTTAGGTCGTTGTTATGAAAGCAGTTCTTTTCATTATAATGGAGAAAATTATGGAGGAAATGATATTGATAAAATTGATCAAATTATAAAAGGAGGAAATATAACCCAACAAAAATATGTTTCTAAGAGTTTTGCTTCAACAAGTTTTTTAATGGATGACAAACTTTTAAATTTAGATCAATTCAAAAGTTTATTAGAAAAATTTATTAATTTTGATAAAAAAGAAATAGTTAAATCACTTTTAAACTCTAATCTTACTGGTAGAGGTGGAGCTGGTTTTCCTACTGGAATGAAATGGGATTTTTGTAGTAAAGAAAAATCAGAAAAAAAATATGTAATTTGCAATGCTGATGAAGGAGACTCTGGTGCTTTTTCAGATAGATATCTATTAGAAGACCAACCTTTAAAAGTTTTATTTGGAATGATTCTTTGTGGTTATGTTATTGGAAGTAATGAGGGTGTTTTATATATTCGAGGGGAATATCCAAAATCAATAGAGTCTATAAATGGGTCAATAAATGAATTAAAATCTTCAAAACTTTTAGGTGAAAATATTTTAGGAACAAATTTCTCATTTGATTTAAACATTTGTATTGGACAAGGTGCATATATTTGCGGAGAAGAAACGGCATTAATAGCATCTATTGAAGGAAGAAGAGCAGAAGTAGATGTAAGACCTCCTTTTCCAGTAACCGAGGGCTTGTATAAAAACCCAACAGTAGTCAATAACGTCGAAACTCTAGCTGCTGCTACAGGAATACTCATTCATGGATCTGATAAATTTTCCTCTATAGGAAATAAAAAATCTGCAGGAACAAAGCTAGTATGTTTTGACAGTTTTTTTAATAATCCAGGAGTTTATGAGATTGATATGTGCACACCAATGAAAAAAATTATAAATGAAATTGGTGGAGGATTTAAAAAACCTGTAAAAGCACTACAAATAGGAGGACCGCTAGGCGGCATTGTTCCTATTGAAGAAGTTAAAAAACTAAATTTTGATTTTCAAGAATTTATTGAAGCTGGATTTATGTTGGGCCATGGAAGTATAGTAAGTATACCAAAAGATTTTAGTATGATTAAATATATTCATCATTTGTTTGAATTTTCGGCTGAAGAATCTTGTGGAAAATGTTTTCCTGGAAGACTTGGCACATATAGAGGAAAAGAAATGTTTGATCAAAAAATAAACGAATCCAAAAAAATCCCCTTGAAATTACTTAATGAATTACTTGTTACAATGAAAAAAGGTTGTTTATGTTCGTTATGTGGAGCGATTCCTGTGCCGATAGAAAATATAATAAAATATTTTGGTGAAGAAATTAAAAATGATATGGTTTAGTAAAATTAATGAGTTCTGAAAAAAGAAAAATTGCATATATTGACGGAAAACCTTATGAAATTGGTCCTAGTCATACTTCAATATTAAAATTTGTAAGAAGCTACGTTGGAAAAAAAAAGGTTCCAACTCTGTGTGACGATCCCAATCTTGATCCCTTTGGCGCATGTAGGATTTGTTCAGTTGAAGTTGCTTTAAAAAAAGATAGCCCAACAAAAGTAGTTGCTTCTTGTCACACTCCAGTAGAAGAAAATTATCATATTTTTACTAATAATGAAGATTTACATGCACTAAGAAAAAATATTGTTGAGTTAGTTTTAACAGATCATCCAATGAATTGTGGTACATGTGAAGTTGATAAAAATTGCGAGCTTCAAGATGTAGCTAACGATTTAGGAATATCTGAACATAGATATAACAATCCAAAACAAAATAAAGGAATAACTAAAGATACTTCTCATGCTTACATGAGAATGAATCTTGATAATTGTATTAACTGTGGACGATGTGTTAGAGCATGTGATGAAATTCAAGGATCTTTTGTACTTACAATGAGTGGAAGAGGATTTGAGTCTAGAATAACTGCTGATAACGACATGTTATTTGGTGACTCCTCGTGTGTATCTTGTGGTGCATGCGCACATACTTGCCCTACAGATGCAATTTCAGATGTTTTTGCATCTAAATCAGCTGATTATGATAAAAAAGTTAGAACAACTTGTTCATACTGTGGTGTTGGCTGTAATTTAGAAGCTTCTGTGAAAAATGGTAAAGTGATTTCAATTGATACTCCTAAAGAAACAGAGGTCAATGCGGGACATACTTGCTTGAAAGGTAGATATGCATTTGGATTTTATGATCATAAAGACAGATTAAGATCTCCATTAATTAAAAAAAATGGAAAATTTGAAAAAGCATCTTGGAACGAAGCTTACGATTATATAAAAAATAAATTAGATAAAATTAAAAAAGAAAATGGGCCTGATTCGGTTGCAGGTATTTCATCTGCAAGATGTACTAACGAAGAAAATTTTGTTTTCCAAAAAATGATTAGAGCAGTTATTGGAACAAACAATATTGATTGTTGTGCAAGAATTTGCCACTCACCTACAGCATGGGGTATGCAACAAACATTTGGAACGGGGGCAGCAACAAATTCAGCCGAAGACATTTATTTTGCGGATCTATTCCTAGTTATTGGTGCTAATCCTACTAATGCACATCCAGTCACTGGCGCAAAAATTAAGCAACAGGCAATGAAAGGTAAAAAGCTTATTGTGCTTGACCCTATAACTACAGATTTAGCAAAACTTGCTAACTATCATATCAGATTAAGACCTGGAACAAATGTAGCTGTTTTAAACATGATGCTTTATTTCATAGTAAAATCAAAATTGTATAAAGAAGATTTTATTATAAGCAGAACAGAAGGTTTTGATAATTTTTTAAATCAAATTCAAAAACTAGATATTGATCATTTGGCAAATATAGCCGGAGTAGATAAGCAACAAGTTAAAGAAGCAGCGATAGCTTATGCTACAGCAAAAAATTCAATGGAGTTTCACGGTTTAGGAGTTACCGAACATGAGCAAGGTTCAAAAACGGTAATACTAATTGCAGATCTTGCAATGATAACAGGAAATATTGGAAGAAGGGGTGTTGGAGTTAATCCTCTTAGAGGTCAAAATAATGTACAAGGAGCAGCTGATATGGGATGTCAACCACATCAAGGCGCCGGTTATTTTCCTGTAGCTGATAAAAAAATTCAAGATTTTTACTCAAAAAAATATGGCGTTATTCATCCAACTAAAGCTGGATTAAAAATTCCAGAAATTTTTCAAGCAGCAATAAATAAAGAAGTAAAAGCACTATGGATTATAGGTGAAGATGTTGTTCAAACTGACCCTAACAGTGCTCATGTAGTTGAAGCAATGAATGCATTGGACTTATTGGTAGTTCAAGAAATATTTATGAGTGAAACTGCTAAACATGCAGATGTAGTGTTGCCAGGAACTACTTTTTTAGAAAAAGAAGGTACTTTTACAAACACTGAAAGAAGAGTACAAAGAGTCAATAAAGCAGCAGAACCTCTTCCTGGTACAAAACCAGATGGAATAATAGTTACTGAAATGATGCAAAAACTTGGTTACAATCAAAAAATATATGATGCTGATGAAGTATTGGCAGAAATAGCAGACATAGTTCCTTTCTTTAAAGGTATAACAAGAAAAAGACTTAAAAAATTAGGATTACAGTGGCCAGTAAAAGAAGATGGAACTGACACAAAAATATTGCATGAGAAAGAATTTAAATTAGGAAAAGGAAGAATTAAATATTTTGATTGGAAAGAAACTCAAGAAATCGAAAAAAATAAGAAAGATTTCCCACTAATATTAACTACAAGTCGAGCATTACAACATTATAATGCAGCAACTATGACGAGAAGAACAAACAATTTAGATATTGTTAGTGAAGATATTTTATTAATTCATCCAAAAGATGCAAAATATAGAGAATTAAGTACAGGTGATATTGCTAGACTTTATTCTGGAAGAGGTGAAGTTTCTTTAAAAATTGAAGTAACTGATAAAGTTAAAGAAGGTATAGTTTTTACTACCTTTCATTTTCCAGAACATATGGTTAATATGGTGACTGGACATGGCAAAGATGAAGAAACGAAATGTGCTGAGTACAAGGTTTCTTCTGTAGAAGTTCAAAAAATATCTAATATGTTCAAAACTGAAGTAGATACAAAAAAAACAGCGCAGAGGTAAAACGAACTTAGTATTAATATACTATACTAAAAAAAATCTTAAAAAATTTTACTTCCCATTTTTATACAACTATGTTGTCTTTTATATTGGAAGCAAAGTTTTCATAAGAATTCATCAATGCTTTTTCAAAATTTTTTGTATAAGCAATTGTATCAAATAGAGTGCTTTTTTTAATATTTTCAAAAACCTTTCTTTTTAAATTTGTTATAGTTTTTTTATCATTTGCAAAATTTATAGCTTTTGTTTCATATTCCTGTCTATTTTTTGCGATTAACTCTTCAAGATCAAAACAAGTAAGAACACTTGAACAAATTCTGCTTGCAAAAGTTTCACCTCTTAGAGTTAAAATAGGTAAACCTGACCATAATGATGCACAAGAAGTTGAATGAGCTCCAAATGGAAAGGTGTCTAAAAATAAATCTGCTAAACTATGTCTAGATAAATGATCTTCATATTTTGAAAGGGGTTTTGAAAAGATTAACCTTTTTGGATCTAGGCCATTTTTTTCTAATATTTTTTTTAGAGAATTTTCAGCATATTTATTTGCATAGTTTAGCCAAATAACACTATCTTTTGTTTCCCTAAGTATATTAATCCAGGAATTAAATTGGATTGGATTTATTTTATAATTTTTATTAAAACAACAATAAACGAACACTTTTTCGGGTAAGGAAAAATCAAATCTTGTGTAATTCTTTTTAGATATTTTTAAATTGTTGTCGTTGGGAATAAAAGTATCAGGCATAAAAATTATTCTTTCAGAATAATTTTTCTTTAGCTTTTTTGGTATTAAAACTTTATCTGCAATTATATAATTGATACAACTTGTCCCCATTGTGCAAGGATATCCAAGAAAATTTATTTGTATTGGTGCACATCTTTTTTTAAAAACAGGAAAACGATTTGATGCAGTATAACCATTTAAATCAATAGCTATATCTAAATTTAATTTTCTACATAAATCAATTATTTCATCATTACTTTTTTCAGATACATCAAAAAATTTATTAAATGTATTCTTTACTCTATAAAACATTTGATCTCTATTTTTTCCAAAACTAAAGCCATATAACTCAAATTTTTTCTTGTTGTGATTTTCTAAAACTCCAACTATTTGTTGTGAAACTGGATGAAAATAAAAATCTGAGGAAAAATATCCTATTTTTAATTTTTTTTTTGACTTTGATATTTTAAAATCAAAATTTAATGATGCTATTTTATTAGAAAACATTTGTGCTGCTTTTTGTTGTAATTCTATGTCATCAAACATTGAAATTGTTGACCAAGGTGTTGCACTAAGTTTATTAAATTCTAAATCTTTTTTTAAATCAATTATTAAGCTATCTAATTCATCCCATTCACATATACATAGTTTAGATAAAATTATATATCCCTTTAAAAAATCTCTTTTAGGATTTAATTTAAATGAGTAATTAAAATCTTCCAATGCACTTTTGAACATCTTATCTTTAAAAAAACACTGGCCTCTATTAAAATATGCTCCGGATGTGTTTGGACTCATTTTTATAGATTTTGTGAAATTTTCTATAGCTAAACTGTTTTTTCCTTTTTTACTTAAGATAATGCCTTTATAAAAATAAATTATTGCGTCATTTTCATTGTTATTTAACGCTGTATTACACGTCTTTAATGCTAGATCGAGATTATTTATTTCAATTTGAATATTTATTATTTTAAGTTTAGCTCCTAAAAAACTTGGTTCTTTTTTTAAAACATCACCGTAAAACTTATGAGCTTTTTTATAATTTTTTTTTGAGAAAAAGAAATTTCCTTTATTGTAAATTTCTATTATTTTTTTTCCATCTTAATCGAATATCAACTATTTTATTTAACAAACTTGATCTAAATCAATATTCACAAATATATTTTATTTGATTGCAATAACATTCAAGCTTATCATTATCCCATATGGTTTGTATTCGCTAGTATCTTCAAACATTCCAAATTTTTCAACTTTATTAATTTTTGAAAAATTCGCATCTTTTAAAAAACCACTCAAAAATTGATAGTTCCAACCAAAATAATGAAAATCGTAATCATCAATTTGACCTCCAAACATCATTTTCATTACATGAATTTTTATTTTTGGGGTTGCTTTTGGAGAGATGAATAATTTACATAAAACATCCATATCTGGAACAGATACATAGAATTTTCCACCTTTAATCAATTTTCTATTTATTTCTTTAAGTGTTTTAAGGACATCTTTTTGTTTAACGTGCTCCAAAACGTGGCTTGCATATATTTCTTCAATACTTTCGTCCTGAAATTGATCTAAATTTAGTATGTCTCCAATATAATCAACTCCCGGTCCAGTTTGAATATTTAAAATTTTCCAACCCTCTTTTTTTTGTAGTCCACCAATATGTAGTTTCATTTTAAAGAACGTACGGTTCTAATCTTTGTTGTTTGTTCAAAACTCTATCGACCTCAAAACATTTGAGATCAATGCTTTGATACGATCCTGTAGTTATCAACTCTGTTAAAGCTCTTCCAATGCCAGGGGCTTGCATCAATCCTCTGCCTGTAAACCCTGAAGCCAAATACACATTATCGAATTTAGGATGTTTTCCTACTATAGCATTGTTATCTAATTTATTACAATCATAATAACCTGCCCATCCACCAGTTAATTTCAATTCTTCAAATGCTGGAATTCTTTGAGCTAGTGCGGGCCATACTAATTCTTCAAAATCATTCCAGGCTGGTTCTAAATCTTCTGCATCAAAAACCGAATTCGGTGATCCAGCCAAATATTCTTTACCTTCTGGTCTCCAATAAACACCTGTCGTTAGATCGCCAATTAATGGCATTTCTGAAATGTGTTTAGGACACTTCACTCTAAAAACAGTATGTTTTTGAGGAACCACTGGAATATCTGATAATAATTCTTTAGTCCAACAACCTGCTGCTGATATAATTATCTTGGCTTTTATTTCTGAAATACTTTTTACATGACCTTTGATAAATTCTGCTCCTAATTCAGTAGCTTTACTTTTAAGAGCATTATGAAACATAAATGGATCAATCCATCCTTCAATTTTATCATCCGTGTAAGTTGCTGTTTCAATCCCATCACTATTTATATATGGAAATATTTTGTTCAGTTCAGACCCTTTGATATTCTTTGTTCCCGCATCACATTCCTTGTGATTTTCTAATGCTCTATATTGCTCTTCAGCATGTTCTAAACCAAACATAAGTAAATATCCGTTAGGAACCATGCTGGCTGTAGGATTGGGATTTTTTTCTGTTTTTAACAACTCTGGAATTTTAGAAATAAATTCTTTTGCAAATTTTCCCAATAAAATATTTTCCTTTTGATAAAATTGTCTTCTGAAACCGCCAAGAGACAAAGGAAATGATGCTTGTTTATAAGTAGGATCTTTTTCAATTACTTTAACTTTTCTGCCTTCTTTTGATAAAAAGTAAGCTGTAGCAGCTCCAATTATACCACCACCTATAATTACAATATCATCCATAATCTATATATAGAAAAAAAAACCCTATCCAACTAATTTAATAATCTTACAATTCAATTGACGTCAAACTAACCCGGTCAGATTAATACTATTTTGATAATATATTTATCTTATCCTTAACAGCTAGTTTCTTTTTTTTTAATGCTCTTAAACTAACCCAAGAATCTGATGTTCTATCGTTTAATCTTTTTTTTGTGAGTTTTCTTATTTGAACGTCTATCTGTTTTTTTTCTTTAGCTAAGCCTTTGATCAAAGACATAGTTTATAATATCATATTTTAATTATTTAGATAAGTAGTAAATGAAAATTAATTTACCACTTTTTGGTTAAAAAATTGTAATAAGACCGCTAAAATTACAATTGCTCCACCAATTAAAACAACTGATGATGGATTTTCATTTGCAAACATCCAGGCCCAAAAAGGACCAAGTACCGCTTCGGTTAACATTATTATACCAACTAATGCAGAAAGAGTTTTCCTTGCTCCGATAGTAATTAAAATAAATCCAAGCCCGACCTGAAAAAAACCTGCTAAAAAACCTAAAAAAATATCATGTGATGAAATAGATATTTTTGAAGAAAATAAATATCCAATGATTGTGGCTCCAATACCAGCAATAAACTGCATTGGCACCATATCAGTATTAGGAAATTTTCTTACTATTAAAATAAGTGTAGCAAACGAAATTGGCATTATAAATGCGGCCATATTTCCATACATCTGTCCTGGTGATAAAGAATTTCCAACCATTAAAATTATTCCTATAAATGCTAGTATTATTGATGTTAAAGTTAATTTTGAAATTTTTTCTTTAAGAAAGATATATCCAAAAACTGCTAGAAAAATTGTCTGTGTTTGAATTATAAAATTAGTATTAGCAACAGTAGTATTATACATTGCAAATACATAACCGCTATATCCAAGTGATAAAATTAAACCACCAATAAAACTCGGTAGACCTGATTTATAAAAAAAATAAAAAATTTTTTTTTTATAAGTTATTAGTAAGTAAATTACTACAACTATTGAAAAAAAAATAGATCGCCAAAATAAAATTTGCCAATTGGTTGCTCCTTCAAAAGATTTAACGATTAAACCACCAAAACTAAGACAACATGCTCCAAAAAAAACTAATATTGGACCTGGTATTTTAGTAATAATATTAATCATATTTGATTAAGGATATTTTGAGTTTCTAAATTATAAATCTTAAACAAATTTTCAGCCTCTGAAAGTTCTATTGATTTAAATTTAATTTTTGTTCCTGGTGTCAATTGAACTAATTTGTCATAATCGGCACTTATTACCACGCCGATCTTTGGATAACCGCCAATAGTGCCATGATCTGAAAGCATTATTATTGGATTTCCGTCAGCTGGAACCTGTACTACTCCTTTAACCAGTCCCTCAGATCTAATATTTGTATCAACAATATTTTTAATTTTTGGACCTTCTAATCTCATTCCCATTCTGTCAGTAAGTTTTGAAACGACAAATTCATTACTAAAGAAAGTTTCATGACCCAAATCAGAAAAATAATTAAAGTTTGTACCTTTTATAACTCTAATAAATTCTATTTTTGAATTTAAATAATTGATTTTTTTTAGATTAAATTTATTTTCTGATTGATTTAGGTAAATTTTTTGATTTATAGAAAATTTTTCTCCTTCGTTTGATCCAATTTTAGCTTTTGTATTTACAGAACAGCTTCCCCAAAAATAGTCCCCCATCAGACCTTTTTGTACTGAAAAATATCCATAGACAGACCTGCTTGTGGAAATAATATCAACCTGGTCATCAGGATTTAAATTAAAAGTTTGATAACAAACACCTTCTTCAATAGTTGAATTGTTCCTAATAATATTAAATATTACATTTCCTGCAATTGCAGCTGAAACTTTTCCAAATTTTAATTTTAAAAGTGGCCCTTGATAGGCAAATTCAATTGATGCCGGATTAGATTTATTACCAACTAAATAATTACTAATTAAGTAATTTCTTTTATCCATTGCTCCACTGAATGAAATCCCAATATGATATTGATGCAGTCTACCTTCGTCTTGTAATGTAGTATTTATTCCAGATCTTAATATTTCAAAATATGCTTTAGTCATTCCAATTCAAATATTCAGATTTATTTATTTTATAAAACATTACATTGTCACCTGGATTTATTTTTGTTGGATTAATTTGACTGAACTTATCAAAAACTTTAATTGGAGTATTTCCTATTATGTTCCAACCTCCAGGACTTTCATAAGTATAAATGTTGCAAAACTGTTCTGTAATTCCCAATGATCCTTTAGGAACTTTTACTCTTGGAGTTTCAAGTCTTTTTAATCTAATTGATTGATCAAGATCGCCTAAAAAAGGCATACCAGCAATAAATCCTGTCATATAGCAAAAATATTCTTTATTAAAAAATGATTCTAAAATTTTTTCAAAACTAAGATTTAGTTTTTCAGAAAGTTTATTTAAATCAAATGAAAACTCATCATCTACACAAATCGGAACTTTAATAATTTTTTTAATTTCTTGATCAAATTTTTCTAATTTAATTCCAAGTACTTTTTCTTTTAATTTTTCATAATTTATTTCTGTTAAATCAAAAGAAATTATCAACTTATTATATGATGGAGTAATATTAGTAATTCCTGGTATTTTATATTTTTGTAAATTTTTAAAATATTTTATAACATTTGAATTTATTTCTTTATTAACCTCAACGCCAAAATCGCAATATAATGCAGCGTCACCAAGATTTAATATATTTTTTATCATACCGTGTTATACTTAAGTTTTAATACTATGGAAATTAATATTAATTGTGATTTAGGTGAAAAATCAAAGTTTCATTCTACAGAGAATGATCCTGCTTTGCTCAAAATTGTTAACTCAGCAAATATAGCTTGCGGATATCATGCTGGTGATGAAGAAACAATGAACCGTGTTGTTAGAATTTCAAAATCAAATGGTGTAAGTATAGGTGCACATCCCTCATTTAATGATCCAGAAAATTTTGGAAGGAAAAAAATTAATCTTGAATCCAAAGAAATAACTAAACTGATTGTTGATCAATACGAAATTTTACAAAATATTGCTTTTAATCATAATGAAAACGTTACGCATATTAAACCTCATGGAGCATTAAATAATATGGCATGTGAAAATTATGAATTAGCAACAACTATTGCTAAAACGATAAATGATATTGATAAAAATATAATTTTTTTAGTTCCTACTGGTTCACTAATGGAAAAAGCAGCAAAAAAAATAAATATGAAGATTGCGTGTGAAATTTTTGCTGATAGAAACTATGAAGATGATGGAAATCTTGTATCAAGATCAAAAAAAAATGCATTGATTACAGATCCTGAAATTGCAAAAAAACATGTTTTAAGTATGGTAAAAAATCAAGCCTTAAATTGTTTTTCTAGAAAACAAATACCTTGTGAAATCGATTCTGTTTGCATACATGGTGATAATGAAAGTTCTTTAGCAACAGCTAAATCAATAAAAGACAATTTAGTAGCAAATGGATTAATACTAAAGCCACTAAACAAAATGAAAAAATTCAATTAAATTGTTATCAATTTAACTTTAAAATATAAGTATTTAATGACTAAAAAATATCCCAGAAATATGATCGGCTATGGATCTAATCAAATTAAAGTTGTTTGGCCAAATAATGCCCGTTTAGCTCTACAAATAGTATTAAATTATGAAGAAGGCGCAGAAAATTCTGTGTTACATGGAGACAAATATTCAGAAACTTTTTTATCAGAAATTATAGGTGCTCAAAAGATTAAGGGAAGACATGTTAATATGGAGTCCATTTATGAGTATGGATCAAGAAGTGGATTTTGGCGATTGTATAGGCTATTTCAGGAAAAAAAAATTCCAATTACAATTTTTGGTGTGGCCATGGCTTTAAAAAGAAATTTAGAAATTTGCAAAGCAATCAAAAAGGCAGATTATGAAGTTGCTTCACATGGATGGAGGTGGATTGATTATCAGGAAATAAAAAAATCAGTTGAAAAAAAACATATGCAACTTTCAATTAAAACAATCAAAAAGATTTTTGGTCAACGCCCTTTGGGTTGGTATACTGGACGGTGTAGCCCTAATACAAGAGAATTAGTGTTTGAAGAAGGTGGTTTTTTATACGATAGCGACTCTTATAGTGATGATTTGCCTTACTGGGAGTATAGAAAAAAAAGAAAGCAGTTAATTATCCCTTACACTTTAGATAATAATGATATGAGATTTGCTACAAATCAAGGGTTTAATAGTGGACATCAGTTTTTTTCATATTTAAAGGACAGTTTTGATGCACTCTACGAAGAAGGAAAAAACAATCCTAAAATGATGTCCGTTGGCTTACACTGTAGACTAATTGGAAGACCCGGAAGAATTCAATCTCTAAAAAAATTTTTAGATTATGTTTTAAAACATAAAGATGTATGGGTTTGTAAAAGAATAGATATTGCCAAACATTGGATAAAAAATTATTCCAATATATAAATTTTTAATGAGTAAAAAAAAATATATTTTTTTAAATGGATTAATTGATCTTGCGCAATCAAGATTAGGGTCAAAAATTGTATTTAAAACTGATGAGTTTTTTGCACCAGCAAAAAGAATTATAAATCCTTGGCAGCCTGTATTTAAAGAAGGAGTTTTTGACAAACATGGAAAATGGATGGATGGATGGGAAACGAGAAGAAAAAGAGGAAAAGGACATGATTATTTAATATTAAAATTAGGCAAACCTGGCAAAATATACAAAGTAGATATAGACACATCTTATTTTTCTGGAAATCAACCAAATAAAATTTCATTACAAGCATGTTCGAGCAATAAAAAAGTTCCTGATAAAAAATCGAAATGGGTTACGATTTTAAAAAAAAAAAATACTAATCCAAATAGCCATCATTTTTTTAATATAAAAAATAAATCTATTTTTTCTCACATTAAATTAAATATTTATCCTGATGGTGGTGTCGCTCGAATAAGACTTTATGGATCAATAAAAATTAATAAAAACTTTGGAAGAAAAATATTAAACTTTACTTCAGTATTAAATGGAGCAACGCCGATTGCTTGTAATAATGAACATTTCGGACGAGCCGAAAATATTCTTGCTCCTGGAACTGGGAAAAATATGGGAGATGGATGGGAAACAAGAAGAAGTAGAGGAAAAAATTCTGATTGGCTTATTATCAAATGTGCTACAGCAGGAAAAATTAACAATATTCAGATTGATACTCACCACTTTAAAGGAAACTATCCAGATAAATGTTCACTACAAGCAGCTTATTTAAATACTAAAGCTTCTAGTAAAACTATTGTTAAGAAATCCAAAAAGTGGAAATTATTACTAAATAAAGTAAAACTTCATGCACATAAAATACATTATTTTCAAAATAAATTGATGAAAAATAATAAAGTAAATTATATAAAAATTAATATTTTTCCTGATGGTGGAATTTCAAGAATTAGAGCTTTTGGGAAAGCTGAATAATGGAAAAAATTATTAAACCAATAAAAATAACAAGAGAGAATTTTGCTATTTACGGTGATTTAATTGCTACAAATGATGTAAGGCCAATAGAAATAAACGCTGGATATGCAAAACGTTTTGATGACTTGGCTAATATTACCACCACTAAAGATGCCGGAAAAACTATTGTAAGTATTTTTTCAGCTCTAAAAAGAAACTTTCCAATGAAAATTGACATGATGGAAAAGCATCCATTAAGTAGTCAAGCTTTTATCCCGATGAAAGAAACAACTTTTCTTGTATTGGTTGCTCCCCAAGAAGATGGCCTGAATCTTAGCAAAATTGAATCTTTTATTGTTCCTCCTGGTATAGGAATAAATTACAAACCTGGAACATGGCATTTTCCATTGATCTCTACCGAAAATATGAATTTCCTGGTAGTCGACAGAAAAGGTCCGGGAGATAATCTTATTATGGAAAATTTACAAAAAAAAAAAATTATTCTCAAGTATTAAAATTGTATAAAATGATATATAATAATTTAATTACTTAAGTGTTTGAACAGTCAATAATATTTATCCAAATAATATTTATCGATGTCGTTATGGCTGCAGATAACGCGATCATCATTGGAATGATTGCTGCAAACTTTGCCCCAAAGCACCGAAAACAAATAATTATGTACGGAGTTTTGGCTGCTTTTGTATTTAGAATTATATTTGCTTTATCTGCTACTTATCTTTTTGACTTTCCAATAATAAAAATTGTTGGTGGATTATTATTAATTTGGATAGTTAATGATTTAAGAAGAGATCTTTTTGAAACAAAAAAAATAAAATCACCAACAAAAATATCCAAAGAACCATCATTTGTTCAGAGTGTTTATAAAGTTTTATTTGCTGATATTACATTGAGTTTTGATAACGTTATAGGAGTTGTCGGTGCTTCGAAGGAATTTATTGGACTAATGATATTTGGTCTTTTTTTGTCAGTTGTTCTGATTGGAACTCTAGCAACATATTTAGCTAATTATATTAAAAATTATAAATGGATTGGATACCTTGGTTTAATAGTAATTTTGATTGTTGCTATTCAATTAATTATAGGTGGTCTAAGCGATCTAAATATACTTGAAATAAACGATTCTTTTAAAAGATTTTTCTAACTATAAGAGTGTTTTTTGGTTGGGTATTTTTTATTTATTACTTCAGATCTAAATTTTTGTGCAGCTTTTTTGATTTGATTTTTAATATTAGCAAATTTTTTTACAAATTTGATTTTTGTATCATTTAAACCTAATAAATCATCAGTAACTAAAACTTGGCCATCACAATGCACAGAAGAACCAATTCCAATAGTTGGTATTTTTAAAGATTTGGATATTTTTTTTGCTAAAGAAGATTCAACGCCCTCTAAAACAATCGAAAATACTCCCTTAATTTCAAGAAGTTTTGCTTCCTTAAATATTCTTTTTCTTTCATTTTCTTTTTTGCCTTTGAATTTAAATTTTTCTCTAACACTTTGAGGAAGAATTCCTAAATGACCCATTACTTGAATTTTATTTTTTATCAAATATTCAACAATTTTTATAATTGAGCTACCTCCCTCAAGTTTTACAGCATCACATTTGGTCAATTTAATAATTTTTTTGGCGTTTCGGAGTGCTTCATTTTTATTTCGATAAGTCTTATAAGGCATATCGACTACCATTAAACTTTTTTTAATTCCCATCCGCGCACTTTTCGAATGTTCAATCATCATGTCTAAAGAAACTTTTCTTGTAGTATTATAATTATAAAGAACTGAACCAAGAGAATCTCCGATAAGTATTATATCGGTGTAGTTATCTAAGGCTTCTGCAACATTCTTAGAATATGCTGTAAGACAAATAATCTTAGATTTATTTTTTTTATTAACTATTTTTTCAATTTTTAGGAACATCACTCTAACTCTATCGTGCTCGGTGGTTTTGAAGTTATGTCATATACTACTCTATTTATCCCTTTAATATTATTAATAATTTTGCTCGAAATTATTTGCATAAAATCTTTATTAAAATTAAAAAAATCAGCAGTCATTCCATCTTCAGAAGTAATAGCTCTAAGCAAACAAATATATTCATAAGTTCTATTATCACCCATTACACCCACGGTTTTTACTGGAAGTAAAGCTGCATAAGCTTGCCATATTTTGTCATATAAATTATGTTTTTTTAGTTCTTGAATAAAATAATGATCTGCTTCTTTTAAAATTTTTATTTTTTCCTCAGTAATAAAGCCTGGCATTCTTATTGCCAGACCGGGTCCAGGAAAAGGATGTCTTGAAATAATGTTTTTTGTTAATTTTAACTCTAATCCTAATTTTCTAACTTCGTCTTTAAACAAATATTTTAGCGGTTCTATTAATTTTAATTTCATTTTGGCTGGTAATCCACCAACATTATGATGTGATTTAATTTTTGAAGTTTGACTTCCTGTAACAGATTTACTTTCTATTAAATCAGGATAAAGAGTTCCTTGCGATAAAAATTTTACATTCTTTATTTTTTTTGCGTATTTTTCAAAAACTCTAATAAAAAGGTTTCCAATTATTTTTCTTTTTTTTTCTGGATCTGAAATATTTTTCAATTTTTTCAAAAAAAGATTTTTTGCATTTACATAAATTAAATTTATTTTGAATTTTTTCTTAAATGTATTAATAACTTGATTTTCCTCATTTTTTCTAAGCAAACCAGTATTTACAAATATACAAATAAGATTTTTTCCTATTGCAACATCTAATAACTTAGCAACAACGCTGCTATCAACGCCTCCTGATAAAGCGCATATGACTTTAGAATTTCCTACTTGATTTTTCACTTCCAGAATTAATTTTTTTTGTTGTTGTTTAAATGACCAATTTTTCTTCAATTTACAAATTGAGAAAATAAAATTTTTTAAAATAATTTTTCCTTTTTTGGTATGGGTTACTTCTGGATGAAATTGTATTCCATACATTTTTTTTATTGTATTTTCGATTATTGTTAGTTTAGAATTATCGCTAGAAGCAATAACTTTAAATCCTTTAGGAAGCTTTGAAACCTGATCTGCATGACTCATCCAAACTTTATTTGATCCTTTTTTATTAAAAAAATTCTTTGTTAAGATGCTATTGTTGTATCTTTTAATTTTTACTAAACCAAATTCTCGAAATTTAGATTTTTTTACTCTGCCACCTAATTCTTTAGATATAATTTGGTGTCCAAAACAAATACCTAGAACAGGAATATCTAAGTTTAGTAATTTTTTATTAAAATTTACTTTTTTATTTTCATAAACATTTAATGGTCCTCCTGATAAAACCAATCCTTTAACATTTTTTTTTAATTTTTCTAAATTATTAATTTTTTTGTGACTAATGATCTCTGAGTAAACTCCTAACTCTCTTATCCTTCTTGCAATAAGTTGTGTAAATTGAGATCCAAAATCGACGATTAAGATTTTTTTAAGACTGTCTTCAAGACTCATCTTTTGCTTCAATGTTTGTTAACCTCTCTTTAATAGAGTCAATTTTGTTGCAAAGTGATAAACAAATAATTTCAAATTTTTTACTTAATTCTTTTACTTTAGCGTAATCAGATTTTTTTAATTTTAAATCGATCAACATATACATTGCTTCTTCATTATCGGGCTCAAGTAGCAGCGTAATATTTATATTTTTTTCTTTTTCTATTTCGTTTTCTTCTCCTTCATAAATTTTAGCTAAATAAAGATAAGATTTTGCATTCTTTGGATTAAAAACTATATTTCGCTGAAACAATAATTTAGATTTTTCAAATTTTCCTTTATCAAACAAATTTTTAGCCTCGTTAAAAAAGTTTTCTTTTGCGAAACTTTCAAAGCTAGTAATAAGAAAAACAATTAAAAAGTATTTAAGAAATTTGTTCATATTATTTTTTTACTTCATCAATATTATGTACCATACTTTCATAAAAACCAGCTTTTGTAATTTTTACAAATTTAGGTTTATTTCTTAAATTTTTTATTTCCTTTGAGCCTAAATAACCCATAGATGATTTTAACCCTCCAATTAATTGATAAATTATCTTTTCTACTGGTCCTTTATGCTTAACTAATCCTTCAACTCCTTCTGGAACATATTTTGAAGTTTCTTTTTGTTTTGTTTGAAAATATCTATCAGCAGATCCCTTGTTCATTGCCCCAATTGAGCCCATTCCTCTAAAACTTTTAAAAAATTTTCCATTTTTTCTTATTATTCTTCCAGGCGACTCGTTTGTGCCTGCAAATAATGATCCTATCATTACAGCATCGGCTCCTGCAGCTAAAGCTTTTGACATATCTCCTGAAAATTTAATTCCACCGTCTGCAATTATTGAAACTTTTTTTCTTCCCACGCCTTTTCTAACTGCTAAAATGGCACTGAGCTGAGGTACTCCAATGCCTGCTACTAATCGCGTAGTGCATATCGATCCTGGACCAATTCCAACTTTAATTATATCTACTTCAAGTTTAATTAAAAATTTTGCTGCTTCAGTTGTTGCAATATTTCCTGCACATAATGTTGTTTTTTTTGATTTCGATTTTTGTATTTTTGTAATTATTTCAGCCACTTTTTTTGTATGTCCATGAGCAGTATCAACTACAATTAAATCTACGTTTTCTTTTAAAATTGCTTCTGCTCTTTTATGCTCTAATGGTCCAGCACCAACTGCTGCGCCAACTAATAATTTTTTTGATTTCACTTTATTAATTTCAGAAATCTGAGATTTTATATCTAAATTTCTGTGGATAACTCCTATGCCTCCAGCTTTGGCAATTGCTATAGCCATCTTAGATTCCGTGACTGTATCCATTGCTGATGAAAGAATTGGAATTTTTAAATTTAATTTTTTTGAAAGCGATGTGTTTGTTGTAACTTCTGAAGGTAATATTTCAGAATATCTAGGAGTTAGCAGCACATCGTCAAATGTAAGAGCTTCTTTGATGGGGTCCATGTCCTTGTATATATGATTCTTTAAAAATTTAAAGAGACCTATCGTAATAATTTACAAATTATAAAACTTTCTTTCGATTCTTTCTTGCTTGCCGCAGGTTTAAAAACTTTACTTTTCTTAAATATTTTTTTTGCTTCTGCAACAATTTCATTAAACGTGGATCCCATAAATATTTTTGAGACAAATTTTCCGTCATTATTTAACATTTCTTTAGAAAAATTCATGGCTTCCATGCATAATTCACCTGTATAAATAGAATCTAAGTTTTTATTTCCAGTCGTATTTACTGCCATGTCAGACAAAACAACATCTACTTTAGAACCAAAATAATCTTTGATGTAGAGCTTATATTTCGGATCTGTAAAATCTCCCTTTATTTGAAAGATTTTTCCTATTTTATCAATTTCTTTAAGATCAATAGATAAAATTTTTCCATTTTTTATTTTTTTCTCAGCGTATTGCGACCAGCTTCCTGGTGCCGCACCAAGATCAATTAATGAGATTCCGTTTTTTAGTATATTAAATTTTTCATCAATTTCCTGAAGTTTGTATACTGCTCTAGACCTATAACCTTCAACTTTCGACTGCCTAACATAAATATCTCGTCTTTGCTTATTGATCCAGTTTTTGGAAATTTTATTTTTTTTCAATTAATTTAAAAACCTTAAGCTCTTTGAAATAGTTTTGTTTTCAAGAGTTTCAATTGCTATTTCAACGCTTTTATCTAATCTCATATCCTTATCATCTTTCCACACTCCTGCAGCCAAGTGCATAATTCCAATGTTATAATTTGGCAAGTAAGGTTCTACAAAAGTTTGTTTCTCTTCATCAAATTTTGGTAATAAATTGCTTGCTATCCAATTACAATTTAATGGAAGAAATTCTGTCTCAATATCATCAATATAAACGCTCATATTAATTGCTAGCCCCTCAGAACCAAAAATTTTTCCAGACTTTAAAGTAATTGCAAGATTATCTTGCCAGCTTTTCCAACATGGTGAATTACATTCTAAGGAAAAAACACCAATATTGATATGTGGCGCAAATGCTAACTTTCTTGCTTTGTCAATTCCTATTTTAGAATTAATTGCATGTTTAAAATTTTGAGATTTGATTAATGCTAATTTTCCAAAAATCCATTTAACCTTCGAAATTATTTTATATCCAGGTCCCATTGTTTGAGTAATTCCAAGTTTTCCATTTTCGCAAGCTTTGAAATATAGCTCAACTGATTGCCAGTCATTTACCCAAGCATCACAATCTATCCATAAATATTTTTTATATCCTGGAAAATATTTTGGCAGAAATGCTCTTGATACTTGGCTTTTTAACCACTCTTTGCCACTGACTTTATATCCGGGAACTTCAATATCCCACTCTGCAATTTTAATTTCATCTACTTTTTTTGATATTTGATTTTTTTGATCTTCGGTTAATCCGGCATCTAAAATACAAATTGAGATATCTTTACTTTTGTCAAATTTTTTTATGGAGTCTGCTAACTCATTTAATAACTCAAAATAATTTGAGTCAGCCATAGAAACAATGACATTGCTTTTCATTTATAATATATCTTCATGTTCTTCGTGATCTAAATCTTTCTCCTTATATTTTTTACTTATTTTTCGATAATGAAAATAACTCACTGGAATAATGATCAAATAAAGTAATCCGGAAAGTACAATTGCGTTAAATGTATAAATTAAAATTAATCCAAAATACAAAATTATTCCAAATATCAAGAAGATTGTCATTGATCTTGGAACTGAAATTCGTTTCAAAGAATAGGTTGGAATTTTACTAATTAGTAGAATTGAAATTATTACAAATAAAAAAGGAACTATAGTGTCATAATTGATTGAAACTAATTGAATATCGCTAAAACTATAAATTAACGGCATTAAAACTAAAACACCTCCAGCCGGCGAAGGAATGCCTTCAAAGAAATTATCACTCCACGAAGGTTCATTAGAAGATGTAATGTTGTATCTAGCTAGCCTTAAAGTTACACAAATTACATAGACTAAACAAATTAACCAGCCTACTCTACCTAACTCATTAAGTTTCCAAAAATACATTATAAAAGCTGGTGCCACACCAAAACTAATCACATCGGTAAGAGAGTCTAATTCTTTGCCAACTTTTGAAGTCCCCTTAATTAATCTTGCAATTCTTCCATCTAAACCATCAATAATTGCAGCAACAATTATTGCAATTATTGAAAGTGTAAATTTACCATCAAAGGCAAATTTAATTGAACTTAAACCAATACAAACTCCCACTAATGTAAAAATGTTAGGTAGGATGACTCTAGTTTTTTTATCACTTACTAATTTAATATTTTTATTTTGTTGTTCCATAAAATTACTTTTTAGCCAGTAATGTTTCTCCAGCAATTGTTTTTTGATTTATTTTAACTAAAGGATGATAATTTTCAAAGTATATATCTGCTCTACTTCCAAATCTTATCATACCAATTCTTGAACCTTGTTTTAATTCTTGATCTTTATATGTTTCATTAACTATTCTTCTTGCAATTAATCCTGCAATTTGAACCACAATAATATCCTCGTCCATACTGCTTTTTATTTTATAATAATTTCTTTCATTATCTTCGCTAGCTTTATCAAGAGATGCATTTAAAAATTCTCCTGGTTTATAAATTATTTCAGAAATTTTTCCTGAGCATGGTGATCGATTAACATGACAATCAAATACATCCATGAAAATACTTATTTTATTAAATTTTCTATTTTCAAGTCCTAGTTCTTTTGGTCCATTTGTTTCAATTATTTGCAAAACCGTTCCATCTGCTGGGCTAGTAAGAAAATTATCATCTTCAATTGATTCTCTTTCTGGATCTCTAAAAAAATAATAGACCCAAATAGTTAATACTATTCCTATGAATCCAAAAAATCCGTGGATAAAGTAAAGTATAAGTGTAGCCAATCCGAAGATGACCAAGAATTTGTAACCTTCACCATGAATTTTAGGAAATATTTTATCTAGCATAATTATATATTTTGATAATTTTTAGATATATATGTATATAAAATGCCTAAATTCAATTAATTAGATACATCAAAATATGAGCAAAATTAAGGTAAATAATTCAATTGTTGAAATAGATGGTGATGAAATGACTAGAGTAATTTGGACATTCATTAAAAACAAACTCATTCTTCCTTATATAGATTTGAAAATAGAATATTACGATCTAGGAATGAAAAGTCGTAATGATACTTTGGATCAAATAACAATCGATTGTGCAAATGCAATTAAAAAAAACAGGGTTGGAATTAAGTGCGCAACTATTACTCCTGACGAAGCTAGAGTAAAAGAATTTAATTTAAAAAAAATGTGGAGGTCTCCAAATGGAACGATCAGAAATATTATTGGAGGAACTGTATTTAGAGAGCCTATAATGTGTAAAAATATTCCAAAACTTGTTCCTTCGTGGACCGATTCATTAATTATTGGAAGACATGCATTTGGAGATCAATATAGAGCAACAGATTTTTTAGTTCCAGGAAAAGGAAAATTAGAAATCAAATGGACCTCTGAAGATGGTAAAGATGAAAAAAAATATGAAGTCTTTAATTTTCCAGGACCAGGAATTGCTTTAGCAATGTACAATTTAGACAGATCAATTGAAGACTTTGCAAGATCTTGTTTTAATTATGGGTTGATTAAAAAATGGCCAGTATATTTTTCCACAAAAAATACAATCCTTAAAACTTATGATGGTAGATTTAAAGATATTTTTCAAAAAATATTCGATAAAGAATTCAAATCAGAATTTGATAAAAATAATATTATTTATGAACACAGATTAATTGATGACATGGTTGCGAGCGCTATGAAATGGAGTGGAAAATATATTTGGGCATGCAAAAACTATGATGGTGATGTTCAATCAGATACAGTGGCTCAAGGTTACGGCTCATTAGGATTAATGACTAGTGTTCTTTTAGCGCCAGATGGAAAAACGATGGAAGCAGAAGCAGCTCACGGAACCGTAACAAGACACTTTAGAATGCATCAACAAGGAAAAGAAACTTCAACCAACCCTATAGCATCAATTTTTGCTTGGACAAGAGGACTGGCCCATAGAGGAAAATTAGATAATAACAAAAAATTAATCAAATTTTCTAATACTTTAGAAAAAGTTTGTATTGATTCTGTTGAAAATGGATCTATGACTAAAGATTTAGCAATTTTAGTTGGACCTTCAACCAAATATCTTTCAACTAATCAATTTTTAGATGAAATTGATGGTAGATTGAAAAAAGAGTTAAATTAGAGATTTAATTTTTTCAAAGGCATCATCGATTTTATTAGTATCGACTCCACCAGCTTGTGCAAAATCTGGCCTCCCGCCACCACCTTTGCCACCTATAATTTCTGATCCTGTTTTTGCAAATTTTACAGCGTCATATTTGGTGGTAAGTTTATCTGTAACACCTGCTGCTAAACCAATTTTTCCATCTTTGCTTGCAAAAACAACTACAATCCCCTCACCTAATTCCTTTTTTCCTGCATCAACAAGTTTTCTTAGATCTTTTGGGTGTAAATCAGTAATTTTTTGAAATCTAACTTTAATATTATTAACTGTTTGATCATTTTTTATATTTTTTGTTTTATCGCTTAAAATTGATTTAACATAAAGTAATTCAAGTTGTTTGTTTAAATCTTTAATCAACACTTGTTGATTTTTATTTTCTAAATTTGGTTTTCCTCCAAGTTTAATAATCTTTTCTGACAATTTTCCGATTGTTTCTTCATTTTTTTGAATTGATATATCAGATAGTTTCTCTTTTTTATTTAAATAACCCTGTAGTTCTTTATCTCTTAAAGCTTCTACTCTTCTTACTCCTGCTGCAATTGAAGATTGGTTGACAATCTTAAATTTTCCTATATCACCTGTATTTCTTACATGGGTGCCTCCGCATAACTCTGTTGAAAAATAATTCTCTTTTTCATCCCCCATAGACAAAACTCTAACTTCATCACCATATTTTTCACCAAATAAAGCTAAGGCTCCATTGTCTACTGCTTCCTTGGGTGTCATTAATCTAGTTTTTACATCTGATTTTTTCTCAACCATCAAATTAACAAAACTCTCAATTTTGTTAATTTCTTCGGAAGAAATTGGTTTCATGTGACTAAAGTCAAATCTTAATCTATCAGGTTCAACTAATGATCCTTTTTGAGTTACATGAGTACCTAAAACTCTTCTCAAGGACTCATGTAGTAAATGAGTTGCAGAATGATAGGCTCTTATATTGTTTCTCCTTTCAACATTTATTTTCATTTCAACGCTATCATCTACTTTAACCGATCCGTCTATAACATTTCCGTAATGAACAAATAAATCTCCCAATTTTTTTTGAACATCCAAAACCTCAAATTTAAAATCACCGGAAATTATTTGACCTATATCTCCTACTTGACCTCCAGACTCACCATAAAAAGGGGTTTGATTAATTACAATCATTCCTTCATCACCTTTACTCAGTCTTTGAACTTTTTTATTGTCTTTTAATAAAGATAGAACAATTCCTTCTGCACGATTCTTTTCATACCCTAAAAATTCTGTTGGTCCCAATCTATCTTTAATGCCAAACCAAACTTCGTCAACTGAACTATCTCCAGATCCTTTCCAGTTTTTCTTTGCAAGCTCTTTACTTTCTTTCATTAAGGATTGAAATTTTTTATGATCAATTTTTAATGATTTATTTTTTAAAATATCTTCTGTTAAATCTAATGGGAAGCCATAAGTATCATAAAGTTTAAAAGCCACTTCACCGGGTAAAATTTTGTCTATTTTAGAAATTTCCTCATTAAGAATCTTTATTCCTCTATCAAGAAGAATTAAAAATTTTTCTTCTTCCATTTGCAGTGTTTCTTTAATTAATGATTGAGCTCTTTCTAATTCAGGATAGTTGCCTGACATTTCTTCTTGGAGTGTTTTAAAAATGTTAAAGAAGATTGGTTCCTTTGTTCCAAGTAAATGAGAATGTCTCATTCCTCTTCTCATAATTCTTCTAAGAACATAGCCTCTTCCTTCATTTGAAGGCAAAACTCCTTCTGCAATTAAAAATGAACTTGCTCTTAAATGGTCCGCAATTACTCTAAAACTGGAAATGCTGTTTTTGTCTGGTTTTTTTTTTACAGCTTGAGAAATAGATTGAATTAATTTTTTAAAATGGTCAGTTTCATAATTGTCATGAGTACCTTGCAAAAGAGCTGCGGTTCTTTCAAGCCCCATCCCCGTATCAACTGATGGCTTTGGTAAATTTATTCTTTTTTCTTTTGTAACTTGTTCAAATTGCATAAAGACTAAGTTCCAAATTTCAATATATCTATTTCCTTCTTGATCTTTCGCGCCCGGTAAACCACCTCTTAGATGGTCACCATGATCAAAAAATATCTCTGAGCAAGGTCCACATGGTCCTGTTTCGCCCATTGACCAAAAATTATCCGATGTTGGAATTCTGATTATTCGATTATCGCTAAAACCCGCTATTTTCTTCCAAAATTTAAATGCTTCGTCGTCTTCATGAAATACGGTTACATAAAGTCTTTTTTTATCTATACCAAAATCTTTGGTAACTAAATTCCATGCCAGTTCAATTGCTCTTTCTTTAAAATAATCTCCAAAAGAAAAATTTCCTAACATTTCAAAAAATGTATGATGTCTAGGTGTGTAACCAACATTTTCTAAATCATTATGTTTTCCGCCTGCTCTTACACATTTTTGTGAAGTTGTTGCTCTCTGATAATCTCTTTTTTCAAGTCCTGTAAATACATTTTTAAATTGCACCATTCCTGAATTAGCAAACATTAAAGTTGGATCATTATTAGGAACCAGATTGCTGGACTCCACAATTTTATGATCATTTTTCTCAAAATATTTGAGGAAAGAATTTCTTATCTCATTAAGTGTTTTGTCTGCCATACTTTTAAAATACAGCATTTTTGTATGATGTCTATATCTCTAAAAGAGAAAAAGGCGCTCTATTAAAGCGCCTTTTCATAACTAAAAGTTATCTGCTAATTTTTTTTAGTAGGAATTTCTTCTTTTGATTCAGTTTTTTCTTGTTCGATTGGGTTGCCTTCAATCTTTTTTGAAATTACTCCAGCTTTTTCTCTGATGTTCATCTCAATTTCAGCTGCAACTTTTGGATTTTGTTCAAGATAAAGTTTTGCATTTTCTCTACCTTGGCCAATTTTTTCTCCCTTGTATGCATACCATGCTCCAGATTTCTCCACTATCTCTACCTTAACCCCAAGATCAATTAATTCTCCTGATTTGCTAATTCCTTTGCCATACATTAAATCAAATTCAACAACCTTAAATGGTGGAGAAACTTTGTTTTTTACCACTTTTACTCTTGTTGTGTTTCCAATAATGCTGTCTTTTTCTTTAATTGCTCCAATTCTTCTTATATCCATTCTAACTGATGCATAGAATTTAAGTGAATTTCCTCCTGATGTTGTTTCAGGACTTCCAAACATAACTCCTATTTTCATTCTGATTTGGTTAATAAAAATAACCATAGTATTTGTTCGAGAGATTGAACTTGTTAGTTTTCTTAGAGCTTGACTCATTAATCTTGCTTGAAGACCTACATGATGGTCCCCCATATCACCTTCTATTTCAGCTCTTGGAGTTAATGCGGCGACAGAGTCTATAACAAGCACAGATATTGAACCTGACTTAATTAAAGTATCGGCAATCTCTAAAGCTTGTTCACCAGTGTCCGGCTGAGATATTAATAATTCTTCAGTATCTACACCTAATTTTTTTGCATAAACTGGATCTAATGCATGCTCAGCATCTACAAATCCACAAATTCCACCTGTCTTTTGTGCTTCAGCAACTACTTGTAAAGCAAGTGTTGTTTTTCCTGATGCTTCTGGTCCATAAATTTCAATAACTCTTCCTTTTGGTAATCCACCAATTCCAAGTGCCAAATCTAAACTTAAGGATCCTGTTGAAATAGAATCCACGTCCATTGTTGTTTGCTGGCCAAGTTTCATTACAGAGCCTTTTCCAAAATTATCTGTAATTTGACTGATTGCTGCGTCTAAAGCTTTATTCTTTTCTTTTTTCTCTAAATCTTGATCTTTTGTAGATTTCACTACTTTTAGGTTATTTTTCGTCATTTTTTACCTCTTTTTTTACGTTTTTTAACACTCGAATCATGATTTTAAATGTACACATTTTGTTCTCATTGGCAATAAAAATATTATAATAGCTAAAACACGGCTATTTTATTTAAGTTTTAGGTAGTTACTATTAAGCAAACCAACTGATTTAAGAAGATTGTATTGAGCTAGTAAGTAATCTCTTTCAGAATTTGACAAAGAAACTTTTGCATCAAGCAATAATGTATTTGATTGAATTACATCTAAGGTAGTTCTTCCAGAACCTCTTTCGTATTCAGCGGTAATTCCCTCGTTTGCAATCTGTGCAGCTCTAACCTGTAATCTAACGAAGTCTAAAAAACTTTTAGAAGATTGAAGGTTGGCCCAGGCAGTAGCAATAATTGTATCGTTTGTTTTAATAGCATTATCTAACAATAATCTTTTTCTTGTTTTTAAACTTTGATTTTTACTAATTGTTGCTCTTTTTTTTCCGCCAGAATAAAAAGGCCAGCTCACCGTTGCTTTTAAAATATCTTTTTCTTTTTCATCATATGTTGCACTTAAATCATCAGAATAAGATCTCTCAAGTGATAAAGTTGCAGTTGGTTTTAAATCTGATTCAGCAATTTCAATATCTTTTTCCGATTGATCCAATTCTAATTTAGCAATAGTTATGTCTGGATTATTTTGTTTGGATAAATCTATAGCTTCATTCAAAGATTGAGGTATTAAAACAATTGATTTAAAAGTTTTTTTCAGACTTTTTAGATTTGAAATTTTACCAATTATATTTTCATAATTTAATTTATTAGTAATAATTTCATTTTTTGCTTGGATAAATTGTGCTTGAGCACCCGCTAAAGAAGATTCTGATTGTGCTAAATCAGATACAGTAATTTTTCCTCTCTCTAATCTAACTTTATCTGTTTCAACTTGCTTTTCTAAAAGACTTAAGTTTCTTTGATTAATTATTAATTTTTCGTTTGCCAAGATTAAACCGCTATAAACTTCAATCACTTTATAAAAAATATCTTGTTCTTTTTTTAATAACTTAGCTTCTGCTAAATTTATTCCAATTTTTTTCTTCTTATATTCAGCATCTCTCCCAAAATCTATCAAAGTTTGTTCTAGCTTTATAGAAGTTGTCAAAGGATCTACATCTGTAATAGAGGCATCACCTTCGCTTTGGTTGGTTAGCTTATTAGTTTTCTCTTTGCTTTTTGATCCAGTAATTGATGCTGATGGTAAATAATCTCCTTTTGAAATCTTAAGATCTTCTTTAGAAATATTAATATTTTCTCTTTCAGCATTTAATTCGGTATTATTTTTAAAAGCTTGGTTTAATGCATCCATTAAGGTCGTTGCATATAAGTTGCTGGTACTAAATATAAAAAAAATTATTATTAAAAAAAAATGTTTCATAGCTTTTGAAATATTATTTTTTTTGATCTAGAGGATGGTTGATACCATCTTTAGTAATAATATTTTTCAAATCAAATGGATTAATTTTCTCTAAACAGGCTACATTAATTGTTCGCATACTTGGATTGAAGCGTGGTTTATGATGAGTATAAATTCCGCAAACTGAGCAAAAATAATGTTCGGCTGTCTTAGTATGAAATTGATACTTTTTAAGCAATTCATTGCCTTTAACTATTTTGAGATCACCAGAGCCAATAATTGCCATTACAGAACTATGTCTTTTACAAAATGAACAATTGCACCTAATAAGATTTTTTAAGTCATCAGGCAAAGAAACTTCAATTTCCACTCCACCACAATGACAAGTTAATTTTCTCATTTTGTTTAGAATTATTGGATTATATCAACCTGTCCCTTATTTCATTCTTTTTTTTTAATACTACCTATAGTTACAGTTATCCACAGGATAGCAAAATCTAATTCAAATGTTCACCTTTTGATTCTACTTCGATTCACTTTCAGACTCAAAATACAACCTATTTGACACTATTAAAAAATTTAGATAATAATAAGAACAAAATAAGAACATTTATGAAGTTAACTATTCCTTATTATTTGCATAAAGCCGGTGCTGGCTTTCCATCTCCTGCTACAGATTATATTGAAGAGGACATTGATCTTAATATTCACTTAATCAAAAACGTTCCAGCAACTTTCATTATTAGAGTTCAAGGTAAATCAATGACCGATATTGGAATTAATGATGGTGATTTGCTAGTTGTTGACAAAAGTTTAAATCCAAAAAATTTTTCAACTGTTATTGCAAATGTTCATGATGAACTTGTTGTTAAAAATTTTGTTAAAGAAGAAAGTAAACAATTTTTAACGTCTGGATCTAAAAAATTTGAAGATCGAATTTTAATTAATGAAGAAGCAGATATTTTTATTTGGGGAGTTGTAACTTATGTCATCCACTCTGTGCACTAGAAAAATAGCTTTAATAGATTGTAATTCTTTTTATGTATCCTGTGAAAGATTGTTCAATCCTAAAATTAGAAAAAAACCTGTTGTCGTTTTATCAAACAACGATGGTTGTATTATTTCAAGATCTGATGAAGCAAAAGTTCTAGGAATTAAAATGGGTGAACCTTATTTTAAAGCAAAAGATATAATTGTTAAAAATAATGTTCAAGTTTTTTCATCAAATTATTCTTTATATGGCGATATATCAAGAAGAGTAATGAGAACTCTTAAGCGTTTTAATTCTGTAATAGAAATTTATTCGATTGATGAGGCTTTTTTGGATTTATCAAATTTTCCTGATGATGAAGTTGAAAATGTAGGTCATGAAATTAGAAGTATAGTTTTAAAATGGACTGGCATTCCAACAAGTATCGGTATCGCAAAAACCAAAACTTTAAGTAAAGTTGCAAACCATATTGCTAAAAAGAAACAATCGGGTGTGACTAGTTTCATAGGAATTGAAAATGTTGATTCAATATTAGAAAAAGTAGAGATTAATGATGTTTGGGGTGTTGGTAAACAATTAACTAAATTTTATCATCAAAATGGAATTTATAATGCAAAACAATTAAAAAATGCATCTAACACATGGATCAAAAAAAGTTCTAATGTTTTAAGTTCTAGAACAGCAATGGAACTTAGAGGTATTTCTTGCATTGATTTGGAAACAATAAGTTCAAAAAGAAAAAGTTGTGTAGTATCACGCTCGTTTGGAAAAAGAGTAGAAAATTTTCAAGAATTAAAAGAGTTGATTGTAAGTTATTCTTTAAATGCTTCAGAAAAAATTAGATCAGAGTCTTTAGTTGCAAAATCAATAACAGTTTTTATTAGAACAAACCCTTTCCAAAGTCGATTTGGATACTATTCAAATTCAAAAACAATAGATTTTCCAATAGCTACAAGTAATAGTATTGAAATAGTTAAAGCAGCTATTTCTAGTTTAGAAACTATTTTTAAAAATAGATATAAGTATCAAAAAGCAGGCATAATGTTATCTGGCTTATCTGATTCAAATGGTGATAAAAATTTATTTTCCACTGAAAAAGATGAAAAAATAAACAGCTTAATGAAATCTATTGATAATACTAATTATAGATACGGCAGATCGACTATAAGTCTTGCAAGCGTCGGGGTTCATAAAAGATGGAATACAAGAAGACAACATTATTCGAAAATAGATACAGCTGATTTTTATTGCTTACCAACGATAAAAGCTGTCTAAACCTTGAAAAGTTTATCAGATAGGTTTTGAAGTTTTTCTCCCCAGAAAACTTTATCTCTGATTAAGTTAAAATCTACATCAAAAACTGTAGACATGGCAGATGCATAAATAGATCTTGCATCAATGGTGCTATTTAAATCTCTTCCTTCAAATCTTTCTTTTCTTTTTAATCCTGGCCAATCAGTATAAATTTGTGCCTTTTTAACAAGACCTCCTGCCATTAAAACTGCTGTTCCATAACCATGCTCAGTACCAAGGCCACTATTTTGTTTAATTGTTCTTCCGAATTCAGTTAGTGTCAAAACTAAGGTATTGTTAAAACTTTCTCCCATTTTATTTGTCCAGTTTCATGTCTTAGTTTTTCAGTTTCCTCTTTAAGAGCATGTTTATCATTTTTATATTTTTTTCTTAAAACCTTTCTTTGTGTATAAATAAATTCTTTATAATGTTTTTTTCTAAGTTCTTTTTCCGTATAAATTTTACCTTTCCAAGAAAGATCTGGAATTTTATCAGTAATTTGAGAGGTTGCTCACGTTAATGGGTCAGATGGAATTTTTTCATTGGGACCAATTCCAAAAGCTACTTTTCTAAAAAAATTTTTCACAAAAATTATTATGCTTTATCCACAAAAAAATATCAAATCTTATTAATGTTCAATATGATCTAAATCAATCTGCTTCAGAACCATAATCCTTAAAAAAATTTTTTATAATTTAATTTTTTCAATATTTAAAATATTTGATAATGAATTATTTTGTTCATCTAAATTTTCCCTCTCGGATACTATTAATACTGAAGCTATCAATGCCACAACCAATATAATTGGAGTAAGCATAATAGCTGTAATGTTTTGATGGATTAAAAACATATAGACTAGCAGAAATAATATAGATCTTATTAAAACATTTATTTTAAAAACACTTATAATTGAAAGAGAATGTACAATTAAATTCTTAAAACTCATTTTAGATGGGCCAAAATACCTTGTTCCTCTTTCAGATGAAACTATAGCTCTATCTTTTGCAACTTTTGCTAATGATCCTGAAAAGCTGCTCCAAGTAGCTTTTTCATTAATCATTTTCTCAACAATTGATTTTGGTAAACAAGTATAATTTCCATATTTTATAGACTCACCTGTAAAGGTGAAAGTAATTATTTTGTGGACAAAATAACTAAATTTAAAGAACATTCCTTCTGATCTTTTTATTCTTTCGCCTACAATTGCTTTATCGGGATTATAATTTAAACTATCAATAAAATCTCTGATCTCTTCAGGTCTATCTTCCCCATCACCATCCATTGGAATCACATAGTCGAATTCTTCATTTTCAAAAATATATTTAAGTCCTGCTGCAATACATCTTGCATGACCCCTGTTTTCTTTCATATTAATCACTTGGATAAATTTAATATTATTTAAATTTAAGTTAATTTCTGGTGTTACTTCAGTAGAAGCATCATTAACAACAATTATTGAAAATTCAGCATCTAAATTTAAGACTTCATTATTAATATTTTCTAAAAATTTAAATAACGATTGCCAATCATTGAAAACTGGAATTAAAATTTTTATTTTTTTCATTAATTAATTTTTTTAATCCATTTATTTTTCTGAATATCGTCTAAAAATGATGATTTAAATGAATTAATTATCAGAGTTTTGACTTCTTCCATTGAAAGATTGAGAGCTGATTGAGTTTCAATTAAATTTTTATTTAAATATCCTCCAAAATAAGCTGGATCATCAGAATTAACCATAACTCTTAAACCTTGATTTAACATTTTTTTTATATTGTGATTTTCAAGCTTATCAAACACACGTAATTTTACATTTGATAAAGGGCAAACTGTTAAAGGAATTTGTATTTTTTTTAATTCTTCAACTAATTTTTCATCTTTTAAGCACTGAATGCCATGATCAATTCTTTTAACTTTTAATATATTTATACTATCCCAAATATATTCTGGAGGACCTTCTTCGCCCGCATGTGCTACAGTTAAAAAATCTTCTGTTCTTGCTTTTTGAAAAAGTTTTTCAAACTTTTTTGGAGGATTGTCTATTTCAGAAGAGTCTAGTCCAACTCCAATAATTTTATCTTTATGTTTCATTGCTTGATTTAATATATTAAAACCTGATTCTTCGTCTAGATGTCTTAAAAAACACATTATAATATTTGAAGTTAATTTAAATTCATTATTAGCTTTTTTAAGAGCTTTATAAATACCATTAATAATTGTATCAAAATGAATTCCTCTCTCAACATGAGTCTGTGGATCAAAAAAAATTTCTGTATGTACGACATTATCTTTTTTACATTTCAATACATAGGCCCAAGTAAGGTCAAAAAAATCTTGCTCATTAATTAATACTTTGGAACTCTGATAATAAATATTTAAAAAAGAATCTAGGTTTTGAAAATTGTAAGCAGACCTAACTTCTTCAATATTCTCATAGGGAATTGAAACATTGTTTCTTTTAGCAAGTTCGAACATATGCTCGGGTTCAAGAGTGCCTTCAATATGTAAATGTAATTCAGTCTTTGGGGTTTTTTTTATAAAATTAATAATCTCTGTATTTTCTAACATTAAATTTTTTCAGTTAGTTATTTCCGTATATAATTTTAAAATCTTCTTTTTCAGTGCAGAAATAATGTAACCAAATAGAAATGTAAGTATAAATTGCAACTACAAACATTGATTGAGATCCGGTAGCAACTGCAAAAGCAAAAGGAATTCCTATTCCAAAAAGATACATTGCATTAGAAGACCACTTAAAAATACCTCTCTTTTCAAAAGGCATATCTCTATATTTTGGATCAAAATGATCTGCTCCTGCTGCACGAAAAAAACCAAAATATTTTCTAACCGAATACATCGTATATACGCCTGGAATAAATAAAATTATTGATATGATCCAAGATAATAATCCTGGTTTATATAAAGAACCATAATCAACAAAGCACAACACAATTGCTGAAAGTCTTGAAATAATTAAAATAAAAAAAATTATTACATATCCTTTAAAACCAATCGTATTGCTTATCGATTGCCAACATAATTCTGATCTCCAACAAATCCACACATAAGCTTGATGGATTAATGGAGTGGACATTGCTATCATAAACCAGTTTAAAGCACTAATTCCAAGAAATGTATTCGTATTGCCATTAAGATCAACCAGTTGAGCTCCTATATAAAATAAAACAATAGTTCCACCCAAATGCCAGACCTGATGCTTAAATAAAAAACTTAATTTATTTTCAATCATTTATTTTTTAATAAACCTCTTGGCACTACAATGTCTCCTCTTCCTTCTTTATTCAAAATAACAACTTCCAGTCCAAATATTTGTTCTCCTGTATCAATCAATTTGCCTCTCAATGGTCCTTGCCACTTTGGCCTATCTTTCAAATGATAGGATAAATTACCAGCCCTCCATACATCTCCCGCTATATGATAAATTTTTTTACCTCTCTCTTTGTCATACCACTCTTGAACTGTCTTTGCTATTTCTCTTCCAGGATAATCTGTTCTCTTATCTGTTTCAGTTATAGAAACATATGCATAAGCAAAAGGAGAAAAAATAAATAAAATTAGGAAGACTGTAGTAAAACCTTTTAACTTATTTAAATTAATTTGTGATTGAAAAATATAAATCACTAAAACTCCAAAGAATAAATAAAACGGTGTCATCCACATTGTTCTAATTTTAACTCCCATAATCATTGAAGTTAAAAACACTAAGGCTATTGGAACAATGTTTGTTGCTAATAAAAATAATAATTTGTTATCATTGAAATTAAATTTAGTTTTTAATTTACTTTTTAAAAATAAAAGCATTAAAAAGAAAGGCATTAATATTCCGATTTGCTTTCCTAAAAAGATTAATGGATGAATAATATGATCTAAGAAATTTTGATCACCAGTTCCTGTTCTATCAAGACCATAGGTAATTGTTACGTAATTATTTTCGGTTAACCAAATTAAATGGGGTAATAAAACTATTAAAAAAGGAATAAGAGATGCTATGCATTTAAAGTCAATTTTCTTTTTATAAATCATGTAAATTAAAAAAACATCCATTGCTACGCCTAAATAGATAAACAGATATTTAGATAAAAAACCAAATCCAGCAAACAATCCAACTAATAACCAATCTATAATTTTGTTATCTTTACAACCTTTCCAAAGATATAAAACTGTTAACGCCCAGAAAGGCATCAAACAAACATTCACATTAAATTCGGGAGTTGTGAAATTATAAAAGTAAATTCCTTCTAATAATAAAACAGATAATAAAGAAAAAATTTTATTTTCAAAAAAATCTTCTGCAAATATAAAAACAACAAAAAAAGAAATAATTACAAATATTTGACTTAATAAATAATAAGCCCAATCCTGTGGACCAAAAATTTGATAATAAATTTCAACTGCAAATGCACTCATCGGTGGATGCTTATTAAAACCCCAATCTAAATTGCTTCCCCAAGCCAAAGCTTCGATTGTATCTAATGGAAGATTGTTATTTGTTAGAGTGGGGATAGCCGTCCACACAATTAAATGTGCTGCAAGAAAAATATAAAATAATTTCTTTAAATTCTTAGAATTTAAGCCCATTTTTCGAATTTATACAATTAATAGCTCCTTGACACCTATTAATTGATGAATATATTCACCAACATTTAAAATTAGACAATGGTTAAAAACTCTAAAAAATACATTCCAAAATTAAAAGAAAAATACATGTGTGCAAAACACTTAGCTTTCTTCAAACAAAAACTATTAGATTGGAAAGCTGATTTAGTAAAAACCAACAATGAAGCTCTTTATAATAGCTCATTAGATGACAATAGTACTTCTGCTGATATTGTCGACCAAGCAAGTTCTTATACAGAAAAAAATGTTGAAATGAGAGCAATCAATAGACAAATTAAATTAATTTCAAAAATTGATGAGGCATTAAAAAGAATAATAGATGGAACCTATGGTTACTGCGAAGAAACAGCGGAACCCATTGGT
>Ga0187833_10000850_pt1 | contig 35682 bp, 21 predicted proteins | sample ETNtaG_37_FD_167968 | JGI IMG/M metagenome (GOLD analysis project Ga0187833, IMG submission 167968) | Marine microbial and viral communities from oxygen minimum zone, Eastern Pacific Ocean - ETNP2014_SV_400_PacBio MetaG (Illumina Assembly) | ecosystem: Environmental > Aquatic > Marine > Hypoxic...
AGGCTACTATCAAGGACTCTCTACCTATCAGGGCCGTCCAGCAAAAAACGCCCGAAGAAGAACTCAGCACCTGTGAACTGAACGGGATGTTCAAACAGCTCTGGCACCTCAACCCTAACCCTCATCAAGTTGATGTAAGCAAAGCAGCAATTCATTACCCCTGAAATGAATACCAGGTCCTGACCATAGTCAGGCTTGCCCTTCACAGCGAGCATTGTCAGAAACATCAGCATCAACATGATGACAAACGCCTTACACAATACTAACTGCACTTTCTGTTTTGTGCTCACATACCGGAACTCGTAGGTAGCTTTGCCCATTCTTTGATTGTGCTCTATTCGATCTGGGACTGAGTACTGGAGGCTACACGGGACATGCTGAGAGCAACATGCCCGTGTGTACGACTAGCTATCTGACACTTGCTGCTCCGTCCGTGCGATTGCCTCACCCAGAGACATCCCGGAGACCGAGTCGTTAAACTTGTTCACAAAATCCCCGATTGCCCAACCGGTGCTAGCGGCTAAAGGTATAGCCGCCCAGATACCCGGGGCACCACCGGGCCAGGCAGGGCCAGCCATAAATCCATTGGTAAAAGGTATTCGAGTGCCCACAAAGCCACCACCCACTTGATCTATCTCTTTACTACAAAGCGTCCGCATAATTCATTCCCCTAGAGTAGAATAACGTGATCTCAATTCGAACTATTCTTACAGCTACTCTATTCTAGCCATCCCGGTTTCAGGCTCTGTAAGTCATTTCCCAAATCTCTGTGCGACATTAGCGTTGCACACGACTGGCAACTAGTAACCAGTAACGGCAACGTGCCGTCACAGTTCCCCAGCCGTAATCGCCAACGGCGAAAAATGCAGGACGTGTTTCTGATCTTCCGTAAATTGCATCTTCTCGATTTCGAGCACCGACTCCCAGAACATCATATTGCCGCCGTCCGGACACTCACTGGAGTCTGCAATGCCATCGCTGTTCGTGTCGTGTTGATTTCTGATACATTCGGGGGTGTCGTCAAGATTATCGGTGTCGTTGAACCGCGCTTCCGTCGTATGCGTCAAACCAAGATAGTGGCCGATCTCGTGCACGGTCGTTTCCGCCGTAGTGCGTGTGTAGGCGGCAGAACTGAGATCGATGGTACCGGTAGCGTTGATCAGCACGGCGTTAAATCGGCTCTGGACCCCTAAAGTCGCTGGAATTCCACCCGTTATACCCAGCAGCCCCAACTCTATAAAGCTCTCAAGATAGAATAGATTCACCTTGAGGGGATCCCCGTTGCTAACCAGGTCGGCTGTATCCTCATTGTTGAAATCCTTGCTCACCTCCGCGTATTTGGGGTCGGTCAGAATCGTGACGGGATCGATGGAGGCGGTTACACCATTGAGCTGCAACAGTTCCACCACCTTGTCGAGGATCGGTTCCAGGTCGGATTGAATCACCGATGTGCCGGTCAGGAATGGTTTTATGACGACTTCGGCGACGGCACTTGCCGTGACGTCAGGTTGAGGCCCAACCCTAACGGCAAGCTTTAGCTGCGGAACATGCACCACGCTGGTGCTATTGCTACCGGACGCCAAACGAAATTGCCATTCACCGGCAGTTGCTACTGCGCTCGGTTGCTTGGGAACCAGGATGCTGCAATAGCCCGCATCACAGAATTCCACCCTTTCAAAAACAGGGAAGAATGTCTGTCCGGCAGGATCGGTCAGTTCGCTGACAAATAATGCTTCCAGGTCGGTGGCCACTGCGGCCCCCAAGAGGTGCAGGGCGAAAGACACTGAGTTTGGAGGAAGGACAAAGCTCTGCACCTGAGATACGGGAATGGTCGCGTCTAACTCCTCGTTGAACTCGCTGACATAGTTGTCAATGGGCACCACCAGATCTATTACGGCGAGCACGGTTGTTCCTATGGGGAAAACGGTGATGCTGACGTTGGCCTCGTTCGACTCAGCACCGTCGTCGTCCAGAACCGTATAGGTAAAGTCATCCGTTCCCGTAAATCCTGCCGAGGGTGTAAAGGTGACGCCGCCGTCGATGGCATCGATACTGATGGAGCCGTTTGTTGCGTCAGCGGCAATCCGCACCGTGGCGGGGTCGAGGAAGCCGTCCACATCGCCGTCATTGGCCAGGATATCGATGACTACCGGGGTATCCATCATCGTTGTGGTGAATTCGACTGCAGCAACGGGAACGTCGTTAACGTCATGGATGGTCACGGTGACCACAGCAGACCCAGACCCAGAATTGTTGTTGCTGGTCACGCGGTAGGTAAAGGTGTCTGCCCCGTTGAAATCCAGATCGGGTGTGTAAGTCACGATGCCGACGGCATTGACCGTAGTGGTGCCATTGGCGGCACTGGTCGTCACCTCGACCGTTGCCAGGTCCATATTGATATCGTTAGCAGTGACATCGATCGACACTGCGCTGTCTTCATCGGTGCTGCTGCTGTCGTTGATGGCGTTCGAAGTAGGTGGGCTGCTGCCCCCGCCACCTCCCCCGCCACAGGAGGCGATGATCAGGATGGATGTGGATAAAAGAAAATAGCTGATTCGAGACATGAAGCTACAAGGTCATGTAGATAAGTTCTGCCGAGTACGGTTACGCCCTTCGATATTACCCATGCAGTGCCAGTCGTTCCAGATGGGCAACGTAATTCACCGGCGCATGGTCTGAGACCGGTTCCGGAATCCAGATATTTCTGCCGCGATTCAGGTCTCGGGTGATCGCTCTGGTTCCCCTCCTGCCGTCGGCGCGTACCGCTGCGTGATGAGGATCGATCCAGAGCTCACCGTCATGCGAGATGTAGATGAGCTCGCCGACGTGCACATAATCCCGCAAGGCGGGCATACGAGTCGCCAAGTCCCGATGGTTGACCACCGTATAATGCGGGATCTTGGCGAAGGAACGGGCCAGATCCTGCTTGCCCACCCGTGGCGAGCCAAATCCATAAACTGCCTGCGGGGGTCTTCTGCGCGCGGCCAGCGTGGCCAGTGCCGCACCCATACTGTGACCCGTGTAAAAGACCGGGCAGCTGAGTCGATCCAGGGCGCGCATAATGTCCGCCCACACCCGATCGAGAGCCAGGTCATAGCCGCGGTGAACGTCATTCCGTAGCGGCACGGTGACGGCGTTAGTCAACCAGTTGCGCGGTTCGCTGGAGCCACGGAATACCAACACGGCAAATGGATTGGCATGCCTGCTAAATTGGTCAGCGTGTCTGCCAGCACCCGATTCGATCAGCGCACAGTGAGTACCCCTATTGGAAAAGAACGCCGCTTCGTGCAAGTCGCCGGCAGCGAGATACCCCTGTGGTATGGAGCGATTTCCGCGAGATGTGCCGTCCAGATTGTAGATCCAGCGCGACAGTTCAGCCAACCACCACGAGTTGCCTGCACAGTATCGGATTGCTCGTGAATCAAAGCTGATCGCAGCCGCCCGATCAAAATAACAATCCCCGATCTGGGGCTCGAAGACAGCTTGCCAGCTGGTTGAAAATTCCATGAACAAGAAAACAGCTGCTAGCGACTGGCTTCTAGAAGCTAGAAGCTAGTAGCTCTCTATAGTGAATGATCAACATCCAATGCCGGCTGCGCAGCCTTTGGTCGGCCGACGATTTTCGCAGGGACGCCGGCGACGGTGACGTGTGGCGGGACATCTTTCAAGACAACGCTGCCTGCGCCGATTTTGGCCCCTTCACCCACTTCGATATTGCCGATCACCTCGGCTCCTGCGCCGATCAGAACGCCTTTGCGAATCTTCGGATGGCGATCGCCGGATTCCTTGCCGGTACCGCCCAGGGTGACCGATTGCAGGATGGAAACGTCGTCTTCGACCACCGCCGTTTCACCCACGACCAGTCCCGTCGCGTGGTCCAGCATGATGCCGCAGCCGATTCGGGCCGCCGGATGAATATCGACAGCAAAGATGGCGTTGATCTGGTTTTGGATAAACCAGGCCAATGGGCGCCTGTCCTGGTTCCAGAGCCAGTGTGCGACGCGGTACGCCTGCAGGGACTGAAAACCCTTGTAATAGAGAAATGGCATGCTGTAGCCCTCGCAGGCCGGATCTCTGTTTTTGGCCGCCTTAATATCGATTTCGGCGGCGTACAGGATGGATGGGTCCGACTGGATCGCTTCTTCGATGATCTCACGGATCAGCATGCTGGATACCACCGGGCTATCCAGTTTGCTGGCCAGTTGGAAGCTGAGGGCTGCCTCGAGGGAGTCGTGATTCAAAATGGTGGCGTGGAAGAAAGTAGCCAGAATCGGTTCTCTCTCTGCGTGGACTTCCACTTCCCTGCGAATGGCCTGCCAAAGGGATCCCGCTTCCGCGATCTCTGCAATGGTTCGCTCGGCAACCAGTTCTTGCGCATATCGCTTGTTGATGGCGCTGTTCATGGTAAGCGTCCTGTCTCAAGTGTCACTTGGGATACAGAATTGCGGTTTTATGGATAAATTTCAAGGGGTTATTTATGCCAATCACGAATAAATCATATCCATTCGCCGAGGGCGGCCGTTCAACTACCCCATTGATGTCTAGCCCTAACGGCAATACGCTGTAGAATTGATCATTTCTGTCAGCTAACGCGTCCGAGGTGTGCAGCTACCGTGTCGAATTTCAATAGCATCGGCCTTATAGCAAAGATAGGCAACGCAAAGATCATCGAGTCCCTGCAGCGGCTGGAACGCTACCTGGCGGCTCAGGACGTCAAGGTAACCCTGGAAACCACCACCGCTCAATTCCTGCCCGACTGCGCTCTGCCGAACACCTCCCAGGAGGAGATGGGCAGTCGCTGCGATCTCGTCATCGTAGTGGGAGGAGACGGCGTTATCCTGGGAGCAGCGCGGGTTCTGGCACCCTTCGGCGTACCCATATTGGGGATCAACCGAGGTCGATTGGGGTTTCTGGCAGACGTGTCACCCGACGATATGGAGTCGAAGGTTGGGGACGTGCTGGCCGGCAACTACACACCGGAGGACCACTTCCTGCTGGAAGGGGAAGTGGTGCGGGACGGCGCAGTAGTCTCCAGCGGATGTGCCCTTAACGATGTGGTCATGCATCCCGGTGAACTGCCGCGCATGCTGGAGTTTGATCTGCATATCGATGATCAGTTTGTCTACAAGCAGTATTCCGATGGACTCATCATCTCGACCCCCACAGGTTCCACCGCCTATTCACTGTCCGCCGGTGGTCCCATCATGCACCCCAGCCTGGATGCAATCGCGCTGGTGCCCATGTTCCCGCATACGCTCAGCAGTCGACCCATTGTGGTCAGTGGCCAGTCGGAAATCCGTATCGTGATGGGGTCTGAGAGCGGTACCGTTGCCCAGGTGAGTTTTGATTCCCAGGTGGAGATCAATGCCGGACCGGGTGAGTCGATCCTGGTGCGTCAGAGACCCGATAAACTGAAGCTGATTCACCCCCCCGGTCACAGCTTCTACGAGGTCTGCCGCAGCAAGCTGGATTGGGGCAGTCGTCTGGGGGAGTAACTGAGCCAGTCCTAAGTCTTTAGATCTTCCGGCAGATCGATATCCTGCAGTATTCCGGCGTCCTCCACATCGATCTCGATGACCCGATCGCGGTGCGCATCGACGACCGATCTTGCCCCGACGTCGCCCTGCAGTTCACTGATCTCCGCGAAATAGACGTGATCGAACAGCACCGGGTGTCCCGCTTTCCCTTCGAAGCGGGGTATGAGGATCGGCTGGTCAGCGGCCGATTGCAGGTATTGCGCTACGATTGCCTGGTAGGTCGACTGCTGAATAAAAGGCAGATCTCCCAGAATAATCAGGGCTGCCTGCCAATCCTCAACCTCTCGGATGGCATTCGCCAAACTGTGGGCCATACCGAGGGCCGAATCCGGTGCCAGATAGTAGCGGACCGAGGGGTTCGCCACGTTCCCCTCCAATTGAGTTGCATATGCGCGATCGCCATAGCGCAGTACCACCAGCAGATTCTCTAAACAGGCAGAGGCCGTCTGAATGGTCTCCTCCAGCATGGTGTGACCGGATGAGAGCTGTAGATTGCGCTTGTCCTCGCCAAACCTGCGGCTACTTCCCGCAGCGAGGATGATTCCTCCATAGGATTCCATCCCCTGTCTCCTCCATTACTGGGCGACGAGTTGCTCCCTGTTCTGCTCCCTGAAATCAGCAGCCAAAACTTCGCTCTTTTCCGATCGCAGCGCCGTCAACTGGGCCAGGATTGCGATGGCGATTTCTGCCGGGGTCTTGCTGCCGATGGGCAAACCCACTGGCGCGTGCAGGGAGTCGACCTGCTCTTCAGTGAGATCCAACTGCAGCAGTCTTTCCCGCCTTTTGGCGGATGTGCGGGTGGATCCCAGTGAACCGACGAAGAACGTGTCGCGTTTCAGCGCCTCCATCAGACACATATCATCGATGCGGGGGTCGTGAGTCAGGGTGATGACAGCCGTGAAGCTGTCATTGGCGAATTCCCGTACGGCATCATCGGGCATCATGCCGGTCAGTTGTGCCCCGGCAACGGACCACTGTTCCAGCATCTGTTCACGTGGATCGCAAACGACCACGTGATAGTCCAGGGCTTGCGCCATTTCGGCCAGGCACATGGCAAGTTGCCCGGCGCCCATCAGCAACAGCTGGTAGCGTGGACCATAGGTTTGAATAAGAGTTCTCTCGCCGGGAAACTGCAGATGTTTGAACCGATCCCGTTCCTCAACCCGCATCTCACCGGTCGCGAGTTCCACCGCACGCTCGATACACCGTCGCTTGTTCAGATGCCGTCTGATGCTCTGAAACTGTCTCAGGTATCTTTGGTCCGGCAACGGTTCGATCACCACGTCCAGCTGACCACCACAGGGCAATCCCAATCGCTCTGTTTCCGCCTGGGTAACGCCGTAGATCATCACTTCAGGGACTTCTCTGGCCAGCTTGCCCTGCTGCAGTTTTTCCAGCAGATCTTCCTCGATGCAACCACCGGAGAGCGAACCGGCGATCTCACCCTTGCTGTTGCAGCACAACAGTGAGCCCACCGGTCTGGGCGAAGAACCCCAGGTTTTGACAACGGTACAGAGCCAGCACATCTCACCTGCTTCGATCCAGCGGGTGAGTTGGGATATGACCTGTTGATCAGCGTTTTCCATGACCTTCCTTAAATGCGCCGGCGACGGTTTGTGTGACGTCCGGGGCAGTGTAAACTGCAGCGTTTGTTTTTTGAAGAAGCGCGTCGATGTGTCAGTTTACAACTTTTGGGTTCGACCCACTATTTGGTGTCACGATGCCGGGAAATGGTTCTGAGTGGACGCAGAGGCAATCCCTGTGATTAAGGTGCTGGAGATCGATATTGGGGTGGATCTCAGACTGTTCAGCAAATATCTGTGGCAGTTGGGCATTCGCCACCGCATCAATGAACACTCCGGCAATCAGCTTCTTTGGGTTGGTCGCGAAGAACATCAGCAGCAGGTACTGGCCCTCTTTGAACAGCTGAAGAGAGGTGAACTACAGCTCACGGCTCAGTCCAACCACGCAGATCCGAAGATGGCCAGCCGACTCATCGGGTTGCTGAATACATACCGTCGTCTGCCGGCGGTCTTGACACTGATTCTGATCTGCCTCATCTGTTTCCCGCTGACCGTCGGCTACGAAAAAGGGGAAAACTCCGCTTTGCTGCACTGGCTGACCTTTGTCGATTTCCAGATCAGAGGCGATCTGATTTATTCTACCGACCTGACACACAGTCTCAAGGCAGGAGAACTGTGGCGGCTCTGGACCCCCATGTTCATTCACTTCGGCTGGGTGCACCTGGTCTTCAATCTGCTCTGGGTGTGGGAGATCGGTCGTCGCATCGAGCTATTGCACAAAGCGCACGCTATTCTTCTGATAACCGCGGTATCTTCACTGGCAGCCAATCTGGCGCAATACTGGCTGAGTGGTCCGGCACTTTTCGGTGGCATGTCCGGCGTGGTCTATGCGTATCTGGGATACAGTTTCGTGTGGAGCCGATTGCAGCCGAGCCGATCGTTTGGACTTCCCGAGGGTATTTACATCTTCATGCTCATCTGGTTGGCGCTGGGCTTCAGTGGTGTCATCGATACGTTCGGTTTTGGGTCTATCGCCAACGGGGCTCATCTCGGTGGGTTGGTCGCGGGCGGGATGATGGGATGGGCGGCTTTCTTCCTGTCGCGGAATCGACCGATGGTGGATCCCAGCAACCAATGACTGGCCAGTCGCGATAAGGTACACAGATGCACTCCATCGCACACGGTACGCTCAGCAAAATGGCTTCCCACCTGGCGCAGCCGGTGGAGTACTCGCTGCGTCTCGGAGACGAGGCGATTGCCCTCAATCCCCACCTGCGGCAGAAGATCAAACTGCGCTATACAGGTGCCATCTTCTGCGAGAGTTGTGGCAGAAAGACCAAGAGGAGCTTCAGCCAGGGCTATTGCTATCCCTGTTTCAAAAAGCTGGCTTCCTGTGATCTCTGCGTCGTCAGTCCGGACCGCTGCCACTACGACCAGGGAACCTGTCGCGACCCCGAGTGGGGCGAACGATTCTGCATGCAGCCCCACCTGGTTTACCTTGCCAATTCGTCCGCTGTCAAGGTTGGCATCACCAAGCCAGACCAGCTTCCCACCCGCTGGATCGATCAGGGAGCCAGTCAGGCCTTGCCGGTGATGCGGGTAGCGACTCGGCAACAATCGGGCCTGGTAGAGGTGATCTTCAAACAGGAGGTATCTGACAGGACCCAGTGGCAGACCATGCTGAAGTCCGAGGGAGCCAGGCTGGATTTGCGCTCATTCCGCGATGAACTGTTCGCCACCCTTGATGCCGATATACAAGCCCTGCAACAGCGGTTTGGCATTCAAGCCATACAGAACGATCTGGATGCGCAACCGGTCGATATCGAATACCCGGTACAGCAATATCCCACCAAGGTCGTCTCCCTCAACTTCGACAAGCAACCCAACATAGAGGGAATCCTCTTAGGCATCAAAGGCCAATACCTGATCTTTGATATCGGTGTGATCAATATTCGCAAGTTCACCTCGTATGAGGTGGAGTTAGGGGGACAGTTTACTTAATTGCTCCAGAATTAAGTAAACTGTCCCCCTAATTCCTGCAATACCTGATCTTTGATATCGGTGTGATCAATATTCGCAAGTTCACCTCGTATGAGGTGGAGTTCATTGGGTGAATGGGTGAACTATCGTAAAATTCCCCCCGCCGCAACAGAATAAAATCGAGGTACAGCAATGAAGGAAGCGCAGCCCAAAACCACCCACCTGAAAGAGTATGAAGTCCCCCCCTTCCTGATCGAGGAGACGGAACTCAGAGTGGAACTGGACGAAGAACAGACCCACGTGAAGACCAGTCTGAAGATGAAGCGCAATCCGGATGCCAAGAAGGGCAAGCTGCCCCTCGTGTTGGATGGGGGCGAGCTGGACCTTAAAGAGATTTCCATCGACGGCCGGCTGTTACTGTCCAACGAGTATAGCCTGGATGACGAACACCTGACCCTGTTCGATGTTCCGCAGCAGTTCGTGCTGGAGACGAGCGTGGCGATAAAGCCACAGGAGAATACTTCGCTCGAGGGTCTGTACAAATCAGGTGACATGTTCTGCACCCAGTGTGAAGCGGAAGGATTCAGGAATATCACCTATTATCTGGACAGGCCCGACGTGATGTCTCGTTACCGCACTACCATCGTCGCGGATAAATCGCTCTATCCGGTGCTGCTGTCTAACGGCAATGACGTGGCGCGAGGGGAGAGTGAAGGTGGCAAGCACTGGGTTACCTGGGAGGATCCGTTTAAGAAGCCGGCCTATCTGTTTGCCCTGGTGGCGGGCGATCTGCAACATATCGAAGATGAATTCACCACCTGCTCCGGACGCAGCATAACACTGAAGATTTACACGGAGCCCGCCAATGCCAACAAGCTCGACCACGCCATGACTTCCCTCAAGAATGCCATGGCCTGGGACGAGCAGGTCTACGGCAGGGAATATGATCTGGATATCTTCATGATCGTAGCGGTGGAGAGCTTCAATATGGGCGCCATGGAGAATAAGGGGCTCAATATCTTCAACACCTCCTGCGTGTTGGCTCGAGCCGATACCACCACCGACAGGGGCTATCAGCGGGTAGAGGGGGTGGTGGCTCACGAATATTTCCACAATTGGTCAGGCAACCGGGTGACCTGTCGTGACTGGTTCCAGTTGAGTTTGAAGGAGGGTTTTACCGTATTTCGGGATCAGCGATTCTCGGCGGATATGGGTTCTGCCACGGTCTGCCGGTTGGAGGACGTGGCATTCTTACGCAGTGCCCAGTTTCCGGAAGATGCCGGACCCATGGCTCACCCGATCCGCCCCGACTCCTATATCGAGATCAACAACTTCTATACCACCACGGTTTATGAAAAGGGGGCGGAGGTGGTCAGGATGATCCATACGCTGCTGGGTCCTGAGCGCTTCCGTCAGGGCACCGATCTATACTTCGATCGTCACGATGGCCAGGCGGTCACCACTGACGACTTCGTCACAGCGATGGAGGATGCAAACGGTGTCGATCTGCGTCAATTCAGGAACTGGTATAGCCAGGCAGGTACGCCGCTGCTGAACGTGAGCAGTGAATACGACGAGGATGCCCAAAGCTATACCTTAAAGGTCATCCAATCCTGCCAAGCCACGCCGGGACAGGAGCACAAAGAACCGTTTCATCTGCCCTTCAGTGTGGGTTTGCTGGATAGTGCCGGTAAGGACTTTGCTCTTAACACCGAAGACGCTCACGTGTCCAGCATGAGTCAGGATGGCACTCATTGCAGCGCGGTTTTGAACCTGACGGAATCGGAACAGCAATTTACATTCACCGACGTTGAGGCGCGACCCGTCCCGTCCCTGCTCAGGAATTTCTCGGCGCCCGTCAAGCTTGAGTATGACTATTCGCGGGATGAGTTGATGTTCCTGATGAGCTATGACAGTGACGGTTTCAATCGTTGGGAGGCCGGACAGCGGCTGGCGGTGGATGTCATTCAGGAGGTCGTCGGCCAGATCCAATCCGCGCAACCGGTGAGTGTGGACGGGCGTTTGATCAAAGCGTGTCAAGCGATCGTGGATCAGTCCATCGATCACCATCAGGACGGCAAGATCGACAAGGCGATGATCGCGGCCATGCTGGTGATGCCGGGGGAGGCCTATCTGGCGGAATTATCTGCAGTCGCGGATGTGGAAGCGATTCACTCGGCGCGGGAGCAGGTGCGCCTCGCCATTGCCACTGATCTAAAAGGGAGCCTGTTGTCTGTTTACAAGCTGAATCTCAGCGATAAACCCTATGAACCCACAGGTGTCGATATTGCTCAGCGCGCTCTCAAGAATGTCTGTCTTGCTTATCTGATGCTGCCGGAAAAAAGTGAGATGGTCAATCTGTGCCAGAGTCAGTTCGATAACTCTAACAACATGACTGATGTCGATGCGGCGCTTCGTGCGCTGGTCAATGCGGCAGACGAGAAAGCGCTCGAACCCAAGGAGAAGGCGCTCACTGAGTTTTATAACAAGTGGGTGCATGAACCGCTGGTGTTGGATCAGTGGTTCAGCATCCAGGCGGTTTGTCCACTGCCGGGAACACTCGAGAAGGTGACGGCGCTACTCGGTCATGAAGCATACGATACCAAGGTCCCCAACCGGGTTCGCGCTCTGGTAGCTGCATTTGCTTCCCAGAATACCATCAACTTCCATCACAGCAGCGGCGATGGCTATCGATTTCTGGCAGACCAGGTGATCCGGATGGATCCCAGTAATCCCTTACTGGCAGCAAGAATTCTGGGCCCGCTGTCGAGGTGGCGCAAATACGATGAAGCGCGCCAACGATTGATGCGTGGTGAACTGGAGCGGATACTGTCGGTTGATGATCTTTCCAAGGACGTGTATGAGATTGCCTCGAAGAGTGTATGAGGCGCTTCAACACGTAATAGACAAGCTCTAGTACGTCCCGTAGTTCATGTTCATATCTGATCGTCCCTGAGACATGGGATGGGGGTGTTGCTTACGCTACTTGCCTTTGGCCATCCATGGCCAAAGGCACCTGGATCACGGTTCCGCCATCCATGGCTCCACCGCGCTCCGAAGGCGCTCCAGCAACACCCCCATCCCATATCTCAACCAACTGAACGCTTAGTGATACTGGGGAAAGCTGACTGGTCTTTTGAGATCGAAGGTGGGCTTTGTTTGGAGCTTGATAGGCCAGTGACATTCGCCTCTGTCTCGGCGGAAGGGAGTGGGTTTAGAGCGGTTGCTAGGTGGGGTAGAGGGAGGGAATTGCTGGATCGGGCTCCTTGTGCTGCTTCGGTAGGTTGCCTTTCAGTTGGTTGACGCGGTCAAGGAGCGGCTCCCCATCCCAGGATTGTTGGCCGTCCGGGCTGAACAGGTGTTGGTCCAGATCGGTGATGGCTTGGTTGAGCTGATCATCCACGGCGGCTCTTCTGAGGTCACGGGTGCTCTGTATACGCTGGTCCGGCCAGTGCATTTGCGCCCAGCGGAGTAGGGCAGCCCTTGCGGCAAGCGGATCGCTGCCATGGCAGGAGCGCGTGATTTCCTTGTAGATGTCGGCTTGGCTTTGGTCATGGGGCTGACCGTTCAGTGGGCCTTCCTGATATTGTTGCTTGACCTGATACAACTCGCGTCGGGTTCGCAACCATTGTGTGGTCGTCAGTACGAAGGCTAACGCCAGGGCTGCGGCGACGTATATCCAATAGCTCATGGTGAGAGTTTCTGGTTCTCCGGCAGGCTGCGCGGGAACGGGTGGTTCAATGGCAGTGGGCTGGAATGGAATAGATGCTGCCCCCGTAGCCGGTAGTACCCTGTAGCTCGCAGCCGGGATTCGGGCCACTTCCGCGCGGTCACGCTCGCTGTTCCACCAGTCGACTCTGATTTCAGGGAAGTGCAGCGCGGCCGCGACAGTGGGCACGATGCCGACAGTTTCTATGCGAGTCGCCATAAGGCCTCGCTCATTGAACGATTCATCCGTTTGTGTGGGGTCCGAATAGACTTTGGCATTTTCCATCTGCTCTGTGGCCAGGGGCTCCAGCAGTGACACGGGAACTCCTTCTCCGACCACGGTGATGGCTCGGCTGATCGGCTCTCCCACGGTGAAAACCGGCGGATTGTCAGTCCAGGACTCGGTCAGCGTGAGGGATCTTGCAGGCAGCCAGTTTGCTGCTGTGAATGCGGCTGGTTTGGGCTTCACCGTGATGTGATGCCCTTCTGACACAGATCGTACATTTTCTCGACGGGAGCGTGAAAACAAGCTACCGCCCCGTACGACAATTTGGCCATTGAGCACCTCGCGCTTGAGCATCAACTCTCCACTCTTCTGGGGAAACAGTGCGTAACGCCATTCAGCCACAGAATAACGAATATCGTTGACATTGGTTTGGTATGTGTTCTTTTCCACCAGCGTCTTGACAAGGACATCTTCAAGCGACGGCGCCGACGGCAAGTCACCGGAGTAGTCGTTGCGGAAGTAGAACTTAACGGTATACATCAGTTGGGACTGAACATAGACCCGCTCTTTATCCACGCTGGTGATCAGAAATGCCATCTTGCTCATCTCTTGCTTGGCGTTGGATGACAGTTTGGCGACGTTAATTACGATGGCATTGCTAACGAGATTCTCATGCTGTATCGGTGGAATGGTAAGCCTGCCAATGCGCATGGGGCGAAGGGACAGGATCCATTCGACGTAGGAACTGCTCTGTCGTCTGCCATTGGCTGACGAAAATGTCATACCGGATTTTCGTCCGGTGCTGAGGACTTCAAAATCTCGCAGCAGTGGCGAAAAATCCGGCTGAGCCGATGACTCCGTGCCGCTCCAGCGCAGCGTGAGCTGCAGGGTGTCGACTTCGGTAATTTCGGTGCTGTCAACGCTGGCAATAGGATCAGCATTACAGGATGCAGTGAACCACATGGACAGGAAAAGTAGCATTGAACCGAGTGAGCGCATTCCGATCTCCTACCAAACCTGACCGGCTTTCGGTTTCTCACCCCGCTGTTTCGCCAGCTCGTACTGCCGTTGAAATTTGTTCTTCAGCAGCCCGCCAGGATGATCCGGTATCTGTCTTAACCATTGTTGCAGTGCCTGTTCCTCCTCTCTGTCCATCTCGTGCTGCTCGTCCTCCGGCATCTGGTTTTCAGCCAATTCCTGCTCTGCCTGTTGGTGGTCCTGTTCCTGCTGGTCTTGCTCCTGTTCAGACTCGTCTGACTGCTGTTCCTGCTCGCTCGGTTGCTGTTCGTTCTCGGCCTGCTGGTTCTCCTGATCGTCCTGCTGCTGATCGGACTCCTGTTGGTCATTTTCGCCTGGCTCGCCCTGGTTCTGCTGTTGCAGCATTTTCTCCAGCAACTCCTTGTTGAAGATGGCATCTTCGTTGTCCGGATTCATGGCGATCGCTTGCTCATAGGCTTTGATCGCGTCCTGGAATTGTTTCAGTTTTGCCAGCGAATTGCCTCGATTATATCGACCATCAGAAGATTCGATGCCGGTGAAGGCGTCTGTAGCCTCGACATAATCACCGTTTTGATAATAGGCCGATCCTTTCCAGGCGGGATCTTCAAAGAGTTCTGCCGCGCCGGCGAGATCCCCATTCTGCATCGACTGCGCGGCTTGCTGATCGGGCGTCTGCCACAGGTCTTGCCAGTCTAATGCGTATACAGGCTCGGATGGCAAACTGACGAACACCAGCAGAACCCAGATCCAGCCACGTCTGAAGCCAACCGCCGCGAGCGGTAGCAGCAAGAGCAGCAGCCAGGGGCCCTGTTCATACCAGTCGTCAAAATCCCTCTCGATCTGCAGGTACTCGCCGGCATCGAAGCTGACGCCCTCGGCGAGCAGATAGTCGATATCCGTATCCTTCAGCGATGCTTCCGCATATCGTCCTCTGGTTACAGCCGCAAAGGACATGAGCGCCTGTCGGTCGAGTTTGGGGATCACCATGGCTCCCTGCCTGTTCTTCAGATAGCCGGCGCCTTTGCGGATGGATGCCAGGGAGATGGGCGATCCTTCGGGCGTGCCCACCCCCAGAATGGAAACCGGATAGGAATCACTGTTGGCCGTAGCGATCATCCGGCTGTTGGCGATATCGGTGATCTCGTCCGTGATAATGAGGATGCGGCCGTTGGCAGCACCACCGTTGTGAAACATGTTGAGGGCAAGAATCAGGGCTGATTCAAGATTGCTGCCCAGCATCGGCATGATTTCCGGCACCAGGGCGGGGATCATCGATGCGATGGTGGCGCTATCTTCTGTGAGGGGGGATACGCCGTGGGCATCTCCGGCATATACGATTAGACCAGTCAATCCCTCCTTCCTGGCCTGCAGAATATCCAACAGTTTTCTCCTGGCGCGCACGAGGCGGTTCGGCTTCAGATCGGTAGCGTACATGGAGATGGACAGATCCAGGAGCACTACCAGAACATCTTCCTTCTCATGCATGGGCTGAGGAGTTTTTTCCCAGACAGGTCCTGCAAGTGACAGGATGGCCAAGATCCAAGCTGTCAGCAGCAGTGCAAATGGATTTTGTTGCACCGCATGACTGGACTTAACCAGCAGGTGAGGAAGCAGCACCCTATCGATGCTGTTTTCCCAATTGCTGCGACTGTTTTCTCTGGCGCGAAGAATCAGAAACAGTATGGCTACCGGTATCAGTGCGTAGAGCCACTGCGGACGCAGGAAGTGAAATTCGGAAAATTGGCTGAGTAGTTCCATGCTAATCTAGCCTGTCGGCAGTTGCCGATTCCAGCCTGCCGGCATTGGTCGATGCGGATGGCCGCAGCAGAGATTGCAGGTTTTGCAGCGCGATCTGAACAGCACTGGCCATCAGCGGATTGAATACTGCCAGCAGCAAGCTGATGGCGACAGCTAAACCGAGGGGCCAGTAATAGAGAGAACTAATGGGTCGATAAGTTTCACTTTCCTGTTCGATCGGTTCCTGCTGATCCAGGTCCTGGTAAACCCCCGCCAGCTCAGAGAGATTTCTTGCTCGATAGTACTTGCCCCCGGTAATCGTCGCGATCTCCTTAAGGGTTTTCTCGTCCAGTTCCACCGAGGGGTTGATTCTGCGGCTAAAAAAGCCTCGACCATTGATCATTTCATCGGCACCAAAACCGATGCTGTAGATCTTGATGTTTTTTTGAACCGCCAGTCTGGCCGCCTGTATGGGGGAGATCTCGCCGACTGTATTGACCCCATCGGTCAGCAATATAAACACGCGGTTGTTTTCCGGCCTCGACTGCAGGTGTTTGACGCCCAAACCGATGGCATAACCAATGGCGGTGCGTGGTCCGGCGATGCCGATCTCTGCTTCTTCCAGCAGGGCCTGAACCGTGTTTCTATCGAATGTAAGGGGCGTCTGCAAATAAGGCTTTTCACCAAACAGAATCAGTCCCAGGCGGTCCCCGGTTCTTCGTTCGACAAATTCGCCGACCACCTTCTTAACAACTCTGAGACGGGTAGTGCGCCGCTTGCCCATGCTCATATCCTGAGTTTCCATGCTGCCGGAGATATCCACTGCCAGCATCAGGTCACGACCGCTGGTAGGCAGTGTGACGGGATCACCGATCCATCTCGGATGGCTGGCCGCCACCACCAGACTGATCCAGCCGATCACGGTCAGGATCTTCTTCAAAAGCACGCGTCTGGCACTGCCCATTAGCCTACCTTCGAACGAAGTCGCCTGGGGGTAAAATGGCACCTGCAGGGCAGCTTCCTGCCGCTTTGCGGGTGGCATCAGCTTATGGATCAGATAGGGCAGCGGCAGCGCAACCAGTGCCCAGGGCCAAAGTAGTTCAATCATAGTGCCGCCAGGCGTGTCCCCAAGGACACTTGCTTAAGCGCTCTGATTCGTTCAAGCGTATATGGCTGGGGTGCGAAACAGACTTGATCAGACTAACAGTAAGTTTCATGCGGGCTCCTCCTAAAGTTTCCTCATAAGGGATTCAATCATGCGTTGCCCGCTTGTGAGCTGTGATCCATTTCATTCCCAGTTCGTGTAGTGTTTGCACGTCAAATGCTGTCTTCGGTTCATAGGCGCCGTACATCAGTACCTGGCCGTGACCCACGCTGAATTCATCCGTCCGACCGGTCTGGTCCAGAAAAGCAACCCACTCCTCGCCGTTCAGTGAAGCCACTTTCTCTCTCGGAAAACAGACCAGTGCGATCCGTTTGATAAGCCCGGCGAACCGGTGCAGATACTCTTCTGCGTTCTGGTTGTGGTGATAGTCCTGCAACAGTTGCCTCAACTGCTGCAGACCGCTACGGCGATAGCGATTCCTGCGCCACCGGTCATACAGGGCACGGCTGCCGAACAACAACGAACACACCAGCAGTAACAACATGAGCCACCAACCGGGCGCAACCAGCCAGGGATCGATGGGTGGTGGCAGGTGAAGATCTCGCAGCTGGCTCAAGGGGTTGATTTGGGATTGGGTGAGATCCGGTCGCACCTCTAGGGGCTCGGGAGCTGGTACTGCCACGTTCAATGCTGGCGATGGTGGGTGCTCTGCCATGGTCTAATGAATCGACTGTCTTTTTAAGTGCGCATACTGGCTGTATTTGTTGGCGATTGAGTCTATCAATGGTTCGTGCGTCTGCAGTTCAAAAAACGGTGCGTTGATCTTCTTGAATTCATCCCGGATGAAATCCAGGCGTAGGCTGAAGTCGTCCCTGTACCTGGCTCTGTGTTCGGGGTCCGCCGTGTTTATGCGAGTGCGATCGGTGCCGTCGGTGATGGTATAGAGGTCCGGGGTTGGCAGGGAGCGTTCCATCTCGTCCGATATGTGTATCCCAACAATATCATTGTGTCGTGCCAGTTGGCGCAAGTGCAACACGGTTTCCGAATCGAATTGTTGAAAGTCACTGATGACAAATATGACGCCACCGTGCTTGATGACTCTCCTCACCGAGCGCAGGGCACCGGTAAGATAGTCGTTGGTTGCCGGCTGCGTGTCCTTCCCCAGCGCGTGATTGTAGGTATCGATCTCGTTCACCAGACGCAGAACTGAGTGTTTACTGCGCCGCGGCCGGACTTCGCGATGATTGTGTTCGGAAAAAACCAGACCGCCGACCCGGTCGCCACCGTCAAGTGCAGTCCAGGCGATCAACACGGCACTCTGGGCGGCGAGCACCGATTTAAACGTCACTCTGCTGCCGAAAAACATAGACGAAGACTGGTCCACTATCAGCAATACCGGTCGTTCCTTCTCCTCCTGGAATAACTTGGTATGCGGTTTTTGCGTTCGGGCTGTCACCCGCCAGTCGATGGTTCTAACGTCGTCACCGGGCTGGTAGATGCGAACTTCCGCGAAGTCGATGCCTCTACCGTGAAAATTAGATGTCAGCAGACCGGACAGCGGGTTGACCGCCTTGCTGATGGCTAACAGGTCGATCTCCTTGGCTGCATAGCGCAGTCTGGTCAACGCCTTCAGATCGGTGTAAGCACCGCCGCCGGGTTTATGTTGTGAGGAGATCGTTCTGATTTGCATCGTTGATTCCCATCGGCTGGCACTTAGCCCACGGCTACTCGCGCCATCAGGGTATCCAGTACGGTATCAGCGTCGATCCCCGCTGCTTCCGCTTCAAAGCTGATGATGATCCTGTGCCTGAACACATCGTGGAATACCGCCTGCACATCGTCAGGGCTGACGAAGTTCCTGTCCATCAACCAGGCGTTGGCTCTGGCGCAGATATCCAGTGATATGGTTCCCCTGGGGCTGGCGCCATAGTCCAGCCAGTTGGCCAGATCCTCGCCGTAATTCTGGGGAGCACGCGTCGCCATGGTCAGTTGCACCATATACTCTTCCACAACCGGAGCCATGTGGATCTCCAGAATCTCCTTCCTTGCAGCGAACACGGTCGCTTGCGTGACTTCCGGCGCTGCCGGCTGATCTTCATGGTTTAGTTCCAGGAGAGACTCGTTTCGCACCAGATGCAGGATATCTCTTTCAGATGCGGCATCGGGATAGTCGATGGTCACGTGCATCAGAAAACGATCCAGCTGCGCTTCGGGAAGGGGATAGGTACCCTCCTGCTCGATGGGGTTCTGGGTTGCCATCACCAGGAAGAGTTCCGGCAGGACGAAGGTCTGTCTGCCGAAGCTCACTTGTCTTTCACCCATGGCTTCCAGCAGGGCGGACTGCACTTTGGCCGGTGCACGATTGATCTCGTCTGCCAGGATCAGGTTGTGAAAAATGGGGCCCTCCTGAAACTCAAACGAACCCTCCTCAGCCCGATAGATCTCCGTTCCGGTAATGTCAGTCGGCAACAGATCGGGTGTGAACTGGATGCGATGAAAATCTCCCTCTACTCCCAGCGCGAGGGTCTTGATCGCCTTGGTTTTGGCCAGACCCGGGGCACCTTCGACCAACAGATGGCCATCGGCCAGCAGTGCGATCAGCAATCGATTAACCAGTTTTTCCTGGCCAAGAATCTGCTCGGACAACCAGGTCTGCAGATTGATAAGTTGCTCGCGATAGGGCATGTTTCGGGGTACATTTGTACCGGATTATTAACAAGACGCGCTAGTTTATCGACATCTCTCCAATAACGCCATGTGAATCAAGCATCTAGACCAAGCGGCAGGCGACGTAGTTGCATGCCTCATCTGGGAAACGGTTCAAAGGGGACGCGCGCGCATGACGATCGGATAGTTAGGCAGCCACGTGAGCGAAGCAACCAGTTATCGGGCCTTCATCAGCTACAGCCATCGCGACGAGCGATTCGCACGGTGGTTGCATCGCGCACTTGAAACCTACCGTATTCCAAAGAACTTAACGTCCGATGACCTAAAGGGTGGCTCAACACTTTCTCCGATATTTCGTGACCGAGAGGAATTTCCGGCCGCGACTGACCTGACTACGCGAATCCGCGAGGCGTTGGATGACTCGGAGTATCTGATCGTTCTGTGTTCTCCTGCGGCTGTCCAGTCGCGCTGGGTCAACGAGGAGATCCGTACTTTTCGCGGTCTCGGCAAAGGTGATCGAATCCTCGCCATGGTTGTGGATGGTGAGCCGCCGGCATGCTTCCCGGAAATGCTGCGGCAAGACGCCGAGACCGGAAGAGTCTACGAACACATTGCGGCCGATGCACGCAAACAGGGAGATGGTCGAAAAGAAGCCTTGCTGAAAATCGTCGCGGGAATGTTGTCGGTGGGTCTGGACGATATCCGCCAACGCGAGCAACGCCGTTACATTCGCCGTCTCACGGCGATCGCGGCAACAGCAGTGCTCCTTACACTTTTCACATCTGCGCTGGCAGGATTTGCCTTCGTCTCCCAACGGGATGCGGAGCGGCGACGGGATCAGAGCGAAAATCTGATCGGATTCATGGTCGGTGATCTGCGAACCCAACTTAAATCGGTAGGCCGTCTGGACATACTCAGGAGTGTGGGTGACAAGGCGTTAGAGTACTTTGCATCGCTCGATGCTTCGGATGCCACCAGTGACGTACTGCTACGCAGGGGGCAATCACTACACCAACTGGGCGAGGTCTATCTTGATTTGGGGCAGTGGGACAGCGCCATCGAGGCGTTTGCCGAATCGCTGATTCAGATTGAGACGCTGCATCAACAGAACCCCACCAACACGGACTTTGTGTTCGAGCTGTCACAGGCCGAATACTGGATGGGCAACGCCTACATGGTGCCGTGCCGGGCAGTGTGCCCCCCTGACCATCAGGACTACGAACGAGTGGCACAGCATTGGCAGGAGTACCGGCGTTGGTCCGAACGGCTGCATGAGATCGACCCCAACAAGACCGAGTGGAGTATGGAAGTGGCCTGGGCGCACAACAACCTGGGCGCTTTGAACTTTGCTCGCAGAAGACTTGAGGCGGCGATCCAAGACCACAGTGCATCCGCAGAAATCTTCGTACAACTCATAGAGAGAGCCCCGGACAGTGTTGGGCTAAGGAGTGCCGCAGCGAACGCCTACATGGGGGCATACACAGGGCTGCGCGAAACCGGTAACGTGCCCGGCGCCCTGGAGTACGCCGAGCAAGCGGTCGCCGTTGCGATCATACCGCCCAATGATGCCGGTCTGCGGCATCGGGATGCTCGCTGGCAGAGCTACCTGGCGCAGGCGCGTCTGGACTCCGGATTGGTCCCCGAGGCGTTGAGCGCCTACCAGGAAGCATTCGAGAAAGCCACCGGCGTGTCGGCACTCGATGCAGACAACACAGTCTGGACGGCGGAAGTGGCGCGCATCGCGGCTGCCCTGGCAGAAGCCGGGTCAGCTGCCGGGGAGCCATCCGATGGCACCATTGCAGCCGGTCGAAAAGCAGTTGATCGCCTAATGGCGACAGACGATCCTTTCCAGGACTGGCGGGATCTCGCGTTTCGGTACGATTTTCTCGAGGCCAGATCCATGGGAGAACGAACCGCCCGTGAAATAGATGCTCTTCTGAGCATGGAGACGACGAGTCCAAGTGCCGCCGTTACCTTCACAAACTGGGCGCTTCTGATGGAAGAGCAGCAGCCCGAAGATGTGGCGAGTCTACTGGAAAACGCGTTGTCTCGCATGGAGCGGGCGAGAAGCTTGTCTCGCAACAGCGAGGTCGAAATCGCCTACGCCAGAATCCTGCGTGCTAACGGCCGCGTCGAAGCGGCGACCACTGCCGTTGACGCCCTGCTCGAGCGGGGCAATCGACATCCGGATGCGATTTCACTGGCCGTCGAGCTTGGACTGGCCCCTGGGGCCTGAGATAAGCGCCCCCCGTGCCATCTTCCGATCCCCAATAGTCGGGTCCACTATCGGAGCGGTCGAAATCTACTGGCTCCCTATTGGGGGTGCTTTACGCTCGAGGTGGTAGAGTAGCTCCAGTTGCTGTGAGTCGCCGTTCTTGTCACTCTTCTTGCTCTTGTCACTCTTGTCACTCTTGCTGCTCTTGTCATTCTTTCTGCTCTTGTCACTCTTGTCGCTTCTCTTCTTGCGCCTGTCGTTCTTATTGCGCTCCCTGCGTGTATCGTTCTTGCGCTTTTCGCTCTTCTCGCTCTTCTCGCTCTTTTCGCTCTTGCCACTCTTGGCGCGCTTCTTGCCCTTATAGTGTTTCTTTGGCTTCTTGCTTTTCTTAGCCGTCTTCTTATCGAACGTGAGGGTCACTTGCACCGACTCTCCCGCAGCCAACACAGAGCCGGTATCAGCGGACACGGTAACGTAGTCCAGGCCACTTGTGGTGGTGCCATCGGCATTCTTCAGCAATCGGTCGGTCTGATCCACCACCACTCGGAGTGCACCCGCCAACTCAGCACCGGAGACGTTGCGGTATGTCAACCTGACGTGGCGTTCAAGTCTCGTGCTTGTGGTCTTCACGCGTCTCAGTGCGACAACATCTCCGCTCACCGGGAGATACGAAGTCTCTGGTTCCGGACCTTCGACGATGGGATCCGGTATCGGGTCTTCCTCGCTGCACTCGAACTCGTCGCCGCAAGTTTGACTGATTACTGCAATTCCGGCGTCCTGTTCGGGTTCGGGGTCGGGTTCCGGAACGGGTTCAGGAAGAGGCGCCGGTTCTTCGCCGGGGAGTGGTAACTCCTCGACTTCCTCTTCTTCAGGCACCTCTGCGACTTCGAACACACGCAGGGTAACCATCAAGATCTCACCGGGTTCGATGAAGATGGAACCCGCGTCAGTAGTGCCGTCTCCCGTCAGATCCGGATCTGCGACGCTCATGACAACCTGGTTCACTGCAATCTTGCCGGACACACAGCCTTGAATGGTTGGCGTAGCATATGTCTTTGTCACGATAAGTTGCGACCGCGTTGCATTGGTTACGCCATTGAGGAACGGCTTCAGGGATACCGCACCGGTTGAGTTGCCTTTGTTGACAACTTCCCAGCGGATGTCTGTGAATGCGTCGAATGACTCATCCCGCAGCGCAGGCGTCTGAATTCCGCTGTTGAAGATGCTGTCTGATTCAAAGGCAACGTTGAGATAACCGGGTACTTCGATACCGGGGTTCTCGAATTGGTAATTCAGATAACCCGGCGTGTCATAACCGGGGTTGAGATATCCGGGGTTCAGATAGCCGGGTGCCGTGACATCCACGGTCTGATAGGTCGGATTCAGGTAACCGGGATTGAGGTAGCCGGGATTCAGATAACCGGGGTTCAAGTATCCCGGATTCAGGTAGCCGGGGTTGAGGTATCCAGGGTTGAGGTAGCCCGGATTTAGGTAACCGGGGTTATCCGAGTCAGTTGCCAGCAGACGCTGCTGAATGTCCGGCGCCCGGATCTCCTCGTCGATAATGTTGTCATCGCGATCCGTATCCGGCGAATCCTCAAACTTTGGCGCAGTGGGATTACCGTTGAGGGTCAGTGAAGCGGTCTGACAGTCGGTGCAGAACAACTCGGTCACGTCGATCTTGATTTTGGGATTGGCGAACTCCGAGGTGATGTAGACCGTACGCACACCTGCTGAACGCGGTGGCAGTGCAATGGTTGTGCTGGTCTTTGGCGGCGCTTCGTTGCCGAAGTAGGGCGGACGTGGAAACTCCGAAAAAGACGCCCTGCCGGTCGTAGCTCCATCCGGTGGTTGATTGAATATCGTTGCCTGATACGATCGCGGCGTATTGGTGAAGTTCTGCATGTAGACCACGAAGCCGCGCTGGATTTGGTCCGTTGGCTTGTTTGGCGTTGGCGACGAGATCTTGAAGCCTGGATTGAGCATCGCTCCATATACGTTCTGATCGCGCGTCAGGGACACGTCGTCCTCGGTCTCCTGTTCACACATCACTCGTTTGCCGGTGGGGTCGGGTTCCGAGTCGGCTAACAGGGTTGCCGGGCTGAATGGGGTGGCGGATTCGAGGTCCTGCCATACGTCGCCGCGAATATCCCGGTTGTCCGCCCAGGCGATGAAGAATGAAGTGTTTTCACCGGTCACCTCGTGTTGATGCCAGTTACCGTCTTCGCCGACAGAGAAACTCTCGCCAGCTACCGAGATATAGTCACCGACGAACGGCGTTGTGCCCTTGCGGAAAATCCTGCTGTTGGGATGCGAGCGTTCCAGCTTGACCAGTGAACCCGTGTCATCGATACCGAAGCTGTAACTCGTTACCTGGATGGATGGTCTGGCGATGTTGTTGATGACACGTGCTGCGCGCACATCCATGGTATGTTTGACAAAGCTCTGCCCATCGGTGGAATCCTGCACTAACGGTTCGAACAGGTTTGCTTCATCGTGGCGCGTGTCGTACCACGCCACCTGTGTGGCCTCGCCCGCGGAATATGCGTCCGGCATGAACTGATGTCCGAATCCGGTAGCGTCGTCGACTACTGCTGGCGCCGACCAGGTGCCCCCGAAGGGCATGGTTGCATATACTACGCGCGCGTAGCCGCTGACGCAGGGACTGCCGAGATCGCCATTCGCCTGTGCATAAGCGCGATCAGACCAGAATGCGCTGAAGCCTGTGCTGGTTGTCACTACCTTCGCGTATCCGTTGGTTCGGAAGCGGCTGTTATTCGATATCTGATCGAACGGGCACATGGTGTTGCCGGTCAGCGACTGGGGTGATGTCCAGTTTATTCCACCGTCAGATGAGAGAGCGTAGAGGATATCGTCGCTCTGATTGACCACGTCGGGAGACTGGAAGCGTCGCCACACAGCGACAACCTGATCACCCTTGGCCGCTAGACTGACCCCCTGATTCAGATCGTTGTCTGCCGAAATCCTGATCGGTAGTTCGGACCAGCTGTCACCATAGTCGATGGAGCGCGTCACGTAGATTTCCGCGCTCGTCGTCGATTTCGATCGGGCGTCGACGTTGTCTATGAAGAAATACCCACTGAACACGTCCGGTTCATGCGTGAAAGTGATACCTGAGAAACTGGTCTGTGCCATTGCGAACGGTATCTGCGAGGCGAATAGACGGCCGTCGAGAAATACGTCAGTGGCATTAGCTTGGTAATCGATGCGGAACTCGATGCGTTGCCAGGTACCGGCACTGATGTCGAATTCATCCCGTTGGGCGCCGTACAGCAGTGCGCCGTTAGCGCCGTTGAACTCAACTTGCAGGACCCCAAGGTCTGCTGTGTGGGGTGCACTCGACCCCGTGTCAAATGTGCGGAAGTCGAAACCGGCGTTAACGACGAGGTCACTTGCGGTGATTGCGAAGGCGGGCGGCGTTTCGACCACTATCGGACCTGACACATTCGATGGCGACCATTGGATGGCACCCGTCGCACCGCGTCCTATGCCCGATTGTACAATCACCTGTGCGCTGGGAGGATCTACGGTCCAGTCCCGCTGCCCATTGAGCGGCCCAATCACGTATGCAGTTGGATCGGCAGGATTCGGATCGAACCCGGCGTTGGCTTCGAATCCGGCATCCTCATCGTTGAACTGGGTATAGCCAGCGATCAGTAGAGCGGCAGGGAGCGTGCGCGTGGTCGGTTGCTCATCTCCTTCGAAGGTGGCACTCACGGTGACCGGAGGCGCATCTGTCAAAGCCAGCACCAGATCCACCTTGTCGACAAACTTCCCTTGTCCACCGGCCACGATCTGCCGCACGTCCCGTTCCGGGACCCACGGCATTCCGGCCTCGGTGTTGCGCTCGAACCAGCGGTACAGGTACATCCCGCCCGGCCCCTTGTCCTGACGATCGCTGGAGATAAAAGACCCTAGAACCACCCCTGGGGCTGCTGCAATGGCCGGGTCGGCGGCGAAACCACCGGCTACCAGTTCACCCTCGGGCAGTTCGCGCTGCAGCGGATGCGTGTAGCCCTTCCAGCCTGGGGCGAGGCGAGACGTCCAGGTCAAACCACCATCCCGCGACATCGACACTCCCTGCCAGCTGTCACCAACCAACTCTTCATCGTCGGCGCCGCGGTAGTCGTTGTACTGACAGAACAGGTGCAGTGAGTTGTCTGGTCGGAATACACACTCCACCTCATTCTGTTGGCGCAGTTCCAGATCGGGATAGTGCAACTCGGTCAGGGTGGGACCAATGATGTTGACGTTACGACCAGGGATGCCGGAAACAAAAACCGGTACCACGTGTATCTCGAACGAGTCCGCGGCAAGAACGATGCCGCTATCATCCACCACGGAGATTGTTACCGTGGTGTTAGTGACAACGTCGGACGCAAAGTCAAAGCGCAGCAACTCGCCGTCGGCGCCAACGAATGATGTCGTGTAGAGCGGTGATTCCGATACCACGTAATTCAGTTTCTGACCGTTGGTATCGCGGTCCGGATCATCGAACAGGAAGCGAAGATCCAGCAGCAGATCGTCGGCGTCCTCGACGATTGTGAGGTCGTCGATGGGGTTGGCAACCGTTGGCGGATCGTCGATGGCCGCCACGCTGACCGCGAAGGTCTCATAGGCTCTGTCGCCGGCCGAATCTTGCGCACCCACGGTAATCAGGGCTTCACCATTGGCATTGGCGGCCAGTCGCACGTCGAGCAGGCCGGGCTGTGTAGTATTAAAGCTGACCTCTTCGAACAACCCGGGATTGGAGATACTCACCACCTCCATTGTAGTAAACGCGACGCCAAATGCAGCGGCTACGTCTATCTGAAAACTGTTGGTGTCCTCAGGTACCGTCACGTCCGAGATCTGACTGGCGAACTGGATCGGTGCGGGTGCGACGTCAACCCGTGCGATAAAGGGACCGGCGCACTGACGTAGATCGCAGAGGAAATAGTCGAAGCTGGCCTCGCCGACAAAGCCCCCTGCGGGCTCGAAATCCGTTTGGTAATCCACAATTCGGGAACCGGAAAGCTCAGTCAAGTTGCCGTTGCTGACGGTGCCGTCCGTGCGTGCAACGATAGGATCACCCTCAGGATCTGCTGAAAATGCAGCGACCACCAGGTCTTCCAGCAGGACGTCCTCTACCGTTGCAAACAGCAGATCGGCTGTAGCATAGGGCGGATTATTGGGTTGCAGAAAATCGAGAACCAGGTCGTTGTTGTCGTCCAGATCCCAGATTTCAGCGACCGCATCGCCATCCCGGTTGATGTCGAAGTCAATGTCTTCGATATCGATCACGATGAGGTACTGATTGAATGGGTTTGCGGCGAAGGTGGATGGCGACAGCGTCGCGGTAACACCGATGGATTCGAAAACCAGCGGATCTTCCAGGAGCGCATCGTCGAAGAGCGGCACGGCGATCTCTTTGACTCCTGTTTCACCGTGCGCCCAGGTGATCCGTTGCGGTGTTGCGTCGTAATCGCGATCGGGTGTTGCAGCCCGGCGGAATCCGGCATAAAAGTCGATGTCCACGTACGCTTCACCCTCACCATCCCCAAGCCGTACGAAGCGCAACGCCGGCAGATCGGTCTCGGCGAATCGCGGCGTGATGGAGACATGCGCAATGCTTGTGGGTATCTGGGCTATCTCTTCATCGAGAATGTGGACGACCGTGCTCGCGAACTCGATGGGATACGCGTTCGGCGACGGATTGGATAGCTCGACCCTGAACGCTTCCACAGTCTCGACCAATGCATCGTCATACAGCGTGATAACAATGGGCTTCGGATCGCTTTCCCCGTCCGCCCACGTGAGCGTGCCGGATTTAGATTCGTAGTCCTCTCCCTCGGTGGCCAGGAGCGGTACCATACTGTAGTCGACACTCACCGCGCCTGTTGTGCTCGAGCGACGATCGATGTACACGGTCACGGATCCGCTTGACTCGGGAACCATGATGTCGGCTGGTTGAGCTAGTAGGCTACCGGCAAATGGGGCTCCGCCGGAATCGTACTCGTCTTCCAGCACGATGCCGATTGCGTGGGTTGACAGCAGTTCGACGCCACCGCCCGGCTCCGACAGGGTCAGATTGAATATCCCCCCACTGCCCGGCTCGACGGTGTCGATGAGAGGTATCTGAACCGTACGGGGAGAGATATCGCCATCGGGCCAATCCAGCACCTGATCGATCGCCTGGTAGTGTGTGCCGGCGATCGCCGTCACGTCGGAGGTGGTAAGGCGAGCGCTGACGGCGCCGATACTGCCTCTGAGGCGCGTCACCTCAACCGGCAGGAAGCCCTCGTTCTCTTCCCAACCCACCTGACCATAGGTGAACATCAACTGACCGGGGCCCGGCACCGAACCGTCATTTTCGATACCGGTGCCGCTCAAGGCTTCCTGCAGATTGGTGAAGCCGTCCAGGTCGGCATCGAGCGCCGCATCGTTAGCGTCCAAGCGGTCAAGGACAGGGACCTGATCTTCAATCGTGTCCGCGATACCGTCATTGTCGTCATCCGGGTCGTAGAGATCAGGCACGCCATCATCGTCACCGTCCACAAATTGCCATCCCATGACGTCCGCTATTCGCGGTCCGTAGTTCATGTCTGCGCTCGCCTAGGTGAATTCGATGCGAATATCCTGAACCGGTGCGGTGATCAGCGGCTTTGACACTTCCAGAATCCCGTAACCCGTTGCGGGCACGACGAACTCAGAGAGGAGAGTATATTCGGCAGCACCCGAGGCCTTGCCGAGTAGTTTGAATTCCGTTATCGAACGACGGTCGCGGCCCGGTTGCAGCGCACCATCGCCGTTGGCACTGAGGCTAAAGCCGTCTAACACTTCCGGCACGGGTAGGGAGAATTCCACAAAGTGAACGGTGCCGGCGGGCAAGCCGTCCGTAAAGAGCGTGTTTTCCGTTTCAAATGCGCCGAAGTTTCCGATCAGCATGTTGCGCACATCTGAACCGGGCAATATAGGCGAGTGATCGGTAATGCTAACTCTATCCCAGGCAAACAGGTTTATTGAGGCCCCCGCATCGAAATCCAATTCGATGACGTTTTCCTCTTTGGGATCCAGCGGAGAGGGATCAACGATATCCGGAACACCATCATTGTCGTCATCATCATCGCAGGCATCGCCGATCGTGTCGCCATCGAAGTCAAGTTGATCGGCATTGACGGCCAGACGACAGTTATCGATGAAGTCCCTGACCCCGTCGTTATCATCATCAAGATCCCCAACGTCGATCACCAAATCACCATCGGTATCCGTTGTACGGTTATCCACCAAATCCATGATGACGGGGAAACCCAGTGCAAACGTGTCTGTGCTCCGATCGAACTGCGGACTTTCCGAACCTGACAAGTCAAACAGGACAAAGTCAAAAAACTCGCTATCGCCCAGGTTGTCGACGATGGCATCATCCATTATCGGCACCCGGATCACCTTTTGTGACATATCTCCCGGTGCCCAGACGATGGCGGAGCCACAACAAAGCTCAGCCTGGTAGTCCTGCCCTTCGATAGCGGTTCCATCGTCGGTATGCCACCCGACAGATACATTGCCCTGACCCCCATACAAACGACTCACCGGGATCTCGGCAATACCGTTCTCTTCATCGAACAGGACCAATCGCTGCGCAACCCCAATAACTCCGGCTGGGCTAATCCGGTCAATATCGACTACTCGTCCGAGCACATCGCGTACGGGGCCGAGCTCAGGCGCAGCATCGCCCGTTACCTCAACGAGTTGGACGCGAAGCATCTCAGTAGTTTCCTGCAAGCCGTCGTCCAGCACATCGATCGCCACTATCTTGTCGTCGGCATCACCATCCGCCCACATCACCGTGCCCGATATCACTTCGACAAAATCAACGTTGGGTTCAGCCGTTGCCTCCCAGGTGGGTGAATCAACAGTACTCGTAATGTTGTAGGTGACGGTTACTGAACCGGTGGCTGACCCGCGGCGCACGAACCGAAGGGAGTTGCTTTGCCCCTCGATCAGATTGAGCGCGCCATTGCCGAAATGGATATCACCGCCGTAGGGCAGGCCATCTTCACCACCTACTTCGGCGTCTTGGATAAACACAGCTGTATCCGAAGCACCCAGCACAGAGCCGCCGGTCGGGTTACGCAGTAATGCGTTAAACAGGTAAAGCCCGGTAATGTCGGTGTTATGGGGCGCTGCAAGCGGAATGGAGACAATCTTGTCGCTCGTATCACCATCCAGCCAGGTAACGGTCTGTGTGACCGCCGTATAGTGGTTGCCATCCGTCGCTGATCCATCGCGCGTCTGCAGGTCGACGGACACCTCACCAACGGAGGACAGGCCGCGCCGCAAAGTCACTTCTGCGGTCGGACTGGTTTCACTTACCGCGATCCAACCCGACGGCATGAATATCATGCCGCCGCTGCCGGGGAACTCATCGATGTCGTTGGGATTAGTGCCTTGCAGTGCTTCATAGCCGTTGCCGAAACCGTCGCCATCGTCATCAGTCTGATCAGGCGCGACTACCTCGAACTCCGTCATGAATCCTTGTCGACGCAGTTCAACGACACTGATGTAACTCACATGACCGGCGCCGTCTTCTATGCTTACGCTGTCGATCTTCCATAGGCCGGGAGGATCCGTGGCAAGTATCTGCAAATAACCGGTCTGACTGCCCGTATCAAGAAGCGCATTTCTGCCGAGGGAAACATCGGGCCACGCACCCGACGCGAACACCCGAATAGAAGCAATGCCTGTTTCGTTGTCAACTGCATCCGTCTCCAGCGCGAGAACGGCGCCGTCAAGACCGACATCCAAGATGTCTGCACCAATGATGAGATCATTGAGAACCGGACGCTTGTAGTCGCCGAGGCCCGTACCCAGTACCTCGACAATATTGTCAAAACCCAGCACGCCCAATGCGGCAGTACTGATACTCCAAGAGCTTGAGTTGGAGTACACATCTATCTGTAGCGTCCAGTCACCCCGCGCCGCGCCCGCAGGAATCACCAACGAATGGGGAGATGTATCATTAGCCCCCGCGCAATAGGACAGATTCCCGACGCGACCCGGACTGTTTAGATTTACACAGTAATCAGTGACGTCGACGCTGGCAAAACTGACGGATAGTTCCACTTCCTGGTCACCGAGATCAACGTCAACTTGTGTCCGCGACAGGGCGACTACATCGATCGCCGGTGCATCGGGGTTTCCCGCAATGACGCCGATCCCCACTCCTTCTAACACCGTGATCATCTCGTTCGTGAGGAGATTGCCACGCAGGTTCAGCCAGTCCAGTGACGTCAGTTCGGGAAACCAGTCAATGTCACTGATGCCGTTTTCAGAGAGATCCAGGGTTCGTAGATTGATCATATTACCCAGTGGCGCAGCATCAGTGACGCGGTTGTCGCCCAGGTATAGGTAGGTCAGATTGGTCAATCCGGCCAAGGGCCCAAGATCGACGATGGCGTTGTAATACAGGTTCAAACCTTCGATGGCAGTATGGTTCTGCAAGGCCGTGATATCGCTGATCAGATTGCTGCCCAAGTCGAGATTATTCAGGTTGAGAGCGGCGAGTGCAGATATATCCGAGATACGGTTGCTGCCCAACTCGAGGCTCTGCAGTCCACTCAGCTGCGCTATGGCACTAATGTCTTCGATCAGATTGTCACAGAGGTTCAGATGGGTTAAGTCGGGAAATGACGACACGAATGACACATCACTGATACCCAGGTGGCACGCGTGTAGGGAAGTCAATGGCAGTGCAAGAATCGGCGTCAAGCTGGTGCCGTAACCGATATTGTTGATGTTCAGGCTGTTCAGGTTGACCAGATTGGCTACCTGCGCGAGATCGATCGTTTTGATATCTCTGACATTCAACGTTGTGAGCGATGTCATGGCAAACACGTCGGCAAAATCGGTGACCGGGTTGTAGGCCATGTTGAGAGAACTGAGTTGCAGCCCCGTCAATCCCGATAGGTCCTCTACCCGGTTCTCGTTGAAGGATAGATACCTCAATGCCGGCAATGATGATACAGGCGTCAGATCATCGAGGGTGTTTGGGTCGGTCCCATAAAGGTTGGTGCTGACATCAAGATCTTCGAGCGCGAACAGCTGTTCGATGCCACCCAGGACTGAAATCCCTTCGTTACAGTTGAGATAGGTTATCTCATGGATGAACGCACCGTGATCTTGCACGCAACTTGCCAGGTCCGGATCTGCGAAAATCAGATCGGCGGTTGGGAGAGCGCCCGGGTTAGCATTTATCACGGTGATCACATCGGGCAGTGGACGCAAGTCGGCGGCGTTGAGATAAGAACTATTGCCCACCAGGTCATACATGGAGACTGAAATCTCCCATTGGCCAGCATCGTCCGCAGTAGAAAACACGATGTTGCGCTGCGTCTCACCACGGCCAAAATCAATACTTCGGTATTGACCGGTCGATCCATTGTAGAATTGAACATAAGCACTGCTGACGCCACTGCCGCCGCCATCGTCGGTTACCAAAGTGACGCTAACCACAATGTAACCGTTAGGTGAGGAATCAATGTCGACAGTAGTTGTAGATAGGCTAAGCTCGCTGAGTGTCGGACCGGCGCTATCACCGGGTCCGGTGCCATTGACCTGAAGAAAAGTCGGACCTATGCCCAATTCCGCAAGCTTGGCTGAGTCGAAGCGTTCATATTGATTTTCGAATTCAACACTCGCAGACAATCGCCAGGGGCCGCGTTGGGCCTCCCGGTGGATTGTACCGATACCACCTGATCCAGTATCGCCCGTATAGCAGGTGCCAATACTCGCGGTATTCGCAGGGTTGGCGAGGTCAATACACACATAATCGACCTCGCCAGCATCGAGCCGCGCAGCGGCTACGGCAAACGTTATATTCTGGTCGCCGTCATCAAGATTCACATCTATTGGGGTGAAGCTGGCGGCAGAAACACGAGAACTAAGGGGCGTATTGCGATAGTCTGCGCGAACGCCGCCGTTGGCTACAAATAGATTACCTAGCGCAACATCAGCTGCGCCATCGGCGGTGAACAGATTTCTGTCCAAGGTCAGCCACAACAGTTGGTCAAAATCGGCCAATATCAACTGGCCCAGATCGTCATCAGTCAGCGCGTTGTCGTTCAGACTCAGCTGGTTGAGCCACGACAGGCTCTGTAATGCAGTGACATCCCGGATCAGATTGCTATCGAGATAGAGCGTCCTCAACTGGATTGGCGATGACAGGGGAGTCACATCATCGATCAGATTGTTGACGAGATAGAGGAACTTCAGCCGCGTCAGTGAAGAGAGGAAGTCGAGATCTGCAATGCCGAGTCCACCCAACGACAGATTGATCAGATTGGACAATTGGCCCACGGCATCCGTCAGCTCCGTCACGTCCGTGACACGACTCCAGCTTGCATTAAGTTCCTCCAGTTCATCGAGACTTTCCAGTCCAGTGACATCCGTCAGAGTCAGGTTGCTCAGATTGAATATTCTCAGGGTGGAAAATGACACCGGGGGATCGGCCGACCCGGACAGAAACGACAAGCTCTGAATATCGGTCTCGGATATTGAAAGCAGATCCAGGTTCTTACCCGTGACCAGTGCGATGATGTCATCCTCATCGACGCTTAGACCATCGACCCGTAGCCTGCGCAATCCGTCCATATCCTCTATCGGGCTCAGGTCGGCGATGGGGTTATATCCTATATTGAGACCCACGAGCCCTGGCAAAGACGGGATGTCGGTAACTAGATTGCCCGCTACATGTAGCCTGACCAATACTGGCAGTGATAGCATAGCTGTGAGATCGACCACGCTATTTCGATTGGCGCTATAGAGACTGGTATTGATATCCACGGTCTCAAGGGCAAACAGTGCCTCGATGCCCGTCAGATCTGAAATGGATTCTCCACAATAGATGCTGGTAATCTCATCAATATAGCTCCCATGTGCCTGCACACACGCCAACAAGTCAGGATCTGCAAATGACTGCGCGGTGACATCAAACCGACCCGGACTGCCATTTTTCACGGTTATCTCATTAGGTAATGGACGCAACTGAAGAGGACCGAGATAAGACTGATTACCCGCGAAATCGTGCATAGAGACCGAAATCTCCCACTGGCCGTCATCATCGGCAGTGGAAAAGAGGATCTTTCGTTGCGTTTGGCCGGGGCCGAATTCAATACTTCGATATTGAAATGTAGACACGTCATAGAACTGTACTTGAGCGCTGCTGACGCCGCTGCCGCCGCCATCGTTCACCTCCAGGGTGACATCAACGACCACGAAACCGTTGGGGGAGGCATCAATATCAACAGTTGCTGTCGATAGAGTAAGGTCAGTGACTGTAGGACCTGTACTATCACCTGCTCCCGTACGGTCAACCTGAAGATAAGTCGGCTCTATACCCAATTCCGCCAGCTTGGCCGAGTCAAAACTCTCGTATTGACCGTCAAATTGTACACTCGCGGCGAGCGGCCAGAGGGTGGTGTACCGTTCTTTCTGTAATTTTATATTCGACAGATTTGTTGTTGGAACTGTGGAGTTGTGGTCGCGAGATCAACGAGTGTGGTCAAACGGTGGGTTGGTGGGAACCACTTATCCACGGTTTGTCCATACGGCCCGAAGGGCGTTGATCGGTCCGTCAGGACCCGTCCACAAATCCACAGTGGATGGTGCAGCAATGGCTGAGCCATCCGGTTATCCTTCTGAAAGCGAACTTGAGATTTGCAAACAGAAGGAAAAACACAAATGGCTCAGCAAGTAGAGAATAAATCGATTTACGATGCAGTGGAACTACTGAAAGAAAATGGTTTTGAAGGATTGGCACAAGCTGTGACAGTTTTGATGAATACCGCAATGGTTTCCGATCGAAGCGAATACCTGGGTGCGACACCCTATGAACGCTGCGCGAGCCGCAGCGGATATGCCAACGGTTTCAAGGACAAGACGGTCAAAACGCGCCTGGGTGAATTAGCGCTGAGGGTGCCACAGACCCGAGACAGTGAATTCTACCCTCAGAGTCTGGAAAAGGGCCTGCGTTCGGAGCGGGCCCTGCTATTGTCGATTGCGGAGATGTATGTACAAGGCGTATCGACTCGACGAGTGAAGAGAATTGTCGAAGAAATGTGCGGCATGCAAGTGAGTTCCACGCAGGTATCCAGAGCGGCAAGCCAACTCGATGAGTTGCTGGAAGCCTGGCGTACAAGGAAGCTGGGGTCCTATCGGTATATCGTCCTGGATGCACGCTACGAGAAGGTCCGCCAGGGCGGGCAAGTCCTTGATGCCGCAGTGCTAATTGCCTGCGGAGTTAAGGCCGAGGGTCACCGGGATGTCCTCGGTTGCTCGATCTCACTGTCAGAAGCAGAGATTCATTGGCGCGAGTTTCTATCGTCACTCAAGGATCGTGGTGTGCACGGTATCGAACTCATTACCAGCGATGCTCATGAAGGTCTGGCCGCAGCTCGAAAAGCGGTCTTTCCGAGTATTCCGTGGCAGCGTTGTCAGTTCCATCTGCAGCAGAATGCAGGCCAGTATGTGCCGTCACAGTCGATGCGTCAGCCGGTGGCAGCCGACATTCGCTCGATCTTCCAGGCACCTGATCGGGAGGAAGCTCAGCGACTGCTTGAGAAGTTTATTGAGAAATACACGGAGAAAATGCCGAAGCTTGTACAGTGGGCAGAAGAGAATCTGCCGGAAGGATTTACTGTTTTCAGTTTGCCGGCCACGCATCGTCGGCGAATGCGCACGACCAACTTACTGGAACGTGTAAATCAAGAGATCCGACGCCGAACTCGGGTCGTGAGACTGTTTCCGAACGAGGCATCGTGCCTACGCCTGGTGACGGCATTGGTGATGGAGATTTCTGATGACTGGCAGACTGCGGATAAGCGCTATCTGACTTTTGATGACTAACATTTTCACGAAGGATGACCAAATTACAGAAGAGATGTTGCTTAATCCATTCATGGCGCACTGTCCGATTGTATGAGACTGTA
>Ga0187833_10000852_pt1 | contig 35670 bp, 32 predicted proteins | sample ETNtaG_37_FD_167968 | JGI IMG/M metagenome (GOLD analysis project Ga0187833, IMG submission 167968) | Marine microbial and viral communities from oxygen minimum zone, Eastern Pacific Ocean - ETNP2014_SV_400_PacBio MetaG (Illumina Assembly) | ecosystem: Environmental > Aquatic > Marine > Hypoxic...
ACAGTCCAGCTTTTGATATTACTCTGGAAGAAGGTGAGAGTATGGCCTTTGACGTCCCCGAATTGAGTAATGAGGATCAAATATTTATCTTTATAGACTCGGACTTCAACGCATCTACCGGATATATGAGTGAATCAATAGGTGCTGATAAACTGGTTCAGATTAAGGGACACTACGGTGTAATCACTTCCAGTACCATCAGCAATTATGTGGGGCTTGGTAGTGACTGGGACTGGGGTGCCGGGACAGACACGCCTGCAGCCAATGATGATAATGAAATCGAAGTTCTTGGAGAAAGCGGGAATTATTACTTCTATATTCAGTCTTGGGATGGTGATATTGATGATATTGAAGCTGAGATCTACAATAAAATAAGCCTTCCGGATAATGAAACTGCGAAGGATGGTTCAAGAGCAGGGACGCCGACTTTTCCAACTTCTTGGACGTCCTTAGGTACAGATGAGGATGACGGAGTGAACAGTGATGTTGAGATTTTATCAGTGCATTACGCCACCGACAGTGATTTCATATTCTTTAAAATCACCACAGAATCTGCAGTCAGTATGTCTGACTCTACATTCGGATTGATAATTGATGATGTTTCAGTGGACTCTGGAACATACGAAGCTGTATGCGGTTCTTGGTATCTTTCAGCCACGCACACCAGAGGATACGTTTACCAGTGGGATGATGATCCGGGGTTCTGGGATACTGATTTTACAGGTAGTGACTATAATGACCACATACAAGTCAACAATGGACACTCCGGAATCAAGCTTGCCTGTGATAAAGATGAAATTGGTTTTACTGTAGATTTTACCAATGACAAAGTAAGGGCCGTTTCTCAAGACGGCGGTAACGGTAGGGAGTGGGAGGATGATTGGTTGCTAGAAAACGTCCCATCAACAAACCGTGATGATATAACAGACGCAACCCCTCTAGGAATACCCGAATTCTCATCATTGATTATGCCCATATCCTCCGTAATTCTTATTGTTGGTTATAACCACAGGCTAAAACGCAAATATTCACAACAACATTAGTTATTTGAACCCAGAGATTACAATATACCCATGGGAGAAGAATCGATCACTCTGAAAGTCGCCGAGGCACTTCAGGATGAAGTTGGCTATGGGAGAGGCCGACTGGACACAGTGACCCGAAATGAACTGGGATTGTCTATCGGAGACATTGTAGAGATACACGGAAGAAGAAGGGATCCGACTGTCGCAATCGTCTGGCGTGCCAGAACCGAGGACGAGGGTAAAGGAATCGTCAGGGTTGATGGACTTATCAGAAACAATGCCAAGGTCAATCTGGGAGATAAAGTGGAAGTCAAGAAAGCTCAGGTCAAACCAGCTCAAAAAGTGGTATTGGCACCAATGATGGACCAATCAGGGAGAGTTCAGTTCGGTCCCGGTATAGAGGAAGTTATTCTTAGGGGCCTGAATCGAAGACCGCTGACCAAAGGAGATGTGGTAATTGTGCCTGGTCTGACTCTTATGGGTGGACGTTTGCCATTTGCAGTTACAGTGGTACAGCCTAAAGGTATCATCCAGATTCAGGCAGATACTGTCATTCAGGTCCATGAGGACCCCGTAAAAGAGGAAGAACTGACCACGACAGGAGTCGCCTATGAAGATATTGGAGGACTCAAAGAGGAAATCAAGAAAGTCCGCGAAATGATCGAATTGCCACTCAAACATCCTGAACTCTTCGATGCTCTGGGGATAGACCCTCCCAAAGGAGTTTTGCTGTATGGACCACCCGGGACTGGTAAAACATTACTTGCCAAGGCAGTTGCAAATGAGTCCGGAGCCAACTTCCTTTCAATCCAGGGTCCTGAGATAATGAACAAGTATTATGGCGAGTCCGAGGCCCACTTAAGACAGAAATTCGAAGAAGCTGAAACAAACTCTCCATCCATTATTTTCATAGACGAGCTGGATTCGATTGCTTCCAAACGTGACGAGACTCAAGGTGAAGTTGAAAGACGTGTGGTGGCTCAACTTCTTACCCTGATGGATGGTTTGCAGGCCCGGGGCCAGGTGATTGTAATTGCAGCTACTAACAGGCCTGATGCTATTGACCAGGCCCTTCGAAGGCCAGGTAGATTCGACCGTGAAATCGAAATTGGAATTCCTGACCGGGATGGGAGAAAAGAGGTCCTGCAAGTTCACACTAGAGGAATGCCTATTCCCAGAGACAAGGATGGGCATTGGAAAGAAATAGATCACTTTGCAGAGATAACCCATGGATTCGTGGGTGCGGACCTAGCAGCCTTAGCTAGAGAATCGGCGATGAGCGCTCTCAGAAGATACTTGCCTGAGATTGATCTGGACGAACCGATTCCACCTAAATTACTACAAGAAATGAAAGTTACTAATGATGATTTCAAGGAGGCCCTGAAAGACGTAGAGCCATCGGCTCTTAGAGAAGTCATGGTTGAAATTCCAAGTGTGAAATGGGATGAGGTAGGTGGACTGGAAGATGTCAAACAGCGACTCAAGGAGACCGTAGAATGGCCTCTGACTAATCCCGATGGTTTTGAGAGATTGGGAATTAAACCTCCGCGTGGAATGATTCTTTATGGCCCTCCAGGAACTGGAAAGACCTTGATCGCAAAGGCCATTGCCACAGAATCTGCTGCCAATTTCATCGCAATCAAAGGACCAGAGGTTATGTCCAAGTGGGTTGGTGAATCCGAAAAGAAGCTGAGGGAAGTCTTCAGAAAGGCAAAACAGGTGTCACCCTGTATAGTCTTCTTGGATGAATTAGATGCGTTGGCACCCACAAGGGGGACTGGAGGAGACAATAATGTATCTGATAGACTTGTGGACCAATTATTGACCAGCATGGACGGTCTTGAAAATCTGGAAGGAGTGATAACCATTGGAGCAACTAACAGACCTGAGATCATAGATCCGGCTTTACTCAGGCCCGGGAGATTTGATAGAATGATACTGGTTAGCGAACCTGATGAGGATGCCCGAAAGAAAATCCTGGAGATACACACTAAATCAATGCCTTTGAAGAATGTAAAACTAGGATATCTAGCCAAGAAAATGGTAGGATATACCGGAGCAGACATTGAAGGGGTCGTCAGAGAAGCTGCTATTCTGGCACTTCGAAAGGACCACAAGGCCAAGGAAGTAACAATGAAACATTTCGAGGAGGCTCTCGAACTAGTTGTACCCTCCATTACAGAGGATACCGTAAAATACTACGCAGAAATAGGCAAGAAACTGAGATCTCGCTCACGAAGGGACGAAAGGCGTAGTGAGACCGATCTCTATATGTAAAATGGAAATAAGACTATCGGATTTGAGGGATAAACAGGTAACTACTGTCTCCGGCGAACGTTTAGGTCACATAACCAACGTCATCCTAGATTCTAGGTCTGGGGAGCTAAAGACTCTGGTTATATCCTCGGAAGGAGAGATACCTGAAGGTTATGAGGTCGATTCGGAGAATATGTTAAATATTCCTTTTGAAACGGTCCGCTCAGTCAAAGACATGGTGATGGTGAAAATTTGAATCTGGAAAATCTACCTGACTCGGAAAAAATAACTGCGGGGTTCTACTACTTCTTGATACCCTTGGCCTTAGCTTTTTGGATTGGCTGGGGAATAAAATTCGGAACATGGTGGGATATTGGACTATACGCAGTCCTAGTCGTAATGCTCGGCTTTGGTCTGATTGGTGGATTTGTCTACGGAAGAGCAAAATAAATTCGCCCCCATCAGTCTTATATAGTCGGTACTAAAATCTCAGAGAGCTTGTGTTGTTTTAATTATCTGGAACCAATACAAGAGGTGCAATAATGGATGGAACACAAGTAGGATTGATTGGAATAGGGACTGGAATTGTTGGTTTACTGATTGCAGCAATGTTGTACAAGAAGATTGACTCAATCAAAATTGAGAACGAAACGGTGGCAAAAATCACCCAACGTATTCAAGATGGAGCAATGGCCTTTTTGTACGCTGAATACAGAATGTTAGCAGTATTCGTAGTGGTCGTTGCTGGACTATTATATGCTGGCGGTAGAGTAAACGATGACCTTGGATTGAATACCATGGTTGCATTCATCATCGGTGCTTTGGCATCAGTTGCGGCTGGATTCAGCGGCATGAAATCGGCAACAGCAGCCAATGGACGCACAGCACAGGCTGCTGCAGATGGAGGCCAGGCTGCAGCCCTACAAACTGCTTACAATGGTGGGGCAGTAATGGGATTGGCAGTTGGTGGTCTTGGTCTTGCTGGAATTTCTTTAATGTATTATTTTACAGAAACTGATTTCCTCACAGTAGGAAACATTGCTGGCTTTGGAATGGGTGCTTCGAGCATCGCACTATTCGCACGCGTAGGTGGTGGAATCTACACTAAGGCTGCTGACGTAGGTGCAGACCTTGTCGGAAAGGTTGAGGCAGGGATTCCTGAGGATGATCCAAGAAACCCTGGTGTAATTGCTGACAATGTTGGCGACAATGTTGGTGATGTAGCAGGAATGGGTGCTGACATCTTTGAGTCATTTGTCGGCTCAATCATTGCAGCCATGATAATTGCGGCGGCGAATCCAGATGTTCTTGGTGAAGGCTACCTAATGTTGCCAATCGTATTGGCAATTGTTGGATACATCTCTTCAATCATTGGTGTATTCTCAATGGAGGTAATGAAGAACATGGATGCGGCTGCGGCTTTGCGTAATACTACATTCATCGGCGCCGGGTTGTTCTTAGTTGGCGGATACTTCACACTAGGATACCTAGACCTACCAGTCACTCCAATTTGGGCTGTAGCTATCGGTACCTTTGTTGGTATCATGATTGGACTCGTTACAGAGTATTACACTGGAATTGAGCCTGTCTTTGGTGTTCAAGTGAAGGCAATTCCTTTCATCGGAGAGGCTTCTAAGACTGGTAGCGCAACAAACGCAATCGCAGGATTAGCAGTTGGAATGCAATCCGTCTTTGTACCTGTAGTGTTGATTGCTGGTGGTATTTTTGGCGCAAATGTCGTCATGGGTGGTGGTGTTGCAGGACTTTATGGAATTGCAATGGCTGCAATGGGAATGCTCGCAACAGTTGGTGTAACAATGACTGTGGACGCTTACGGCCCAGTTGCTGACAATGCTGGTGGTATTTCCGAGATGTCAGGTCTTGGAGATGATGTACGTGAAATTACTGATGGTTTGGATTCTATCGGAAACACAACTGCTGCAATCGGTAAGGGATTCGCAATTGGTAGTGCTGCTCTAACTGCGCTTGCTCTGTTTGCGGCTTTCCAGACTAGTGCTGGACTAACAGCAGCAGATTTATCATTATCTGAGCCGATGGTCGTCATCGGCTTACTAATTGGCGGCACTCTGCCATTCGTAGTTGCTTCGATGACCATGAAGTCTGTCGGTCGCGCGGCTGAAGAGATGATTAAGGAAATACGCCGTCAATTCAAAGAAATTGATGGACTTCTTGAGGGTAGGGAAGGTGTTGAGCCCGACAGTGCTACTTGTGTTGATATTTCCACCAAGGCAGCTCTACGAGAGATGGTAGCTCCAGGCGTAGTTGCAATTTCAAGTCCAGTTATCGTTGGTTTCCTCCTTGGCGCATCAGCTCTTGGGGGAATGCTGGCAGGTGCGACGGCAACTGGTGTTCTAATGGCTCTCTTTATGGCCAATGCTGGTGGTGCTTGGGATAACGCCAAGAAAGCAATCGAGCAAGGAGAAATTGATGGTGCTAAGAAAGGAGACGATACTCACAATGCAGCAATCGTTGGTGATACAATCGGCGACCCATTCAAGGATACAAGCGGGCCTTCACTAAACATTCTAATCAAGTTGATGTCAATCGTTTCGGTTGTCATCGCTGGAACACTCGGATCTGGCTGGCTTAACGGATTATTCTGAATAATCACGTCTGTAATTAGTTTGGTACTAGCTGGTATTTGAGAAGTTCGTTTATAGAGGGGGCTACTGCGCAGAACAATGTACTACTTACACACACGAAAGGACATGGTTCGCATCCCTCCTGACAGGCTGGATGAAGACATCGGTAAAGTAACCATGGAATTGGCCCATCAAGCTTTTGAAGGAAGGATGGGGCCTGACCAGAAATTGGTAGTACTGATAACCAACCTCAAACTTATAGGAGATAGCAGAGTCGTACATGGTGATGGTGCAGTTTATCAACCGGTTCAAATGGATATGTTGTTATTCGACGTAAAGATACAGGAAATAATAGAGGGTGTAGTAGACCAGATAACCGAATATGGAGCTTTCATCAGATTTGGACCATTGGATGGACTTCTACACGTATCACAGGTACAGGATGACCACATAAACACCGATGTAGGGAATCAGAGATTAATTGGCAAGGAGACAAAGAGAGAACTTCGAGTTGGGGACAAAGTTAGGGCCCGTGTAGTAACCATCTCACTCAACGAGGTCTCCCCACGCGAATCCAAGATTGGGTTGACCATGAGACAGCCCGGATTAGGGAAACATGAATGGATCGTAGAGGATCAAAGCAAGGCCGCAGCAGGCGGTGAATAATGAGTGATTTCGCTTGTAAGGAATGTCATTTGATATTGGATGAAAAGACATGTCCCAGATGCCCTGAAGCCGAAGTGTCAAGAGAATGGCAGGGATTCATAGAGATACTCAACCCTGAGAGTTCAGATATAGCCAAAGAAATGGGCATACTAACGCCTGGTCGCTATGCCTTGCGTGTACGCTAAATGTACAAACTGAGGCCTGAGATGGCTCAGGAATTGAAAGATACGACTAACAGAATCTACCAAAATGCACCTGCTGGACTGAATGTTGAATATATTATCACGGTAGGTGACATTTGTACAATAAAGATCAACGAACAAGTAAGAATGCCTGATCTCAGTATAATTGATTTCAAGACCAAAAGGGACAGCCCTTTATCCGCAGAACAAAGGAGTATAATGGACCAAATTGGAGAGAAAATCGTTAATGTCAATAATAATGCCGGAACTATTTCAGATGAATTGTGGAATGCTATTAAGGTTGCAATTTCGGATAATGTAAAAACAAGAATCGTTGTTGAAGGAGAAGAGGATCTAGCAACTTTGGCGGCAATAAGTCTAGCAGACTTGGGAGCGAAGGTAATTTATGGGATGCCCGACAAAGGTATGGTAGTAGTTGATGTAAATCAACGTTCTAAAAAGAGGGCAAATAGCTTCTTGGAACGCATGCTGGTGAAATAAATGGAATTGGAAATAGCAGAAAAAAATGATAATCCACTCCTGCACAGACAGGAGATTCAGATAGTCATTAAACACGAAAACAAAGGGACCCCGATGAGAAAGGAAGTTATTCAGAATTTATCTGAACAACTTAAAGCCAAGAAGGACCTGATTGTTATAGACCACCTGAAAAATAAATACGGTAAAACGGAGACACAGGGATATGCTAAGATCTATGCAAATATTGAAGCCCTGAATAGAATCGAAACAAAACCTTCAATAGCCAGACAAAAACCTTCTGAGAAAAAACCTCCAAAAGCCAAAAAGACCAAGAAAGTGGAAAAAGACCAAGAGGAAACTGAACCTGTTGAAGAAGAGACTCCAGTTGAAGAGGGAAAATCTGAATAATGGGTAAAATCGAGCAATATGAGATATCAGATGGAAAATTGAAAAGGAAGAGAGAATTCTGTCCAGAATGTGAACCTGGGGTATTTCTAGCTGAGCACAACAACCGTTCCTCGTGTGGTAAATGCGGCTATACGAAGATGAAAGAATAACTCTAGGAACCTAAAACAGAGCGTAAATCGTCCTGTAATATCCATATTATCAAGATAACACCCAAGAATAGCATGCCTTGTGAGATTATCGCTACTATTTTGAACAAACGCTCACGCTTTTTTGAATCGTCAAACTGTTCTTGTAGCCATTCAAACGGAGATCTTAGCATTAGGCCTTTATGCGTTTCAACCTGAAAACATTTTCCCTTTCCAATTCTTCCAGACGTAAAGTAATGTAGGCAGCAACTTCTTCGAGCTGAGGTATGACCTTGAATTCCAGAGCATTGACTCTGCGCTTAGTAGATTCGATCTCGTCTAAAAGTTTCTTCATGGTAGTCTCTAGTTCCGCAGCCTCTAGAACCTTTTCCGCCAGTTTCTCAAAGGCATGTACCGACTCATCAATTCGAACCGATGTGCCAATCAGACCATATCCTCGTTCTTCGATTGATTTTTGTATAGTAGAAACTTTGATTTTGGGGACTACAACCCCCATTATGTTATTCTCACTTAATTCAACTTGAGGAGGTGTGCGAACACAATTTGCTGCCGATCTCAGGGCGCTCTTACCATCAGCAACCATTGCCACAGCCAACTTTTTGTCTGCCACTGTGTAAAGCTTAACTAATTGAGAACGCATGTCTTTGACTTTAGGAAGAAGCTCGAAAAATTCGATAATCAAACCATCACGTTTCATTTTAAGCAATTTATGCCCACTTATAGAGAGTTTGATACGCCTCCGGGTGGCTATAAGTTCTGAGCGTGTGGGTTTGACGTCTGCTATACTCATTTTTTACTTTTATCGCGGTAAGCTGGATGATATTGACTCATTATTTTCTTATCAATCCTAGTAAGAGCTGACTCAGGCAGGGCACTTATCATATCCCAACCAAGTTCAAGGGTATCATCTCCTATATGTCTGTCATTTTCACGACCTTGTCTAACAAAACGATTCTCAAAATCGTCACCAAATTCCAATAGCCTCTGATCTCTTTCAGAAAGAGCTTCTTTACCAACAATTGCAACTAGACCCCTCAAATCCACGCCCTCTGCATAGGCCGCATAAAGCTGATCACTCAATTGTTTATGATCTTCCCTAGTCTGGCCCTCTCCAATACCTGCATTCATCAAACGTGACAAAGAAGGTAAGACAAAGATAGGGGGATAGATTCCCTTACGGTGTAATTCTCTTGAAACCACAATCTGTCCTTCCGTAATATAACCTGTCAAATCTGGAATTGGATGTGTAATATCATCACCAGGCATTGTCAAAATAGGTACCTGTGTCACAGAACCTGCCTTCCCCTTGATTAAACCAGCTCTTTCGTAATTCTGGGCAAGATCGGTATACATGTAACCTGGATAACCACGCCTACCTGGAACCTCTTCACGAGCTGCTCCAATCTGTCGCAAAGCCTCACAATAATTTGTCATATCTGTTAGAATAACAAGAATATCGTATCCATGCTCAAATGCAAGGTATTCTGCCGCGGTCAAAGCCATACGAGGTGTGATTAATCGCTCTACAGCAGGGTCACTCGCCAGATTCATAAGTACGACGGCCCGTGAAAGGGCACCAGTACGCTCGAAATCAGACATGAAATAATGTGCTTCTTCATTAGTTATCCCCATTGCTGCAAAGACAACCGCAAACTCACGATCACTTCCCAATGTCTTAGCCTGTCTTGCAATTTGTAAGGCAATGTCATTATGAGGTAGTCCTGAACCTGAGAAAATAGGCAACTTTTGACCCATAACCAGAGTGTTCAAACCATCTATAGTCGATATCCCGGTCTGGATGAATTCCTCTGGAGAAGCGCGAGAGTAAGGATTGATAGCCGCCCCAATAATCTCACTCCTTTTTTCTGGGACAATTGGCGCACCACCATCTATCGGTTCTCCAGCCCCATTAAGGATACGTCCAAGCATTTCTTTTGAAACCGAGAGTTTGATTGTTTCACCTAGGAACTTTACGCCAGACGCCCGATCAATACCTGAGGTACCCTCAAAAACCTGTACCACAACTATATCTTTTGAAGTGTCAAGTACTTGTCCTCTCTTGGTTGAACCGTCGGGCATTGCGATCTGTACTAATTCACCATATCCTACTGGTTCTGTCTTCTCAACAAAGACCAAAGGCCCAGCAATCTCACTTATTGTTTTGTACTCTTTTTGCATTTTAGTCCTCCTTTAATCCGGATATTTCATTTTTGATTCGCTTTCTCAGCTTTGGTAACAAATCATTGAAATCCTCTTCAAACTTAGAACGGCCGAGTTCTTCCAATACTGGAATACTAGTTAGATTGGGAACTGAAATCCCTGATGCAAGGGCTGCCTCTGCTAATTCTTTGTAATACAATATCACATCCAGAAACTCAGCTTGAACATTAATCTTGCAGTAAGTGTCCACATCGTGGAAAGCATTTTGCTGTAAGTAGAATTCTCTTAACAACCGGGCCACTTCCAACGTAAGCTGCTGATCCTCAGGAAGTGCATCGGAACCAACCAATTGTACGATTTCCTGAAGTTCAGCCTCTTCCTGTAATACGGCCATTGTGGTTGCAATATTATCACCCCATTTTTTGGATGCGTTTTCGCTATACCAGTCACCTAAGACCCGATTGTATAGTGAATAACTTGTTAACCAGTTAATAGCTGGAAAGTGTCTCTTCTGTGCCAATTTGGAATCCAGAGCCCAGAATACCTTGACTATCCGAAGGGTATTCTGCGTAACCGGTTCCGAGAAATCCCCACCTGCAGGTGAAACTGCACCAATTACTGTTACAGAACCGTCATCTCCAGCCATGGTTTCAACTCTACCAGCTCTCTCATAGAATTCAGAAAGTCGAGAGGCCAGATATGCAGGATATCCTTCTTCACCGGGCATTTCTTCAAGTCTCGAAGAAATTTCGCGCATGGCCTCAGCCCATCTTGATGTTGAATCTGCCATCAGAGATACATCATATCCTTGATCACGGTAATATTCAGCCAGAGTGATGCCGGTGTAAACCGAAGCCTCTCTAGCTGCCACAGGCATGTTTGAAGTATTCGCGATAAGAACCGTCCGGTCCATCAAGGGTCCACCAGTCTTGGGGTCCTTCAGATGAGGGAATTCAGTTAGAACTTCCGTCATCTCATTGCCTCTCTCACCACATCCTACATAGACCACAACTTGTGCATCTGACCACTTCGCCAGAGTCTGCTGGGTAACTGTCTTACCAGTACCAAAACCACCTGGAATTGCTGCCGTACCTCCCTTAGCTATTGGAAACAGGCCATCTAAAGTTCTAGTTCCTGTAACTAGAGGGATATCAGGTGGATGTTTTCTAGAAAATGGCCGTGGTTCACGAACTGGCCATTTGTGCATTAATTGCAATTTAGTTCCATCTTCAAGCGTACCTATTACATCATCAACTGTGTATTTTCCTTTCTTTATGCTCTTGATCTTTCCACTAACTTTGGGAGGGACCAATATTTTGTGTACTATAGTTGGAGTCTCCTGAACAGTTCCCAGGATGTCTCCGCCATTGACTTTGTCACCAGCTTTAGAAGTAGCCTTGAAATCCCATTTTACGGTGTGGTCAAGACCAGGTGCTGTAACTCCTCTGAGAATATAATCACCCATACTGTCTTGCAGAACCGGTAAAGGTCTCTGAATTCCATCATAAATTGATCTGAGAAGACCAGGTCCCAGCTCTACTGACAGCGAGGCTCCTGTGTTCTCAACAGGTTCACCGGGCATTATGCCTGATGTATCCTCATACACCTGAATTGTGGATTTCTCCCCTTCCAGACGTATGACTTCACCCATCAACTTCTCGTGGCCTACTAGTACCACGTCATACATTCGAGGGGAAATTCCCTCGGCTGTCACGACCGGGCCGGAAACCCGAAATATTTCGCCTTTTGCTTTTACTTCCATAAATCAACTCCTACAGCTGTTCTTATTCGCTCTCTCAAGGTGTCATCAACTTCTGAACCGATAGCAATTACTGTAGGATGTACACTATTACTCAGTTTAGCCTGAGTTTTGTCCTCCAGTTCCTGCCATTCGGTGTCATGAATTACTAAAACACCTATCTCTTTATCCTCCAAAGCCAGGTTAACGGCCTTTTCGGAAGTAGTCTCATCATCTACACTAAACCACTTGTGAACTCCCACAAGACGGAATCCTGTAGTAAACATACCTCTACCAATCACTCCTATCTCCATTATACCACCATTATCTCCTCAATCTGTTCGTTAGATAACTCCAGATCCTTGCCACGAATAATTGTTCTCAAATTTCTAACTTCTTTCTCCTTCCTAAGTAAATAATCCAGAATCGGCAGAATAGATAGCGGATACAAATAGGAATAACGCCTAGATGTCGTAGATACATGATTTTCCAAGGCCTGTATCGCTTTGTTCAAACCATTGTCTTCGAAATCCTCCAAAATCGGTTGCAGAAACTCCTGATAGGCAGTTCCTTCAATAACTGGTAAAATATCGGCCACACTATTTGTTGCCCCCAATAATGATTCATCAAGATTACCTCCCGAGATTAACAATTCTCCGTGACCACCCACGCCACGGTGTCTCAATCTCATAATTGTCTTCAAATTAGCAACATCAATCTGAAGCTGAACAAATCCTCGGTAAACTCTGTCTGCCGCTCCACTAGAAGATAGATTGGCGACCAGATCCTGATAATATTCCTTGTCAAGAGCATCCTCAAGAGGCTGAAGGCTGTCTGTCTTCCTTTTTTCCAGAGCCTCCTGAAGAACCTCATAATACTGTGTTCCCTCTAATTGTTCTACTGCGGCCTCAACACTCTCTGACGATGCAAGTCGTGTGTAAAGTTCACGCTCACGCTCTGTCATAGGTGAGACTTGTCGTAGCAACTCTTCTGAAGATACACCGTCAAAGATTCCACGCAATAGGACTTTGATACCACGGACATGATATCGTTCTGCATAGGCTCCAACGCTCTTCCTTAGCTCTCCAGTACAAAAACCAATCACTTCGCCAATCTCGGTTGAACGATTATCCAACAAAGCTGTTTCAAGCAAATCAGCACCTCGTAAAGAAGCACCATATTTGTCAATCTCACGCCTGTATTCCAAATCCTGAATATATCGTGCAATCTCCGAGAATTCCATATTCAAAAGTTGGTTGTAACTTTCAGGGCCGAGTAAACGTGAACGTCGTGCCATTACCCTAGTTGCAGCGTAGGCGTAGTTACTCATTTACCGAAAAGTTCCTCACTGACAACTGGAAGATTGTCCTGCCAAACCTTCTCCACTAGAGTACTAAATCTGAAATCCAGACGATAGTCCTTGGTCTCAACAATAAAACCAGGTTCACTTATGGAAGTTCCCATTTTTGTTGATGTTAATTTACCGACTAAGGCTGCGTCTTCTTTGCGGCAGTGCAGCGTACCATTTTTGGGCAGATTGGATACTAGTTTCTTGTATACTTTTTCAAGATCTGATTTACCTAGTTTCCCAAGTTTAGTGTGTACTTTCTGTCTAGTTTCTTCCAACGCTCGGCGTTGGGCATCCAGTCTGTTACGTTTTACCTCCAACTCAGCTGCCGGGATTTCCTGTTGTTCCAATTGTTCTATCTGCCGTTTGGCCTCGTTTGCTATCTCCTCAGCAATTGCTTTGCCTTTCTCTCGAGCCTCAGATAGTCTGGATTCCACCTCAGAATTTGTGGATTTACGTATATCCTCTACCTGTTTCTGGCCAGTTTTTTCAACCTGACTCAGAATTTCCTGGAGCGCCATCTCAATGGCCTGATAAGTCTATTAGACCCATAATCTGGTTTGCGATAACAAAACCAAGGATGACGACGGTCTCAGGTATAGCAATAAAGATCAAACTGTTAGCAAAGTTGCTTCGATCTTCAGCTACTGCACCTACTGCGGCCGCTCCTGTGTGGGATTGGGCTATACCAGTACCAATTCCTGCTAAACCAATAGCAAGACCGGCTCCAATGGCCATATAGCCATAGGCTGTGTTCTTAGCTGCGTCCACTGTGTTCTCATTATCATCTGCTTGACCGGCTTCGTCCTCGGCCGCAGATACTGCTGGCATGGCTAGCAAAGCTACAAAGAGCATTGCTGCCAAAACGTATAGATTCGTTTTTCTGTTCATACTGTTGTCTCCGTTTCGTGTGTGTATTTTCGGGTGTACCCGAAAGGAGTGTAATCTGTTCCCCCTCCAACAAAGAATTTGGGGAAACATTCGACGTACTGAAGACGTAAGGAGTTTATTCCTGAACCAATCAGGCCCAGAGTGAAAACCACCAATTGTCCTACCAATAGCATTAGCAAGGCTGGAATAATGCTAATACCTGAAAATCCAATATCAAAAGCCATGCCATTGAAAGCATGGGCCAAACCATAATCCGCAACTCCCAGAGCTGCAATTCGAACATAAGAAATTACCTGAACAAATACAGAAGGAACCTCAACCAAGGCCACAATGCCCTCTGCAGAAACCGCCAAGGAAAGACCGACCAAAAAGGCCGCTAAACCGCCCCACAATTCAATTTCATCAGACAAGCCAAGTCGAGAACCCAATAGGGAATTTCCAAATAACCATGGAGGAATAAAGAGCAAACCACCCCAAAGTATCATAATCCATGACAATTTCTCTTGAACTGCATGTTTTAGATCATGCATATTCAGTGCGTTGTAAAAGCCCATAACCAGGCCTAGTGTAACATAAAACAGACCAATTCCCCCTGTAGCGAGGAGCATGAAACCAACATCAGCTGAATCCGACTTGTGAAGGACGTATTCATGATTCAGTAGGTGTATCTCAAAACCAAAGGCTTCTGCAAATAGTATAGTTCCAAAGAAGAAAGCTGAGAAACCTGCAAGACGTATTATCTTACCAAGCTGCAACAATTCATCACTGTGACCATACTTTGTAACTAAAAAATGACCCAGTAAGAAGTAGAAGAATCCATATCCCAAATCACCAATCATCAACCCAAAGAATAAAGGATAACCAAAGAAAAGGAGTACTGATGGATCCAGTTCACGATGTTTGGGTATTCCATAAAGTTTTGTGAAGAACTCGAAAGGGCGAACCACGGGTGGATTGTCCAACTTTACGGGGGGTTCATCATCAGAGAATTCTAATTGAATATCTACATTCAGGCCATCCAATGAAGTTTTCAATCCTCCACATTCTTTTTCAGGAACCCAGCCATCCAGAACGAATGCATTTTTGCTCAAAGCAAGTTTGAGAGGCAGACTTGATTTCTCGGATTGGGCGGCAAAATGTTCCTCGGCTATGACCAACCACTGACCATGACGTTTGTTCAAGGCTTCTAATTCATGTCCCAAAGCCTCAATTTCCCCCTCCAGATTTTGCATCTCGGATTCAAGCGCAACCATTTCATCACTTATTATTCCTTCACCAGTTGGCGAATCAAGGGTTTTGAAACCAGCCTTTATCAATTGTTGTTCGATCCCTTCATGGTCATCAGATGGAACAAAAATAGCAATCATATCATCTTCACGTACAATTTCCGCACTGGGTATTGAAACCTCAGTCTTGGAAGGCAATGTTCCTGTGAAAACGCTCATACTCTTGAATCCGGAAAAAGACTCAAGATTGATACCCAGTGGTTCAAATTGCTCCAGTGACTCCAAACGATTCATCCCGTCTTTCAACTTTTGTGTTGAATCTCGGTGATTTTCATGGATCGCTAATATATTCTTTTCCAGATCATCCAGTTTCTCAAAGACTTCCTCTTCAACGGAATTTGCATTTCTAATGCCTACTGGTGAACCTGCATCTATATCCAGAATCTTGATCAGTGATCTTATCCTAACTAGATATTCGGAAACCTTGGCACCATAATCTAAAGTGGCGCCAGCTGAGAAACCCTCATCTTCACCACTATAATCCTCTAGGTGGACCAAGCGTTTCTGGGACAAAATATGAGAAACATCTGGCAAGTCCTGATTTAAGCCACAAATGACTACTTTGGTCATTGGTTCAGGCTTAAGCATCAACTGACTCCAAAAACGTCTTCACGAAATTATCTGCCGCCTTCTCACTTTTCTTGCTTGCTTGGGATTGCATCTTTTTGATATCAGTCATACCTTCTTTCAGCAATTTATCCTTCTTCTTGGAAATATCTTTCTTTGCCTTGTCAAGATCTTTAGAAGCTTTAGCCTCTGCCTTGTTTCTCGCATCGGCGATAACAGAATGGCCTTTAGTCTCAGTATTCCGAAGGGTTTCACTACGTTCTTTCTCAGCTCCTTCCAAGGAACTTTCAGCAGTTTGTTCGGCCTGCTTAATCTTAACCAATAAATCGTTGCGTGACATGTCTAAAATAACGACCATTTCCCACTTTAAAACCCCTATAAAAACGTAGGGTCATCATTACACCTATTTTGAATATATTTTTTAAAGAAATAGCGTGCATTCTTAAATTCCCTAGTCTGGTGGCAAAACCTCGGGCCCGTGGCTTAGCCTGGTTAGAGCACCCGACTGATAATCGGGAGGTCACCGGTTCAAATCCGGTCGGGCCCACCAGATTATTCTAATCTTTATCCATGAATGGATAGGTCCAGTCATGGAAGGGAATGTTGGCGCGCTTCACAGATCGTGGCGATATCCACCTCAAAAGATTCAATGGACCTCCGGCCTTGTCATTGGTTCCCGATGCCCGAGCACCTCCAAACGGTTGCTGACCGACAACGGCTCCAGTAGGTTTATCATTTATGTAAAAATTACCAGCTGTAAATCTGAGAGCCTCATAAGCTTTCTGAATATTTTCTTCGCTAGTCGCAAAAATGGAACCTGTCAATGCATAGGGAGACGACTTATCACATAGTTCTAAGACATCTTCAAAATCATTATCCTCATAGACATAAACGGTCAGGACGGGACCAAATATTTCTTGGACCATGGATTCTGATTGGGGGTTGCTAGTCACAATAATTGTAGGTTCAATGAACCACCCGGTACTATCATCGCTTCCACCCCCAACAACTATCTCGCAACAGTCCCTCTCCTTGGCTCGACCAATATACCCTGTAATCTTATCGAATGCGCGCTTGTCAATTACAGCTGTCATGAAATTACTAAAATCACTGCAGTCGCCCATTTTGATTTTCTTAATCTCGGATATCAGATCCCCATTAATTGAACTCCATACTGATTGGGGGATGTAGGCTCTACTGGCCGCAGAACATTTTTGCCCCTGGTATTCGAATGCTCCTCGCAACAATGCTACCAGAAGTCCCTGACGATCACAATCGGGGTGGGCAACTACAAAATCCTTTCCACCAGTTTCTCCGACAACGCGTGGATATCCCTTCAGACTGGGCAAGGCTTCAGCAACACGTTGCCATAGACCCTGAAAAACGGTCGTGGAACCCGTGAAGTGAACTCCGGCAAAATCGGGATTGGAAAGTGCAACCTCCGTTATCTCTGCACCAGAACCTGGCAAGAAGTTGATAACGCCAGGAGGTAAACCCGCTTCCATCATCAAAAGCATCAGCATGTAATTTGAATAATATGAATTTCGACTTGGCTTCCATAGAGCTGTACAACCAACTAATGCCGGAGCGCTAGGAAGATTTCCAGCTATACTGCTAAAATTGAAGGGTGTGATAGCCAGAACAAAACCTTCTAGGGGGCGTATCTCGGTTGTATTAGCAATACCCTCAGGAGAGACAAGTGGTTGAAATTGATCATGAAACTGCCTCGTATAATACACATTGAACCTCCAAAAATCTATCAATTCGCATGCTGCGTCAATCTCGGCCTGGAATGCAGTCTTACTCTGATTGAGCATGGTGGCTGCATTCACTTTCATCCTCCAATCACCTGCTAAAAGATCTGCACATCTCTCAAAGATAGATGCCCGGCCCTCCAGTCCCATGTCGATCCATCCAGATTGGGCCTTAACTGCCGAGGTACAGGCAGACTCCATCTCCGAACGTCCGGCAAGGTGAACATTAGCCAGAATATGACCATGATTGTGTGGAATAACTTGAGTTACTGTATTATTGGTGTAAATTTCTTTACCATTTACTATACATGGAATCTCAATCACTTCTGACATTTGTCTATTGATTTCTGTCTTAAGCGCTTTTCTTTCATCGCTACCCGGCGCATAGTTCAGAATAGGCTCATTGACAGGATGAGAACTCATATTCTGAGCATCAAGACCGAATTAATATTGTTATGTCCCTACGATAGGCATAATGTTTAATTCACGCTAAAATTACAGAACCGTGGTTAGAATAGATATCAAGGACAAGGATCCTTTTGTGAATACCGATGCGGAGCCAAAAGACAACATCTCTACTTGGGGATTCATATTTAGGGCAGGCATGAGATACCTGAAAATCTTCATCATCTTTTATGCGATTGCTGCAAGTATCTATTATTATGTATTCGGAACACTGCCCGGAATTGAAAATATACCTGGGCTGTAAAAGGCTCTGATACAACTCGTAAATTAACTCTCGTATATCTCAGAGGATTCGTAAATATTGTCAAAAATCAATTTGGCAAGTCTAGCTAATTCTGGCTGATTCATCCACATCCCCAGAAGCATATTGTTTGAATCGGGAACATCTAGGCCACCTACACAAAATTCCTTTTCATCCACTAATATCATGCCTGCTGCTGGCATAGCGGGAGCCAATCTTATTTCAAACAATCCTTCTAAACGGGATAGGTCAAGCGTCGTCTCCTTCTTGGGGAACAGCATCCGGACCTCAACACCTCTTCCACTCGCATCAGAAAAAGCCCGACAAACGTTCCTTGGCATCTCGGAAGGAAGAATCGAGGCAATTACATCTATAGACGCATCAGCCCGTTCACACATTGAAATCACTTGAGAGAATATCTCCATATCCTTGACCGTCAGTGTTTCCAGATAATCGACAGGCTTTGACTGATACAATGGGGATAGGTCAGATTCCACTGATAGGGAGGCTGATTCCATGGCCTTTAACCTTCCTTCAGCTATTTCCATGGGATCCACAGGATAGTAGGATTTAGGATGCTTATTACCTTCAACAACTATACCTTCTGATAACAGATTATCTATTATACCATAAATCTTGGCTCTGGAAAAATTTATGGATCTGCTAATCTCTCCAACTGTAGACTCTTTGGAAACTAGAAGTACATGATAAATTCGGGCCTCATCATCTGAAAAACCTAACTTCTTGAGTACCATGATCTGTTTCTCGGTGCTCCCTTTTTGGTGTTGCTTAGATTCTGCCATCCAAAATAGATTTGAGTATTAGTATATAAATGTTTTATATTTTGAACGCTTAGTCCTACCTTTATATAGTAATACTACTTATTGGTGCTGATTAGAATGACTGAAGTGGTGATTTGTGGTTATGCACGCTCTGCCTTTACTCCTGCCAAAAAAGGCCAATTAAGCAAAACAAGACCAGATGACCTAGCGGCTAAAGTGATTAGGGGTCTCCTCGAAAAGACAGGAGTGAAGAAAGAGGATGTCGAAGATCTGATTCTGGGTTGTGCCTTTCCCGAAGCGGAACAAGGAATGAATCTAGCACGGAATGTTGTATTTCTGACTGGACTTCCGAAGAGTGTTGGTGGTGTTACTGTAAATAGATTCTGCGCTTCATCGATGCAGGCCATTCATCAAGCTGCTGGAGCAATACACTCAGGAGCTGGAGATCTATTCATTGCAGGTGGTGTCGAATCCATGAGCAGAGTTCCAATGCCTGGTTTCAATCCTATGCTTAATCCAAGCCTAGTGGACATGGATGCATACATTGGGATGGGGCATACTGCCGAAAACTTGGCAAAGAAATATTCGATATCCCGAGAAAGACAGGAACAAATGGCTCTGGAGAGTCATCTGAAGGCCTCTAAGGCGATTGGAAAAGGTGAATTCAAAGACGAGATTATCCCAGTTAATGACATAAGTGAAGATGGATGCGTTAGGCCAGATACCACCCTAGAATCAATGGCCCAATTGAAGCCGGCCTTTGACAAAGAAGGAGTTGTTACCGCGGGAACTTCATCACCTCTTACAGATGGTGCAGCAGCTGTCATTGTTTGTTCAGAGGATTACGCGAAATCGAACAAGTTGAAAATGCTTGCCTACATACGAGGAATGGCAATTTCAGGATGCAGTCCTGAAATCATGGGAATAGGACCTGTAGTGTCTTCGCAGAAAGCGCTGAAAAGGGCTGGGTTGAAACTAGAAGATATTGATATTATTGAAATGAATGAAGCGTTTGCTGCCCAAAGTCTGGCATGCGTGGATGAGCTAGGGATAGACATGTCAAAGCTCAATATCCATGGTGGCGCGCTTGCAATGGGCCATCCTTTGGGTGCCAGTGGAGCCCGAATAACCGGAAAAGCAGCATCGTTACTCCAGAATAACGGTGCGAAATATGCCCTATCAACCATGTGTGTTGGTGGTGGACAAGGATGTGCAACTATCCTTGAAAGGGCCTGAGGATATAGTGAAAATTGAGAAAGTTGCTGTAATCGGGGCTGGCGTCATGGGAAGTGGTATTGCAGCTCATGTAGCAAACGCAGGTCTACCTGTAACCTTGTTAGACATTGTCCCTAAAGGAGCTGAAAATCGCAATATAATCACCGAAACAGCTGTTCAGAAGATGCTGAAGCCAGTCAGAATGGGAAGCCCAACACCACTAATGCATCGCAAGAATGCAAGACTTATCACCACTGGGAACATAGAAGATCATCTTGATGCACTCGGTGATGCAGATCTGATTATCGAAGTTGTACTTGAGAAATTGGAAATCAAGCATGATGTTTTCAAGAAAATTGATAAGGTCAGGAAAAAGAACTCGCTTGTTACTTCAAATACTTCCACAATACCAAGAAACCAGCTAGTTAAGGGAATGTCAAAGGCATTTGCATCAGATTTTATTATAACTCATTTTTTCAATCCACCAAGATACCTCCGTTTATTGGAAATTGTGGCCGGGAAAGAGGTAAGTAAAAAGAAAATAGATGCCGTGACCGAATTCTGTGACATTAAGCTTGGGAAAGAGGTTGTGATCTGTAATGACACGCCGGGTTTCATTGGAAACAGAGTAGGAACTTACTGGACCTTAATTGGAATGGTTGAAGCAGTGAGAATGGGACTTACTGTTGAGGAAGCAGACGCAATCATGGGAAGGCCGATTGGAGCCCCAAAAACGGGAATCTTTGCCTTAGGGGATGTTGTGGGTCTGGACCTGATTCCTCATGTAACCGAAAGCATGTCATCCAATCTTCCAAAGAATGACCTGTATAATCTAGGTGTAAAAGAGCAAAACAAACTAGGCATAGATAAAATACTGTCCAGTATGATTGCCGATGGCTACACTGGTCGAAAAGGAAAAGGTGGATTCTATCGCTTGAATTCGGATTCAGGAAAGAAGGTTAAGGAGGCTAGAAATCTAAAAACAGGAGAATATCACACAGCCTCCAAAGTCAGTCTAGAAAGTATAAAGGCCGCAAAAAAAGGACTAAGGAATCTAGTTGAATATGATGATAAAGGAGGCGAATATGCATGGAAGGTCCTTTCCAAGACCCTAACATACGCGGCTTCTTTAGTGCCAGAGATAACAGACACTATTGTAAACATTGATCTAGCTATGAAAAACGGATTCCTTTGGAAGAAAGGACCCTTTGAGATGCTAGACAATCTTGGACCTTCATGGTTTGCATCAAGAATATCTGAAGAAGGAATGAAAGTTCCAGAATTATTGGAGAAAGTCGCTGAGGGTAATTTCTATGATGAAAAAGGAAAGGACGTTCTCTATTTCGGAACTGACGGAAAATATAGCAAAATCAGGCGACCGGAGGGATATCTCACTGCTACAGATGTGAAACGCGGACAAAAACCAATATTCCGAAATCCATCTGCTAGTTTATGGGACATGGGTGACAATATTATTCTTGCAGAATTCCACAGCAAGATGAATTCTATGGATCCACTAATTATGGAAGTATTAAGTAAAGCAGCGGACCAATGCGAATCTGGGAACTACATCGGAGTTGTGATTGGAAACGATGGGATCAACTTCTCAGCCGGGGCCAATTTAGGATTATCAAGTTTTGTTGCCAATGTAGGTGCTTGGGAAGAAGCAGAAAAATTTGTGTTTGGAGGACAAATGGCATTCATGATGCTGAAGCATGGTGATTTCCCAGTAGTGGGAGCGTCCTCGGGGTTGGCAATCGGAGGAGGATGCGAGGTCTTACTCGCCTGTGATGCGGTACAAGCTCATTCAGAAAGCTACATTGGGTTAGTCGAAGTGGGTGTTGGTCTTGTTCCTGCTTGGGGTGGCTGTAAAGAAATGATTACCAGATGGAATAACGACCCTAAACAGCCGAGAGGACCAATGGCAACAATCATGAAAATATTTCAGAATGTTGGTACTGCAAAAGTAGCGACAAGTGCGCAAGAAGCAAAAGAATTACACTTCCTGAGACAAGAAGATGAAATAACCATGAATCGAGCACGGGTCCTGTACGAGGCAAAAGCAAAGTGTCTCGAAATGGTAGAGAATTATGAGGCTCCCTTACCGAACGAACACTTCCTACCAGGTCCCTCTGGCAAAGCTGCACTGGATCTGGCGGTTGATGATTTAGTAAAAGCAGGTCATGCAACACCACACGACATAATTGTTACCAAAGAACTGTCACATATCCTGAGTGGTGGAGATACAGATCCAACTGACACTGTGTCTGATGATAGAATACTTGAGATGGAAAGGAAAAGTATAATCAAACTGATGAAAACGAAAGGAACCATGGATCGTGTCGAACATATGCTAACAACCGGAAAACCACTGAGGAATTAAGATGGTCCAATACAAACCCCCTAACCGCGAATATGAATTCATCTTACGTGAGGTACTGGATGTGGAAAAGGAGTTGACGGGGTATGAAGGTTACGAAGAAGCAACCTGGGACATGATTGAAATGATTAGTGACCAATTTGGGAAAATGTCAGAAGAACATTGGCTCCCTTCAAATAAGGACGGTGATGAGATAGGAGCTATATTCGAGAATGGAAACGTTACTGTACCACCAAGTATGAAGAAGGCTACAGACATATTGATTGAATCTGGCTTGACTACCCTGTTTGGACATCAGAAGTATGGTGGAATGGAATTTCCAAATGTACTTAGTGTTTTTGCTGATGAAATATCATGCGCAACTAACATGTCTCTAGGAATCTATCTGGGACTTACGAAAGGGGCCTATAACTGCATATACAGCCATGGAAGCGAGGAATTGAAAGAAACTTACCTTCCAAGATTCCTGACAGGAGAATGGTTTGGAACCATGTGTTTGACCGAGGCACACTCTGGAACCGACTTGGGACTTATTCGAACCTCGGCTAAACCCGTAGGTGATTCATATAATTTGAACGGACAGAAAATATTCATTTCATGCGGAGAACACAATCTGTCAGAGAATATCATACATTTGGTTCTCGCAAGACTACCTGATTCACCCAAGGGAGTCAAAGGAATCAGCCTATTCATAGTTCCAAAATTCCTAGTCAATAAGGACGGAACATTAGGAAAAAGAAATAAGGTAAAATGTGTTTCAATTGAGGAAAAAATGGGAGTACATGGGTCCCCAACATGCGTTCTGAGTTTTGAGAATGCTGAGGGCTACCTAGTAGGAGAGCCGCATGACGGCCTTGCAGCTATGTTCTCAATGATGAACACTGAAAGGATTGCTGTAGGGTTACAAGGACTGGGGCTGTCCGAGATAGCATACCAGAACGGACTTGCCTATGCCAAAGATAGGATTCAAGGTCAGGATCTGAAGGAGCCTAGAAACCCAGAGGATGAGGCTGATCCTCTGATTGTACATCCTGACGTTAGACGAATGCTGATGAGATCAAAATCCTTGATTGATGCAGGTAGAATGCTGGCCTGCTGGACTGCGTTCGCAATCGATAAGTCAGAAAAGGATCCTGATGAGAAGGTAAGAAAGGAAACTGGTGACCTAGTAGAATTGATGACGCCTATAGTCAAAGCATTATTGACAGATTACGGAGTTGAGATAACATACGACATGCTACAAGTCCATGGAGGACATGGGTACATCAGAGAATATGGCATGGAACAATTCTCCAGAGACGTCAGAATAGCACCAATCTGGGAAGGAACCAATGGGATTCAAGCCTTGGATCTGGCAGGTAGAAAGATGCCGCAGCATATGGGACGGCTATTGAGAAGATTCTTCCATCCAGCACTGGATTTTATAGAGCAAAATAAGGAAGACACAGATATGAAGGAATTTGTTGTACCTTTCTCAAAAGCTTTGAAAGGATTGCAAAAAACAACCCTCTACATGGCTCAAAAAGGTCTTGGCAATCCATATGAAATTGGAGCTGCTGCAACGGACTATCTGAGGCAGTTTGGACTTGTAGCAATGGGCTATATGTGGTTGTTAATGCTCAAAGTGGCATTTTCAAAGAGAGAAAAAGACGATTATTATGAGCACAAAATCATATTGGCGAGATTTTTCTTCGAAAGAATACTGCCGGAAACACTTTCAAGAGCCATAACAATCAGTTCCGGATCGAAAACAATGATGTCATTGCCAGATGAAGGTTTTAACAGTAATAGCCAATTCTCAGGAGTTGTCTGAATAAATGCCTGAAAGTGTGTTCAAGGATAATCTTTTCGCAGGAAAAAAAGTATTCATAACTGGGGGGGCCACTGGAATGGGATTAGGATTTGCACAAGCCTTCCTTAATCATGGAGCCGAGGTTTTCATCGCCTCCAGAAAGGAAGAGAAATTAGCTGAGGCAGCCTCTGAAACCAAAAAGAAATTTGATAAGAAACTACTCTGGAAGACGATGGACGTAAGAAAGAATGAGACTGTAGAGGACGTTGCTGAATTTCTAAGCTCGGAATGGGGGGAACTGGATATTCTGGTCAACAACGCCGCCGGAAACTTTGTTGCACCTATAGCTGCCATGAGCGAAAATGCCTGGAGATCTGTCGTGGATATCGTTCTAGACGGGACCTTCAGAGTCTCAAAAGCTTGCTATCCACTCCTTAGAAAGGCAAAGAATGGAGCATCTATTGTCAACATAATTGCGAATTACTCCTGGAATGCAGCACCTTTCGTAGGGCATTCTGGGGCTGCGAAGGCAGGCGTTTTGAACCTGACCCGGACACTAGCGCTGGAATGGGCCGATGATGACATTCGAGTGAACGCCATGTGTCCAGGAGTGGTATTGACGGACAATGTCAAACAAAATCTGATGATCGATGAGAATACTGCAAAGATGTTCGAGGATTATATCCCTGCTGGAGGAGTTACAACTCCTGAGAAAATGGCACAGCAGGTCCTGTATCTATGTTCACCTGCGGCAGATGTTATTACTGGTGATATGCTGATTGCGGACGGAGGACAATGGCTGGTTGGAAATGCATTCTATCAAATGGGGAAAAAGTTTATAGATGACTGAGAAAAACTGGCCCGTCACGACTGAGATACCAGTGCTATGGGGTGATATGGATGCTTTTGGGCATGTCAACAATATAATTTATCTTAAATGGTGTGAAACATCACGAGTTGAATTAATGTGTAAAATTTGGGATCTTGGTGCACTTAAAATGGCAGACGTTCTTTCTGAGAATGGGATGGGGCCGATTTTAGCAAACTCCAGTGCAAATTATCGGATTCCAGTTGTTTGCCCAGATACCATATATGTCAAGACCAGAATCAAGCACATTGGAAATACATCATTTGGAATAGAACAACAGATTACCAGCAAGAATAATGGTTCGAAGATAGTGGCCGAGGCTGATAGCGTCATGGTCATGATTAATTACAAGACCGGTGAGAAATCCCAGATTGATGATGATAACCGCAAGAACCTAGAAGCCTTCACCTAGAATACAGCTAGTCTTCAGCGTCAGATTCACCATCGGATGTGTCATCTGCTGCTTCATCCTCGGTTGATTCCGGGGATTTGAATCCCATCTCTTTTAGATCTTCGACAGTGGCTGATGAAGGCTCAGCTTCACTACTAGGTCCATCCATGTCTCCACCAGAAACTGCCCCTCCAGTCTGATAATAAACATAGAAACCCGCCATAAGGGAAACCATGGCAAGACCGATCAGAATAGTGGGCAAGGTTTTTGTACCCAATGTGTAAGACGCGACCTTGTCTTTTTCAGCGTCTATCTGTCCATCTACTGTTTTTTCTGTATACGCTCCATTTAGTGTGAGAACAACCATCTCATGGCCCTGATAATACTGTGCAAGGGCCTGAAGTTTAGCTGTAGAAGCTGCTGCTTCCTGGGATTCCTGTGTATAATTAGCCACTATATCTCTAAGCCTAGCTCCACCAAGTTGAGGATAACCCACAGGGACCTTAATCTGTATGGAATACTTTTGGTCCAAGACTGTGCCAGTTACTGGATCCACCCAAACATCCTCGTAATAATCCATAATCAACCCTGTTTGCAATACTTCCTGATACAAAGAACCTGAGTTTCCTGATATGTTCTTCTCGTCTGCCCTGAAGTGGAAAGCTAATGTCCCGTTGACATCTGTCTCAGCAATGAAAGTATAATTCTGCATGTGTGGATTATACATAGCATTAGGCCATGCCTGATCTTCTGCGGGAACCCAACAGGTTCTATCTGTTACACTTATTGTCTCACATAGTGGTGAGAAGAAATTAAATCCATCTCCACCGACTTCCGTAGCGGTTGAACCGTTGACAGACTGAAGTGTGCGTCTATTTACATCATAAGTAACATTGACCAATTCTTCATATGAATCTGCTTCAGGATTCAAAACATTATCTGGATCTGACGTATCAGAATCCCAGCATCCATTTGAACTTTGAATTCCATAATTTGCTGGTAAAGCTGTGCCATTTTCATCGTACTCCGTCTCAAAAATCCTTAGATATCCTAGTACATTTATGTGAGTTTCAGTGGATGAATCCTTGTTAACACAACCGGCTCTAAATCCTGTTGCATTGTAATACGTAGTTTGGTAAGTAGCTGTATTAAGGCCACCTACTCGGCCTTCGTACGTTGTTGTAAAGTTGAAATTATCCTCTAAATATAGCATAGTTGGAGCTTCCATGTAAACTGTAACATTATAGACACGATCTATGACACCTCCTAATTCAGCACCTACTATCTGTTCTGTTCTGTAAGAGAACCACATGGTTGCAGAACCGGGACCTGCACCACTGTTTCGACCCTCAAATGTGTTTTTAAGAAGTTCTAAATCGCTACCTTCACCAGGCACAAAAGTCATCTTTGTGCCAGCTTCTGGTTCAGCGACACAAGTCATTACTTCAATGCCGTCCAACATTCTCTTGTCTGAGCAAGTAAATGTATCATCATAATCTCCATTGACTGGATTTGGGAAAACATATTCCTTACCTTCTTCAGGAAGGTTTGTAGGAGTCCATGCTCCTTGTTTGCCATCAACTTCGTAAGTTTTACGATTTAATAATGCGGGATTATCACTAGTGTCTGATATAGTACCTAACCAAACTCCATCTCCATCAATTCCATCTGTAGTTAGACTGAAATTTTGTGAAAGACTAGTGTAATCCTCACCACTGGGTTTTCCTACAAGATTAAGAGTAGCACCACCACCATCTTTAGCTTTTGTTGGCTCATAGGATCCGCTACCCACGTCATCCACAAAAGCGCCAGTGCCCGTCTCAGTATCCAAATCAAAAGTTTTGATGTCTCCTTCAAAATAATAGTCCACGTCAAAATCATTAGGTGCCAGAAGGCCGTTAGGGACCATAACTCCCATTACATATGCCGATATTAGCAGAAATACGGCTCCTGCGGCCACAAGGGCCTGTGCTGTCCATTCAGGTAGATTCATGTTGCTCATGAGTTTTCTCCCAATGCCGAGGCAAAGAGTTGGTTCCAGATTTCTCTAAAACACTTATTGACTCTAAAAAAAAACGTATATAACCTTTGCCATCCCTTTTCTAAATATAAATCAGGCCTTCAATTCTTCAAGTTTAGTTATGAAAAGTTTGATTTCTTCAACACTCCAACCTGAGTAGAACTCTCCGAATCTTGACCAGGCCTCAGGGTCCTCGTCTGCCATTCGATACAAATCCACAAGAGTTGCCTGGACCTTACCTTCATCAAAACTCTTAGAATAATCTGCCAGTCTTTGTTGCACTTTATCTTGGTCCACCTTGTAACTGGTATTGATATCTAAATCACTGAATTCCAGATAATCTCCCAATAAGGACTGAGGTAGGTACAAAATATACATCCCTGAGAAAAATACGCCAAACTGGAATACTAGATAGCCCTCGGAAGCATGACCAAAGGTAAACCAACCATCCTCTCCCGCATACAACTTTGTATAGTAATAGTAGCTGATGAAAGTACATATAAAAAATGATGGAACTGATAACAACCAGTCTGTAAGGCTGATAGAGCGATCGGCCTCAGGAATCTCACCTAGGATACTATATCTCAAACTATATATTTCAAGAATCATCCAATACATCAGGAATATTGCTAAAAAGATTAGAATCAGGGCTACAAAGAACCAGATATAGCCTTGATCAAACATAACAAAAAGAATTATGGTCCCAAGAGCAGTCAGCCAGTAAACTCCAATTAACCAAATCCCGTGCGACCAGATTTTGTGAAAAAGCTGCTGTAAACACATTATACAGGCTATTCCTGAGATTAACCAGACCGGAGTTGAGATTAAATGGAATTCAATTCCAAATAGTGGAAGTGATATAAGTTTTCCAATACCTGACTCCATATATCCTGAAAATAGTGAGATTGTAAACGTCAAAGTAGATAAAACCAGTAGGAGTGAATCTTCAGCCGACCTCTCCAAATTGAACTGGCGTCCTAATAGACCCATGGTGTTAAGGTTAAAAGTTAGTACAAATAGATTATGCGTGATAGCGTCAACTAATTTTCTTCCATTGACTGTTTCAATAAGTCACCCATCGTCAGACTCTTACTGGATTTCTTGGAATTCGGCTCTGGGTTGCTTTCCACATTCTCAGTTAACTTGATTTTCAGGAAATTCTCCAATTTTTTTATCAATTTCTCATTGGGACGCATATTGCCGGACTCGACAGATGAGACTATTGACTTTTTCTCGGATATTTTGCTAGCCAGAGTAGCATGGTCAAGACCTGACTTTTCCCGGGCCTGTCTTACCACGACGCCATAATTACTCACTAAAACACTTTCATTTATCTCAATCTCGCGGTATCTTGTCTTCATATTCCTTTTTTGAAGAGTTTGGGCCACATATGCCCTGTGGCCCACGGACTCCCTATGTGTCGGTTCTGAACCTGAATCACTGCATGCGCTACAGACCTGCAGAACCGAACCTGATATTTTACGAGAAGTCAAGAGGGCTGATTCGGCACCACACATCTCGCACAACATATGAAATCAAAACTGATATATATCTAAGCCAATTAAATGTTTAGTGATTTAAAGTGGCTTCAGAAGAAAGTGAAGGCGATGTCTCGGCCCCTACGGAGGACGGGAACAAATGGCTCATCGAGGAAACTGAAAGATTCGAATCCGAAAAGAGACAACTAGAAAGCGATGTTTCAAGGATGAAAAGGGAGAATGCACACCTCAAGGGTGAACTGGCCAGACTGAGGGCACCTCCTCAAGTAATAGGTACTGTCAGAGATATTCTTGATGACGGGAGAGTCAGTATCAAATCCAGTAGTGGACCCGATTTTGTAGTTCATATCTCAGAAGGTATCGACAAAGATAATCTGGATGTTGGGGACAGAGTAGCCCTTCACCGCCAGACTTTGGCCATCCTAGAGACGCTTCCCTCTGCTAAGGATCCTCTGGTAATGGGTGCTGAAGTAGATAGCAAACCAATTGAGACCTACAAGGATATTGGAGGCCTAACCGAACAACTGGATGAACTTAGGAGCACTATAGAACTGCCTATGCTTTATCCTAAACGTTTTTCCAAGATAGGAATTGAACCACCAAAAGGTGTCTTGTTGATAGGTGCACCTGGAACAGGAAAGACACTGATGGCCAAGGCTGTAGCGAATGCTACGAATGCGACATTTATTAGACTCATCGGAAGCGAATTGGTACAAAAATACATTGGAGAGGGAGCTAGACTGGTACGTGAACTTTTCCAATTGGCTCAGGAGAAGGCTCCAAGTATAATATTCATTGATGAGCTGGATGCCGTTGGAGCCAAAAGAATGGACGTTGGTACAACCGGCGACCGGGAAGTACAGAGAACACTAATGCAACTACTTGGTGAATTAGACGGATTTACTCCTAGGGGAGATGTTGCGATAATGGGTGCCTCAAATAGACCAGATATCCTGGATGAGGCATTATTGAGGCCAGGAAGGTTTGATCGAATCATCAAGATTCCACTACCCGAAGAAAAGGCCAGATTAAAAATAATAAAGATTCATACTGCTAAAATGGCTATAGCAAAGGGTGTAAATTACAAAAAAATGGCAGCCGAAACGGATGGTCTTTCCGGAGCAGATCTCAGAGCTGTATGTGTAGAGGCTGGTATGGGTGCAATCAAAAACAAGAGAATCAAGGTTTCTTACAAAGATTTCACTTTAGCTCTTGAAAAGATTAAGAATCGCCTGAATGAGACGGATATATCCGAACCAGAAGGTGGGCTCTACTATTGAATCAAGAATCTGCAAAAAAGAATGCTGCTGAGGAAGCCATAAAGTTTGTTGAGCATGGAATGACCGTCGGATTAGGTACTGGAACAACCGCTTCGATTGCCGTTGAACTTCTTGGAAACAAATTATCAGAGAATTTTCAGATTACAGGGATGCCCACATCTATTGAAACAAAAAGACAAGCGGAAAAATGGGGTATGAATTTAATTGGTATTGATGAAATGGATTCTATAGATATTGCAATCGACGGAGCTGATGAGGTTTCTCCCAGTCTAGATCTAATCAAAGGACTCGGAGGAGCGTTGCTAAGAGAAAAGAAAGTTGAAAAAAAGGCAAAGGAATTAATCATAATTGTTGATGAAACCAAGGTTGTTGAGAGATTAGGTGTTGGGCCTCTGCCCGTAGAAGTTGGAACTGAGAATCACGATTCGGTAGCCAGAGAAATTGAAAAACAAGGGTGTAGGGCAAAACTTCGTACAGAAGAAAGTGGAAATGCTTTCGTTACGGACAATGAAAATTACATTTATCACTGCTATTTTCCCGAAGGAATAAAGAATCCTGAAGAAATGGATGCAAGACTATTGAGTATTGATGGTGTAAAAGATACTGGTCTGTTCATCAACATGGCAACCAAAGTAATCATAGGCAAAGAAAAGAGTACGGAAATACTGGAATGAATTTACTTACTGCGCTGTTCCTTGGCTTTAGGTCTGAGACCCTTGTAATTACATTTACGACATTTCACAGCCTTCCACGCATTGACTGCATTGCACTGCATACAGATTTTCTTGCTAAACAATCGGGCTTCGGCCTCAGGAAAACGTGCCATGCGGGCGCCGTAGAGGACGCAGTTATAATGATTTGTGCAAAAAATCGTGTTAAACAAACAAAAGAACTAATAAACAAGCTCCCAATGACTCAACATGAGTCTGTGGCCCAAATGGGCGAATCATGTTCGAGGTTTCTAGCAATTGAGTAGAACTAAGGCATGCTTGGGATATCTGCAATCGACACTTGTCTTTTCCTTTGGAGGCGGGGCTTAAGGTAGTGGTTTTTCTATCCGTTTTTACACCATTAATAGATGGACTGGAAAGTCCAGAATTACAGTGGGGCAGGATTGCATTTTTCCTTTTCCTAGCTTTAGGTGTATCTTTTCTTTGTTCTTTGTTAGAGGCGATTATCTTATCAGTAACTTGGTCTCACATAGAAATTCTAGGCAAAGGTGAAAAAGGCAGTGGAACCAGACTCAAAAAGCTGAAAAATAATATTGATCAACCACTGGCTGCTATACTGACGTGGAACACCATCTCACACACTATTGGTGCGGCCGGAGTTGGTTCCGAATTCCATAAATTGGGGAATGAATGGTTTACTGCGGCATCAATTATCCTAACTATATTGATTCTGGTCTTCTCGGAGATAATACCTAAGACCCTAGGTGCTATTTATTGGAAAAAGATGGCACCGACCTCGGCTTATGCTTTGGAAGGACTCGTATGGATTACCTGGCCTATTGTTGTAGTACTGAACAATTTCTCCAGAAGGATTGCCGAAGGGAATGAAGACCAGAAGGAGATGACTCGTGAAGAAATGATTGCTGTAGCTGAAATTGGGGAGACCCAAGGAGCTCTGGAAAAACAGGAAACTCAAGTAATAAAGAATCTTTTGACCCTAGACAAGATACTGGCTGAGGATGTTATGACCCCTAGCACCGTAATGATGGTCATTCACCGATCTGAAACGGTCGGAAAAGTTGTGAAGGAGAATGCTTCAATCCCTTTCTCGAGGATTCCTATTTACGATGATAATATTGATGATATTATCGGAGTGGTCTTCAGAAGTACAATAATGGAATTGCACAGTAGAGGTGAAGCTGACACCAAGATGGAGACTCTTGTATCTGAACTATCTACTGTCGACCCCGAAGACTCTGTTGCAACGTTATTGGAGGAGTTTCTCCGGAAAAGAGAACATATTTTCCTAGTTGTGGATGAATATGGCACCACTCAAGGAATAATAACTCTGGAAGATGCAATGGAAACTCTGTTGGGTGTTGAGATAGTGGATGAATCTGATTCAGTAGAGGACATGCGTCAATTGGCCAGAGAGCTATGGGAAAAGAGACGCAGAAGAAAAACTAATCTAAAGTTTGAATAGAATACCATGCTTTTATTCGGCTTGCGGTCCAGATTAGACTGGGCAGAACAAAAATCGCGATTATAACGGAGTACACAATTGTGGCTGCCGTTATAATTCCAAAGTTTCGCACCAGAGGCATGGGTGACAAAAACAGGACGGCGAAACCACATGCAGTTGTAAGACCTGAAATCAGCAATGCCGAGCCTGTACGCTCGATTGTAGTCTGAATCGCTTGCCTCTCACTCTTATGCTCTATTTCTTCTCTAAATCTCTCTACAATATGGATTGCATAATCAATTCCAAGACCTATCGTCAAAGCAGTTACCATTACCGTAAGCACATTGAGAGTTATTCCCAAGACAGTCATTGTTGCCATAATCCAGACTGTTGCCAGAACGGTTGGCAGGATTGCCAGAGTTGCCATACCAAAATTACGGTAAATAGCAATCATTATGATAGCTGCCAGAACAATAGAAGTCAGGGTTGAGCTGATCTGAGTAGACTGAATCTCATTAACTGTGACGCTTGTCAGAACATGACCTCCTGTAAAACTAATCTTGTAATCACTCATACTGGATGGAACATTAGCTTGAAGCTCAGCCCGCATGAACTCCAAACCATCGTTATCAAGCTCATGAACAGTATCGGGCCCAATAAAGACCCTGATTACTGATGAAGTGTACTGGCCATTTTCATCTCTATGCAGAACATGACGTATTTTATCCGAATATGACTCACCTGTGAAAGAATCTGCAATATCAAGGTCTCTTTGATAAAGATAGTCATATAGATTCTTCACATCTGAATCTGTAGTCTGGCTAAAGGATTTTGATTGATAAGTAAGATTAAAAGTATACTGTAATGATTGAACATAAATATATTTTTCAGAATCATGAACTGCCGAACCATAGACCAGAGAATCAGATGAACTGTCTTGAAGATGAGCGAATTTGACACGGGCGCGGTCAGCTCCGGAAGGCACTATAGTTAAAGCTTCAGAATGGGAAGACATATCAGAATCCAAAGACATGCCATCCAGTCTCTCAGAACCAGCCTGATTGTTACCTTGATACCAGATAATCTTTACTTCTAAAGACGGCGATACGATAGACTGTTGGTTGTTCCAACTTACTTCAACCTCTTCTCCCGGAGTCACTTGAAAGAAATGGGTGAGAATCCATTCATGGGTCGAATTATTACCATGACCCACATTGTAATTCTCAGAATCTATGGCCTTCTGAGCAAGCTCATGAACCGATTCAAGACGGGCCTCAGCACCTACCTGGATAATATATCTATCATCATTCAGGCCACAATTGGCGATGTTGGATGGACATACCCCTTGCTCCCCTTCTTTGAATTCATATAAACCATCCAAAAAGGTAGTGGTTGCCACTGGGCCCTCTATTAGTATCTGGGATTGGGAATAGCTGGCTCCTCTAAATTCAGTCTGAATCCTGTCAGCTGTAACCATTATTTCCAGATTATCTGAAAGAAAGTCATCTAAGGTGAACGAAGTATCAATCTGAGAAGCGCCTCCTATTGCTAGGAGTGTGATAATCACCACCGTTGAAACTATGGCCTGAGGATGGCTGTCTACTAGTTCAGAAGCCCATGATATAGTGCTCTCAATTAATTCAGACCCTGAGACAACTGAAGCCATTTGCTCTGAACCTGAATCTAAAACATATCTTAGAGATGTGTAAAACAAAATAGTCAGGATAAATGACGAAAAGATTCCTGCTGCACATAGTAAACTGAAATCACGTACAGGACCGACACCACCACTTATTCCGGATAAAAAGGCAATTATCGTTGTGATTACGGCTAAAGATAGCGCCCTTCCTGTATGGGTCTGGGAATCGAGAAGCGATTCTTCTACTGAATTTCCAGCATTTATGCCCTCTTGATATCTACGGCTTATGTGAACCGAAAAGTCAATTCCTAAACCCACTACCAGAGGTACAACGGCCACATCGATTGCTGTAAATGTGATTCCCATCAGAACACCAAAGGCGAATGTCCAGATGACCGAAATTACCAAAGTGACCATTGGTAGAATAACATAGCTCCAATGTCTGAACGTAAGCCACAAAAGAACAACCGTAACAACAAACATGCCCATTGCCATTAGCAAATTAGTCTCTCGCGTTGACTCATCAACATCGGAGGCGAGAAGATGAACTGAAAAGGCTTCAGCCTGAATATCAGTTCCTGACTCATAATTGTGGTTATCGGCCAGAATCCTAATCTCTTGCCCAATTTCCTTTTTTTGTTGAGTCGTCAAGTCTGGTTCCAGATTAATCATAATAATTGTTGAGTTTGCCGTTGGAGCTGTCCTATTACGTTCAGGAAGAACGAAATTATTCATATTCATATCCCGATTTATGAGAACATCGGCAACAAAATCGACATCAGCCCAAGTATAATTCCCTTCAGTATTTGATGACGTTATGGAATCCCAGACCCTATCCCAATTAGAATAATAACAATCTTCATCGGATTCATATTGTCCATTACCATTAGAATCATCATATTCAACACACCTTTCGCTATTAACCTCATTTAATGAGGTCCCACTATCTTTCAGTGCCTCATCGAAGAAGCCGGCAACCGATAGCACATCCTTGACACCGGTAATCTTTGAAGATTCCTGGTGCAACACAAGAACATCTGCCAGATTCTGCATGGTCAAGACGTTATTGCCTCCCAGTGGTGTAATATACAGATTAGCTACACTGGAATCCCTTCCAAATTGATGCGTTATCTTGTCGTAGGTCTCAACTTCCTCGGATTGGGGAAGAAACGCCTGTACATCAGTTGCAAATTCAACCTTTAAAAGAAAGGGACAGGCGATAAGCGTTAGCAACACCACAACGACGATTATTGGCCTTGGGCTATCGATTGGAAGGCGTGCATAGCGCTCTAACATACTACCTTGCATAAGACACTCCGTTAAAAATTGTTGTCAGTGTCCTAAGCGCCTCTTGCGGTGCTGAAAAGAACGAATTGCTCGCAAGAAGTCAATCTTTCTCAACTCAGGCCAGAAAACATCTGCAAAATATAATTCAGAATAGGCTAATTGCCATAA
>Ga0187833_10000853_pt1 | contig 35665 bp, 33 predicted proteins | sample ETNtaG_37_FD_167968 | JGI IMG/M metagenome (GOLD analysis project Ga0187833, IMG submission 167968) | Marine microbial and viral communities from oxygen minimum zone, Eastern Pacific Ocean - ETNP2014_SV_400_PacBio MetaG (Illumina Assembly) | ecosystem: Environmental > Aquatic > Marine > Hypoxic...
GAAGATTATTGCAATCTAATACGCCTAGGTGAAGCTCTCAATACTGTCCATGTGCAGTGTGGCTACCCAGTTGAGCCTTGCGATCTTGATGTAAGCATCAGACATTTGCAAGCTGTGTCGGCAAGTGCGCGTCTTTGTACGAAACCTTTGTATGGCTACTCCATAGGCAGTGAACGAATGCTTGATGCAATTGAGATTATTCGCATTGGCCGCGGAATTGATGAAGCAACCCTACTTCAAGAGCCCTCAATTACCACTGTTGTTAATGCCAATTCGCCGCTTGTTTACGACGAGGCTCTTTTAGAGGGCGCAATCGAAATGGCTGAGCGAAACCAGCCGGTTATCTACACACCTTTTACTTTAGCTGGCGCGATGGCTCCAATCACTGTCGCTGGCGCGCTGGTCCAACAAAACGCTGAAGCGCTTGCTGGGCTTGCCTTTCATCAGTGCATCAAGCCTGGAGCGCCCGCTATTTATGGCAGCTTTACTTCCAACGTTGACATGAGGTCTGGTTCCCCTGCATTTGGAACGCCAGAGTATACACAGGCCACCATTGCTAGTGGCCAGCTTGCAAGAAAATACAAGATACCCTTAAGAGCCTCTAACGCCAACGCATCAAACGCCCCTGACAGTCAGTCAGTATACGAGTCTCAAATGTCTTTATGGGCTTGTTTATTAGGACATGTAAATTTAGTCAAGCATGGGCATGGCTGGATTGAGGGAGGTTTGTGCGCCTCTTATGAAAAAATTATCCTAGATGCTGAAATGATTCAAATGATGCAAGCGTTTCTAGAACCAGCAAAAGTTGATGATGACACGCTAGGGGTTAGCGCAATTGCGGAGGTCGGCCCAGCCAGCCATTTCTTTGGTGCGACACACACTATGGAGCGATATGAAACGGCTTTTTATACTCCGCTATTGTCTGACTGGCGAAACTTTGAGTCTTGGAGGGATGGCGGCTCGCTTGACGCAACCCAACGGGCTAATAAAATATGGAAACAACTTCTTGCCGAGTATCAAGAGCCAAAACTTGAGGCAAGTGTTGAGGAGGAGCTTTCCTTTTTTGTAGAGAAAAGAATTTCTGAAGGAGGCGTGTCATCGCTTTAAGCGCTAAAGTCAGGGCAAACTACAAAAGCTCAACAACGCTATCATTTTCCTTGGTTAGATCTTGATTGTTTTTCATTGCTCTCCACGACACAAAAAGGCCGCTGGTAATAATAATCGCTAGCCCAACAACCGCCTCTTTTGTTGGTATAAATTCAAAGACTATATAGCTTAAGATAATAGCGACAACAATCTCAAAGTAGTTGAAAGGGCTTAGCTCTGAAGCACTTGCATACTCAAAGGCTTTGATAATCATAAAATGAGATATCGCCGCCACAAGGCCCATTGCAGCAGCCATTAAAATCTCAGTAAGATCTGGCGTCTCCCACACCGAAAAAGCCATCGGACCGAGAGCAATTGTACCAACCACGGCAGTATAGAAAAGGGTTAGCAGCGGCGGGCAACTATGTCTGAGATTTCTTGTAGTGATAATATAAAACGCATAACAAAAGCCCGCAATAAGCGCATACAGAAGAGTGGGCTTAAACTCTTCAGTGTTTGGTTGAAGGACAATAACAACACCAACAAATCCAACCAACACACCAGCCCCAATATAGAGATCAAACCTCTCCCCTAAAAAGAAAGGAGCGAGAGCCGCGACCACCAAAGGCGAAATAAATAACAGAGTTAGTGCGTTTGGAATTGGGTTGGTCTTAATGGCGGCAAAAAAGAATAATGTTGCCAGCGCCAACATCAGACTACGTAGTAAGTGAAAGCCTGCCTTGCTTGGCATCTTCCACCAATTTAGTTGTCGCCAATAGAGCAACGGAATTAGCCACAATGTATGAAAAGCAAAACGAGACCAAGCAACCTGCATCACCGGATAATTTTCACTAAGCATCTTTGCTAGAACGTCAAGCATCGGCACAACCGACATTGCCCCCAGCATAAACCCTATTCCTGTTAAAAGCTTTTGATTGTTGAAGTTCATCTAGTTGGATACCTCAAGAAATATCATGATTGTACAAGAATGGGGTCCAAGTGAGGCGGTAAAGGTGGTGCCGACGGTCGGAGTCGAACCGACACAGCTTGCGCTACAGCCCCCTCAAGGCTGCGTGTCTACCAATTCCACCACGTCGGCTTAATTAATTTTCTGGTACGTCTGACGAGCTGTTGTTTGTCGCTGGCAGGTCAGATTCTGTGGCGTCTTCACTCACTGTTTGGACCATAATGCTCTGACTTGAGTCAACCGTAGTTTCGCTTGTAGCAAGATATGCCAAACTAATGCTTGTAATAAAAAACGCTGCGGCCAACGCTGCGGTTAGTTTATATAAAAAAGAATGCGCTCCTCTTGCTCCAAAAACTGCGCCTGCTGCGCCCGAACCAAAGCCAGCGCCAGCGCTTGCCCCCTTGCCGTGTTGAATTAAAATTAATCCAACCAAGCCCAAAGCTAGCAACACATGGACAACCAAAATGATTTGAAATGACATATTAACCTACCCTACAAATTTGTAAAAAATCCTCTGGCTTAAGAGACGCGCCTCCAATTAAACCTCCATCAATATCAGCACAAGCAATAAGCTCATTCGCGTTCGTCGCATTCATACTGCCTCCGTACAAAATAGGTGTTTGCTGTGCTACGCCGTTGTCTTTATTTGCCAGAAGTTGACGAATAAAAGCATGTACCGCTTGTGCTTGTTCAGGCGAGGCAGTTACGCCCGTGCCAATTGCCCAAACAGGCTCATAAGCGACAATAATGTTTAAAAAAGCCTCAATACCAACTAGCTCAACAACCGTATTAATTTGAGCATCTACAACACTCTCGGTCTCTCCAGCTTCCCTCTGTTCTAATGTCTCTCCCACACAGAACAATGGAATTAAATCGTTATCTAGGGCGGCCTTTACTTTTTCAGCAACCATTATATTGGTTTCTCCATAGAGGCTTCTTCTTTCTGAATGGCCAACAATCACATGTTGTGCGCCAAAATCCTTAATCATCTTTGCGCTTACTTCTCCGGTGAAAGCTCCAGACATATTTAAATTTAAGTTTTGAGCGCCAAGCTTGATTTGACTATGGGTTATTAGTGCTTCAACTTGTGATAAATATGGAAATGGCGCACAAACAACAACCTCAGAGCTAACATTTCCCATGCCAGACAGTATTCCCAACACCAGTTTATTAACAGATTCCTTGCTGGCATTCATTTTCCAGTTGCCAGCCACAATAGTTTTTCGCATTGATTGTTGGAGTTATTAAAAAGAGGGCAATGTTACGCTATTATGGGCTAAAAATCAATTCTTAAGCCCCTAAAACACAAGGTATTTATACACAAAGACTATCCAATAGCGCCGCCGCCTGTTAGCGCCATAAAAGACCCTTAGGGGGCTATTCTATCAAACACTCCAATCATCTCTTCTATACAATAGGTATCATTGGTACATCATTTTAACTTTTGATTTTATTTATCTTATGTCTCAAACTTGGGCTAGGTGCTTAGACTCGCTAAAAAACTCCCTGCCTCTTGGTCAGTTTAGTGTCTGGGTAGGTCCACTCAGCGCAACCGAAAAAAACTCAAAACTTATTCTGGGCGCCCCCAATACATCGATATTAAAGTACATCAACAACAACACCAATAATATCAAAACCGCCATTATTCAGGCTGTGGCGGAGCAAGATAAGTCGTTAAAAATTCAGATAGGGCTGGCCGAAAAAAAGACAAACAATACCGCTCAAAAAAAACACTCAACCCCTTTTTTTCCTGAATACACGTTTAATAACCTTGTTTTAGGCAGCGCTAACCAGGTGGCCGCATTGGCGAGCAGACAAATTGCTGAAAATATTGGCTCTTCACCCTACAATCCGTTTATTATTTATGGCGAGTCTGGCCTCGGAAAAACACACCTAATGCAAGCGGCTGGCCACCTAGCAATGGAGAAAAACCCAAAAGCTAAGGTTCTTTATGTTCCTCTTATGGATTTTGTTAGAAATATAACAACCAGCCTAAGACACAATACCATTGAAAAAGTAAAGCTTTTTTATCAATCCGCAGACCTGCTTCTGGTCGACGACATTCACTTAATTGCGGGCAAAGACAAATCTCAAGAAGAATTTTTTCATGTGTTTAATTTTCTTTTTAGCACAAAAAAACAAATTATCTTTACTTGCGATCAGCCACCAAAAAACATTAAAGACCTCGAAAATAGACTCAAAACAAGATTTTCTCAAGGGCTTAATTTGCAACTTGCGCCGCCAGAACTAGAAATGCGCGCAGCTATTTTATTAAAAAAATCTCAACACCCTCAAATATCTTTGGACCTAAACGAAGATATTGCACTATTTATAGCAAGCCACATTACTTCAAATGTAAGAGACCTTGAGGGGGCGCTATTGAAACTCAAGGCGTTTGTTGATTTTTCTAAAATTGAACACTCTTTTATATCAAAAGAAGTCGTTGAGGGCGCCCTTGGTGACCTAATTAGCCCAAAAAAAAGACTAATTGAAATAAACGAAATACAAAAAACAGTTAGTAAATATTATGGAATAACCCTGTCTGACATGGTTTCTAACTCTCGAAAACAGCATCTAGTCAGAGCTCGACAGATGGCTGTTTCTCTTTGTCATGAACTAACCTCTCTTTCGCTTGCCAAAATAGGACAAAACTTTGGCAACAGAGACCACTCAACGGTTCTTTATTCGTGTGAAAAGCTTAAAAAACTAATGAAAGACAATGAAGAAATACGCGGCGACTTTAACAACCTAAAACTGAAGCTTACTAACTTATAAACAAAACAAAAAAAACTACGCTGGTGATAACCAACAAAACAACTTATAATAATTCCAAGTAATCAACAAGATTAACATAATGGTAATAAAAAACTAACACAATATTAACAACACAAAGTGTTGTTTTAAATATAAAAAAAGAACTAACTAACAATAAATCCCTTACTAATAATAATAATAATTTTTTAAACAAGGCTTTTTATGAACACAGAACTTAGTGTAGAAGAACTTCTTGATCCGCTCCAAACAGTAATAGGTGTAGTTGAAAAAAGACAGACATTACCAATTCTCTCACATGTGTTATTGCGATTAAAAGACCAAACACTAACGCTTACAACAACGGACATGGAGTTAGAAATTAGTGCCTCTAATAAAATAAAAAGCAGTGAAGAAGCCTTGTTTACAATCTACGCAAAAGACTTAATTGACATAGTAAGAAGGCTTCCAGAAAAAACCAAGATACAATTTAAAATTGAAGAAAAGAAAGTATATTTAAACGCCAACAACAACACTTTTGAACTAAACACTTTCAACAATTTAGATTTTCCAACACTTCCAAAAACAGATAATTCAACTGTAGTAACCGTAAAACAAGAAGACTTAAAATCGGCAATCGAAAACACTAGTTTTTCAATGGGCAATCAAGATATCCGCGCCTATTTAAACGGACTGTATTTTGAACTAAACAAAGACTCGCTTATTGTTGTAGCAACAGACGGCCACCGCCTCTCTATAGGAGAGATAAAACAAACCAATGAGCTAGACGAAAAGAAAACAGTTATCTTGCCAAGAAAAGCAGTTCTCGAGCTATCGAAACTTCTTGCCAAAAGCACCCAAACAGATGTAGAAATACACCTTTCTGATAATTATTTTTCACTTTATGATACAAACACAAAAATAATAAGCCGCCTAATTGATGGAAACTTTCCCAACTACAAGCAGGTTATACCAACGGACCTCAGCAACACTATTGTTATCAACAGGGTTGACTTTCTTTCCAGCCTTCAACAAGCCTCTATTTTTGTTGAAGAGCGCACCAAAGGAGTAAAACTTGTTTTTAGAGATAATAGTCTTAACATATTTTCACACTCAGAAAGGGGCCAAGCAAAAACCCAAATTAAAGTGAAAAACCAAGATAAAGAGCTAGAAATAGCTTTCAACATTCACTACATAATTTCAATATTAGAGAAAATAACTTCGGAAGAGATCAACATGGTTGTTCCAGGGGGCGAAAATCAATCTTGTCTATTGAGCTCCACAGAGGATGACAACTACCAGTACATAGTTATGCCAATGAGGATATAGTTTATATCAAGTCATGGCAACGATCGAGAAGATTCATGTTCTTCAGTTTCGCAACATTGAAAACCAATACATAAAACCAAACAAAGACATAAATCTTTTTGTTGGTGATAATGCACAAGGAAAAACAAATCTTATAGAGGCAATTTATTTTTTGGGCCATAACAGGTCGTTTAAAACCAAAAACCTTAAAGATTTAATCCCTTTTGATAAAAAGAGTATAAAAATTAGTGCGGAGGTGGATGGTAGCCGAGTGGTGCTAGAAAGATCCAAAAGCAACAACAACGCCTCTGTTAACAAACAAAAAATAAACAACAACAGCAAGCTAACACACCTTCTGCCAACTCAAATTATTTCACCAGATAGAGGGTTTATAGTGGGTGGTGCGCCCAAACTAAAAAGATCATATCTTGATTGGGGTGTGTTTCATATGGAGCCCGCCATACTTCAAACATACAAGTCGTTCAACCGAGCCCTAAAAAACATCAACACTCTTTTTTCTAGTGGCGACAGCAAACAGGTCGACTTTTGGCTGTTTGAGCTTGCAACACTTTCGGTTGAAATTTCTTCAGCCCGGACAAACTATATTGAAAGACTATGTAAAAAAATGGAGCGGCCTTTTTTGCTTAAAACCATTAAGCCTTTTAGCCCAAACAAAACACTCTCTTTTTTGTTCAGCTCAGGATGGACAAAAGAGATTAGCTGTTTAGACCAAGAAGCAATTTATGGGTTTTTAAAGAAAAACATTAATAGCTTTGCCAAAGTAAAACATTTAAATTATGGTCCTCACAAGGCCACGATTGATTTTTTTCTTGACAGCCAAACAGAACACCATTTTTCTAGGGGAGAGCAAAAATCTTTGTCCATAATGTTCTGGGTAGCCCAGGTTTTAATACTAGTAGAGATGGGTGTCATTCCGGTTGTTTTAATAGACGACGTTTCGTCTGAGTTGGATAAACAAAAAATAGACTTGGTTTTAGATTGTCTGCTAGGATTGGGTGTTCAGGTGTTTTTGACAGACATAGGAAAAAGAGCTCCAGCGGTTGATAAAAAAAAGACCAATTCTTATAAAATTAACAGCGGAGTTATCGAGGTGTTTTAGGTTTGTTTTAACCCCTTCTTTGATTGAAAACCAAACACAAAAAAAAACACCTAAACAGGGGCGACTAAAACGCGTAAAACTAGGCACCCGTGGTATAATTAATTTTTTTTTCTTTACTGTTTATGTCGAAAAAATATCAAGCCTCCAACATTAAGGTTTTAAAGGGTTTAGACGCCGTTAGAAAACGCCCAGGAATGTTTATTGGTGATACCGATGACGGCACCGGGCTTCATCACATGGTTTTTGAGGTGGTAGATAACTCAATTGATGAGGCTTTGGCGGGATACTGCACAGAAATTGAGATTGTAATTAACGATGATGACTCGGTGACAGTGTCAGATGATGGCAGAGGAGTCCCGGTAGATATTCACCCAGAGGAAAAAGTCTCAGCGGCCGAGGTTATTATGACGGTTTTGCATGCGGGGGGCAAGTTTGATGACAACTCTTATAAGGTTTCTGGCGGTCTTCATGGTGTGGGCGTTTCTGTTGTAAATGCGCTGTCTGAGTATGTGCACCTAATTGTTTATCGGGACGGCAAAGTTCACGAACAAAGGTATGAGATGGGTGTCCCAACAAAACCGTTGAGGGTTACCGGAAAAACAACAAAAACCGGAACCGTTGTCCAATTTAAACCAAGTAAAGACATATTTTCAGAAACAAAATTTAAATACGACACTCTTGCCAACCGGCTTAGAGAGTTGGCCTTTTTAAACTCAGGTGTTAACATAAAAATAGTCGATCAGGCTACAAACAAAAAAAATGTTTTTGCTTATAAGGGTGGTATCAAGGCGTTTGTGGAACACCTTAATAAATCTAAAAACCCCATCCACAACGATATTATTACAATAAAAACTAAAAAGAATGATATTGATGTTGAGGTTGCCCTTCAGTGGAGTGATGCTTATCAAGAGGGTGTTTACTGTTTTACAAATAATATTCCCCAACGAGACGGGGGCGCCCACTTAGCTGGCCTTCGGGCAGCACTAACTAGGTCACTCAACGGCTTTATAGATTCTTCTGGGCTTGCAAAAAAGGAAAAAGCGGTAATAACAGGAGAAGACACAAGGGAGGGTTTAACAGCAATTTTGTCTATCAAGGTGCCAGACCCTAAGTTCTCTTCTCAAACAAAAGACAAGCTTGTTTCGTCTGAGGTTAGAGCCCCGGTAGAGTCTTCTGTTAATGAAAAATTGGGAGAGTATTTACTGGAAAATCCCAATGAGGCAAAAATTATTGTAGGAAAAATATTAGAAGCATCGAGAGCTCGAGACGCCGCAAGAAAGGCTAGAGAAATGACCCGAAGAAAAGGCGCCCTAGATATTGCTGGATTGCCAGGAAAGTTGAGTGACTGTCAAACAAAAGACCCCGCTCTTTCCGAGCTGTTTTTGGTTGAGGGTGATTCAGCGGGAGGTTCTGCAAAACAAGGTAGAGACCGACACACCCAGGCAATCTTACCGCTAAAAGGAAAAATATTAAATGTTGAAAAAGCTCGTTTTGAAAAAATGCTCACCTCACAAGAGGTGGGCACACTAATCACCGCTCTTGGTTGTGGTATAGGTAGTGATGAGTATGACATTGAAAAGCTTCGCTACCACAAGATTGTTATTATGACCGATGCGGACGTCGACGGAGCGCACATAAGAACGCTGCTGTTAACGTTTTTTTATCGCCACCTTCCCGAACTAGTCGAAAGCGGCTATCTTTATATAGCGCAACCACCCTTGTATAAGGTCAAAAAAGGAAAACAAGAGCGCTACCTAAAGGATGAAAATGAAAAAAGCGACTATCTTTTGCAAGAGGCAATTAACGAGGCAAGTATATTTGTCAATAAGAACGCGCCAGCAATAAGCGGGGTTGCTCTAGAAAAAATTGTGGCCAAACATTACAAAATAGTTGCAACCATTGAAAAGCTTGGAAATAAATACAACAAAGATTTGCTGGGCTCAATCGTTGGTATGCCAAAATTAAGCGCACTAAGGAAAACAAAAGAAACAGCCAGGTGGTGTAGCGACCTACAAAAGAAGCTAAATAAAAACGCACTTATGTCCGAAAAACACAAGGTTGTTTTCAAAGATAAAGAGATTTTGTATTCCTTAGAGGTGTACGGCGTTGTCGCGATAACTTCGGCTCTTGGTGCTGCGTTTTTTGACTCAGCAGATTATAAAAGAATTCAAAAATACTCTGATGAAGTAGAGAGTATTTTTAGCTCTTCATCCTTTGTTCGAAAAGGACAGAAAGAAGCCAAGGTTTCGTGCTTTGCAGATGCAATTGGATTTCTCTTAAAAGAGGCGCAAAAGGGACAAGGTTTTCAAAGGTATAAAGGGTTGGGGGAAATGAACCCAGACCAGCTTTGGGAGACTACAATGAACCCTGAAAGTCGCACTCTACTAAAGGTTAAGGTAGAAGACGCTATAGCTGCAGATGAGGTTTTTTCCACCCTGATGGGAGACGAGGTAGAGCCTAGAAGAAACTTTATTGAAGATAACGCCTTAAAGGTTGGAAACTTGGACTACTAATTGTTCTATAAATAGCTCAATGATTTAAATTCAAGCGCCTATGAATTTTATTGGAGGGTAGCCGATAAAATTTGTAAGATAATATTTATATTTGAAGTTTTTAAAAGAAAGGGAAGTTTGTATGTCAAAAAAACACCCGGTTATAGCGATAACAGGCTCGTCTGGCGCCGGCACATCTACAGTCAAAAATGCGTTCAACCACATTTTTATAAATGTGGGCGCAAAACCTTGTGTTGTAGAGGGAGACAGCTTTCATCGTTATGATAGAAGCGAAATGAAAACAATTATGGACGAAGAAGAAAAAAAAGGAAATAGCTACTTTAGTCATTTTGGTCCCGAGGCAAACTATTTTGACGAAATTGAAAAGACCTTTAAAAATTATGGCGAAAAAGGACACTGTCGTCGTCGCTTCTATCTTCATTCTGACGAAGAGGGGGAGCCCTTTGGTCAAAAGGCTGGTGAACTTACGCCCTGGGAGGACGCGGGCAAGGACAGCGATCTGCTTTTCTATGAGGGCCTTCATGGAGGAGTAAAAGATGGCGCTATTGATGTTACCAAATATGTAGATTTCCTTATTGGAGTGGTTCCCGTTGTGAACCTTGAATGGATTCAAAAAATACACAGAGACAAGGAGCACAGAGGATATTCTGCAGAGGCAACAGTTGACACAATACATAGAAGGATGTGGGACTATATAAATTATATTACCCCTCAATTTTCAAGAACCGACATTAATTTTCAGCGAGTGCCAACAGTAGACACCTCAAACCCGTTTATTGCAAGAGACATCCCAACGCTTGATGAAAGTTTTGTTGTTGTCAGGTTTAAAGATCACAAATTCTGTGACTTTTTGTATCTACAAAACATGATCGAAAGATCTTTTATGTCCCGCCCAAACACACTAGTTGTGCCGGGCGGCAAGATGGGTTTTGTTATGGAGTTGATTTTAAGGGATCAAATAGAGAAAATGCTCAACAAATGAGGTTATTGGTGATATTAACGCACTACTACATTTACTAATTTGTTTGGGACGATAATTATTTTTTTTACTTCTTTTCCCTTACTAAACTTGACCACATTCTCTTCGGCAAGAACTGCTATTTCTATAGATTTTTTTTCAGCATCAACCGGAACAACAATTTTAGCTCTAAGCTTGCCATTTACCTGCACAACAAGCCGTACCTCTTCTTGGATAAGAGCTTCCACATCAATCTCCGGCCAAAGAGTATCAACCATTGCTCCAGTGTTGCCAATTTTCAACCAAAGGTGGTGAGATAAATGCGGAGTTATTGGGTTAAGAGCTTTAAGCATAATTTCAATGGCTTCTTTTTTTACCGCCATTCCCTTTGGGGTTGTGTCCGTAAAACGAGAAAGCGAGTTGTTTAGTTCCATAAGTGCGGCAATCGCTGTATTAAAGGAATACCTTCTGCCAATATCATCGCCAACTTTTTTAAGTGTAAAGTGGGTTTTTTTGCGTATTTCTTTTTGTTCTTTGTTAAGCAATGTTGGATTTAATTGCTCTGCAGCCTGTTTTTTTGACTCTGAAATATAGCAATTTACCAGGCGATAAAACTTATTTACAAATCGGTGAGCCCCTTCTAGTCCTTGGTCAGACCATTCTAGCGCTTGTGTAGGTGGCGAGGCGAACAAAATAAACAGTCGTACAGTGTCGGCACCATATTTGTCAATCATTTTTTGCGGGTCAACAGTATTTCCCTTTGACTTGCTCATTTTGGCCCCGTCTTTTAGAACCATTCCTTGTGTTAAAAGATTTGTAAAAGGCTCGTCACATGTAACAATTCCTTCGTCCCTTAGCAGTTTGGTAAAAAACCTAGCATAAAGTAGGTGCAAAATAGCATGTTCAATCCCGCCAATATACTGATCAACTGGAAGCCAATAGTTTGCTCGTTCATCAAGCATTGCTTTGTTTTGGTTGGCGCAAGTGTAACGCGCAAAATACCATGAGGACTCAAAAAACGTATCAAAGGTGTCGGCTTCTCTTTCGGCCGCCGCTCCACAAGCGGGGCAGTTGGTTTGGTAGAATTCTGGAGATTTTTTGATTGACGAGCCAACCCCTTCGAAAGCAACATCTTCTGGAAGCACAACTGGCAGATCAGATTCTTTTACTGGCACTGAGCCACAGTGTTCGCAATTGATTATTGGAATTGGGCAGCCCCAATATCTTTGTCTAGAAACTCCCCAGTCACGAAGACGATAATTGATTTTTTCTTTTCCAAGGCCAATGTTAGTTAGGTGTTTGCTTATCGCTTCAAAAGCTTCAGGGAAGGTCATGCCATTAAACTCGCCTGAATTTATAAGAAAGCCTTTTTCAACAAAGGCCTCTTGGTCAATATCAAGATGTCCATTGCTTGGAGCAATCACACCAACCATAGAAATATTGTATTTTTTTGCAAACTCGTAATCTCTCTGGTCATGTGCTGGGACGCTCATAACAGCGCCAGTTCCATAGCCCATAAGAACAAAGTTTGCTATCCAGATTGGGACATCTTCGCCGCTTATTGGGTGTTTGCAAAAAAGGCCCGAGTCAACGCCCTTTTTTTCCATTGTTTCTAGCGCCGCCTCGGATGTTTCCATTGTTCTGCATTCATTAATAAATGATTGTATAACAGAGTTTTTCTTTCCCATTTTAAGAGCCAAAGGGTGCTCAGCCGCAATCGCAAGATAAGTTGCCCCCATCAAAGTGTCGGGGCGTGTTGTGAAAACGCTTATTGGTTTCGAACCTTCCATCGTAAAGTTAATCTCAAGGCCAACAGACTTACCAATCCAGTTTTGTTGCATTATTTTTACAGCGTCTGGCCACCCCTCAAGTTTGTCTAGGCCATTAAGGAGTTCTTCGGCATAGTCAGTAATCTTCATATACCATTGAGATATCTCTTTTTTTTCAATAATTGCGCCTGAACGCCAACCTCGACCCTCCTCCACTTGTTCGTTAGCAAGAACTGTTTGGTCAACAGGATCCCAGTTAACAACAGCCTTTTTTTTGTAAACAAGGCCTTTTTTAAACAATCTAACAAAGAACCATTGCTCCCATCGATAATATTCAGGGTGACACGTTGCAAGTTCTCTTGACCAGTCATAGCCAAATCCCATAGCAATCAGCTGTTCTTTCATATGCTCGATGTTGTTATAGGTCCAACCCGCTGGAGGCACTTTGTTTTGTATTGCCGCATTTTCTGCAGGGAGCCCAAAAGCGTCCCAACCAATCGGCTGTAAAACATTTTTCCCAAGCATCTTTTGATACCTAGAGACAACATCTCCAATACTATAATTACGAACATGCCCTATATGAAGCTTGCCTGAAGGATATGGCAACATTGAAAGGCAGTAATATTTTTCTTTTGTTTTGTCTTCAACAACACCAAAAGAGTTGTTTTCTGCCCAGTACTGTTGCGCTTCTTCTTCTATTTTCTTAACGTCGTCTTCGTATTGCATGCTTGATATTTAGATAAAGGAGCTAGTTAAGTTCAAGTGTGCCCACTAAAGAATCCACGCTCTTCATGCCAGCTTCAGCCAAATATTGGCTAATACCTGCGTTTATTTTTTTGCACACCAGGGGGTCATAAAAAAGCGCAGTTCCAATACCCACAGCGGCTGCTCCCGCGACAATAAATTCAATCGCATCGTTTGCAGTGACTATGCCGCCTTGTCCAATTATTGGGACGTTGTGTTTTTTGCTTTCTTGATAAACTTTGTGAACATTGAGCAAAGCGATTGGCTTTATTGAGGGGCCTGAGAGTCCGCCACTATTATTCCCAATAACAGGCTTTCGGGTTTTGCTGTCAATTGCCATTCCCATTAAGGTGTTTATAACGGCTAATCCGTCACTTCCTGCCTCGATGCAACGCTTGGCGCTATAGGCGATGTCCGTCTGATTAGGAGAGAGCTTAGTGATCAAAGGTTTGTTTGTGTTTTTTCTGCAAATATCTACCACCCTAAAAGACATATCGGGATCGTTCCCAAAGGCAACCCCGCCCTCCTTAACGTTGGGACATGAAATATTGATTTCGATAGCGTCGATATCGGTACCGTCAAATCGTTTTGCAATCTCGCCATACTCTTCAACCGAAGAGCCAGAAATATTAATGAAATACTTGGTCTCGGCTTTGTTTAGTGATGGCAATATTTGGGCAATTACTTTTTCAGCGCCAGGGTTTTGAAGACCTATAGCGTTAAGCATGCCGCTTGGAGTTTCAGCAACCCGGTGAGGCCTGTTTCCATGGCGTGGCTCAAGGGTTGTTCCCTTAAGGCAAATTGCACCTGCATCGGAATTTGAAAACCCTTTAAGCCTTGTATACTCTTCGCCAAAACCAACACAGCCCGACAACAGAATAATCGGCGAGTCTAAAGAGAGATTACAAAAACGAGTTTTAAGATTGCTTTTCATGGGTGCTATTATACTTTTATGGAGGCTTTGCAAATACTAACTTGGGCTAAAATACTGCTATGAAAGGTGTATTTGTGACAGGCAGTAATACAGGCGTTGGGAAGACAACTGTAGCGGTTGAGATTGTGCGTTTTTTGAGCCAAAAACAAAACCTAAAAGTAAGAAAACCCGTTGAAACTGGTTGTTCATATGGCGACACAGCAAAAGGACCAAAAGATGCAATCTTGCTTTCAGGAGCATGCGTCCAAAAAGAGCCTTTAAGTGTTGTTTGCCCCTACCGCTTTGAACTTGAGGCTAGCGCCGAGAGTGCCAGCAATGATGCAGGAGAAGCGCTGTCCTTAGAAGGCCTCGTTAAGGCGTGCCAAGAAAATACTAAGGGAAGTTTTGTTTTGGTTGAAGGGGCTGGCGGGCTGTACTCGCCAATTGCCAAAAAGGCGCTTAATTCAGACCTTGCTGCTAGTTTAGGGCTGCCCTTGGTGATAGTTACAGAAGACAAGCTCGGAGCAATTAGCCAGGCCTTGCTAACCATAGCTGCGGCTGAAAAAAGCAAGTTAAGCGTGCTCTGTGTTGTATTAAATCAAATTAGCAAGAACAGCCTGTCAAATAGAGATGCGATTTGTGCCTATACAAAAACGCCAGTAATAAGCTTTTCGGTAGATGGAGCCAAAGAGTTTTGTTTAGAATTTGAAAAACTAGTCAAGGATAGTTAGGTTGGGCTTTTCTTTTGCCTCCGAAAAGTTTTCGCTATTGCTGTCAAAAAACATGCCTTCGCCGTTTTCTTGGGCATAAATAGTAAGAACAGCGTTACAAGGAACAGTGATTTTCTCTGAGACACCATTAAATCTGGCCTTGAATGAAATAGCGTCATTTGTCATGTTTCGGTTTCCAGCGGCAGAGGAGCTAATATTGAGTATAATTTTTCCCTCTTTAGCGAGCCCTTTGGGGACAATAACTCCTGACTTTTCACAGTCAACAAGAATATAGGGAGTTAAGTTGGAGTCCTCCATCCAGCCGCAGTATGCACGAATCAGATAAGGAACTACGCTGTTCATCGTGCTTACTGAGTGAAGTCTTTTTCACAAAAAGTAAGGCTTTCTTGAAACCCTTCTTGGCCAAAGAGCCTATTTGCGTATGCGGAAATAGGTTTTGTTTTATCACCAAGAGTAATTCCCAGCAAATTCAGGCGCCACATTATTGGCGCAAGACAGGCGTCAACTAGGGTCATTGAGTCGCTTTTGAAAAAAAGCTTATGAGAAAACAGCGGGATAAGCTCAATGAGGTTGCCGTTAAGAGTTTTTCTTGCAGCCTCGGAGTCTTTTTTATTGCCGTTTATAATAACGTTAACCAATTCGTACCAGCAGCCAGGCGCACGAGTGAAGCGATAAATTAAAAGCCTTTTTTCGGCCTTTTCTATTGGATCGACCGGCAATAGAGGAGGAAAAGGAAAGCGCTCATCTAAATACTCCATAATCACGCCAAGGTCATATAAAACCATGCCTCTGTCAAACAGGGTTGGTAGGGTTTGACAAGGGTTGAGGTCGAGAATTTCTTCTGGCAGTTCGTCAAAATCAACTTCGAACACATCCCGTTCAATTGACTTATGAGCCATAATGAAGCGCACTGCGTGCGATTCCAGTTCTTGTGTAGCAGAGTACAAAGTTGTGGAGGCTGGGTTAGGTTTTGTTAACATAATTTTCCTCGAAAATAAAAAAAACAGTGCTCTTCAATTTTTAAAGAGTCGCCGCAGAAATGATTAATTGTATCAAAATTTAATCCCTTGAGCGCCAGATACCGTACTTAACGTCTTTCCAATATTCCTTCTTCAAAAAGTAGGACAAAACAAAAAGCAACACCAAGAATGACAGAACCCAGGCCCCAAGGCCTGTACGAATTAATTTAGCCGGCTCGCCTACGTAGTCTAAGAAGTTTGTAATATCTCTAACGCTTTGGTCAAACTCTGCTCCAGATTGGTTTTCCTTTAGAGACCACAGAGCATCAGGCATAGAGGCATTAGCAAGCACCTTGTTATTAACTCCAAAAACTTTAGAGTCGTCTGGGTAAAAGCCTCTTAGATAGCTATAAATCCAGTCTGTACCTTTAGACCTTGCAACAAGAGACAGGTCTGGTGGAACGCCTCCAAACCACTTAGAGGCAGCATCTTCAGGCATTGCAGTTGTAATCAGCTCGCCCACCTTTTCTCCGGCAAACATTAGATTTTCAGCAACGGCGGAATCGCTTAAACTAAGATCTTTGGCGATGCGGTTGTATCGCATAAAGCTGATTGCATGACAACCAGAGCAGTAGTTCATAAATAGCTTGGCTCCATTTTGCAGTGAGGCTGTATTTGAAATATCGGTATGGGCCTCGTCTAGGTGCAATTCGCCACCAGACGCTAAAACACTCAGCGAAAGAAAAAAAGTAACCAATAAAAGCTTTATTCTTATATATGTTTTCATAGCCTACTCCGTCACTCTTTCAGGAACTTCTTTGGTTTTTCCAATGGAGGTATACCAAGGCATTAAAATGAAAAAGGCAAAATACAAGAAAGTACAAATGCGTGCCAACAAGACGTTTCGAGGCGTTACCGGCTCCATTCCAAGCCATCCCAAAACAACAAAACTAATCACAAAAACTCCAAGCGCCCATTTGAATGGAGAGCTTCTATAGCGAATCGACTTAACCGGGCTTCTGTCTAGCCAAGGAAGCGCTGCCAATATTAGGAGTGCAACAAACATAGCCAATACGCCGGGAAACTGAGAGCCAAACATTGGCGGTATGGCCCTTAATACAGAGTAAAAAGGAGTTAGATACCACAAAGGCGCAATATGGTCTGGCGTTTGAAGTGGATTAGCCTCTACAAAGTTCGCATGCTCTAGGAAATAGCCATTAAGGGCAGGGGCGTAAAATAATACAGAGCAAAAAATGATAAGAAAGACAAACACACCCATAATGTCTTTAACTGTGTAATATGGATGGAATGGAATTCCGTCCTTTGGAATTCCGTCCTTATCTTTAGTTTTCTTTATTTCTACACCGTCAGGATTGTTTGAACCCACAGCGTGAAGGGCGACAATGTGTAAGAAAACTAGAACGACAAGAATTAATGGCAAGGCGACGACGTGCAAAGAGAAAAAGCGAGTAAGAGCAGGATCACCTACCGCATAATCTCCCAGTATCCACACCAAAAGGTCTGGCCCAATAACAGGCACAGAACCAAACAGTGAGATGATAACTTGCGCACCCCAGTAAGACATCTGGCCCCAGGGGAGAACGTAACCCATAAATGCTTCTGCCATAAGGGCAATATAAAGCGCCATGCCCAAAAGCCAGATAAGCTCTCTTGGCGCCTTATAGGATCCGTATAAGAGGCCACGATACATATGAAAATAGATAATAACAAAAAAGGCAGAAGCCCCGGTCGAGTGTAGGTAGCGCATAAGCCAGCCCCATTCAACGTCGCGCATAATATATTCAACTGAAGCAAAAGCATTCGCAGCATCTGGCTTAAAGTACATAGTTAAGAAAATTCCTGTTACTAGTTGCAACACCAAAACCAATATCGCCAATGAGCCAAAAAAGTACCAAAAGTTAAAGTTTCTTGGGGCGTAGTATTTAGCTAGATGTTCATTCCAGGTTTTGGTTAAAGGAAATCTTTGGTCTATCCAGTTTTGTTTTTTATTCATAGTCTCCCTTTATGAAGTAACTGGATCTACGCCAATACGAATCAGCGTGTCAGACACAAAGCTATATGGCGGTATCATTAGATTGGTTGGCGCTGGAGCGCCGGCGTATACTCGCCCTGCAAGGTCAAACTTTGAGCCATGACAAGGACAATAAAATCCACCTTTCCAGCTATCGCCACCAAGGTCGGCGGCGCCTGGCTCTGGACGGTAAGTCGGAGAGCATCCCAAATGGGTACAGACCCCAACAATTACAGCCAGCTCTTCTTTCCCTTCGATAGATCGATAGTTGGGCGTTACGTATTTGGGCTGTTGGTTTTTTGAGTTTCCAGATCCCTCAGGGTCTGTCAAGACCTTCAACAAAGACTCTGACTCAAGGCTTTTTAAAGTTTCAGCGTCACGCTTAAATATCCATACTGGCTTTTTTCTCCATAAAACTCTGACCAGCTGGCCAGTTTCAAGTTTAGAGATGTCAACATCAACAGGGACACCAGCCGCCTTAGCTCGTGCTGTTGGTTTCCAGGTTGATAAAAACGGCCACGCAACAAAGCCTACCCCTACAGCGCCAACTACACTAGTTGCCTGGGTAAGAAAGCGCCTTTTTTTCAGGTCTATTGTTTGTTCTGACATAATGAGGTGTGCTGGGTATATTTAGATAAAAACCGTGATATTATAAAGTAAATAGGCCTTATTTAAAAGGAAAAAATTGTGACCTAGGCGTTAAGTTTGGTTTTTGTTCAGTTTGACCACTACTTTTTCTATTGTTGAAAGTCCGTCTACTTGCTTAACAATTCCCAATAGCTTAGAGCGTTGCTTATTTGCGCGAAAGGCAGCCGAAGCGCTAGAAGCAACGAAAGTTGCTATGTTATCCTCAATTAGGCATAAATGAATGTCTTTAAATTGAACAGGAAGGAGGGGCTGCAACTGTGCGTCAAAACGATTATGCGCCTTTGCTTTTTTTAGTAATTCGCCTAGCCCTCCCTTGGGGTTATAATTTGTAAGGTTTGTTGTTAATTTGTCGTTCATCTGTGGGAAAATACCCTCGTTTTCTCTAAATATTTTTCTAGTTACTACATGGGTATTATAAATAATGTTTTGTCAAAGGTTGTTGGCACACACAGCGATCGGCAAATAAAAAAGTACGCACGAGCCGTTGCTGACATTAATGCGCTCGAAAAAGAGATGCAAAGCCTAAACAACGAAGAGTTAAGCGCAAAAACAGAGTTTTTTCGTGAAAAGCTTAAACAAAACGTAAGGGTTGAAGACATACTTATAGAGGCCTTTGCTGTTGTCAGAGAGGTAAGTCAAAGAGCCCTTGGCTTGCGACACTATGATGTTCAGCTTATTGGTGGAATGGTTCTTAATGAAGGCAGTATTTCAGAAATGGCAACCGGAGAGGGAAAGACTCTGGTGGCAACACTTCCTGCCTACATAAATGCTCTAGCTGGAGACGGAGTTCATATAGTAACTGTCAACGACTATTTGGCGAGGCGAGACGCTGAGTGGATGGGAAAGGTGTTTAATTTATTAGGCCTAGAGGTTGGGGTTGCTGTCTCTGGCATGTCTGGTGAGGAAAAGCAGGCGGCATACTCATGTGATATAACTTATGCTACCAACAACGAGCTTGGGTTTGACTACCTTCGTGACAATATGGCCTTTTCGCAAGGCCAAAAAATGCAAAAGAAGCTCAATTATGCCATTGTTGACGAGGTCGATTCTATTCTAATTGATGAAGCAAGAACGCCGTTGGTTATATCTGGTCCGGCAGACGACCATTCTCAAGTCTATCTCGCCATTAACAAAATGGTTTCGCACTTCTCTCTTCAGATTGAAAAGGGAGAGGGAAAAGAAGTTGTTGTTGAGAAGCCCGGAGACTACACTCTAGACGAAAAGCACAAGCAAGTTTTTCTGACCGATGACGGCCACATCAAGGCCGAAGAGATGTTAATAGATGCCGGCGCTTTAACAGAAGGCGCAAGTCTGTATGACCCTAACAACATTGTTTTGCTACAACACATGATATCTGCATTACGCGCTCACGTACTGTTCCAAGCTAACGTTGACTACATTGTCAAAGACGACGAGGTAGTTATTGTTGACGAATTTACAGGCAGAACGATGCCAGGAAGGAGGTGGTCAGAAGGCCTTCATCAGGCGATTGAAGCTAAAGAAGGCGTTAGCATTAAAAAAGAAAACCAGACCCTAGCCTCAATCACCTATCAAAACTATTTTAGACTATACGGCAAGCTCGCAGGAATGACCGGCACGGCTGAGACAGAGGCGCCAGAACTACAAGACATATACGGTCTTGAGGTTGTTGTTGTTCCGCCGAACACCAGATCTTGCCGTATTGATATGTCAGACCTAATCTATGGGACCATGGAAGAAAAATATGAAGCAATTGCCAAGGATGTTAAGGGCTGCCAAAAAACACAACAACCGGTGTTGATTGGCACAAGCAGTATCGAAAGCTCAGAAAAAGTTTCGGCCCTACTTAAAAGCAACAAAATAAGGCACGAGGTTTTGAACGCAAAACAACACCAAAGAGAGGCGGAAATAATAGCCAATGCGGGCGTGCCTGGCGCCGTAACGATTGCTACCAATATGGCGGGAAGGGGCACCGATATTGTTTTAGGAGGGAAGCCTCGTGAAGGCATAAGTGATAATGAAAAGGCTGCATGGAAGGAAAAACATAAAGCTGTTATTGATGCTGGAGGGCTTCACATAATTGGCACTGAACGCAACGAATCTCGCAGGGTTGACAATCAGTTGAGAGGCCGGTCTGGAAGGCAAGGAGATATTGGATCAACACGATTCTATTTGTCACTAGAAGACAGCCTAATGAAGATATTCGCTTCTGAAAAAACCGCCAGCATGATGAAAAAGCTCGGTATGAAAGAGGGAGAAGCCCTCGAACACAGCTGGCTAAATAGAACAATTGAAAATGCGCAGAGAAAGGTTGAGGGGATGCACTATGATGCCCGTAAACATTTGCTTGAATATGATGATGTTGCAAATGACCAAAGAAAAGTTATTTACCAGCTGCGTGATGAGTTGATGGGAACGGAAGACGTAAAAGACAAATACAACTCGATTAGAGAAAAGGTCGTCGGCGAACTTTTTGCCGAATATATTTCGCCACAAACACTTGAAGAGGACTGGGACGTAGGGGGGCTTGAAAGTGCTTTAAAAGCAGAATACGGACTTTACATTTCACTGCAAAAAAGCATCGACGACGGGCTTGATGTTGATGAAATTTTAGGTGTTGTCCTTCAGAGCCTGATAGATTCTCATGACGCAAAAGAGATGGTGATTGGAGCTGAAACAATGCGCACCTTTGAAAAGGCCGTGATGCTCAGAGCGCTTGACCATTATTGGAAGGAGCATCTGGCTGTAATGGACCACTTAAGACAAAGCGTAAATCTACGAGGCTATGCACAGAAAAACCCCGTTCAGGAGTTTAAGCGCGAGTCTTTTACAATGTTTACTTCGTTGTTAGAGACTATTAATTCGGAGATGGTGAAGGCCCTATGTAGTGTTAGTGTAGACCAAAAAAAGGAAGCTACTGAGGCCGACGCTAATGAGCGCCAATCTCCAAAGACAGACACTGGTCAAGTTCAAAACACAACAAAGCCAAAGCCAGCACAGCTGCCCAAGAAGGCAAAAAAAATAGGCAGAAACGATCCTTGTCCTTGTGGCTCTGGAAAAAAATATAAGCGTTGCCATGGTTGAGAGAGAGCGGTTGCTTTTATTTGAGCATCATTTAAAATGAATTCAGTTCAATGAAAACCATAAGTCTAGTTAAGCCAGACGACTGGCACCTGCATCTGCGAAGCGGCCCCGCTATGCGCTCGGTAGTTGAAATGAGCGCTGCACAAATGGGCAGAGCAATTATTATGCCTAACCTACTTCCCCCTATAAAAAATACAAACCAAGCATTAGCTTACCGCGCCGAAATCATGGAGGCGCTTCCAAGCGACCTAAGCTTTAGCCCGCTAATGACCTTATATTTGACAGACAAAACTACCATCAAAGACATTGAGTCAGCCGCAACAGAGCCAAACATCATTGCGGTTAAGTTTTATCCTGCTGGGGCAACAACCAATTCACAAGGTGGCGTCACAAGCATTGAGAAGATTTCCCCTGTTCTTGAGGTTATGCAAAAACTAGACGTGCCGTTACTGGTGCACGGCGAAGTGACAGATGCAAATGTAGACATTTTTGATCGTGAGGAGGTTTTTATTGACAAGGTTCTGGAAAAGGTTGTTAGAAACTTTCCGTCTCTTAAAATTGTGCTTGAGCATATTACTACCAAGACAGCAGTTGACTTCATTCTTGGTTCAAGCAAGCGTCTTGCGGCGACTATAACGCCGCAACACCTGATTGCCAATAGAAATCATATGCTCGTAGGCGGAATTAGACCTCACTATTATTGTTTGCCTGTTTTGAAACGACAAAAACCAGACCAAAAGGCGTTGCTTAAGGCGGCAACCTCTGGCAACCCAAAGTTCTTTTTGGGCACCGATTCAGCTCCCCATGACAGGCACGAAAAAGAGTCTGCTTGTGGTTGTGCAGGAGTATTCAGCGCCTACGCTGCAATCGAGCTCTATGCGGCAGTTTTTGAAGCTGAGGGTGCAATGGAAAAACTGGAAGGGTTTTCTTCTATTTTTGGTCCAGACTTTTATGGTCTCCCGCATAATCAGGAAACAGTCACATTAGAAAGAAAAGCTTGGAAGGTGCCAATGCAATACGAATTTGGAGGCTCACAAGTCATCCCTTTTCTTGCCGGTACTGAGCTTTCTTGGAGGCTTGTGAAATAATTATTGGGAAGCAAAATAGCGCCTCGCACCATTCGCGTCCATAGCAATTTGATCCTTCAGCTGTTCAAAAGATTCAAACTTCATTTCTTCTCGAATACGATGTCGGAACAGAACTTTGGCGTACTCGCCATAAACGTTTTTGTCAAAGTCAAAAATATACACCTCAAGGAGTGTTTTTTCACCGCCTACTGTGGGTCTTTTGCCAACATTACAGACGCCCTGATAAGTTTTTTTATTAAATTCAATCAAAACTGCAAAAACCCCAAGAACTGGACTAAGCCTTCTTCTAATGGAGATGTTAATGGTAGGAAAGCCAATGGTTCTGCCTCTTTTTTCTCCGTGTAAGATTCGACCCCCGATTGCAAAGGGCCTTCCAAGAAGTTGTTCGGCCATTTTGAATTCTCCCAGTCTTAACAGGCGTCTAATTTCAGAGCTGCTCACTCGTTGTTCGTTTAGAGTGACTCGCTTAACTTTTTTTGCAACAAAGCCGTTGTTTTTTGCCATACTTTCAAGCATTGAATAGTCGCCTTGACGGTCTTTACCAAAACGAAAATCGTCGCCAATAAAACAACACTGCATTTTAAGTGTTGCTAATAAAACATCTTCTACAAAAGACTGTGCGCTCATTTGTGAGAAGCTCTTGTTGAAATGAATTAGCAAATGCTTTTCTACCCCTAAAGACTCCAAGAAAAGATGCTTGTCTCTAAAACTGCTTAGCCTTGCTTTTGGGCGCCCAAAGAATGATTGAGGGGGCACGGAAAAGGAAATAATCAGGGAAGGAACGCCAAGGGTTTTGGCTTTAGATACAAGGCTTTTGATGATTTTTTGATGGCCTGTATGAATACCGTCAAAGTTGCCAATAGTCAAGACGCAGCCAGACTGTTTTTTTAGATTTTGAAGGCCGCGAATTAATTGCATGGCTTTATTTTACGCATAGCTTTAAATAGAGGTAGATTAATCAAGGCTATAGATTATTTTTTTCTGGCGCAGACAGGCCAATCCTTGGCGACTGCCAGGGAGGGTTCTTTCTATCGTGTTCTCTAGACCAGGCCAAAAGGTCTTTGGATAGCCTTGTCACTATACTAGGCCAAGAGGGTTTTCTGGATCAACACCACTCATAAACGGCTTGTTTATTTTTTCGTTGGTCAGCTGATAGACACAACCAATCCAGTTGTTAATAATAGCATTTGCGCTATCATGCCAAGTGTTGTCAAGAGTGCTGGAAACAAGGCCCTCTGGAAAGTCCTGAATGGACATGTCGCCAGACACAAGCTTTGCTTGGTATTCATTTAATATAGCCTGGTTTTGTAAAGACAGGTAGTTTTTTGGCATTGGCGGATAAGCCGCTTCTTTGTCTTGACAGTATAGAGAAACCTCTCTTTTGTACTCTTTAAGCAGACTAATAGTGTCATATTCTGGGTGGCCTTGAAAAAACACAATTCTAAACAGGTCCGGGCTTACAGCAAGGTGGGCGCCAATTTTGCTTTTAGCTAAAACCTTGACGCCCGCTTCTATGAACTGAGATTCAGAAATTTCATAAAATCTTGAATGAGGTATGTCGAAACGTGTGTTAACCCCCGTAACTAGAGGGTGTTCTTTTTCAATCACCTCATGAGCGAAAACGCCCCAGTGCTTTTTGCCAACAGGCTGGCGTTTCTGTCCATACTTAAACTGCATCACGGCGTGTGTCGCTAGACATGAGCAAAGGGTAGACGTAACGTGCTCATAGGACCAGTCTACAACCTCTTTAAGCTGCTGATAAAATGGAGCTCTTTTAAGATCTTGGGGAGGCTTTGCTCCTGAAATGATTAGTGCGTCTAAGCCCTGAGCTTTGATTTCGTCAAAAGTTTTGTAGTGTTCCTTTAGGTGCTCGGCGGCCTTTTTGCCTCTTTTAATGCTAGAAAGGGAGAAAGGGTGTACATAGAACTGTGCAATCTCATTTGAATGGCCGATAAGGCGAAAGAACTGACGCTCGGTTGCCTCAAGGGCGGCATCGGGCATCATGTTCAACAAGCCTATGTGAAGCTCACGTATGGTTTGATGTTCAGCCCTATCTTCAGAAAGAATAGTTTCGCCTTGTTGTTTTAGGCGTTCAAATGATGGCAGGTTTGAGTGTGCAATTAATGGCATATCAGTCTAGTGCCTCACATATTAAGCTAACAACTTCGTCAGCATTTTTGCAGTTATACAGGTTGTCACTAAGGACAGTGTAGCCATATTGCTCTGCCAGTTCTCTATATTTTGTTTGACGGTTGGCAACCAGCTTTGGAAATACCCAGCGCACAAAATCGTCAGGATTTATTTGTGCTACATAGGCCAATTGTTTTTCTTCTAGATAGCTTTTTAGCGCAGACTGAAAAAAATCAGGATGATAATAAACAGGTTTCGGAATCTTTTTTGAGCGTTTAATGAGTGCTTGTTGATTTGATTCACTCGCCTTAATATAGAGAATTAGAGTGTTTTCAGACAAGAGCTTGTAAAGTTTTGTGTCACCCAGCTCGCACAAACTTCCCCCAGCGTCATTGATAAAATGCTGGCGGCCAGTCCCTTGTGAGTGCTCAATAAAGCTAGGAACGTCATACATGGCTTTAATTTCGGCCTCTAAAAACAACCTCTGACGTCGCACAAACTCGTCAATTGGCAGCCCCCCTTCCTCTGGATTGCCGACCTTGCCAAGAAATGCAGATATGGGCTCCAGGTTGTCAAAAGTCACCTGACTGTTGACACTGATGGAATTGTTTTTTAATAATCCTGAGAGCCAAGGATCGCCCTTCATTTTGTTGGCGATATTGTCAATGATGTCGTTTTTTAAGTGTGACGCGCCTATCCGAAAGTCTCCAGAATAATGAAACCAGCCACCCTCTTTGCTGAGAAGTTTTGAGAGATGAGTTTTCCCCACTCCTGACATTCCAAGAAGCGTTAGGCGTTTATTTTTTTCCTTTCTAAATTGTTCCGCAGTGCACTTCATAAGAGCCCGTCCTCTTTAAACATATTTCGAATACCGCGAACAGCTTGGCGTATTCTTTGCTCGTTTTCAATTAAGCATATGCGCACATAGTCGTCACCATAGTTGCCAAAACCTATCCCAGGAGAGACCCCAACTTTTGCACGATTAATGAGCTCTTTACTGAACTCTAAAGATCCCATCGCCTGGTAGTGCTCGGGGATTTTTGCCCATACGAACATTGTTGCTTTTGGCGGCTCAACGTTCCAGCCAATGCTTGCAAGCGCAGTGCAAAGAGCGTCACGACGAGACTGATACATCAGGCGGATGTTTTCAACACAACTCTGGTCGGACTCCAAGGCCTCAATTGAGGCGACCTGGATTGGAGTAAAAATTCCATAGTCGAGATAGGACTTTATTTTCGCTAGTGCGGCAACAAGGACTGGATTGCCAACCATAAAGCCAACACGCCAACCTGGCATATTATAGCTTTTTGACATTGAAAAAAACTCTACTGCAACGTCTTTGGCGCCCTCTACCTGCATAATGCTTGGCGCCTTGTAGCCATCATAAACAATGTCAGCATAAGCCAAATCTTGAACTACCCATATTTGATGTTCTTTTGCAATTCTAATAATACGCTCAAAAAACTCTAATTCGACACACTCTGACGTTGGATTGGAGGGGTAGTTAAGAACTACAACCTTAGGTTTTGGCCAGGTGTCGGCTATGGCTTTCTCTAGCTCAGAAAAAAAATCATGCTCAGGGCCGCAGGGTATTCTGCGTATGTCGGCGCCTGCAATAACAAACCCGTAAGGATGAATCGGATAGGCCGGGCTTGGCACTAATACCGTGTCGCCTTTTCCGACAATCGCTTGCGCAAGATTTGCTAAGCCCTCTTTGGAGCCCAGCGTGACAATGGCTTCGGTTTCAGGGTCTAAGACAACGTTGTAGCGCTCTTTATACCAGCTAGTAATGGCTCGACGAAGGCGAGGAATGCCTCTTGACATCGAGTAGCGATGAGTGTCTGTCCTTTGCGCAACCTCAACTAGCTTGTCAACAATGTGCTTTGGGGTTGGTTGGTCAGGATTGCCCATGCCAAAATCAATAATGTCCTCTCCTTTGGACCTGGCCTCGGCCTTGAGTTCATTAGTGATAGCAAAAACGTAGGTCGGCAGTCGCTCTATTCTTGAAAAGTTTTCGTTCATGCTTGTGTTGCCTTGTTAAATCAGCGTCCTTAGGCAGAGATTGTTAGGTGGTAAGAGCTAAATTTTCGTATATTGAGCACGCCACAATCAAGCAACAAATACTGCCCCTTAATTCCGTTTAAAATGCCCGAAATAACAGGCGTTTTATCAAAGCTCAAGGAGACGACCTTGGTCGGGTATTTTATCACAGGGTAGTCAATATTGATGACATCGTCAGACAAAGGTTTTGCGCTAAGTTCGTTTATAAGAGAAGGAATCTCCCCTAATAGAATCGCTTTATTCGGTATAAGCTCAGCTGGCTTTACTTCGTTCATTAACATTTTGCGCCAATTTGTTTTATCAGAGACGAAAGACTTTAGGGTTTTTTCAATACGCCCGGAGTCTAGCCTAGTATTTACTTCAAGAATAGGAAGTGCGCTAAGCGCCCCTTGGTCAATCCAGCGGCTAGGCGTATTTGTTTTGCGAGTGATGCCGACCTTTATCCCCGAAGTGTTCGCAATATAAACTATATGGGGAGAAAAGCAGTATGATTCGCCCCATTCTGGCTCCCGACAAGTTCCTTGGTAGTAGTGGCAAGTTTCAGGCCTCATGATGCACAAATCACATCGCGCGAGAGAATTTGCGCAAGGCCAACAATAGCCCTGTGAATAGCTTTTCTTAGTCATGCTGCCACAAGCAGAGCACTGTATTTGCTGACTAAACGTGAGCTCAATCGGTTTTCCTACAAGGGCGCTTATATCTAACTCCGCGTCATCAAAACTGAGCTTGTATTGGGCAACCCCAGACTCCAAGGAGGTGTGCATTTTATCAGTGTATCCGCTTAGCTGCATAAGAGCGCCTGAACCTCCTCGTATTTTTTTGCTGTTTTGGTCAATATGTCATTTGGCAGTATTGGTGCAGGAGGGGCCTTGTCCCAGTCAAGCGTCTCGAGATAATCTCTAATAATTTGTTTGTCATAGCTTTTAGGATTTGTTCCTGCTCGGTATTCTGCTTTAGGCCAAAATCTTGAAGAGTCGGGCGTTAGGACTTCATCCATCAGGGTAAGCTGGTTGTTAGCGTCCAAGCCAAACTCAAACTTAGTGTCGGCAATAATAATGCCGCGACTGATAGCGTGACTTGTAGCGAATTTATAAATTTCCATGCTTTTTTCTTTGATTTTGTTAGCTAGATTTTCACCAACCAGTAGTTTTGTTTCTGCGAACGATATGTTTGTATCATGCTCGCCAGCAGGCGCTTTAGAGGATGGAGTGTAGAGCGGGCTCGCTAGTTTTTGCGCTAGACTCATGCCTGAAGGCAAAGGGATGCTGCAAACTGAGCTAGAGGACTGGTACTCTTTCCAGCCAGACCCAATCAGATAGCCCCTAACGACAGCCTCAATTGGCAGCGGCTTTAGTTTTTTAACCACAATAGCGCGGCCTTTAAGTTGGTACGCCTCTTCTTTCGAAAGAATTTCCTCAAGGGAGGTCTTTGTTAGATGGTTCGGAATAATATGCTCTGTTTTTTTAAACCAATAGTTTGCCACAGAGGTAAGTATTCGACCCTTTTTAGGAATAGGCTGTTCGAAGACAACATCAAAAGCTGAAAGTCTATCAGTTGCCACTATGAGCATCATTTCGTCGTTAATATCAAAGATATCTCTAACCTTGCCGCTATGAAGGAGGGGTAAACTAAGCTTGGTTCGCAAAAGTGACCGCATAAGAGCTATAACCTATATAAAAGCTATCATTTTAATCGATTGTTTTCGCCAGGTCGCCCTGTTGGCAATAAAGAGAGGAGTGGGGCTATATATTTAGTTCTGCCAACACTTCCTTTGCATGTCTAACAAACTCGGTCATTGAACCTTGAGGCACAGTTAGCTGTTTAAGAGTGTTGTACTTTTCCGGGTCTTTATGAACGCCATCAAGGCGGATTTCGTAATGCAAGTGCGGACCGGTAGACATTCCTGTGCTTCCAACATATCCAATAACCTGGCCTTTCGAAACCCGATGCCCAGACCTTAGCCCTTTTTCAAATCGAGACATATGTGCGTAAACTGTCGTTAAGTGAGGGCCGTGATTTATATACACCACGTTACCGTAGCCACTCAAAACAGCGACATGCTTGATAATCCCTTTCGCCGTTGCATATACAGGGCGACCTTGGGGCGCTGCAAAGTCTGTTCCTCGGTGAGATTTCCATGTTTTTTGTATTGGGTGAAAGCGCCGCTTCTGGAAGCTTGAGCTTATGCGATCATATTTTAATGGGGCAAAGAAAAAACTATCATTTAAGGTTTTTCCATTAATCTGATAGTAGTTTGTTTTGCCTTTTGTGCCTTCATGTGAAAACAGAGGAATCGTTTTTCGTTTACCAACATAGATCATCGCGATGGGCTTGTCAGCTCCATTCCAGGCAAGTATAAATTTGTCGCCCTTGCTTAGATCACGGTTGAAATCTAACTCCCAAGAAAAGTTATCTACCATAAGCTTGATTACCTCTGCCTCAATCCCAGCCTTCTTAGCGTCATAATTAAGCGACTTGGTGATGACTACTGTTGAGTGGGTAATTCCTGCGGTTGGCTGGACATTGACAATTAAAAAGCGAAACCCCTCTTTACTAGAAGTAATAATCATAGGGTTGGCGCTTACAGGTTTGTAAATAATTTTCTTGAGATTGTGATTGTCGTCAAGGCTAATTTTGAATTTATCACCAGGGTAAATATTATTGAGTCGTTTGGCGAGTCCATCGGCAGCCATGAGCTCATTTAGTAGGCCTCCAGAAAGGCCTGTCTTGAAGAAAAATTTATAAAAAGCATCTCCACGAGAGGCCTCAAAGTTAAACTCGTGTTGATTGTGTGCATGAACAGGCAGCACGAAAAGTACAGCTGCTAAGATTAGAAGCCTACACAAAGAAAGCCTTATTTTGTTAGATACCAGATTCAACGATTGATTTTGCTATTTGGCGAGAAGTTCGATCATTTTCCACAATTACCGACACAGAGTCAAGTTCGTATGCTGGCGCCTTTGCAAGAGTGTTTTCTATGATTTTTGCTATACCCAAAAAATCCACCTTACCTTTAAGGAAGGCGTCGACAGCAACTTCATTGGCGGCGTTAAGCGTGCCGGGCAAGCTCTTTCCTTCTCTAAGGGCTTCATAGGCAAGCCTTAAGCAAGGGTAAGATTCTAAATTTGGCGGGAAAAATTCCAGTGGTTTTTGTTTTGTAAGGTCTAATGTTTGAACCCCTGAGTTTTGCCTCTCAGGATAGGAAAGCGCATAAGATATGGCAGTCCGCATATCGGCTAGGCCGAGTTGAGATATAACGCTGCCGTCATCAAAACAGGCAAGCGAATGTATGATACTTTGTGGATGGATGACAACTTCAATTTGCGAGGGATTTAGCGAAAACAAAAAATGTGCTTCGATGACCTCTAAGCCCTTATTCATCATTGTTGCCGAATCTACCGATATTTTCCGCCCCATGTCCCAGTTTGGATGCTTGCAGGCCTGTTCTGGAGTGACGCTTTCAAGGTCAGAAGGAGAAAAGTTGAGGAACGGCCCGCCTGATGCAGTAAGCTGGATTTTGTTTAGCCCGCTCACCCCTCCTTGCAAGCATTGGAATATCGCACTATGCTCAGAATCAACTGGGATTATTTCTGCTCCAGAATCTTTGGCGGCATTAATTAGTAGGCTTCCAGCGAGCACTAACGACTCTTTGTTAGCCAGCATGACTCTTTTGCCGGAATTGACTGCAGCCAATACAGAGGCCATGCCCGCACTGCCAACAATTGCCGCCATTACATAGTCGGTTTGCTCGTGTTCTGCAACTTCCTTAAGCGCCTTGTCCCCGGACAAAACAGTAATCTCTGAGGAGGCTCTCTTGCTCAGTTCTTCAGCAGAGGCTGGCTCTGTCATAATAGCGTAGGTTGGGTTATGAGCCTCACAAAGTTTTAGCATTAATTTCCAGTTAGTATTGGCGCTTATAGAAAAAATTTTGAACTTGTCTGGGTGAAGGGAGGCAACATCCAATGTATTCAGTCCAATGGATCCGGTTGCTCCCAGGATACAAATGTTTTTCACAGCAGAACCCCGTAATACATTAAATAAAAGACCGGGGCTGCAGAAGTAAGGCCGTCTATCCTGTCAAATAAGCCGCCATGGCCAGGAAGTAGAGATCCGCTGTCTTTGGTGTTTGCGAGTCTTTTATGAAGGCTTTCAAATAGATCTCCGACAACTGAGGCAATTGAAATAACAACCGACAAAACTACATAGATAAGATATTGTTCGGCACTAATAGACTCAATATATAGCTGTAAATAGACAAGCATGGCCACTATGGATGCAGCAATTCCGCCAATCAAGCCCTCAATGGTTTTCCCAGGACTGACATGAGGACAAAGCTTTTTGGAGCCGAAGGCTTTGCCGGCAAAATAAGCGCCACTATCTGCGCTCCAGACAAGCGCCAAAAGCAATAAGACAAGCTCACTGTTATTTTTTTGTAGCGCTGCCAATGCTAAAAACATAGGTACAAAAATAAAGAAACCATTTAAGAGTCGAACGCCTTGTCTTCCATGCCAGAGGCTGGTAAGCTTTGGGTAGCAAGAAACCCAGTAGGTGTTTAAAAGCCACCAGACAGAAGAGACAATTATAAGCGGCATGAGCCATGAATCCATAGACACAAGGATAAAGCCTAAGAGAGCTAAGGCAAAGGCATAAAGCAGCCTGGGGGCTGGTTGTTTTATATTAATCAGGCTGCAATACTCCCACACCGCAATAGCAACCACTAGAGCCAAGATAATACGAAATAACATGGAATCTAATAATAGCGTGCTGAACACTACAATAGGTAGCAATATGGCAGCTGTAAATAGTCGCTTAATGAGCACTTTATTTGTCCTTGCGAGCTCCATAACGGCGGTCACGAGCATGAAAGCTTTCGATGGCTAGGTCGAGCTCTTTTGTGCCAAAGTCAGGCCACAGCGTATTGCAAAAGTAAAGTTCACTATAGGCAATATCCCAGAGCAAGAAGTTACTAAGCCTAATTTCACCGCTGGTACGAATGAGTAGGTCAACTGGGGGATATTTGGCTAAAGAAGTGTGTTTTTCAAAGATCTTATTGTCGATGTCGTTTGGGTTTAGTTTTTCATTGGCTGACTTGTTGGCAATTTTTTTTGCTGCCTCGACGATGTCCCATTGGCCGCTATAATTTGCGGCAATGACGAGATTGAGTCCAGTGTTTTGTTGAAGGTCTTGTTGCACTTGTACAGCAAGCTTTTGAGTTTTTTCAGGAAATATTGAAAGGTCGCCAATAATTTTTAGGCGTACGTTGTTTTTGTTAAGCTTTTTTGTTTCATTGTTAAGCACGGTGAGAAATAAATTAAAAAGCAAGGACACCTCTTGACTGGGACGATTCTTGTTTTCGCTGCTGAATGCGAAAAGGGTCAAGGTGTTAACTCCCATCTTGGCGCAATGCTTAACAGTGTTGCGCACACTTATTACCCCCCTTTGGTGGCCGCTTGTGCGGGGTAGGCCACGTGACTGTGCCCAACGACCATTGCCGTCCATGATGATGGCAATATGTTTAGGGGCTGGCTTTCGCTTTATTGATGGTTCTATTGCTGGAGTCATAGGGCGCAATTATACCTATAAGGCGTGCAAAAGCCTGCGACAAAAACATTTGTAATTGTTGCTCAAAAACATACAAAACAACAAGGCTTGCAAAAACAGCAAAAACCTCCAGTTTGTTTTTATGCTGTAAAATTGTGGCCTATGAGTTTAGCAAAGCGCATTATTCCCTGCTTGGATGTTCGCGATGGCCGTGTCGTCAAAGGCATCCAGTTTGTTGATATTAAGGATGCAGGGGACCCGATAGAGGTGGCTAAGCGTTATGATGCTGAGGGTGCAGACGAGATTACTTTTCTTGACATAACAGCTTCTCATGAAGGTCGTGATACGACCGCCTATATGGTTGAAAAAATAGCGGAGCAAGTGTTTATTCCTCTAACCGTAGGAGGGGGGATTCGAAAGGCGGATGATGTTCTTGCCATGCTAAGCGCGGGTGCAGACAAGGTTGCAGTTAACTCTGCAGCGGTTTTTAATCAGGGCCTGATTGCTGAACTGAGCGAGCGCTTTGGGTCGCAATGTATTGTTGTTGCGATTGACGCTAAGCGTATATCTGATAGTCCTCCAAAATGGGAAGTGTTTACTCACGGTGGTCGCAGGCCAACTGGTATCGATGCTGTCGAATGGGCAATAAAGATGACCGAAGGGGATTGCGGAGCGGGAGAGGTTTTGCTTACCTCTATGGATAGAGACGGCACAAAGGACGGTTTTGATATAGAGCTAACTCGAGCCGTTGCCGACGCTGTCGATGTTCCCGTTATCGCCTCCGGAGGGGTTGGAGAGTTGGCACACCTTTCTGCCGGCGTTCTTGAAGGAGGCGCTGACGCAGTTCTAGCGGCGAGCATTTTTCATTTTGGTGAATACTCTGTGATTGAGGCTAAGCAAGAGATGCAGGCAAACGGCATTGAGGTTAGGCTTTAAAGTGGATTGAGTTTTTGCCAGCAAAAGCGTATGATTACGCACTTTTGATTCAAGGAAGACGATGACGGCAAAAAGAGAACTGTGGATTTTGTTGGCAATGTTTATACTGCCAATCGCCTTGGGCACTTTGTTTTATTTTCTAAACCCAAAATACTTTAGTGAAAATACGGTTAACTATGGCGAGCTCGTTCAGCCGATAATAGCTACAGAAAAAGAAGATTTAATAATTGATGGCAATGGTTCGTTTGAGGGTATTTGGACTCTAGCTTATGTTGCTAACAGCTGCGGAAGCCCCTGTAACAGAGCGGTCAAAGACATGGGAACTATTCGTACCCTGATGAACGATGAAATGCGAAGAATCCAAACAGCTGTTATTATTGCTGACGGGTCAAAACCGGCCGCCGTAAATGGTAAAGTTGTAAGCGCTGTTATTGCCAGCCAAACAATTTCCCAACGCTTGAACGTATATAGCGAGAGAGCTATATTTTTGATTGATCCGATTGGAAATATAATGATGTATTATCAACCAGAAGGCGTCGATATTAAGCGAGTTGTAAAAGACCTAAAGCGACTGTTAAAATATTCTAGGATAGGCTAATGGGCGCCAGACCTTCCATTACCGATCTGTTAGGGCTTTGCAAGTTAAAGGTTGTCTACCTCATTTTATTAACGGCCATTGTAGGCATGTTATTGGCTGTGCCATATTTGCCAAGTTTGCCGTTAATTCTTTTTGCCTCTTTAGGTATAGGTTTGTCAGCTATGTCGGCAGCCGTGTTCAACCATATCGTTGATGAAAAAATTGACATTAAAATGTCTAGAACCAGTCGTCGGCCTCTACCTCAGGGCAAGGTAAGTAGAGCGCAAGCCTTGGCGTGGGGTTTGTTATTGGGTTTTTTAGGGATAGGCTTTTTGTTGATATTTGTCAATCTTCTGACAGCAGTGCTGACATTTTTATCGCTTATCGGTTATGCTGTTTTTTATACTATGTACCTAAAGCGAGCCACCCCTCAGAATATAGTTATAGGAGGTGCCGCCGGTGCTGCACCACCCGTTCTTGGCTGGACCTCGGTTGCGGGCACGCAAGGCATCGAATACGCGCTACTATTGTTTTTAATTGTTTTTATTTGGACGCCTCCCCATTTTTGGGCATTGGCGATTCATAAGCATGAGGAGTATAAAAAAGCAGGGGTGCCGATGTTGCCTGTAACCCACGGAATTGAGTTCACCAAGATACAGATTTTGTTATACACAGTACTGCTATTTGTGGTCACATTGTTGCCATATTTGACCGGTATGAGCGGCATAATTTATTTAGTCACAGCGGTTGTTTTAGGGCTAGTTTTTTTGGTTTATGCGATTAAGATTTGTCTTGAGCCAGACAATCCAAAAATTGCCTTCAAGACCTTTTTGTATTCTGTTAACTATCTTATGGTTTTATTTGTTTCGCTATTGGTTGACCATTATTTGTTAATGCCTTTTGGAATTATTGTTTAGTCATGAAAGGGGTTTTTGAAGTTTTTAGGGCTGTTGCCTCGGCAATGATTGGGGTGGGCAAGAAGAAAGATCTTGCTAAAGACTTTGAGTCTACAGAAAAAAACGGACCTTGGCCCTATATCATTGTTGGCTTGTTGATGACGGCTCTTTTTATTGGCGTCATTGTCGCCGCAGTTAAGCTTGTGCTAGCGTAGGACTGCTGTCTTTCAGGGCTTACGAATAATTACCAATTCAGATCAAGGCGGCTAACTTAGCCTTCTATCTTTAAGAAAGTTTAGAGCGCGTCTATTATTTTGTCTAGAGCCTCCGCCATAGCTTTTGGCTCGTGCGGGCTGGTTAGTATTGCCGTTAGTTTCAAGTCCGGATTTAATAACAAGAAGCTCGTTGTATGGTCGATATTATATTGCTCCTCAGTCATGGACTTTATCTCCCCATTTGAAGTCTTGTCATGACTATCATGTGAATCCGTATCGTCGTCGTCATTAGCCATGCCATGATCGTCATGCGAGTCTGTAGAGTGCTCGCTATGGTCTTGCTGGGCGTCCTGTTGAGTTTCCACCACCTGGTGATAAACGCCCAGAGCTTTACTTATAGATGCCAGTTTATGGTCATGCGCTGTTAGGCCTATAAAAGATTTGTCGAAAGCCTGGGCAAAAGGATCGAGCTTGCCTATGTCGCGTTGAGGATCAACAGAGATAAAGGCCACCTGCAGCTTGTCTTTATTTTTCATCATTTTATAGCTTTGGCTTATTTTGGCTAGATCCACAGGACAAACATCTGGGCATGAAGTGAAGCCAAAATAAAGTAACGTCCATTTTCCTTCGGCAAGCTCCGACAAATGAACCTCTTTTGA
>Ga0187833_10000856_pt1 | contig 35633 bp, 32 predicted proteins | sample ETNtaG_37_FD_167968 | JGI IMG/M metagenome (GOLD analysis project Ga0187833, IMG submission 167968) | Marine microbial and viral communities from oxygen minimum zone, Eastern Pacific Ocean - ETNP2014_SV_400_PacBio MetaG (Illumina Assembly) | ecosystem: Environmental > Aquatic > Marine > Hypoxic...
TGCAGACGTATCAAAGTTAGAAGTTCGATTAAGTGAAGAAGAAGGAAATTTTTTATGAATCTTTTTTTTTACCCTACCTTATCAAATCAGCAGTTCCAGCTCCTATATTCGCAAATAATCCTACCATCACTACAAGTTTCATTGCCCATAAGGTATCCTGCACAGTTCCCCCGATAACTCCAAAAACAGATAAAACTATGCCACTGGTTACATAAGTTACAACTATTAATGACATTATCCTTATTGGAAGCATTAATCTTTTGTTTTCTAAATTCTTGTATTTTGTATAGTTAAACAGCAGTATATCAAACAGGATAGTAATAAAAACTATAGCTATAACATTTATAGCACTAAGGTTGTTGGCAAGGTTCCACACTTCTTCGGTAACTGCAAAAGGCGCTGATAGTATTGTAGCTCCTACAATCTGCTGAGCAATATCTTTAAATGCAAATCTCTCTGGAATAACTTTTGTTGCTACTTTAGAAAATATTTCCCTGCCCTTGGTCGTAGCTTTGCTTAATGTCCCGATGTCTTCTTTAATCTCTTCAATGTCTTCTTTAATCTCTTCAACATCTTCTCCAGTCTCGCCAATTTCTTTTTTAATATCACCCACATCTTCTTTAATCTCTTCAACATCTTCTCCTGTTTCTTCTACTTCTTCACCTGTTTCTTCCAAGTCTTTATTTAATTCTTTAATATTCTCACTTATCTTTCTAATATCCTCTCTCAGCTTTTCCTTTGCATTACTTTCCGGCATTTTATCTCTTAACTACTGTACCTTCTCCAGTATCTTCAAGTATAAAACCTTTATTCTTAATCTCTTCCCTCAATTGGTCCGCTTTCTCAAAATCTTTTTCTTTTCTTGCCTTTTCTCTTTCTGAAATAAGTTTTTTAATCTCAGCAGGAATTTTTTCTTCTTCTGTTTCCAAAACATTGAACACTTTGTCAAACTCAAGCATCAATTCATAGCTTTTCTTCCCGCCGCCTTTTTTATTTACTTCCTTTACAAAATCAAATATCGTTGCTAAAGTTTTTGGAATGTCAAAATCATCATCCATATATTTCAAAAATTCTTTTCTTGTTTTTTCAATCAACTTCACATCATCTTTTTCGCTGGAATTTTTTACTTTTCTTGCAAAATCATTCAGTCTTTCAAGACTATTTTTAGCCTGTTCCAGCAATTCTTCAGAAAAATCAATAGGGCTTCTGTAATGCGCAGATAAATAAAAAAATCTCAACACTTTTGAATCATGTTTCTTTAATGCGTCTCTGATTGTGACAAAATTTCCTAAAGATTTGGCCATCTTTTGGCCTTTTACATTTAAAAATCCAGTATGCAGCCAATATCCTACAAATGGCTTTTTGCCGGAAGCGCTTTCCTGCTGGGCAATCTCTGCTTCATGATGAGGGAATATTAAATCTCTTGCACCCCCATGAATATCATATTGCTGCCCAAGATATTTTTCACTTATAGCAGTATCCTCAATATGCCATCCTGGCCTTCCGCCATTAAACCAAGGGTCCTTCCATTTAGGCTCGTTTTCTTTTGATTTTTTCCACAAGCAAAAATCTCCCCTATTTCTCTTGCCTTTGCTGTCATCTATTCTTGAAACAGCATCTTCTGCTTCCAAAGCTTTTCTGCCGGAAAGTTTTCCATATTCAGAATCCTTGCTTAAATCAAAATACACTCCATCCTTTTCAATAATATAGGCAAAACCTTTATCCATCAAAATCTTTACCTGAGATATTATATCCTTAATATGGTCAGTTGCCCTGGCAAACTTATCTACAGAATCAACGCCCAATGCGTCCATATCTTTGTAATATTCTTTTTCAAAGTTTCCTGCCAAATCCTTTGGACTGATATTCTTTTCCCTGGCCCTTTGTATTATCTTATCATCTATATCTGTAACATTTTGCAGATAAAAAACATCATAGCCGCTATACTCCAGATATTTTACAATTATGTCAAACTGCACATAGGTCTTTGCATGTCCAATATGCGCATAATCATAAGGTGTAATGCCACAAACAAATAATTTGACATTCTTGCCTTTACCTGGTTTAAACTCTTCTTTTTTCCTTGTTAAGGTATTGTATAGTTTTAATGTCATTTTAAAAAAGCGAGGGCTGGGAATTTCGGATGCTTTACATCGCTCGAACCCAGGAATAAGCGGGTTGCAGCCGCTCGCCTTAGCCGCTTGGCTACCCTCGCATTAAGAATTAAAAAGCTAATTTCTTTTATAAAGATTACTGAATTTATTTTTATAATAAGTAGAAAGCTTTAAAAACCGAATACTTTTCTCAAACGTTATGGCAAGAATAAGAAAATTTTCAGCATACAGGAGGATTGAAAGGCCTTACACAAGAATATCCAAATACAAAGGGAAGTCCTACATAAAAGCAGGCTCAAATATAAAAGTAGTAGGATTTGAAATGGGAAGCCCTAAAAAAAAGTTTAAGTATACTTTAAATCTAGTATCAAAACATGATTTACAAATAAGAGACAACGCCTTAGAAAGTGCAAAGCAGACATCTAATAAGCTTCTTGAGACAACTCTTGGGCTCCCAGCTTACCATCTAAAACTTAAGCCTTATCCTCACCATATTTTAAGGGAAAATCCCCTTGCAGCTGGTGCTGGAGCTGATAGGTTCAGCACAGGAATGCAGCGTGCATTTGGAAAGCCAATAGGCAATGCTACCCAGGTAAAGAAAGGTGACATAATATTCCATGTTTCTGTTAACAAGTCAAATTTAGAGACTGCAAAAACAGCATTAACCAGAGCTTCTAAAAAACTGCCTTGCTCATGCACAATACAGGTGGCAGAAAATAAGTAATTATTTCTCTATAATTAGAAAACCTTAAATACAAAAAAACAAATGGTTGTTCTGATTTAAATGGTATTAGTCACTGAGATCATAATTTTAGCAATATTGCTGGTATTATCCGGCTTTTTCTCCGGTTCAGAAGTTGCTTTAATTAGTCTGACAAAGCTAAAAGCTCAACAGATGCTTGACAAGAAAAAGTTTGGGGCTGTTTTTGTAAAAAAACTGAAAGATGACCCTCAAAGAATGCTTGCAACAATCTTAATTGGAAACAATCTTGTTAATGTTGCTGCTTCTGCCATAGCAACATCCATTATGATTAATGTTTTCGAAAGTTATGCAATAGCTATTGCAACAGGAATAATGACTTTATTAATCCTGGTATTCGGAGAGATAACTCCTAAATCAATAGCAGCAAAAAATAACGAATTGATTTCTCAACTTGTAGCAACCCCAATATGGTATTTGGGCATTATTCTGGCTCCAATACTTAATATCCTAGACACATTCCTAAACAAATTTATCAGCATCATCGGAATAAAGGCACAGGAAAAAGCAATAACTGATGAAGAGATAATGAGTGTAATCCGAGCAGCAGAGGAAGAAGGATCTATAAAAGAAACTGAAGAAAAGATGATAAGCAGTATTCTCAAATTCGATGACACCAGTGTAAGTGAAATAGCAACTCCAAGAAGGGACATGATAATGCTGGAATCAAAAATAAAGATAAAAGATGCACTCAAATTAGTTTTGAAAAAAAACCACACCCGCATCCCAGTATATGAAAAGCATAAAGACAAAATTATCGGAATCGTACATATAAGAGATTTAATGATGCATGCACAGGGGAAAAATAAAAACCAAAGCATAAGCAAAATCATATATAAGCCGCACTTTGTTCCTGAAGTTAAGAAAATAAGTGATTTAATGAAGCAATTCCAAAAAAGGAAAGAACATATGGCCATTGTAGTGGATGAACATGGCTCTATCACCGGATTAGTTACCATGGAAGATGCACTTGAAGAGATTGTTGGGGAGATAATGGATGAGACAGATATAATTGCCCCAAATATAACTAAAATGGGGAAAAATAATTGGATTATAAACGGAAAAACAGATATTGATGAGGTAAATGAAAAATTAAATATGAAGCTAAAAGGAAGAGGCTACGACACATTTTCCGGTTTCATACTTAAACGCACAGGAAAAATACCAAAAGAAGGAGATGAAATCTCTTACAAAAGATTTAAATTCAAAATTGAAGAAATAGAACATCATAGGATTTCTACTATTAGAGTTGAAAAAAAGTAGAGCTAGGTTAAATTTAACTGGATTCTGCTTGCATATTTTTTACGAAATATTTATAAATACAATATCACTCATAAACTCTTATAGTTAGGTGCTGTTTACACTAATTAACGCTGATAACAATAATAAAACAACAGGGTGAGTAAACATGGAAGACAACAGTATTTTTATTGGTGGAAAGCCTTTTATGAACTATGTGACTGGTGTAGTGATGCAGTTTACAACCAAGAACGCAAGTGAAGTGATAGTGAAGGCACGTGGAAAGTTTATTTCCCGCGCTGTAGACGTAGCAGAAGTCGCAGGAAAGAGATTTTTGGAAAGCACTGTAGGAGTAAAAGACATAAAGATTGACAGCGAAGAGTTCAAGAACAACGAAGGCAAAGACATAAGAGTTTCCACAATTGAGATAACTTTGGAAAAGAATCAGTAAACAACAACTTCAGGATCTATCTCATTAGCCCAGGCATCTATTCCACCAACTAAATTCTTTAGATTCTTAAAACCTTTACTCTTCAATATATTCAATGCTTCTGCGCTTCTTGCACCAACATGGCAGTATAAAATAATTTTTTTATCTTTTTCAACAGTTTCCAAAATATCAATATTTCCATTCATTATCTGGCTCAATGGAATTAATTTTGCACCCTTAATTTTACAAATATCCCATTCGTATTCTTCCCTAACATCCACTAAAACAAAATCTTCATTATTGTCAAACATTTCTTTTAATTGCTGAACATTTATTTCATCATCTTCCAAAGATTTTTCTTCCTCTTCTTTCATCTTGCAAAATTCTTCATAATCTATTAATTCTTTTATGCTGGGGCTTTCTCCGCAAATAGGACAATTTTTATTCTTCCCAAGCTTTAGTTCTTTAAAGGTCATAGCTAATGCATCATAAACAAGAAATCTTCCGGATAGAACATCACCTGTACCTAGGATTATCTTAAGTGTTTCAGTAGCCTGTATTGTGCCAATAACTCCTGGCAATACTCCTAAAACTCCGGCCTCAGCACAGCTTGGAACTGAACCTTTAGGTGGGGGGTTAGGAAACAAACATCTGTAACATGGGCCATTAAAATTAAAAACAGATACATGGCCTTCAAACCTGAAAATACTCCCATAAACATTTGGTTTTTTCAGCAAAACACAAGCATCATTAACCAGATACCTTGTAGGAAAATTATCACTTCCATCAATAACCACATCATATCCTTTTATTATTTCCAAAGCATTCTTTGAATCTAATTTAACATTGTGCAGTTCAACTTTAACATTAGGATTCAAATCTAAAATCGCTTTTTTCGCACTTTCTAACTTTGAAGTTCCAATATCTTTTGTAGAATGGATAATTTGTCTTTGCAAATTATTTTCTTCAACATTGTCAAAATCAGCTATTCCTATAGTTCCAACACCAGCAGCAGCCAAATACAAAGCAGCAGGGCTTCCAAGACCGCCAGCACCAACTATCAACACTTTAGCTTGCTTTATTTTTTCTTGTCCTTTTATACCTACTTCTAGTAGAACTAAATGTCTAGAGTATCTGTTCATTTCCTGTTTTGATAGATTTTTAGATGACATTTTCTAAACAACATGGCATATTAAATAAGAATTTTTAAATTTAAATAAAATAAAAAATAAATTACCTTTTCTTCTTGCCTTTCTTCTTTTTCTTGATTTCTTTCTCAAGCTTTAACTCATCAAGAAGCTCTTTGTATCTGTTTCTGATAGTAACTTCTGTTACACCAGCAACGTCTGCAACTTCTCTTTGGGTTCTTTTTTCACCATGAAGCAAAGCAGATACATACAAAGCAGCAGCTGCTATTCCTGTAGGTCCCCTACCAGATGTTAACTCAGCTTTCTGTGCTTTTTCCAGTATTTCAATAGAATTGCTCTGGGTTTCAGCATTTAGCTTTAATGAACTAGCAAATCTAGCAATATAATCTGCTGGATTTGATGGCAATATTGTAATTCCGAGCTCTCTGGTTACGAACCTGTAAGTTCTTCCAATCTCTTTCTTTTCTATACCAGAAGCCTCGCTTAACTCATCCAGTGTCCTAGGGACATCATGTCTCCTGCATGCAGCATATAAAGCACCTGCAACTACAGATTCCATGCTCCTGCCTCTTACAAGGCCTCTTTGAACTGCTAAAGTATATATTCTTGCACTTTCCTCTTCAACAGATTTTGGCAGTTTTAAGTAAGAACTTACTCTTTTTAGCTCTGCAAGAGCTAATTTAAGGTTTCTTTCTATAGCTGTAGAAATCCTATACTGCCATTTTCTTAATCTAAAGAATTTGTTCCTGTCCTTTCCGCCTAACTTAAACAAATCAGCTTTTTGGCCAACTTCAGTGCCTAAACCATGATCATATTGAGTGTAAGTCATAGGGGCTCCTGCTCTCCTACGATCACCATCAGTACTATCAAATTCTCTCCATTCCTGAGAAAAATCAACCATCTTTTCTTCTATAACTAGGCCACAATCTTTACAAATGATTTCTCCACGTTCCTTATTCCAGTTTAAGTTTATTCCGCCACATTCAGGGCACTTTTTAACTAGTTCCGGCATTTTAGATTACCATTCCATTGTTTAGTTTAATCACAACATTAATATACTGCAACCACCCATTTATGAAAATGAATTTTATGATATAATAATCATAAAACAATAATATTTATAAAGAGGATACATAACTACTATATAAATGTTTCCCCTGTTGTCGAGGGATATACAAATGAAAGACCCAATTCCAGAGGATTTATTCAATATTCTGGCCTGTCCAATCTGCAGAGCTGACTTGCGCTACACAAAAGACAGAAAAAGCCTTGTCTGCGTTAAATGCGGCAAAAAATACCCTATCAAAGCTGGAATACCGGTTTTAACACCTCAGAAAGCTGAAAAAGGGTAATTTCAAACCACTTCTCCTTTACTAAACATCCTATCAAACTCTTTAACAAACCCTAAACCCAGTTCTTTATTATAAAAAATTAGCATATTCTCATCATTTCTGTTAAATCCACTAAAAGAAAAGTTAGGGCTTCCGGTTATTACAATCTTATCATCTATTATTATGAATTTATGATGCATATTGTACTTATTCCCATCAACTTTAATGTCAATTCCAAAATCTCTAAGCCTGGAATATTGCGATTTCTGCACATTTCTTTGCTTCCTTTCCACCAAAACCTGAACATCCAGGCCTTTAATATCAGCTTTAACCAGTTCATCTCCTAATTCTTCATCAGTAAAAGAAAATATGGCAACTTTTACTGATTTTTCAGCATCTCTAATCAAATCAACTGCCTTATTTAATCCTCCATCCTTGCAATCTTCCGGACAGAAATAATTCTCAATTACTCCAATATTTGTATTAATCTCCTCGTATTTCACATTACTGCCAGAAGCATAAATGCCATTCCACAATTCATTAAACTCATCTTCATAATTCTCAGCAAGATAATCTGAGTTCATTATAATCAGATTATTATTATTGAAATTAGATCCCCTGTCAGTAGGATTAAAACTTCCTGTAAAAATCTTATTTTCATCTATTATGCAGAACTTATTGTGCATATACTGCTTTGACTTTACAACTTTTACCCCATCACCTTTAATCTGGCCGTCATAATTGCCATGGTCAATAATAATCTTAACATCTGCAGTATAACTTTTTTCCCCAATAGCTTTGATTAAATCTCTTAAATCCAGGTCATAAAAAGCGCAATGGACAGAACTTTCTGCATTATCAATAACATCAGTTATAACTTTGCCGCAGTTAGTTGTCGGGCAGAAATAAACCTTGGTTTTTATTCCATTTTCATAGAATTCTTCCTGTTTAACTGCATCTTCCGTCAGAGCATTGCTGCATCCGCTCACTAATAACAAGAATGAGCAAAGCAGGAGATGCCTCATTTTAGCCATTTATAGCGAAATATTTAAATATAAGTACCATTATCAAGTACTAATAGATTAGACTACCGTTAAGTAATTAACGGTAATCTATCACCTCTTTTTCCCTAGCAAGGGTTACCTTGCTGGGGTTTTATGATCATCATTTTTTTCTTTTGGATTTTACACGTCTTTTGCTTTTATAGCCGATAATCTTAGATGCAAAAACACCTAAAACAATGCCCATTATCAAGACTACAAACAATCTGCCATCAATATTTTCAAACAATTTTATTCTGCTACTAGAAGAACTCTTAAAATATATATCCAGATTGCTTAATTCCAATGCATATTCAGAGTAAAGCAGTGCAGAAAATGGATCAGTTTCTTTCAAAGAATTTGCATACTCAAAGTAACTATACCCTACAATAGGAAAGACTCCTTTTTTAGTCGCATCTACCAAATTTCTTTCAACAATAGCAAGTTTCTGGTCTACTACATTGCCTACATTGCTAGTCTTCACACCAAAAACACTCAGAACAGTATCAACATTTGCTTTTGCCTTGCTTGCCTTAAAAAGACAAAGCTCATGATTGCCCTCTTTCAGGTCCTGATAAGCATAACTAAGCTCTTTTCTTGTAGCCTCCAGATTCTGGGGAAAGTACAGCTGGACATACTGCAATCTTTCTTCTACTTCAGAAAGCTTTGTCCTGCATGCATTCTCTAGTACCTCATCATTAAAGTCAAATTCTTTTCCAGTATTATCCAAAAATATGGCCCAGGATTTTGCTGAATTAATTCTTTCTATTGAATAAGCCAGATTGCGCAGATTCGTATTATTATTTTGTATAGACTCTTCCACCAGACCTAAAAAATTATAAGCCTCAAGCAGCCTTTCCTTAACAATCATATAACTTTCAATGTCTGTTATGGTTTTTATTCTTTCAGTTTCTATTATTTCGTCAAAATCATCTATCTCCTGCCTTAACTCATTTACTTTTTCTTCTGCTCCCTTTTCTGTTAAATTTAGATGGAATAAGTACAAATGATTAAATTCTACATTAGCCCCAAAACAATAGCTTGCTGAAGAGTAATAGGTGCTTTTACTGAAAGAGTCTTTGCCTTTAGAGGACAGATTAATTGCATTATCAAGTGCTGGTTTTGTTCTATTGTCTGTGGTTAAATTTAAAACTTTGTTTTTCAGCTTAGTGCTTCTCGAGCATAGCTGAATAGCCAGCATCTTCATTGTATCCTTATAGTCCTGACTTATGGTCAGATTTTCTTCCTTTTCCCTGAATTTTTTACCGGTAAATTCAAATATAGCTTCATCAAAAGTTGGAATTTCTATAATCTCCATACCATACTGTTTTCTTAGTTCAACTAAATCCAAACTTTCATTCATACTCTCATTTCCAGAACTTTTATTTTCTCCATTTAAGGATTCTCCAATAGGTATCAGGACTTTTTTTATGCCAACTTTACTTGCAGCCTCTATTTTTGCTTTTAACCCCCCTACCGGCCCGATTAAGCCTCCGGAATTAATAGTCCCGGTTATTGCAGTATTCTCATCAAGATTAACATCCTCAATTAATGAAAACGTTAAAAGGGTAATTGCCGCGCCTGCGCTTGGCCCTGCAATAATTGGGCTGTCAGCTGTTATTGTATAAAAAAAATCAAATTTATCGCAATTCTCATCTGCAAAATCGCATGCAATTTCCTTGGCAAACCTTGTTGATATCTGTGTATCAAGTTTTGTAAGGGGAAACGTCTCTAGAAAAACCCTGCCAGAGCCTTCTTTGATTTCAAGAAATAAATCCGCAATGCCTCCTTCCTGACCGCCATTAGTTTCACTTACAGCCAAAAGCCTCATATGTCCTTGTTGGGCACTTACAGCAGGAAGCAAAAGAATTAATATGCCCATTACTACAAATACTGTAAACTTGTTCATAAACTCTAAAGAATTAAGACTGTTTTTTAATATTTGTTGTTTAAATTCAACAATCTTTTTAAACAAATTAAATAAATTGTTTTATATGAAAGGCATAAAGGTTAAGAATTAGCTTTCTTCTCAACAGAATCCTCTTTTGAAGACTCAGTTACAAGCTTCTCAGTAAATTTGCATTTAGGGTAATTAGAGCATCCAAAAAATTTCCCATAGATTGAGCCCCTTAAGACTACTTTGCCATCTTTGCATGTCGGACAAGGCTTCTCTATTTTTCCTTTAGCAATTGCTTTAGCCTCTTTTCCAGCTTCCCCTTCAACATGTTTGCTTGGGCATTGTTTGTTCAAACAAAAATCCTGAGGCCGTTTTCCCCTTTTTATTGCCAGCACCATAGGATGCCAGCAAGTTTCGCATGCTTTCTTTGCCGGCTTTATCAAAGCATTCGAAGGCAATGAAAACGTAGTTTTGCATTTGGGATATTTATTGCATGCCACAAAGTTTCCAAACTTACCTCTCCTCATGTGAAGATTTCCTTTCTTGCAATTAGGGCAAGTTCCCAAATGACTCAACTCATCTCGTGTCTCAATATTCGCAGCCAGCAGTTCTTTGCCAATTTCTTTTTCCTGTTTTTTAAAATCAGACATTATGTCTGTTATTTTTTTCTTAGCCTCATCCAAAACCTCTTCATTTGTCTTCTTATTTTCCACTATTTGCTGCATTTCCTCTTCAAAATGCCTTGTTAATTCTTCATCAACTATTTTTGGAACATGCTTTTCAAGTGTTTCAACGGTTTTTATCCCCAAATTAGTGGCTGCAATTGCTTTTCCATCAACATAGCCTCTCTGAAACAATGTATCAACTATAGAAGCCCTTGTTGCTTTTGTTCCCAGATTCTTTTTCTCAAGTTCTTTTATTATAGAAGCAGGAGTATATCGTTTTGGCGGTGTTGTTTCTTTATCATACATTGTTATTTTCTTAACAGCCACATTGTCCCCTTTATTCACTGCTGGCAGCTCTTCCTCCTCAATCTTGACATACGGCTCATAAAAGACATGCCACCCTTTTTCTACAGTTCTTGTTCCTTTAGCAATAAAAATTTCATCTTTGCAGTTTATGCCTATTGTCATAGTTTCTCTTAAAGCTGAATCAGAAAATGTTGCCATGAACCTTTTTGCGATTAGATCATAGATTCTCTGCTCCCTTTCATTCGCTAGGTTTGGGACATTGCCTGTAGGGTAAATAGCAGGATGTGCAGGATCTGTCTTTTTGCCGTTATTTGGTTTTAAGGATTTTTTAGATAATAGTTTTTTAGTTAATTCTGAATATTCTTTCTGTTTTCCAAGTTGTGTTAAAATTTTCTTAAAACCAATTTTCTCTGTTAATTGTTGAGAAGAGGTTCTTGGATATGAAATGACCCCCGAAGTATAAAGTTCCTGAGCAATTTCCAAAGTTTCCTTAGGGCTTATTTTATGGCACCTATAAGCTTCTATTTGCATACTTGTAAGGTCAAAAGGCACTGGAGGTAGTTGTTTAAACTGCTTTTTTTCTGCCTTGTCAACAACTGCTTTTTTTTCATTTTTAACTTTCTTCATTACTTTATCTGCTTTGTCTTTATCCCAAAACTTGTCTTCCTTATGCCATGCTATTACATCTCCCTTGTTCACATGGCCTTGCAGTTCAATCTGCCAGAATGGAACTGGCTTAAATGCCTTGATTTCTTTTTCCCTGTTTACAATAATTTTCAAAGCAGGTCCTTGTACACGACCAGTTGACATCAGCTTAAAGCTGCCTGCTGTCTTGATTGAAGAAGTTAACGCTCTGCTGTAATTTATTCCGTTTATCCAGTCCAGATGATGCCTTGCATCCCCTGCTTCTGCCTGTGCCCAGTCCAGAGTTTTTTCTTTATTTTCATACGCTTCTACTAAATCCTCCTGAGTTAACGTAGAGAATTTCATCCTGTTTGCATCTTTCTTTTTGCATGCAAAAACAATAATGTTTTTTCCTATTACAGACCCTTCCTGATCATAATCTGTAGCAACTGTAAATTCATTAGCTTCTTTTGCAAGTTTTTTTATTACAGTAAGGTATTTTTTTGAGAAATCAGATCTTTTATTGGTTTCAGAAGAAGGCTTCCATTCAATATCAAAAACAGGAAAGACCCAACCTTTCTTTTCTTTTTCAGCCAATCCATATAAATGCCCGACAGCGCACGCAACTATAATATCCTTTTTACCATGAGTTACTTTATAGTATGGAACCCCAGTCATATTTTCCTTAATTGCCTTTCCATCTGCTAAAGCTTCTGCTACTTTCTTTGCTGCATTAGGTTTTTCTGTAATTATCAGTTCATACATGATTTGGCTTTAAAATCAGATTTAATTTAAAAAGGTTTTGAAAATCAGAAATTTTCAAATACCTGGGAAAAACGTAGTTTTTCCCGCTGGTTTGGGAAAAGAAAATATTTACTTAATTTCCAAACTCATATCAAAAGCTTTTACAGAATGCGTTAACATTCCTAAAGAAACAACATCAACTCCTGTTTCAGAATATTCTTTTATGTTCTTTTCATTTATATTTCCGGAAGCCTCAAATAAAATATTATTTTTAATATTATTTATTTTACTTATTGTATCTTTTATTATTGTAGCTTCCATATTATCAAACAATATCACATATAATTTATCAGATTTCAAATTAAAAATAGTTTTTGCAGCCTCCATAGCCTCTTTTTCATCCTTCACTTCAATTTCAATATTCCTGGATTTACTATTTTTAACAGCAAGCTTTAACGCTTTTTTAACATCATTATCCAGTATTTTCAGATGATTGTCCTTAATCAAAATAAAATCATTTAAATTCAGCCTGTGAGTCAGGCCACCACCAACTACTACTGCTTTCTTGTCAATCAAGTGCAACAATGTTTTTCTCGTTGCAGTTATTTGGCATTTATTTTTAATCAGTTTTTTTGTGTTATATGTCTGCGTAGCAATTCCGCTCATCCTCTGCATGATATTGAGCAATGTCCTTTCATAACTGAGTATATTGCTCGCATTTCCAGTAATCTCAACAATAACATCTCCTTTCTTTACAATATCTCCGTCATTTTTTATTTTTATTAGCTTCTCACTTGCTGTAAATAAAGAACATTCTTCAATTCCAGCCACAATCCCATCCTGGTTTGAAATTATTTTTGCTTTGATTTTTTTATTTCTGGGTATTGTGCTTTCGGTTGTTATATCTCCTCCAACAATATCTTCCTTCAGCTGGATTTTGATTAAATTTTTCACAAAAGAGCTGTATTTATTATTTCTCAGATTAAGATTTCCGTTTCTATCCCAAAACTCAAGAACTAGCTCATTTCTCATTTAAATTCCAGCATTTTATCTAATGCTTTCCTTGCTTTTGCTATTATATCCTGTGGCAATGTAATTTCATGCTGATTGAATGTCAACGACCTAACCACTAATGGCAATGTAGTTGATTTCATGTAAGGGCAGATATTGCAGAATGAATGAAAATTCTTGTCAGGCGCATCTTGCCTTAACTTCTCAGTCATTCCGCATTCTGTAATAACAATGAAATCCTTTGTTGCGTTAGAATTTGCAAATTTTGCCATTCCGCCAGTGCCGCATACTTTATCTGCCATCTCCAAAATCTCCTGTTTGCATTCAGGATGCGCCATTATCTTTGCCGTTGGGTTTTTCTTCTTCAAATCAACAAGCATTTTTGCATTTAATTTATCATGCACAAAACAATAGCCATCCCACAAGATTATTTTCTTTTTTGTCTTGGATGCAATATATCTTCCTAAGTTTTTGTCTGGTAAGAAAATAATTTCTTCGTTAGGCAAAGAATTTACTATCTCTAATGCATTCATTGAAGTGCAGCAAACATCTGACAGGGCTTTTATCTCTGCATTTGTGTTAACATAACTAACAACAGCTGCTTTTGGATGTTTCTTTTTTACTTCCTTAAGCTGTTCAACAGTTGCCATGTCTGCCAATGTACATCCTGCTTCTAAGCTTGGCAATAAGACAGTTTTTTCAGGGCTTAATATTTTTGCAGTCTCAGCCATGAATTTGACTCCACAAAATACAATCACATCAGCATCTGTTTTAGCTGCTTCTACTGATAGCCCTAAAGAATCTCCAATATAATCTGCTATCTTGTACATCTCCGGATTTTGGTAATTATGCACTAGAATAACTGCATTTCTTTGTTTTTTTAATTCTAAAACTAATTTTATCAACTTTTCAGTCTGCTCATCAAATTTAGTAATAGCCTGCTGTTCCATATTGCAATGTTTGCCTATTCTTTTTAAAATAGTTATTGGATAAGGCAATTTAAGTTGTTAATATTAAAATTAGAGGCAAAATTTGCCTATTTATAGCAAATTATTTAAATAGGATTATGTTCCTTATTATTATGTATTTTGTTATAAGCAATGATTCTTTAGATTCATTAGAATTAAGGAAAAAAGTAGTTTCATACCTAAAAAAGAAAAAACTAAAGTATGTTGTAGGCAAAAAAATTGAGGAAAATCCTGATTATATCCTGGCCATAGGTGATGATAACCTAATTTTAGAGACTTTTAGGAACTTAGGGAAAAAACAAATTTCATTATTGGGAATAGCTTCTACCCAAAGTTTTCTTGCGCAGTCAGATGCTACTTCTTTCCAGCAGCATATAGATTTGATTAAGAAGAAAAAATATAAAATCTTTAAGCGTTCTAGAATAGTTGCAAAATTTAATGGTTTAAGTTATTCTGCTTTGAATGACATAGGCATTTTTTCTTCTAAGAGCGCTTATTTGATAAGATATTCTTTGAATCTTAATTCCGGACAGTTATGGAAAGATAATGCAGATGGAATAATCATTTCAACACCTACAGGAAGTACTGGTTATAGTTTTTCTGCTCATGGCCCAATAATATTGGATGAGCCTTCAATATTATCCATAACCCCCATAGCTTCAATCGAGAAACGCAGTGCAGTAATAGTCTCTAATGCAAATCAAATAAGCATTTCTGATATACAAACTACTTCACCCATAGTAATAATGGACGGAGCAGTTAGAGTTCCATTAAAGGAATCTTCAGTTGAAATAGAAAAGTCAAAGTATGATGCTTGTTTTATTGAATTCTCCAAACACCATTCAATTGAAAAGAAATTAAAGAAGAGAACTTCCACATCAACAACAAAAGAAACTAAAAGTCTTCCGCCAAGTGCAAAACTAGTTTACAAAATACTTTCTTATGAAGGAAATTCAACCCAAAAAGAAGTCATCAATATTTCTAATCTGCCAGAAAGGACAGTTCGTTACGCATTAGGGTTATTGTTGAAAAAGAGATTGATAACTCAAAGCCCTTATCTAAATGACGCTAGGCAGACTGTTTATGGACTGTAAAAAAGGTCGTATAACGTTTGTTATACGACGTTTTTTTCTCGCCACTAAAGGCTAAAGCCACAGTTTTTTTATGAGAGGTTTCGCATAATGTTAAGTACATTATACGGTTCATTACATTCGACTTAACTTTTTAGAATTCTATACTCTATTTGAATGAGAAATTAGAATCATATTCCTAAGTTCTTCCTTAACTTATTGAATTCTCCTGTAGCTCTGCTTATATTAAACGTCCCTCTATGGAAAATACTATTCACAATAAGAGGATTGATACTTTTTTCCTCACAAACTCTGACATATTTTTTCATCATTTGATTTGGAGATAAAGATCCAATTGCTTCAATAGTCATGTTACCTTGATAGTACAGTGTTGCTGGTAGTATAGGTCCAATTATATAGGGGCAGGTTTTAAAAATATCTATGAAAGTTCCAATTCGATCCATATGTTGTTGATATGTGTCATTTGCCCAAGCTACACGTCCTTTTGAAAAAGGTGAAAAAGAGGGATCCGTGGACAATTTATCATGGACTGTTCTTAAATGGTTAACAATATATAAAAAAGCATCGTAAAAATGATTGAATCCATCTGCAAGCGCCGTAGCCCTACCAATTGCATACCTATCCATCTCGCGATAATCATTACTTCCAGAAATATAGCTCCCCATAAACTTCGCCATGCCTTCGGTACAGAGATTAGCCTGAAAAGTAATAAAAAGTTGTCTAAGATGTACATAAAATGCTCTTAAATTTTTAATAACATAATCTAAGTTTTGTTTGAATTTTTTATTTTCAATATCTTGTGAGTCATATAAAATTCGGAATAAAATTTTGGCCTTTAAATATAAGTCCCTAACTTCTTTTTCTGAACTCTTTGAAGCTTTTAAAAATCTGTAGTGATTTTTAATTCTAAACTCATCTGCTTTGCTTTTTTTAATATGCCATAAATGTGTTATTTCATGAGCTATAGTATCTGCTAATCCATTGATATAGTGCTCTTTTGCACCAGAGAGAATATATCCAATAAGTGCATCTTCGCTGTGCATAATTGTCTCATTTTGCTGTACATATGCAATGCAAAATTCCCTTAAATGGAACCTATATCCATCTGTGAAGTAGATGTAAATGATATCATCCTTAACCTCCCCCAATACACGCGAGGGTATATGTCTGGTTTGGAGCTCTTTTAGAGCCCTTGTACTTACTACAGACTGTCTAACTAATTTTATAGTATTTTCTAAGTCAGTTAAATGTCCTTCAATCCTTATTGTAAGATTAATATCCTTAAAACCACTATACTTAATACTTTCTTCAATTATTCTTATAAATCTAGCTTTGCTTATAATGTCATAGAAGGCATCATATATTTTTGGTGTTGTACTCAAACCTGAAAGGCCTATAGTTAAAACACCAGTTGAGATTGGAATTTCTTCCTCAGGTTTTGATACCATAATCTATTTTACTGACAAGTTATATAAATAAGTTTACTTAATTGGATAATTTTAGAATAAACAGAATAGAGTAAACATAATTAGTTTCCCTTCAATTTTTTTTTGAAATCTGTAAAAATATAACCAATGATACAGGCAAAAGTACACCTCTCATAAAAACTGTGGCGAGAAAAAAACCGCTTCGCGCCTAACGGGTCGCCTAACACACATTTTATGATTCGCTCTTTGTTCGCTATGCTCACAATGTCACTCAATCTACGTTTTCTTTCAGAAAACGACATAAAATGTTGTACGTTATATGCCCATTTCTTACGCCCTTCTTGCAGAACTTTTCTGATGAGCTTTCAATCTTCCATCAAAGAAATATTTCAATCTCTTCGGAAAAGCAAAGGTTTAACTTAATATAGACAAAGAGACACTATTTTAATTAAAATAATTATCCTAAGCTTTTATCTTAGCTAAAACTAATCTGGAAAAAACCCATATTCAAATAATAGATTTATTTTTTGTTGTAAGGCCTGCTGGTTTCCATCTACAGCTCTAATTGATTGTAGGCTCTTTCCTTCAATCCTAGCGAAAGATGCAACTTCAGCAACAGTAGCCACATCTTCGTAAATGTTGTTCATACCATATTCACGTGCATAACCTCCCTTGATTTCATTCCATTTTTTATCAAAGTCAGGATGATGTTTTTGGACATTAAAATGAATATGATGGCTAAATTCATGCAAAAATGTTTTTGTAAATTGTGATGTTCCTAAAAAGGAAGTGCTCCGTATAAGAAATTCTCCAGTACGGGAAGCTGAACCTGCTAACTTAAAACCTGCACAAGCACTATATGGCCTTGCTCCCAAATGTGTCATTATTACCTCTCTAGGGACAATAGTTATATTGTATATTTCATATTTCCTTAATGCTTTCAATCCATATGTTCGCTCAAGTATAGATTTTAAAAGAATCAAATCCTTTTTGGTGTATTCACCTGCCACCTCTACGTTAGTTAGCATTTCAAACTCACCTTCTATCTGCAGTTCATATTTCCAATCATTTTTTTGATAGTGTTTAATAAGCTCAGAAGTGCTAAATACATCATACCTTATTCGAGCAACTGTTGGATATTCTTGACATGCTTTATATCCCCCCATAGCAGTTAGGATTTGTCCATTTGCAAAACCTGCATTTAGTATGAAAAGACCCGTAAGCAGAAAGCCAGCGATAAGATTATTCAATATAACACCCACCCTCCCACGAATACTTAATTTATTGAAAGTTTCTAAGTCAATCCTAGTGTCCAATTTAGCCAGCGATTTTGCCAAAGGTCTCAACATCAGATACTCTTTGGTCGCAATTTTCAGGAAAGCTTCGCGTTTATGTTTTTTTAAAGCCTCAAGTTGTTTTATTAATAATCTTGGCAATTTATTATCTTTCAAAAATCTCTCTGCAAATTCCAATAATTCTAATAACTTATTATTTTCCCTTACTGCTCTGGCATCATATCCCTTATCTATTTTTTTCAATATCTTAATTACTCTTTTTATTTTTTGCAATCTTTGAGAATAGATTGATATCAACTCAATTTTTCTTGGCAGAACATGGTTCTCTAGATTCTTAACAACTGGATCTGAAAAATAGTCCTTGTTAAAAAATGTGGGCATCTTAGCAATAAATCTATCAGCTTGTTGTTGTTGATGAATAAGGGAATTAATTTCTTTAATATCTATTTTATCCACTTCCTCAACAAGTTTTTCCAAGAAACGATGAACAGTAATCAAGCCTTTTCCAGCCATTTTACTGAACTCCTTTATTACAACATTTAAATAATTTTGGAAAGCATGAAAGATTTGTAACAAAATTTTATAATCCAATATCCCTTATTCGCTTTTTTAATGATGTCATGACACAGGGGAATGCCAGAAATCTTCCTAAGGTGCTAGGAATGAAAAGATAACTTTTGTTAGATTTATATTATTGTGCCTCTTTGTCTATAGTTAAACCTAAAACTTAGCTCTCATTCCTACGCATAATCCTGAGAATGTGCTTCACACATAACGGGGGATTATACGTCCTTTTCCAAGCAAAAGTCGAAACTCGTAAGTTTTAGGGCGTAAGAAATGTCATTCGCCATCAAAGGCTCATTGCATATAACACATCTTATATGGTTGCGGGGTCTCGGGCATCAAAGCCCTCGCTTCCCTCACCTAACTTTTTTACAGCTCTAAAAAAATTTCCGCTCTAAAATATGTGGGATGCCTCATATTTCGAGGGCAATTTTTTCGAGGTAAAAAAGTACATATAAGATTGTACGTTACGCGACGTTTTTCTATCAACACCATACCTTTATAAACTCGACCCAACTTTGAATTCTTAATATGGCAGACTTTGATCGTAACGCTGGAAGAGGACGTTCTGATAGAGGCAGATCTGATAGAGGACGTTCAAGTGGATTTGATAGGGGACGTTCTGGTGGATTTGGCGGAAGAGATAGAGGAAGAGGCAGAGACAGAGGAGGACGTTCTGAAAGGCCTGAAATGCATTCAGCAACATGCGATAAATGCGGCAGTGACTGTGAAGTTCCTTTCAAACCTACACAAGGAAAGCCTCTTTATTGTGATGATTGTTTTAAAGACAAAAGCAAGGAAGCCGGTTCAAGATCAGATTTTGGAAAACCATCTGGGAAATCATCTGATGAGAGCCATGACAAGATTAACGAAAAACTTAACAAGATTTTAAAGATACTGGAAGATCATGTTAAAGAAGAAGTAAAACCAAAAAAAGAAAAACCAAAGAGTACAGAAACAGAAGAACCAAAATTAGAATATGCAGAAACCATAGAGAAAAAGAAGCCAAAAAAGAAAAAAGCCAAGAAAAAGAAATCTTAAAGTTTTACTTTCCCTTTATGCCAGTCTTCTAAAACAGATATAGATGCCCTTCGTTCATCAATTTCTCCTTTCTTGAGAAGCATATGCCTGTTCTTCCCAATCTCTAAAAGGATTGAATAAGAATCTAAAGTCATATCAACGCCATAATAGTTTCCAAATTGCAAAGGATTATTTTTCTTAAAGATGTAAATTAATTTAGTGGCAACCAAATCAGGATTTTCCAGTTTAGATGGGCTTATGCCAGATACCAAACCTAACCTTACCTCATCTCTGTCTCCAAAAGGAACAATTCCAGGAGTGTCCATAAGCATAAAACCCTTCCCAGCTATAAGTTGTTTGCCATGAGTAAATCCTGATTCAGAACTGGTTTTAGCTTTGCCTCCAGAAGATAATCTATTGATTAAAGTGCTTTTTCCGGTATTCGGATAGCCAATAACAGCAACTTTTCCTTTCAGAAATTTAATAAGTTCAAAAATATTCTTGGAATTTTTAGAGGATACTAAAACATATTTGGAATTTTTAAATTCCATTTTTATCTTTTCCAATGTCTTTTTAGAGACCAGATCAACTTTGTTAATAACTAAAATAAGTTTTCCCTTAGCCATCTTCTCCAAGCGAGTAACTCTCGTTATATTAGGAAAGCGCGCATCTAGAACTTCGAGCACAATATCTGCATCTCTTACAATCTTTTTAACAACTATCCAAAATCCCTGTTTCATAATATAACATAACTAAGGTAGTTTAAAAAGGTTTTTTCCCAAAAACATTTAAACAACCAATTTCTTCAAAATTCCATGTACATACCTAAGAAATACGGGCAAAGTAAAGCTAGTTTATGTCCTTTCTGCAAAAAGGATGCAACAACAAAGAATTCCCAGCAGGTTCCTGTCTGCCAGGCACATAAAGAAAATATTTTGCAGGACCTTACCTGTTTCTGCGGGGATTATTTAGAATTAAAAGACGGCAAGTTCGGAATATATTTCAATTGCACTAACTGTGGCAATATTAACATCAAAAAAGCTCTGGTAATGAATCCTGAATTAGGAAAAGAGCCTAAAACACTTTCGAACAAAAGTGAGAAAGGTTTAGAAAAGTTGAAGACTTTTCAAAAAGAAGAAAAAACAGTAAGTCAAACAAAACCAACAGAAAAAACAGAAAATAAACAGAAAGAAAAAAAAGAAATAACAATCACTTCTGATGATGTGGACATATATTACAGTTAGTTAGATTTTCCATGATCCGGATTCTTTTTCCCGTGAACATACGCTAAAATCAATCTTTCTTTTGACAATAGTATCAAAAGTTTCAGAAGCAATATCAGGAGTGTTATGATTTTCAGATAAATGCCCAAGCAGAACAAAAGACAAGTTCTTCCCATTATCCTGAATCATAGAACTGGAAGCGTCATTGCTCAAATGCCCTTCATCAGATAATATCCATTTCTTGAGAAAAGCAGGATATCTTCCGTTAATGACCATATCAACATCATGGTTGCTCTCAAGTAAAATTGATTTCAACCCAGTAATGGCCTTCTTCATTTGTTCTGTAACCATACCAGTATCTGTAAAATATCCAAACTTTCCGACAACAAATCCACAGGAACTTACATTATGGGAAGTTGCAATCGGTTTGACCTTCAACTTACCAACTTTAAAATCACCAGTAAAGATCTTGCTTTCAAATTTTCCCAGTTTTGCCTCGGAATAGACTTCTTTTGTCATATACACGGGAATTCCAAACCTCCTTGACAGCACTCCTGCACCGGAAATATGGTCGCTATGTCCATGAGTAACTAAAATTCCATTAACATCCTCTAAACTCTTGCCCAACCTGTCCATTCGACTTTCAATCTCGTTGCCACTTTTCCCGGCATCAATCAAAACAGAACAACCATTCTCTTCAACCAAACAGCAGTTACCGTTGCTCCCTGAAGCTATAACAGAAATTTCCATATTTTAATCCAAAAATTAATTTTATAAAAACTTATTGATTTCAAAAACCAAAGAAAATCAAAGATTTTCTGGGCTTTGAAAAATTTGTTTTTCAAAACAATAAATAACTACTGGCAAAATATTTATATAAAGCAGTCCATTGCCAAATAGTATGGAAGAAACACCCACAAAGATTCTCTCAGATGAGCATCAGAATATACTAAAAGTAATTGATGCATTAATTAAAGAATGCAATGCTTTAGAATCAGGAAAAGAATTAAGTAAAGATTTCTTTGAAAAAGCAATTGATTTCATAAGAAACTATGCTGACAAGTTCCATCATGCAAAAGAAGAGGATATTTTATTTAAGGAATTGAATAAAGATAGTGTGGAAATGCACTGCAATCCCATACAACAGATGCTGCATGAACACGATCTGGGAAGAGATTTTGTAAAAGGTATTGATGAGGGAGTAAAAGAAAACAATAAAGCAAAAGTCATAGAAAACGCAAGAGGATATGCCCAGTTACTCCAGGAACATATTTACAAAGAAGACAATATACTATATCCCATGGCTGATGGAGCATTAAATGAACAAATTCAAAAAGATATATTAGACAAATTTAAGCAAGCAGAGAGCGAAAGGAAATCTGATGAAGAACGTTGTTTGGATATTGTAAAAGAATTTGAAAATAGAGATAAATGATTGAAATGCAACAAACATATGACAAAATAATATCATTAGTAAAAAACAATATTTCTGATATTAATGACAATAATGTCCAATTCTCAGATACCAACTATAAACCATTCAATTTTGATAAAAACAATTTTAAGGAAATAAAGAACTCAAAATCAAATGACAAAATAGCATTTATTGACGGCGGTAGTGCAGAAATAATAAAATCATCAAACTTTTCATTGAATTTAATAAGGATATACCACACAATTTATCAGAGGAACAAAAGAATTAGTTCAAAAAAGATTGATTTCTATGCATTTATTTCGACAAAAAGCATTGACAATGAATTATTTTACAATGTTGAGTTTATTAACCATGAGGAAAATAAAATTGAGTTAGATAAAAATGACTTATTATTGAATTCTCTGGATGAAACAATCAAGCAGGGAATAACAAGAGCGTCAATATCAAACGTCTCTAATGTAATCAGAAGGTTCTCAGAACTAAAAACTGCAATTAATATTACTAATGAACTAGGAGAAAACGACATTATAGTTTTAGACGGCTCCTTGCAATGCACTTTCACAAACGAAAAAAAATACATGGATGAATTGTACGAAAAAGCAACAGAAAAAAACATCATTGTCAGCGGATTATGCAAAACCACTACTTTAATGACAGACAAAGGAAATTCAATTGCAAATGCATTGAACAAATTCAATCAGGAAGGAAAATGGCTTTATCATCCGGTTGTTGATATAAGCTCTAATAACCACAAAGCAGAAATATCATTCACAAAACTGCATGAGCATTCAAAATACATTTTCAGGTTTGAAATTTACAAAGAACAAAAACAAAACCTAAACAACATAGTAAGTTTAATTGCAAACAATTGCAAAGACTCTGTTTTCATTGGCTATCCTTATGGTTTAATAGAAGCTGACAGGCAAGCAAGAATTTCCAATCAGGAAAAAGACATGCTCTTAACATTATTCTCAACAAAATTAGGAAAAGACTGGGAAAAAATAAAAAATTCATTGACAAGCATAGATGCGCATGAAATTCTTGATAGTATAAGTTAAATAACAATAAACTATTTAAATTCTTAAAACCAAGGCAAAATTATGTATGATGTAATAAACATTGGTTCAGCAACAGTAGATGCATTGGTAAAAACAGAGTTCTGCGAGATGCTGCATGGAAAAAACAAGAAAGACTGCATTGCATATCCCGTAGGCTCAAAAATCCTAATTAAAGAGCTTATTTTAACAATTGGAGGCGGTGGAACAAACACTGCAGTTGCACTATCAAGATTAGGCCACAAAACAGCTTTCCTGGGAAAAATAGGCACAGGAGAAAATTCCAGAAGAATTATCAACAAATTAAAAGAAGAAAAAGTAGATACATCCTTAATCATAAGGTCGAAAACAGGCCGTACCGGTTATTCTATTGTCTTAGACAGCAAAGAACATGACAGAACAATATTATCTTTTAGAGGCTCTAATAGTGATTTAAAATTCAATGAAGTAAATCTAAAAAAATTAAAGGCAAAATGGTTTTACTTCTCTTCATTAATGGGCACATCATTCAAAACTTTGGAAAAAATATCCACTCATGCCAAAAAAAACAATATAAAGATTGCTTTCAATATAAGCTCTTATTTGGCAAAAAAAGGAAAAAAATACCTAAAGAATGTTCTGAAAAATGTTGAGATTTTGATTTTAAACAAAGATGAAGCCTCTATTTTAATTGGAAAAACTGATATCAAAAATCTATTAAAAAAATTAAACAAGTTAGGTCCTAATATTATTGCCATTACAGATGGAAAACATGGTGTCCATGTTTATGAAAATAATCATATTTATCATAGCAAACCGCATAACATCAAAGTAATAGAAACAACAGGAGCAGGTGATGCATTTGCTTCTTCTTTCTTGTGCGGAATAATAAGAAAAAACAACGTAGAATTTGCAATCAAGTTAGGAATAATCAACGCTGAATCTGTCATACAGCATCATGGAGCAAAGGAAAAACTCTTAAAATTCAATGAAGCCTCAAAAACCATAAAAAAAAGGTCCATAAAGATAGTAAAACACAGATTATAACTAATTAAACTCTAATTCTTCCAAATTTAAAGGATATAGAGATTAGAAAAGTTTAAATACTAGAACTTCATCCTCGACTATTATGGTAAATTTAACTAAAGCCGGAAATTCTATATGGTTTGAGTTAAATACACCTGCATTCTTTTTTTACTTTATGTAGGCCCCGATATACCTAACCTTGGGCTTTGACATAGTTCAGATTTATATCTAGGGCAAAACTTAAAAGGTTAGATAAAATAATATAAAACGGAGGAAAAAAATGATAATTGTATTGAAACCAGGAACAAAGGAAGCTGAAATTGAGCATGTTAAAGAGGAAATTGGAAAGCATGGCTGGAAACCAATGCTCTTTGAAGGTAAAGAAAGAACGGTTATGCATGTAATTGGAGATATTGGAGATTACAGTGGAAATGGCTTAAACTCAATTCCTTGCGTGGAAAAAGTAGTTAGAATAATGAAGCCATACAAGATAGCCAGCAATGAGCATCATCCACAACCCACAGTAATTAAAATAGGAGATGTAAAAATAGGCGGTGGAAACTTTACTGTTATTTGTGGCCCGGATTCCGTTGAATCTGAAGAACAAATAATTGAGTCTGCAAAATTAATGAAGAAAAATGGAATAAAAATTATGAGAGCATCAGCATTCAAGCCCCGTACAAGCCCATACTCTTTCCAGGGTTTAGGGGTAGAAGGCCTTAAGCTCTTAAAAAAAGCTAAGGATGAAGTTGGGATTTTGACGGAAACAGAAGTTATGGATGTAAGAGATGTACCCATAGCATCAGAATATGCAGATATACTGAGAGTAGGGGCAAGAAACATGCAAAACTTTGACTTGCTAAAAGAATTCGGTAAAGTAAGCAATCCAATCATACTAAAGCGTGGAAGTGCTGCAACCATTAAAGAATTTTTAATGGCAGCTGAATATATTATGCTAAATGGCAATAAAAATGTTATTTTATGCGAAAGAGGCATAAGAACGTTCGAAACAGATTATAGGAATACGCTTGATTTGGAAGCAGTTGCAATACTAAGGCAGGAAACACACTTGCCTATTATTGTAGACCCTTGTCATGCTGCTGGCAGGAGGGACATAATAATACCCTTATGCCGTGCTGCTGCTGCGGTAGGTGCAGATGGCTTGATTGTAGAAGCTCATCCAAATCCTGAAAAAGCATTATGTGATGGCGCACAATCATTGTATCCTGAACAAGTAACGCAAATGCTAACAGAAGTAAAGGCAGTATGCAAGGCAGTTGGAAAGAAGATGTAGAATGGAGCAGCTAAACATCAACATTGAAGGAAAGAGAATAAGAGTTTTGATAGGCAGCTCTATAACCGATGAGATTCTTCAACTAATAAACAAGAATCACAAAGACCATAAGGTTGCAGTCATAACTGATAGCAAACTCGAAAAGCTTTGTGAGCCTTTATTAAATTCTCTTAATTCTTTAAAACCCTTATTGATTTCTGTTCCTCCTGGTGAAAAATCCAAATCCAGGGAAAATAAAGCAAAAATCGAAGACCAGCTTCTTGACAATAAATTTGGCAGAGATTCTGTAATAATTGCTTTGGGAGGAGGCGTAATTGGAGATCTGGCAGGATATGTTGCTTCCACTTTAAATAGAGGTGTTCCCCTGATACATGTACCTACTACTTTACTTGCAATGGTAGATTCATCCATAGGCGGAAAAACAGGAATTAACACATCGCATGGCAAAAACCTAATTGGGACTATTTATCAACCAGATGCAATAATTTCTGATCTGGATTTCCTGAAAACATTACTGGAAAAAGAGTTTAAGAATGGCTTGGCAGAAATAGTAAAAATAGCTGCCACATCAGATCCTAAATTATTAAACTACATTGAAAAAAATGTAAGAAATATTGAAAATAGAGACACAAATACTTTACTCCATATAATAAAAAGATCAGTTCAGCTTAAAATTGATGTTATTGAAAAAGATACTACAGAAACAGGCTTAAGGCAAATCTTAAATTTTGGCCATACAATAAGCCATGCTCTGGAAACAAATTCAAAATACGAAGGCATGCATGGACACTTTGTCAGTTTAGGAATAAGCGTTGAGACTAAAATATCTAAACTTACAGGGAATTTAAAAGATAACGATGCAAACAGGATAATTTCATTACTTGAGACACTAAAGCTGCCTACCAAAATAAAAGAAAAGATTGAATTAAACAGAATTTCTGAGCTGATGCTGGCTGATAAAAAAACCAGAAACCAAAAGCCAAGATTTGTAATATTAAAAGAAATTGGGAAGGTAAAAACTGCCGGTAAAGTCTATTCTTTTGAGGTAGACAAGGCAATAGTATACAAAGCAATAGGTCTCAGTAAAAATGATTGAAATAATTCCTGTTAAAAATCTGGATTCTGAAATAACTGTTCCTGGAAGCAAATATATTGCAAACAGGGTCTTGATAATTGCAGCTCTAGCTAATGGAAATTCCATAATAAAAAACGTTCCAGATAATGAAGACATAAACGCGACAATAGAGGCATTAAAAAAATTAGGCATTAAAATTAATAAAAAAAACAGCGATTTAGAAATTATAGGGAATGGTGGAAAAATAAATTCTCCAAATGGGGAAATTAATGTAAAAGAATCTGGAACTTTACTAAGATTCATCACAGGTTTAGCTGCGCTTGCAGAAGGAAAAACAGTAATTACTGGAAGCAACAGGATTAAAGAAAGGCCGATATCTGATTTATTAAACAGCTTGAAGGATTTAGGTATTGAGTGCAAATCATTAAATGATGAAAATCCTCCTGTAGAAGTCATTGGAGGAACTTTAAACGGAGGCACAACTAAAATAAAAGGAAATGTAAGCAGCCAATATATTTCTTCCTTGCTTTTAATCTCGCCTTATGCAAAAAATGATGTAAAGATCATTATTGAATTAGATCTGGTATCAAAAAGTTATGTAGATATGACCATTTCCTTAATGGAAGAATTCGGAATTAAAGTAGAGAATGATAATTACAAGGCCCTTAAAGTAAAATCCGGACAAAAATACAATGCAATGGATTATGAAATTCCCGGAGATTGGAGCTCAGCAAATTATTTCCTTGCTGCAGCAGCAATAGTTCCAGGAAAAGTAAAAATAAATGGGATTGATAATAGTGCAGAAGGAGAAGCTAAATTTGCAGATGCACTTGGAAAAATGGGCTGCAAGGTAAACAGGAAAGATGATAGCATAGAAATAACCGGAAAAGAAAATATTTGCGGAATAGATATTGATATGTCGCAAATGCCTGATGCAGTACAAACATTAGTTGCTGTAGCTGTTTTTGCAAATGGCACTACAAGAATAAAAAACATTAGAAATTTAAAATACAAAGAATCCAATAGAATCAACGACACAGTAAATGAGTTAAAAAAATTAGGGATAAATGCCGCTGCAAAAGATGATGAAATTGCAATAAAAGACGGAAAGGTAAATCCCGCAATTATTGACTCACATAATGATCACAGGATGGTAATGAGCTTTGCACTTATTGGATTAAAAATTCTCGGAATAAAGATAGAAAATCCTGAATGCGTTAATAAATCATTTCCCGGATTTTGGGATAAATTAAAAGAAATAGGAGCAGAAATAAAAAATGAATAATATAGTATTAATGGGTTACAGAGGAACTGGAAAGACTGCTGTAGCTGAAGAACTAGGCGAAAAACTAAACAAAAAAATAATCAGCATAGATAAAGAAATTGAGAAAAAAACAGGTTCAATAAAGGACTATGTTGAAAAAAATGGATGGGACGCTTTTAGAGATATTGAAAGCCAAATAATTGAAAATATTAAGACTGAAAATGCAATTATTGATTGCGGTGGAGGCTTCATTGAAAGAGAAATAAATATTCAAAATTTAAAGGCAAATGGGGTAATAATCTGGCTAAAGGCATCTGTACCAATAATTAAAGAAAGAATAAAAGACAATGAAGACAGGCCATCCCTTACCGGAGAACAATCTTTCACTGATGAAATTGAAGGAGTGCTGGAAAAAAGAAATCCTACCTACAAAAAAGCAGCAGACTATGAAATAGACACTGACAATAAATCAATTGAAGAAATTGCAGGTGAAATAATAAAAATAATCGAAAATGAAAACTGAAATATGCATACCAATAACTGCAAAAACAGTAGAAAAAGCAATCGAAGATTTAAAGGAAGCAGAAAAGATTGTTGATTTAGTAGAGTTAAGAATAGACTACATTAAAAATATCGACAATGAAAAATTAGAAAAATTAATCCAATCTAAAAAAAATAAAATCATTGTTACATGCAGATCCAAAAGTCTTGGTAGTAATTTTAAAGGAAACGAAAAAGAAAGAATTGATTTATTGAAAAAAGCCGTTGAATTGGATGCGGATTTAATAGATATAGAACTAGAGTCAGGTAATGGCACAATAAAGGGCCTAATCAAAAACAAAAATAAGACAAGAATCATAGTTTCGCATCATAATTCCAAAGAAACTCCAAAATTAGAAGAACTGAATGATAAATACTCCGAAATAAAAAAATTAAATCCGGATATAGTAAAAATAGTAACTAATGCGAAATCAGTAAATGATAATTTCAAGATTTTCAGATTATTGAAAGGAAAAAATGATTTAATTGCTTTTTGCATGGAATTAAGAGGCCATATTTCAAGAATTTTAGCTCCAAAGTATGGTTCATTAGTAACATTTGCCTCATCAGGTAATGAAAAAGAAAGTGCACCAGGGCAAATAACAATTGATGAAATGAAAAATGTTTACAATATTGATTCAATTGATAAAGATACAAAAGTTGTGGGAATAATCGGTGAATTTGCAGAAGATTCAATGTCAAAATACATGCACAACCCCAGTTTCAAAGAAGAAAAGCTGAATTATGTATATGTGCCATTCAAAGTGGAGAAAGAAGAACTTAAGGAATTTATTAAAAACATGAGAGAATTTAATTTCAGAGGATCTTCAGTAACAATTCCTCATAAAGTAGAAGTAATGAAATACATTGATGAAGTTGATGATACAGCAGAAAAAGTTGGTGCTGTCAACACTCTTGTAGAAAATGATGGAAAATTGAATGGCTATAATACTGACTATTACGGTGCTGTTCAGGCCTTAAAAGAGAAAACCCCTTTAAAAGAAAAAGAAGTTTTTGTTATAGGAACAGGCGGAGCCGGAAGGGCTGTAGTTTATGGCCTAAAGAAAGAAAATGCAGAAGTTACTGTAACAGACATAAATGCTGGCAAGGCAAAGCTATTAGCAAAAGAATTTGACGTAAAATTTGAAAACATTGAAAAAATGGAAGAACTAGTCAAAAAGAACGAAATAATCATAAATGCAACAAGTGTTGGTATGACTCCAAATATTAATGAAAGTATTATAAAAGAGAAAGATTTAGTAAAAGGAACATTAATAATGGATGTTGTTTATAATCCTGTAAATACAAAATTTGTCCAGCATGCAAAAAATGCCGGATGCAAGACAGTAACTGGAGACCGGATGCTCATTCACCAGGCAATTGGGCAGTTCAAGCTGTGGACAGGGAAAGAACCAGATTTCAAATTAATGGAAAGTGCATTGTTAAAACATGTAAATAGGTGAAATAAAATGTCAGATAGCTTAGGAAAACTATTCAAAATAACAAACTTTGGAGAAAGTCATGGGAAAGCAATAGGTGTAGTTATAGAAGGCTGTCCTCCTTTACTTGAGATAAGCGAGAAAGATATCCAGATAGATCTTAACAGGCGCGCACCAGGTCAAAGTGAAATAACAACAGAAAGAAAAGAAGAAGACAAGGTAGAAATCCTATCTGGGGTGTTTAATGGGAAAACAACCGGAGCTCCAATTGCACTGGTAATTTTCAACAAAGATTACAAAAAAGAAGATTACAAGAATCTAGCTAAAGCTTTCAGGCCGTCACATTCGGATTTCACCTGGAAAAGTAAATATGGGATAAGGGATCCATTTGGTGGTGGAAGAACCTCAGCAAGATTAACAGCAGGAAATGTAGCAGCTGGAGCTATAGCTAAGAAAATACTCAAGGAAAAGTTCAAAACAGAGATTACCGCATATGTCAAGAAAATTAAGGGAATAGAATCAAATGTAAATCCGGAAACAATAAGCAAAAAAACTGTTGAATCAAATATTGTCAGATGCCCTGATAAAAAAGCAGCAAAAGAAATGATTGATTTAATCAAAAAAACAAAAGAACAAGGCGATTCTTTAGGTGGTGTAATTGAATGTATTACAAAAAATGTTCCCGTAGGATTAGGGGAGCCTATATTTGACAAGCTGGATGCAGATCTTGCAAAGGCTGTTTTATCAATCAATGCAACTAAAGGCTTTGAAATTGGATCTGGTTTCAAAGGAACAAAAATGTATGGGAGCCAGCACAATGACCCGTTTATTATCAAAGGTGGAAAAGTAAAAACAAAAACCAATAACTCTGGAGGCATACAAGGGGGAATCTCAGATGGAATGCCTATAATATTCAAAGTAGCTTTCAAACCCACATCAACAATAGGAAAGGCCCAGAAAACCGTAAGCACATCCCTAAAACAAGTAGAACTGAAAGCTAAAGGCAGGCATGACCCTTGCGTATTGCCCAGGGCAGTGCCTATAGTAGAAGCAATGACTGCTTTAGTGCTTTGCGACCATTATTTACGCCACAGGGCCCAATGTGGAGACATAAAATGAGCATAGAAGAATTAAGAAATGAAATTGACAGGATAGATGATGAAATTATCAATTTATTGGGCAAAAGAAAAGATTTAGTTGCAGAAATAGCCAAAATAAAAAAAGAATCAGACAATCCAGTTTATGATAAGGATAGGGAACAAAAAATAATTGGAAAATTGAAAAAAATGGCAAAAGAAAAAGGGTTGGATGAAAATTTTGTCAGTTCATTGTATGCCATCATTCTGAAAGATTCAAAAGAAAATCAGGAAAGGATAGTAAAACACTAGAAAATCAAAGATTTTATGTACCCCAAAAATCCAAAGGATTTTTGAGGGAAATAAAAAAGGAATGAATAATGGAAATAGGAATAATTGGATTTGGAAGGTTTGGAAAATTAATGACAAAATATTTGTCAGAAGATTTCAAGGTTTATGTATTCAGCAGAAGCAATAAAAGCATTGAAATTAAGAAAAATAATGGAATTCCTGCTTCATTAGAAGAAGTTTGCAAAAAAGACATTGTAATTCCCTCAGTCCCCATATCTAAATTTAAGGCTACATTGAAAAAAATAAAGAATTTATTGAAAAATGACTCATTGGTTGTCGATGTATGTTCTGTAAAAGAATATCCTGTAAATGCCATGAAAAAAATCTTACCAAACAATATTCAAATTCTTGCATCCCATCCTATATTCGGCCCTGACAGCGCTGCTGATTCATTAAAAGACAAGAAAATTGTTTTGTGCAAAACAAGAATAAATAATGAACTGTATGGAAAAATAAAAAAATATCTGGATGGCAAAGATTTAATGGTGATAGAAACAACACCGGAAAAACATGATAAAGATATTGCAAAATCCTTATTTTTGACCCATTTCGTTGGAAGAACTTTAATTGATTTTGATGCAAAAAATGTTGATATAGATACAGAAGGATATAAAAGATTGATGAAAATTCTTGACACAGTAGAGAATGACACCCAGCAGCTTTTTGAGGACATGAATAAATACAACAAATATTCTAAAAAAATAAGGCAGGATTTCATAGAGTCTGTAAACCGGGTCAACATGAGGTTAGAAAAATGAAAATAGGATACCAGGGAATAAAAGGTGCAAATAGCGAAGCTGCAATATACAAACACTATGGTGAAAATGTTGCAGCAATTGGCTTCGAAACTTTTGAAGATGTTTTTAAGGCTGTAAAAAGCAATAAAGTAGATGTTGGCTTACTGCCATTTGAGAATACAATAGCGGGCAGCATTACTAAGAATTATGATTCATTACTAAAGGAAAATGTTTTTGTCATTGCCGAAGTTTTTTTAAAAATAACACATAATCTTTTATCCAATAAAGGGAACAAGCTTGAAGATATTAAAATTGCATATTCTCATCCGCATGCACTTAAGCAATGCAAAGAATTCCTAAAAAAACACAAAATAAAAGCTATTCCGGAGTATGACACAGCCGGAGCTGCAAAAATAGTCAAAGAAAGAAATAAAAAAGGTGAAGCTGCTATTGCTTCTGAACTGTGCGCAGATATTTATGGGCTGGATATATTAGAAAAAGGGATAGAGATAAACAAGCACAACACAACAAAGTTTTTTGCCATTGTAAAAAAAAGTAATATCCCAAAAGACCTCAAAAAAGAAAAAACAAGCATTGTATTTAAGTCAAAACATTACCCTGGAGCATTGGTAAATTGTCTGCAAAGGTTGGCGAAAAATAACATTAACCTGACAAAACTTGAGTCAAGGCATATTCCGGAAAACCCATGGGAATATGTTTTTTACGTTGACTTTGATGGAAGTATAGAAGATAAAAATGTAAAGCTGGCATTAAGCGAGATGGAAGCCTCATCAATATTTATTAAGATTTTGGGAAGTTATCCTAAAGGCTCTAAATAAGGTAAATCGAATATAAAAACAATCAGTGCCAAAACATTTAAATAACCTTTTTCTTTTAGTAATCTTAAAAAGAGGTATACAATATAATGACCAAAAAAACACAGTTCATTCTATGGTTTAAGGATTTGGAAATAAAAGATGTTCCTCTTGTTGGTGGGAAAAATGCCTCTTTAGGAGAGATGTATCGTAACCTGACAAAAAAACATGTCAACATACCAAATGGTTTTGCAATAACTGCTTATTCTTACAGGTATCTGCTAAAAAAAGCTAAAATTGAAAAGCAAATAAAACAAATTCTTTATGGGTTGAACACGAGAAACATACAGGATCTTGCTGAATGCGGGAAAAAAGTAAGGGAAACAATTCTAAAAGCAAAACTTCCAGAAGAATTAAAAAAATCAATAACAGATGCTTACAAAAAACTGTGCAAAGAGTATGGTTCCAATACCGATGTTGCTGTCAGAAGCTCTGCTACAGCAGAAGATCTTCCTGATGCAAGTTTTGCAGGGCAACAAGAATCCTACCTTAACATTAAAGGAGAAAAAGCATTGTTAGAAGCATGCAAAAAATGCTTTGCCTCTTTATTTACAGATAGAGCAATTTCTTACAGGGTTGATAAAAAATTCAGCCATTTCAAGGTTGCTTTAAGCATTGGTGTTGAAAAAATGGTAAGAAGCGACCTTGCATCCAGTGGTGTAATGTTTTCTATTGACACAGAAACAGGTTTCAAAAATGCAGTCCTTATTACTGGCTCTTATGGATTGGGAGAAGATATTGTCAAGGGCATTGTAAATCCAGACCAGTTTTATGTCTTTAAGCCCACTCTAAAAGATTTTAGGCCGATTATAAGCAAAAAGCTAGGTCCAAAAAAGATAAAGATGATTTACAGCACAGGAGAAAATTCAACAAAGAACATTAAAGTAACAGAAGCAGACAGAAACAAATTCTGCATAAATGATAATGAAATTTTAAAACTTGCAGAATGGGCTGTTATAATAGAGGAACATTATTCAAAAAAAGCAAATAAATTCAAGCCAATGGATATGGAATGGGCAAAAGACGGCAGAACAAAAAAATTATTTATTGTGCAGGCAAGGCCAGAGACAGTGCAAAGCCAAAAGGATGTGAATATTCTCGAGGACTATATACTACAGGAAAAAGGACAAGTTATTGCAACAGGCCTAAGTGTTGGCACAAAAATTGCATCCGGAATTTCCCACGTAATAAAAAATGTTAATGATATTAAAAACTTTAAGGCAGGAGAAATCCTAATAACAGAAAAAACCGACCCGGATTGGGAGCCAATAATGAAGATTGCTTCTGCAATTGTAACAAACAGAGGCGGAAGAACAGCGCATGCAGCGATTATAGCCCGCGAATTAGGTATTCCTGCAATTGTCGGAACAGAAAACGGAACAGAGCTCATAAAAAATGGCATTGATGTTACAACAAACTGCGCAGAGGGCGAAGTAGGCTATATTTACAAAAAAAAATTAAAATTCAAAATATCCAAAGTTAACTTAAAAAAAATAACTCGTCCAAAAACAAAAATAATGATGAATGTAGGAAATCCTGACCAGGCTCTTGAGTTTTCTTTTATACCTAATGACGGAGTAGGGTTGGCAAGAGAAGAATTCATCATAAGTTCTTACATCAAAGTCCACCCATTAGCTTTATTGCATTACAATAAGATTAAAGACAAAAAAGCGAAAAAGATTATTGATGAATTAACTCGTGCTTACGAAAATAAGGTAGATTATTTTGTTGAGAAGCTTGCCCAAGGTGTTGCAATGATTGCCGCAGCTTTCTATCCAAAAGATGTTATTGTACGCATGTCAGACTTTAAATCAAATGAATATGCTAATCTTGTAGGTGGAAAAGAATTTGAGCCTAAAGAAGAGAATCCAATGATAGGCTGGAGAGGAGCTTCCAGGTATTATTCTAAAAAATATAAGCAAGCTTTTGGCCTGGAATGCAAAGCCATGAAAAAAGCAAGAGATGAAATGGGATTGGCTAACATAAAGCTTATGGTGCCATTTTGCAGGACTGTTGAAGAAGGGAAGCTTGTAATAAATGAAATGAAAAAACACGGCCTTGTACAGGGCAAAAACAACCTGGAAATATATGTAATGTGTGAAATACCATCTAATGTTATTTTAGCAGATGAATTTGCAAAGATTTTTGACGGATTCAGCATAGGGAGCAATGACTTAACGCAATTAACTCTTGGTTTAGACAGAGATTCAGAACTTGTCAGCAGTATTTATGACGAAAGAGACAAAGCTGTGAAAAGGCTCATTTTCGAAGTAATACACAAGGCAAAAAGAAACAACAGAAAAATAGGAATTTGCGGCCAGGGCCCTTCAGACCATACAGATTTTGCCCAGTTCCTTGTAGATTGCAAAATAGATTCTATTTCCTTAAATCCAGACACAGTTTTGAAAACAACAATAGCAATCGCAAAAGAAGAGAAAAAGTTGAAAAAGAAAAGATAACTATAGTTTAAAACTATTTTGCCTAAGCCTTTAATTTCTTATATCCCACCCAAATCAATATTCCTAATGTTATCCCTAGAAGTATAAACCTTGCGAAATCAGGCAAACCGAACCAATACCTCATTGTGCCA
>Ga0187833_10000858_pt1 | contig 35616 bp, 45 predicted proteins | sample ETNtaG_37_FD_167968 | JGI IMG/M metagenome (GOLD analysis project Ga0187833, IMG submission 167968) | Marine microbial and viral communities from oxygen minimum zone, Eastern Pacific Ocean - ETNP2014_SV_400_PacBio MetaG (Illumina Assembly) | ecosystem: Environmental > Aquatic > Marine > Hypoxic...
TCTCATTACTTGTACATTTACTAAAGAAAGAAAAGAAAGACTTAGCAATTGTTTTTTGCTCTGCAAGATCCACTGTAGAGATGGTTACAAAGAATTTAAGGGATAATGGAATAAAAGCAGATATGATCCATGGGAAATTAAGCCAGAACAGGAGATTAAAAGTTATTGAAAATTTCCATAAAGGAAGGCCAAATATTCTTGTAGCATCAGCAGTTGCTGCTCGTGGATTAGATATTAAGGATGTAAGCCACATATTTAACTATGATTTATCACAAGATGCCCAGGAATATGTGCACAGGGTTGGAAGAACTGCAAGAGCAGGAAAAACAGGAAAAGCAATCACTTTATTGAGCGAGAGAGACCATGATGTTTTCAGGGAAATAGTCAGCAGGTATCCTGTCAAGGTTGAACAGCTTCCTTTAGAAAATTTTGAAAGGTTAAGGTTTAATTCCGGAAGAAGGTTTGGCGGCAGAGGAAGTTTTAGAGGTGGCGGAAGGTTTGGAAGCAGAGGTGGATTTGGAAGGCCTGGTTCCAGAGATTCAAGAGGTCATCATAAGCCAGGGTCATATGGAAGAAGTTCTGATAGGCCCAGTTCAGGATTTCATGGAAGACCAAGGGCATCTGAACACAGACCAGGAACACATGGAAGAAGAGGTTCATCCAGTGGCAGATCATATGAAAGAAGCTCTGGGGACAGAGGGCATGGAAGACCTAAGAGAAGGTATTGATGAATTCAAGAGAAAATATGATTACTAGTATTATTTATTCAATATCTCATCTTCAAGTGAGCAGGAAGTTCTTTGAAATGCTCATAGCCGTACTTCAATTTCTTTTTTTTGCCTTTGTCGTACAGATAAATTCCTTTGTTTTTTGGTAGTATCTCTCCAACCACTATGCATTTTGTCCCTTTTAGCTTTTTTAATTGATTTTTATTAGTTGTAAAAACCAATTCAAAGTCTTCTCCTCCATAGAGGGCATAATCATATGGATTTTTCTTAACTTTTTTTGCATCTGAAATTGTATTTTTATTCAAAGGGATTAAATCCCTGTAGATTACTGCTCCAACTTTACTTTCATTACATATATTAAGGACTTCAGAAGCCAAGCCATCTGAAACATCTTCCATTGCATTTACATATTTTGACAATAATATTCCATCGTTTAATTTTGATTTTGGGTTTAGATAGTAATTAATGGATTTTCCTTTCTTTTTATGCCTTAACAGCTCTAATCCGGCTTTTGAACTGCCTAAGTTTCCAGTAACGCAAATTAAATCATTAACCTTTGCATCTGACCTTAAACATAAGTTTTTCTTTTCAACAAGGCCAATTAATGAAATAGTTATTGAAATTTTATTTCCAGAGCTTAAATTGCCTCCAATAATGCTTATTTTGTATTTTTTACAATTTTTATTGATTCCATTGTATAATTTATTTAAAAAAATAGTATTGGTGTTTTTTGGTAATGTTAATGAGATTAACGCGTATTTTGGAAAACCTCCCATTGCTGCTATGTCTGAAACATTGCTCTCAATTGCCTTGCTACCAATTTGCTCCGGCTTGAACCATTTAAGATTAAAATGATCATCTTCAACTAAGGTGTCTGTTGTCAGCAGCAAATAATGTTTTTTATCGAACCTGACAACAGCTGCGTCATCACCTATGCCTTTTACAATATCCTTAGAGAATAATTTTGTTTTACCAGATATTTTTTTTATAAGTTCAATTTCTCCTAATTGAGATATTTTCATTTTGATTCAAAAACGGCAAAATCATGCTACGCAGATTGATGGCGACATAGATTTTGCCTGTAGTTAATAACAAAATCAAAAACTTTTTAACTCTTAAATAGTTTTCTGTTTGTATGCCTAATATATTACTGCAATGCTTTTACCTGATGCTGCCAGCTTATTTTGCAAATATGGCTCCGATTATAGTAAAGGACGCGTTCAAGAGCCTGAAAATACCGATTGACTTCAACAAGAAAATAAAAAACAAGCCGATATTCGGGAAAAATAAGACTTTCAGAGGCCTTTTTTTCGGGGTAATATTTGCAGTAATTATTGCTTATTTGCAATTTCTTCTTTACAAAAACAATATATTTGTTAACATTTCCATTGCCGATTATTCAAACTGGCTGTTAATAGGGTTTCTCATGGGCTTTGGAGCTATTTTTGGCGATTTAATTGAGAGCTTTATAAAAAGAAGGATGAATTATGAGCCAGGAAAGAGTTTTGTTCCGTTTGATCAGCTGGATTTTGTCATAGGAGCATTAATTTTTATTTATCCATTGGTTGCTTTGTCATTAAGCAAGATAATAATCATTTTATTGCTTAGTTTTGTACTGCACATTATAGTGAATCATATTGCTTATTACATTAAACTAAGGAGAGAGCAGTGGTAATCAGAACGCAAAATAAAGCAGTATTACAGGAGCAAAAAACCAGATATTCTTTATGAAAACTTCATAATAATTATTTTTCTTTAAAGTTAAAGAAGCAGTTGGGATGCCATATAAAAATATAAGCACTGATTCCATAACAAACAAATCAGGAATTTTACTGCTTAAGTAAAATATAATCCCGAGAAGAAAATAAACAAGGCCGGATTTGTTAAGGTTTATTTTTTTACTCAGCATTAAAACTATTACAAAAATCAATAAAACTGTTGTTAAAATAATATTTACCCTGTAGAAAAACAATAAGGTCACTAAAATAAGGAAAAAGGATATTTTTTTTAGCAGAATGAAATACTTTTTTCCTGGTTTCTGCTCTTCTGGAGCAAGTTTTATTAAGATTACTCCCAACAGCAATCCCAGGTAAGCTATAATTGATGCCAAAAAGTAGTTTATTTGCATGTTTTTTCTTCTATTTGCATAATTTGTTTTACTCTTCTCCTATGCCTTTCTTCTTTACTAAAATTTGTTGTAAGGAATATTTTTGCTATATTCTTTGCCTCATCAGTTTTTAAGATTCTTGCTCCCAGGCAGAGAACATTACTGTTGTTATGCTCTCTGGACATTTTTGCTGTGTATTCATCAAAGCAGTTTGCTGCTCTTATACCCTTAACTTTATTGGCTACTATTGTTTCTCCTAAACCTGAGCCACACATCAGGATTCCCATACCATCTGTTTCTGCAACTTTTTTGGCTACTTTATGTGCTGTTTGAGGATAATCGCAAGGCTCTTTGCTGTCTATACCTAAATCATCATATTCATAACCAATCTGTTCAAGAGATTTCTTTATTTCCTCTTTAAGTTCGAAACCTGCATGGTCGCTTCCCAAGATTATTTTTTTGTTCATTTTATTTTTAATTATTATAATATACTTTTATTGTTTTTAATATTATTGTTTTTAACAACTTACCAATTTCTTACAAATTCATTATGTCCCCATTGGATTAATAAATCTACTTTAAGGTTTTCTGCTTTGGGAATGTCGCAGGCTCCGTAGCAGCTGCCTAGCCATATAACTACAGAAGCATTTGTGTTTTTTTCAATATATTCCTGTATGTCTTTTGCTTTTGGCTTTAAGCCATCAGGTAACTGTATGCACACTTGTTTAGCGTTATTTTTCTTTATTTCAGCTACAGCGCGGCTTAGCTCTAAATCATAGTTTTCCATAATTACAAAGAATAATAGGTTGTTTTAAAAGTTTATTGTAGTTTTTCATTTAGCCTAATCAATAAATCATCTAATGAGTTAGCAGGTTGGAATTTTCCTTTAAATTCTGGTTTTTCTATTGGTAGAAGTCCTTTTATTCTATCAATCTTTTGTTTAGTTCCAAAATGTAAACTGTATTCGTTTGAAGACTGGTAATAACAAGCATTACCTCCTAAATACAATATTTTTTGTAAATTTTGAGCAATTGATTTAACACGCTCTAAAAAACTTTTTCATTATCAAAATGTCCCAAATACAAAGACAATAAATTTGGATTAAAGCTTACTCTTACATCTTCTGATTTTATGTTTTCTAAATCTTTTGCCATTCTTATAGCTGAGTTTAGTGAATCCAGAATATGCTTTTCTTCTAAATTACCTGCAAAATAGTATCTAAAGTCTTTATGTATTAATAAAACATCATTTCCGGAATGAGATTTCATTGCTAGAGATTAGGATGTAATTAATTTCACTGACAAAAGTACATCTGAAGAAGATGTATTGCCTTCATTTAATTCGGTTTCAAGTAAATCTAGTTTTAAAGAGTATTTACTTTCTAGTTTTAAAATATAATCTACCATTTTTATTGATATAAAAATTTAAAGGAGTATTTACTTAATTGTTTTTAGCTACATAAACAATTCATCCATCTCGAAGTCAGAGAGATCTCTTTTATTGATGAGTTTAGCAAAGTCTTTGCTGTTCATCTTTTTCCTTTCTTCCCTCATATTTTCTACTTCCATATTGTCTTCGTCAAAAAACTCTTCCATTTTTTACCACCAAAACTACTATCAGAACTCTTTTTATTACTACTATTGAGTAATATAGGTGATATATAAAGCTTTCGTTTTCTGAATAGAGAAAGATTTATATATATTCTAAAGCGTTAAAATAGTGGAAATCATAAATGATTTTTAGGTTTAAATAAATTTAAACTTTTTAAAAAGCGGTGATAATTATTAATGTGAGGGATAAATTCAAAAAAGGGGTAAAGAATCTTTGCATGAGAAAGAAAGAGTGCTTAAATGGCTTGTTAAGCAGAATATAAACACAGTTGACAGTGTAGGAAAAGTGATGGCAGAATACTATACTGATGCAGAAAACTTAATGAAATTTGTTAAAAAAAATAAGCGTTGGGCTTAAGTTATGTTCCTTCTTTCCAAGATGCACTATACTTTTTCTGTTCTTCGCTCATAGAGTCTATTTTTATTCCCATTGCCTTAAGCTGTAAGCGGGCAACCTCATCATCTTTTTCTTTTGGTAAAGCATAGACTTTCGGTTCTAACTTGCTTTTATTTTTAACCAGGAACTCGCAGGCAAAAGACTGATTAATGAATGACATTGCCATTATTGTTGAAGGATGGCCTTCGGCAGCGGTCAGATTGATCAATCTTCCCTCTCCCAGAATAAAAATTCTTTTTCCGTTGTCTAGAGTATATTCGTCCATAAACGGTCTTATTTTTCTTTGCTTAGCTGTTTTCTTTAGCTCGTTTATGTTTATCTCAGCATCAAAATGGCCTGAATTAGCTAAAATTGCTCCGTCTTTCATTAAATTCATGTGTTCAATGTCTATAACATTTTTATTTCCAGTGACAGTTACAAAGATATCTCCTATTTTTGAGGCTTCTGCAATTGGCATAACCCTGAATCCGTCCATTGCTGCCTGTAATGCGCGAAAGGAATCAACCTCTGTTACAATAATATTAGAATCCATTCCTTTTGCACGCTTTGCTACCCCCTTGCCACATTCACCATAGCCACATATAACAAAATTTTTTCCTGCAAAAAGAATATTAGTTGCACGTAGGATTCCATCAATTGTTGACTGTCCAGTTCCTTTAACATTGTCCATAAGATGTTTTGTATTTGCATCATTGACAGCTATCATTGGGTACTTTAAGGCATTGTCTTTTTCCATTGCCCTTAACCTGATAACTCCAGTTGTTGTTTCTTCTGCTCCTCCAATAATATCTTTTATTAAATGGCTATGTTTTGTGTGGATTTCTGACACAAGATCGCAGCCATCATCAATTGTAATATGAGGCTTAGAATTGATAACATTTGTCAGGTATTGGTAATAATTTTCTTTTGTTTCTCCCTTGTATGCCCATACTTTAATTCCTTCTTTGACCAATGCAGCAGCAACATCGTCCTGTGTAGATAAGGGGTTGCAGCCTGTTATTGCAACTTCTGCGCCACCTGCAACTAAGGTTCTCACAAGGACAGCAGTTTCTTTTGTTACGTGTAAAGCCATTCCTATTCTTATTCCTTTCAGTGGTTTTTCCTTTTCAAAGCGTTTTCTTACTTCAAGCAAAGCTCCCATCTGCATCTCTGCCCATTCTATGTTTTTTTTACCTTGTTCTGCTAGCTTAATATCCCTGACAAAATAATCTTCTGACATAGTATCACCTTGTTGGATTGTTATGATTATATTTATATATTTTTCCCATAATTCTATGAAATTTGTCTGGAAAATTCTAAAAAAATCGGACAAAATTAGAAAAATTTATATATTAGCTGAACAATATTCTTTCCGGGCTCTCTGGAACACCCCCAAAACGTTCCGTAGTTCTTATTATTGGAGGGCCCTTTTTTAAAATGCTGGATAAGAAAGACGAATTAATAATTAAAGTTCTTAAGGAGAATTCCAGAATACCAATCAGGGATATTGCCAAAAAAACAGGGATAAGGCCTAGTACAGTGCATGAGAGGATTAAAAAGCTTATCAAGAAAGGCGTAATTGAAAAGTTTACATTAAAACTGAATAATAAGGCTGTGGGGGAAAACTTTATTGTTTTTATGCTGATAAAAGGAGGCACAACAGAATATATTAACACTAAAATAATAAACAATGAAAAGGTTAGGGATATCTTTGGCATAACGGGAGAATATGATTTATTGCTGAAATTGAAGTTCAAGGATGTTGAAGAATTCAATAAATTTTTGATTAAGTTCAGAAAAGAGCAGAAAGGAGTAAGGCAGACATATACTATGGTAACGACAGCGGATATAAAGGAGGAGGTATAATATTATCAACCAAAAATCAAACTTCCGATTCTTATCAGATTAGAGCCTTCTTGGATTGCTATTTTGTAATCGTGAGACATGCCTAATGATAAAATATCCATCTTTACATTGTTTAGTTTCAGTTTTTTTATTTTATTAAATAATGACTTCATTTTTTTGAAATAAGGCCTTGTTTTTTCTGTGTTTTTAAAGTACGGTGCCATTGCCATTAGACCAAGAACTTCAATATTTTTTAGTGTTGAAAGTTTTTTAATTAAATTAATAAGTTGTTGAGGCTTACAGCCATGTTTTTGTGGTTCATTACTTATATTTACTTCAATTAGAATTTTAATTTTTTTATTTGTTCTTTTATTTATTTCAGAGGCTATTTCAAAAGAGTCTATTGTCAACAAATCAAAAATTTTCAAAGCTCTGTTAATTTTGTTTTTTTGCAGATGGCCTATAAAGTATAATTCGATTTTTTTACTTTTTTTAAGGGTTGTATATTTCTTTTCTGCTTCCTGGACATAATTTTCCCCAAAAATTTTTATTCCTGAATTAACAGCTTCTTTAATCTGCTCTATGTTCCTTGTTTTTGTTGCTGCAAGAATCTGAACATCTTTTGGGATATTGTTTCTTAAATACCTTATATTTTCTTTAATAGGCATTTTTTAGATGAGATTATTCTTTTTTAGATAATTAAAAATAATATGGGCTGCTTTTTTTGGCTTGATTACACTAGAGTTAATTATTATTTCAGCTTTTTTTGATTCTTCAAATGGGACATCTATACCAATAACCTTTCCTAGATTTTTATATTTCCTGCCTGTTTTTTTTATTTTTTGCAGATCTTTCATATACTCTGTTCCTTTAACTATCTCGACCAATTGAAAGAATTCATCACAGTCCCCTAATGAAACTATATTTTTATTTTTTGTGATACCAACAACATCTAATGACCTAACGTGTTTTGGTGTGATATTAGCCATCTGATGGTTAAGTATGGCAGAAGATGCTCTGTCAGATTTGTAGTCATGAGAAAAATCCAATTTATTTTTTATTCTTAGAATTAAAGTATGAATTTTATTTTTAACCTTAAATGTTAGTTTGTAACTTGAACCGTGCCATCCTTTGCCAAGGTTTTTGTATTCCAGCAGTTTAACTGGAGCTTTAAATTTTTCTTTTAAGTATTTCTTAATTGCCTCCTTGGGGATTTTTGTTTGCATTATTTTAATATTAATGTTTGCATTTTATAAATTTTTCATTTATAGCGTCCAATAGTCCTTTAAATTTTCCTTTAAAATACTCATTCTTAGTTTAAAATCATTTTTCACGTCATTGTCTGATTTAGTGAACTCCTCCTTAAATTGCTGTTCTTTCTTACTCACCCCATTTACAAAATCAAGAATATTTCTATGTATAAACTTCAGATTATAGCCGCCTTCTAAGCATGCAAAAATATTATTAAAATTATTTGACAATAACTTTCCTATTTCGTAATAAGCATTGGTGGTCAAGTTTAATTGTAGTAATGAGTCTGAGTAATGGCCATCAAAACCTGCAGAAACTCCCACTATATCTGGTTTAAATTGTTTGTTAATTATTGGTATAAAAGTATTTAGACTTTGCAAAAATAAATCATCTCCTGTTTCTGGAGGTAATGGTATATTTATGTTAAATCCCTTTCCCTTATTTTCCCCAATTTCATCAATCCAGCCAGTTCCCGGAAAAGCGGAAAATTGGTGTGTTGATAGATACAATACATTGCCGCTGTTATAAAAAATTTCCTGAGTGCCGTTGCCATGATGCCCATCAAAATCTATAATGAAAACTTTTTTTCCTTTACTGATTAAATTTTTAGTTGCAATTGCAATATTATTGAATAAACAAAATCCCATTGCTTTGCTTTTAGTAGCGTGGTGCCCAGGTGGTCTTCCTAAAGAGAAACTATTTTGTTCTGATGCTTTAATTGCTGAGGCAACAGAAAAACAAGCTGCTTCATAACTATATTTGTTGGTATAAGTATCTGCATCAATATGCAATTCTTTTTCAGAAGATTTTTTTATTAATCCTATATAATCTTTATTGTAAATTAAATTAAGATATTTTTCTCCATTCTCAAGTTTAGTTTCTCCAGTATTTTTATCAAAATAAGAAAGCCTTGCAGGGCATTCTGGATGATTGCTTGTTTTATGCTTCAGAAAAATTTTGTTGTAAATGAAGTTCATCTAAAATTCCCTTATAGACTTAAATTCTTTGTATCTTTTTTCTATATCCTCATGATTGATGTTGCGCAATCTTTCTATGGAAAAGTCTTCTGCATTGTAGGATGCTATTATACTGCCGTATACAACTGCTTTTCTCAGATTTGTTTCGCTTAAGTCCTGTGTTTTAGCAATATACCCTGTAAACGCTCCTCCGAAGCAGTCTCCGCATCCTGTTGGATCTTTTATGTTTTCCAGAGGATAACCGGGTGCGTTGAAATGTTTGTTATCTGTAAATAATAATGCACCATGTTCCCCTTTCTTTATGATGACTGCTTTAGTGTGCAGCTTTAAAGCAGTATTTGCAGCTTTTACAAGGTTCGGGGTGTTGAAAAGCTGCCTGGCTTCAGCATCATTAAGGACAAGAATGTCTGCTTTTTCTATTGTCTTTAAAAGCTGTTTTTTCTTATGCTCAATCCAGAAATTCATAGTGTCCATAACAACCAGTTCTGGCTTCTTCATGTTATTAACAGCAGCAAGCTGTAATTCAGGATCTATATTTGCAAGAAAAGCATACTTTGCATTTTTATAATCTTCAGGGACCTCTACCTTGTAAGATTCCAACGCATTTAGCTCTGTTCTTAAAGTCTTGGCTTCATTCATATCAAATTCATAGAAACCTTGCCAGCGGAATGTTTTTTCTCCCAATATTATTCCCAAGGTATTTATTCCCTTTTTATTGAGGAAGTTTATATGCTCGTCAGGAAAATCCTTTCCAATAATTGACAGTATTCCTGGTTTTGAGAAAAAGGAAGCTGCAATGGATGCATAACACGCTGATCCTCCAAGTGCATTTTTAACGCGGCCAAAAGGAGTTTCTAAAGAGTCCAAAGCTACTGTTCCTATAATTATTGGATCAATCATCTTTTATTATCAGAAATATATTATGTTTAAAAAGTTTTAGTAAATTATATCTTATTATTTATTCTAGCACCTTTGTTTTTATTTTTCCGTATATAGTTCTTTGAAGACCTGTCCGCTTTTCTGTGTATTTTAATGTGATTTCTCCTTTAATCAAGTCATTCTTTTTTCCATTATCGCAGCCTGTAATGACAAAAGTGGATGTCTCATCACTTGACATTGGAGTAGAAAATTCTCCTGAGCAACCGGCAACATTTATGCTATCAACAATAATTGAACTTTTTATTCCATTATTAATTACTAGTTTTATTTCTGATGCTTTTGCCTCATAATCTATACAGGTTATTTTATGAGACAAAATGCATTTCTCTGGAAAAATTCTTGTAATATCTATGATGCTGAAATAATCTAATGTAGCTAGGGCAATCAAGAAAACCATAATAACCCAGCCATACGTCATTAAAAAGTTTATGGCTTCTTTGGATTTATTTTTCATCTCTAAGTTAGTTTTTTGTATTAGACATCATAGAAATCCAAATATTTAGATTTCTAGGATGCCAAAAATAGGTACTATTTTTGTGCATATTTAAAAATATCTTTTTTATGTGGTTTATAAACAAAAGATTTAATAATAAAAATGAAATAATTATGTAAAAAAGAGGTGGGTAATGGCAAGTAGAAACATTAGGAATTTCATATTTGGAGTTTTTCTTCTTGGGTCAATTATTGTGTTAGGAACTTATGCTTTTAGTTTAATTGAGGGTATAGATTTATTTAATTCATTATATTATGTCTTTTTGATAATAACTACTCATGGAAGCCCTTATATTATAACAACTGTGTATGGAAAGATCCTAGTTATGCTTATATTGGCCTTTGGAATGGGTTTAGTTCTTTATATTGCTGTATTCATAGGGAGTGCCATTATAGAAGGTCAAACAAGATTGTTGTTAGGTGGAATAAAAGGAGGTTTGGTTAGAATGAGAAAGGAAAAAAATCATACTATTATTTGTGGTTATGGGAAGCTTGGAAAGTATGTTTGTAGTGTCTTAAAAGAAAAAAAGCAAAAGTACATTATAGTAGAAAAGGATGCGGAGAAATGTACTGGGATAATATCTGCTGGAGAAAGTGTTTTGCAAGGCGATGCCTTAGATCCAAATGTCTTGAAAAAAGCAGGAATCGAGAAAGCAAAAGGGCTTATAGCTACTTTAGGGGAAGATTCTGACAATATATATCTCATAATGAGTGCCAGCGAGCTTAATCCAAAGCTTCATTTAGCAGCAAAGGCAGAGGAAGAGCATGCTGTTGACAGGCTGCATAAGGTTGGCGCTAAAATAGTTGTATTACCGCAGGTGGTTGGTGGAAGGCAGCTTGCGAATGCGTTTTTAGAGATAGAAAAAACAGAGGAGCTGGAGACTGTTAGTAAGAAAAAATAGATTCATTATCAAAAAAATTTATAAATAACTTGGTTTTTTCTTACAATATGGATTATAAGGCGGTTGGGGATTTTATAAAAAGAAATTTTAAGCATTTTAATGCGGCTGTGGTGGTGGATGCGGCTGATGCTTACGTTAAGCTTCTTGATTCTGGTGGTAAAATGTTTGTCGTACTAGCAGGAGCTATGTCGACTGCAGAACTGGGAATAAGTTTGGCAGAGATGATTAGGCAAGGTAGGATTCATGCAATATGCTGCACTGGAGCAAACTTAGAAGAGGATTTATTTAATCTTGTAGCAAATAAACATTACAAGCGTATTCCAAATTATCGTGAATTAGGCCCGGCAGATGAACAAAAATTATTTGATGAACATATGAATAGAGTAACAGACACTTGCATACCTGAAGAAGAAGCCATGCGCAGGATAGAGAAACAAATTTTCAAACTTTGGGAGAAAGCTGATGAAAATAATGAAAGATATTTTCCATATGAATATATGTATCAGGTGATTAAAAGCGGTTCATTAAAGGAGTTTTATCAGATTGATCCTAAAGATTCCTGGTTGATAGCTGCATGTGAAAAGAATTTACCTATTTGGACTCCAGGATGGGAAGATTCAACGTTAGGCAATATTTTTGTAGCATTGACAAAAGAAGGCGGAAGAAATTATTATGGGGAGCAAATTAAGAATATACAAATTGTTAAATCTGGATTAGAACAAATGTCATTTTTGATTGATTGGTATAAAGAAAATTCTAAAAATGCTGCAATAGGATTTTTTCAGATTGGCGGAGGCATAGCTGGAGATTTTCCGATATGTGTGGTGCCTTTAATACAACAGGACCTTAATGAAAAATGCAGATGGTGGGGATACTTTTGCCAGATAAGCGACAGCACAACTTCTTATGGAGGTTATAGCGGCGCTGTTCCAAATGAAAAAATTACATGGGGAAAATTAGCTGTAGATACGCCTAAGTTTGTTATAGAATCTGATGCAACTATTGTTGCTCCGTTGATATTTGCTTATGTTCTTGGTGAGAAATAAATACCATTTATACCAGTTAACTTTAAATAAAACACAAGCTTCTATAGTTCTATCACAACTGCCGACGTCGCATAACCTGGCATTGCGATGGCCTTGAGCCATTGAAAGTAAGCCATTTCCCTTCGGGGTATCCCGGTTCAAATCCGGGCGTCGGCGTCTTTATTTTTTCCTTTTTTCCTTTTCAAGAATGGTTCCTAGTTCTTTGATCTCTTTTTCTAGCTCTTTATAGTCTGCTTCTTCTTTTTTATTGATTTTGGGTTTTCTTTTTATCTTCTCTTTTATTCCCTTGAAAATATTTAATAAAGATTCTTTTATTATCTGCTTTTTCTCTTCTGCACTACCCAATTCCTTAATATCCTCTTTCCTCTTCTCAGTCTGTTTTCTTCTGAATATAATCAGTACAATAAGAATAAAAAATACTCCTGCTATATAAGCAATTATCGTGTATGCCTTAATTGGTCTTTCTTCCCCGTCTTCAATTACTGTTACAGGTATTCCTTCTTTAGTTTCTTCCTCTGGCTCGTCAATTATTTCTTCAGTTTCTTTAGTTTCTTCTGTTCCTAGAATAACTCCTTCTTTTTGCTCTGCATATTCAATTTTTTCTTCTGCCTCTTGTTGTTCCTCAACTTTTATTTCTTCTCCTCCAGGAACTTTTATTATTATTTTGTCCTTTACAACAAAAATCTGGTTGCCTGATGATTCATAAACAACTGTTATATTAAAATAATAAATTTCGTCCAAACTTGGAGTAATGATTGAAGAATCAAAAATCTTTATGCTTTCAGATGGTTTTATGCTAGAGTATGCTGTTGAAAAATTCTGAATATTGGGAATATTTGTAATGTAGTTGATTTTAACATTCCTGAAATTGTGAATTTTGCTTGGATTAGCAACAAATGCTTTAAGGCCTATCCTTTGGTCAGGTACTGCAATTTGCTGGGAAAAATCGTGGTCAATGTAAGGGCAATCACAATAAACTTCTATGTTAGAAGTGTTTTGTACAGCTCTCAGGAATTTGCTTATTTTATAGCTTGCCCCTATAGGGACAGAGTAATTACCTGTTACCTGGCTTTGAAGTTGCGCTACAAGGCTTTTCTTTTCCTTTGATGCTAGAGTGCCACTCCAGCTTATTAACCTGTTAGTTCCAGTTGTGTCTCTAGGTCTTTTCAGGAGCAAAAGTTTTTCAGGAATTTTTATATTAAAAGTGGTTATAGTTAAATCATGCTGGTCGTTTATATTCTCAATATCAATTGTCAGATTTAGTTTTTCCTGAATATCAAATCTGCTTTTATCCAACTTAGGACTTATTTTTAATGAGGCGGGATATACTTTACCGCTTATAGTGCTGGAAGTTGCGCTTACCTGTTCTATTCCGTTAAAATAAGTTATATTTGCCTTTAGTTCAAAATTATCTGCAGCTAAACCTTTTACCTTGTAAGTGCACCTCCTTATCTGCGTTGGATGCACATCCTCCCTGAATATAATCTTGTCAAGAGTCTTTTTACAGCCCTCTACATCTGTAATCAAAACAGAATCTGGAATGTTGATGGTTGCTGTAACATCTTCTGCAGCAACATCAGCAGTATTTTCAACAGCCAGCTCTGCAGTTGTCTCCTCTCCTATTAAAATATTATTTTGTCCTATTGTATTTGTTATACTTATCTTTGATTTAATCTGTGACACATCTACGAGTGCTTTGTATACATCATAATAGTCCGTATAGTTCCTGTAAGAGAAGGAAACATCACTTATGCATATGTAAAAATCATCCTTGATTTCACATTCGTTGTTTGCTATTATGACTCCGGAAATATCAATTTCTATGTATACCTTGTTGCTTATAGAATCTATTTTGAATTCGAAAATATGGCCGGATATATTAATAATGTCTCCGTCTTCAACAGTTCCTGAATAAATAGATTCACTGTAAATTGGAAATGTATTTGGCATTAGGGCAAGTAAAAGTATTATAGAAAATGTTAAGATGCCTCTTTTTTTCATTTTAATTATTTTACAATGTTACTCTTTGGTTTATAATTTTTTTGCTGTTAAAATTAAGCTTAAGTTTGTCAAAGAAGCCCTAAAAAACACAAACGGTAAGATTTTACACCTTATTTTTTCTCTTCTTCGTATATTTTTATGAAAGTAACAAGCATTGCAAGTATTATGGGGCCGATTATTATCCCTACAAATCCAAGAAGGGCTAATCCGCCGACAACTCCGAGCAATACCAGTACAGGGTGTAAGCCAGATCTGTCCCCTATTATTTTTGGTTTTAGTATATTGTCTACAGTTCCTACAACAAATATGCCATAAATCATAAGGAGAATTCCTTTTATTATCAAAGTAGTTTCCATATTAAGGTAGCCATCAAATATAAGTATCAAGGCTGCGGGAAACCAAATAATAGAAGAGCCTACATATGGGATTAAAGATGCGAAAATCATGACTATACCCCATAACAGGGGGGAAGATAACCCGAATATAAGAAATCCTATGCCGCCTAAAGTTCCCTGGATCACTGCAATTATTATGCTTCCGTAAATCACTGCATAAGCCATATCATTTAATTTTTTGAAAACATGCTTTCTGTATTTGTCTTTTAACGGCATGATGCGCTCAATTTTGTCAACAAAAACTTCTCCATCCCTAAAAAGGAAGAACATGACAAACAGGACAATAAACAAGTCAAGCATAAATATCGGAATTGAGAACAGTATATTTGAGATGCTTTCTGTTATTTTTGTAGTTGCCCCTTTGATAGTTGTGTCAAAATAATATTTTACTTGCGGGTCATTAGCCTTATCGGTAAAATAATTTACAGTCTTGCATATAGGCTTGTCAACTGGTTCACAATGAGCTAGAAACTGTCCACTTGCCAATTTCTGTCTTGAGAGCAGGTATGTAGTGTAAGCCTCTTGAGAGATGGTATTAAGTACAAAAAACAAAGGCAGTGTTAATATCAAAATAACCAATACTGATGTGATTAAAGAAGAAATGTTCTTATTTAAAATTTTTTTATTGATTTTTGAATACAGCGGGTAGAATATATAAGAAAAAATTATTCCAGTAAGCACAGCGGTAAGAAATGGTTTTATAATCAAAAATGACACTAAAATCAGGGCTATAAAAATGAGGGTAAAAACAATTTTCCGATATAATTCTGAATCCATTTTATTAAACTTGTAGTTTTGAATGGGCCCGAAGGGACTTACAAATCCTGAGCTTTGCAAGGCTCTGGGATAGTCGAACCCTTGACCTCCGCCATTTCAATTGATTAACTGGATAGGTTTAATTCCATGTCGAGGCGACGTCATAGCTTCTAGCCGTGACTTGTGACAATTCACGAACACTAGACTACAGGCCCACGAATAGTGTTAAGAACAGAGTATATAAAAAGATTACTATTAACTTTAAATTGTTAAAAATGATTTTATATAGATTTATAGGTTTTAAAAAAGGTGAAATTATTTTAATATAAAGGAAAAGCTTAAAAATACTAAAAATATGAAAATTAAAAAAAGTGAAATTCTAAGAATGACTCAAAAAGTGCACACTAATCGAATAATTTTAGCAAACTTTATTGGGGCTGTTTGTAATGCGGTTTCTGAAGGCACGTCTGATAGATATGCTATAATGATCCTGAATAAGTTTAATAAGAGTGTTAAGGCACAATTTCCTCTTGTTAAGTATATTCATATTCGTCATAACAAAGTTAATATAAACAAAGCAATCAATTCTATTGACTCAGAAGTTATTGCGAAATATATAAAAAAAATAATGTCGTCTCTTTTTTCTCATTTATTTATGCGTTTGGTAAAACGAGAACTTGATGTAAGCCTTTTGCATGATTTACAAGATATAGGAGTAAAAATCTGATAATTATTTATTGATAATATTCTTATAAATTAAATTGTTATGCTCTGCAAAAAATAGATAATTATAAAAAGGTAAAAAGGGGATTTGTAAAAGAGGTGAAAATGACGCATTTTAAATTATGTCAAAGAAGAATTTCTAGTTTCTTTATTTTAATGGGGTTATTTTTAGTTATGATTATGCCTGTATGGGCTCATTTCGAAGAAGATTCTCCAGAAGCTATCGAAGCTGAGGAAGCTGCAGCTAGGTTGCCAGAGATTTCTATTCTACCAGATTCATTTTTTTATTTTCTGAAAACTTTTAAGGAAGCAGTTCAGGGTCTATTTATTATTACTCCCGAGGATAAGCTGAATTTTCTCATCAATAAAGCTAATACCAGATTAGCTGAGTATGTAGATTTAGTTCATTTAAATAGAGATAGCCATATAAAAGAAACGTTAGATAGAGAAGAGGTTATATTACACGAAATAACTGAGGTAATGGTAAAAGCCCAAGAAGAGAAATCAATTGATGCTCAAGCATTGGAAGATTTAGAAAAGACTCATTTAAATCTTTTAGATGATCATCAAAAAATACTCCTTAATATGGAAGACGATGTTCCTGAGAACAGTAGAGATATTCATAGTCGTATAATAGAAGAGTTGGGTCGTCATAGATTATATATGGAAGATGGTGGTACTGTGGAACTGGATCTTGAACACAGTGAAGAAGATGTCTCTGGTCAACCTTTAGAAGAAGATGGGGAAGAACATGATGATGAACATGAAGAAGAAGAGCATACACGCGAATAAATCATTTGGTTGTACAAAAGACAAATGGATGAGTTAAAAAAGTTAGACAAAATTCTTAAAATTGAATTTGCAATAGTTATTATTTTTATTATAATTTCAGGGGTGATTGTGCTAACAGTTTTTTATCAATTTACTCTTAGATTAGATGCCATACTAACTCAGAGTGAAAATATACAAAATGTCCAAAGGTTAAAAGATCTACTTGCTCAGCAAATCGAATATGAACTGCAGTTTAGAATTAGTGGGGACGAGGCTTATGCCCAAGCGTTTTTTACTATAGAAGAAGAATTTGATGTTGCACGTAGAAACGCAATGGAGACAATAGTTCTTTTTGAACCTAATTCGAGCTTTTTTTATAAATCCAACAATCTAGGAGTATACCAAAAGAATCTTCTGGGAAACATTTCAGAGATTTTTACTCATGTTCGAGAAGGCACTTTAGAAGAAGCAGAAGATTTTATTGAAGGACATGATATGTTGGAAGGTTTAATGATAGATGTTATAGACGATTGGCAAGATTTAAATGAAGCAAATCTTATAAAATTGCGTAAAGAAGCAGATAGATTTGCTAATATAGGTTTATTAACAGCTTCCATCACTGTCTTACTGGTATCATTGATTTTTATATTTATTACCTTAAAATTTTTTATCCCAGATATAAAAAATCTTGTAAATGATTTAGCATTTTCCAATAAGAGAATCCTGAGTCTTATGAAATCCAGGACAGACATGATTAACAGAGCTGCTCATGATTTAAGAACACCCATCACACCAATACTGGCACTTATCCCAGCGATTAAAAGACATATAAGAAATAAGAGGGTCTTATATGATATAAACATTATAGAAAAAAATGCAAATTATTTGAAGCGCATAGCAAATAATCTTATTGTTTACTTAAAATCACGAAGTGGAAAGTATGATTACAATTTTGTAAACGCGGATATAAGAACTGTGATAGAAGAGGTGCTTGCAACTTATAAGGAAGTATACGACCAACAGGGTATATCAATAAAGAAAAAATTCCCTAGGAATTTACCTCTTATTATGGTTGATACTCTTAAGATCGCTCAAGTATTCCAGAATATAGTTTCAAATGCATTACATTTCATGCCTAAAGGTGGAAAATTAACAGTTAGAATTAAAAAAATGCATAATTTTATAAATATTAAATTTAAGGACACGGGTATCGGAATGGATAAAAAAACTTTGTCAAATATATTTGCTGAGTTTTTTAAAGCAGATAAATCCAGGCATTCTGAAGGACAAGGTCTTGGTCTTTCAATTTGCAAAGAAGTCCTGAAAAACCATAAGGGTAGAATACGGGCAGAAAGTAAGGGTCTTGGAAAGGGCAGTACAATAGTGATTGATATTCCGATTAGTCAGAAGTAAGGTGTGGTTGTATGAAAAAGAAGATAGTTGTGATAGTTGATGATAACCCGGATCTGCTATATAGTGTCAAAAGAGGGTTAGAGTCTATTAGCAATGATTATGAATTGATTACTGTAGAGAGTGGTAAGAAATGCTTGCAATTATTAAAGAGTAGGAAACCAAATTTAATCTTGCTTGATATAATGATGCCTAGTATGGATGGTTGGGACACATGCGCTAAAATCAAAGACAATAAAAAAACAGAGAATATCCCTATAATATTCCTGACCGCAAAAACAGATCCAATTAGCATGAGTATGGGGGGGCTTGCATCTGCAGATTATATAACTAAACCATTTGACATAAATGACCTGAAAAAAAGAATAGATTCTGCTGTTAAATCAGGAAGAAAAAAATGAGTACCAAAAATATGTCAAACTAGAATATTGATTTATTTAGAAAATCTCGGATTAAGTTTTGATTGAACCGAAATGATGAAGAAAAAATTTACCTTGTTTATTTGGGCATTGCTTTTTTTGGGTTTGATAAGCTTGGCAGGTGCACAGTCTGAGATAATCGATATATCGAGCCTAAGAGATGTTGCACTTCCTATACATGTCTTTGAGTTGCTTTTAGCACTTTTTATTTGTTATATGTCATTGAAATTTTTTAGAATAACCAAACCTATTAGTTTGTTTTTATATGTTTATATGGCCATAGGCTTCTTTATGATCAATACAGCTTTATTTTTATTTTTTTATTTAAGTTTAAATACTGGATTAGAAATGAATTTTGCAAATGTTTACATGGGAAGCAGGGTTGCATCAATTGGTATGTTAATATCATTTGTGGTTTTTTTCTATCAGTGGAATAAGATTATGAGGAGTAATAATAAGTAGATTTCTGTAAAAAAGCCTCTGGGGAGAATTGCACTCCCGACCTTTGCCTTTTAGGCTAGCACAGTACCAAGGCTTCGCGGATTAAAGTCTTCTTCTTTAACCAAACGCAATAACTACTATGCTACAGAGGCGTATAATGCGAGGGGAGGGATTCGAACCCTCGGACACACTAAGTGACAGGATATCCCACTTACAAATGGGTGTCACATTGTAATCTTAAGTCCTGCGCGTTTGACCAGGCTTCGCTCTGAGGCTCATCAAGAATCAACTTAATGATTACCCTCGCATATTGCCTGGCATTAGAGAAGAAAGGAAAACGATATTTAAACGTTACTAATTTATTGGCTGTGGCCGAAAAATAGGGCTGTGCCAGAGCGGTGTTGCAAGCGACATTCGACAAAGTCGAATGCAATTCACGGCAAAATGCTGCATCTTGATTTTATTTTTTAAAACACTTAGTGCAGATACACAGCATTTTAATTAATGTCATTTGATGCTTCTGCCCACCCACCTCCCCTAAATAGGTACAACCCCATTTTAGAAATATATTGATTTATCCAACTTTCATTTTAGACAAATTGAAAAAAGCCTGGAGCCTTTTATGCAGGTCATAACAGTCCTCGCTGATAGGTTCATCGTATTTTTCCAGTACCATCCATATATATTTGTCGTAAAGCCTGCTTAAAAAAGCAAATAATGGTTTTTGGGTCCATCTGTCTGTAAGGCTTGTTTCAAGGAATCCATCTATAACTATCAAAACATCTGCCTGGTTTATCTTTACACTATGTCCTTTTCTTTTGATTTTGAGCTCTTTAACATTGTCGAACAAGGCCCTTAACCTGACTACATGTTTATGATCGCTAGTGAGTTTTTTCCAGGCTTCTATTATCCACTCTGATTTTTTTCCTTTTGGAGTTACATCCTCGGATTTTCTTTTTAAATCTTTTTGCAGGCCTTTTTCCTCCATCCATTTCTCTACCTCTTCATAGAAATTTTCTATTGATAAAGGCCCATTGTAGCTTATCCTTAAGTCGAATACTATATGTTTTTTTTCTACCATTTTTAACTTACTGAAGCAAACGGAGGTACTTTTGATACAACCTTATAATGCTTGTACATATTAAAGAACCTCTCTATTGTGTCGTATAAATGATGCATATCATAGCTTAACCTTTGCTCAAACCTCTCTGTATAAACCTTATAAATAAAGTTGTTGTAAATGGACCTTAAAAACTGGAAAAAAGGGAATTTTTCCCATCTCTGGGATTCGTCCAGCTCCATATAACCGTCAATATAGATTACTGCGCGCCCATTTCCAACTTTAACTTTTTTGTTGTTCACTAGAGCATCAACCTTATTGTAGTTATAAACTAAAATCCTGACCTTGGGCCAGTATTTTGCATAATCGCTTATCCTTTTCCAGCATTTTATTTGCACTTCCATTTGCTTTCCAGTTTTTGTATTTTGCTCAAATTCCTTCTCTATCTTACTATCCCAACCTCTCTCAAAAAGAAAAACATTTATATTCTTAAATAAGGCATTGGCATCAAATGGACCAGTGTAATTAAGCCTTAAATGGTCTACAACTAGTCTAAGTTCTGACATTTTATCTTACCCCTGCAAAGACCCTGTGCTCGTAGCCCTCTGACTCCATCTTTAACCTTTCCTTAACCAAGGAGTGCAACTTTAAAAAGATCTTATAATAGAACTGGTCCCACCATATGCCTTCTATCTTTTTCCATATAACATACTTATGGTAAAAATTTCTTAGATTAGCATAGAAAACATTTTCTTCCCATCTCTTATCATAGTCCATTTCTACTCTTCCCCTGAACTGTACCCATAATCTTCCTTTGGTAAAGGTTCTTTTGCTGCCGTCTTTCATAACAACCTCTATATCTTGGGTATCAAATGTATGCAGAAAGAGATTTATTACAAACCTGTAATATTCCTCTACATCTCTTTGGGCTTCCCATACATAGTATGTTTCAGGGCCGAAAGGTCCAGGACTCTTTTGTATATACTTTTTCTCGTAAAACTTGAACTTTTGCCTGCTGAAGAAAGAGGCCACAAACTCATACAAATCCTGCATATCCCAAACTCCTTTGTATTGTATATAGGTAGTAAATGCAGGAGCTTTCTCATAAGTAAAGGGTAGTGGTTCCATAAGTAAAAACTCGTATAGAATATATTTAAATGTTTTGGAACTGAAAGTTCCAAAGCCCAGAAAATCTCTGATTTTTGCTGGTTTTTAAAGATTACAATTCAATTTCCTGTTTAGAACAATTTTCACAAAGGATAGCTCCATCTCTCTCTTTCACCTTTTCAGAATATTCTCCGCATTCCTGACAAATGCCTTCTGTTGGTATTATGCGGTTTATTGGCTTCCTGCTTTCTTCTCTTAATTCAAATTTTTCAACAATCAAATCAAAAAGCTCTGGCTCTATTTTAAGGATATCTTTTATTGTAAGCAGACCAACCATTTCATTATTCTCAACAACAGGCAAGTGTCTTATATTATTGTCTCTCATTTTTATAAGAGCATCATAGATATCCGTACCCGGTGGAATTGTAATCAATTTTGTTTCAGTAAAGTCTTTTACTTTTTGATTCACATCTACTCCTTTAGCTACGGCTTTTCTTACAATGTCCTGCTCTGTCAAAATTCCCAAAGAATTCCAATCCTTAACGACAACAGAACCAACATGCTTTTCTGACATTATTTTTGCACATTTGAGCAAGGTTATGTCTGCATTTACAGAAACAGGATTTATTGTCATCGCATCCGCAACTTTGTAGCCTGATTTCATATGCAACTTGATGATTTTTTTAAATTTATAAAGTTATTGATTTAATTATTACCAGAAAATATACAATGCAAAATAGATAAAATATTTTAATTATAGAAAATGGGGCGACTGGCGAGAATCGAACTCGCGCCACAAGATCCACAGTCTTGTATTCTACCACTAAACTACAGTCGCCATAATACTCAGAACTAACTTTTGCCTTATAAATGTTTTGTGATTATTTTTTAACTCTCTTTTAAAAGAATCTGGTAAATAATATATGGCAGAATAAAAGCTATAGCATAGACAGCTCCAGTCATTATAGGATTCTGAGGGTTTTCTATCCCTATAAATTTTTTTATATTATTTGAAATAATAATAAAGTTTATTAGAGTAATAATTGGGATTATTATGCTTAAAAAAATATGATGTTTGGTTTCCAAATGCTCTATTCCCCTTATCAACAATTCAAACAATAAACCAAATGCAAATCCAAGAGTAATTATAATCAAATAAAGCCGCATTCCGCTTAAGGCAAGAAGAAGGGGTACAAGTGCTACTGATATTATGAAGTTACCTATTATTGCTATTATAAGAGAAATCCAGTAAACAGCTTTATCCAGGAGCTTTATTTTTGGATGCTTGTTCTTTTTTGCACTTTCTATGATTTTTATGGTTTTATTTACGTCGCTTTTATTCCATCCCTTTTCAATAAGGTATTTTTTTACGTTCTTCATTAATCCTCTTCTTTCCCTTCAACAATTCTTTCAACATAATCAACAAAATTTTTTGCCAGCCCATAATAATCTTTCAAGATATCGATGTTTATTTCAACTATTTCATTGTTATCCAGGGTGCAGGTCATTGTAACATGCCTTCTGTACTCTTCCCTCTTGGTGTAGTCTGCCTTAATTACCTTCCTTAGTTTCAAATAAAGATTCATGTACTTAATAATTTCTTCATCTGTAAAAGTTTTCATTAATAATTCAGCGCTTATTCTTGGATTGGAGGGTACTTCCTCAATCTTTTTCTGCTCTTTTGCATATTTAAGCAAGGATTCTATTCCAAAAGAAAAAGCGTTTATGAGTCTTTCAATCATATGCCTTATCATATCTGCAGTACGGGTATATTTCAGGCTTACATAGAATAGGTGGTCAACTCTCTTTAATTCCTGCCTTGTATTGTCCAGAGCTTCTTTCATTCTATCTGTTAAATATTGCCTCGTCCTTGCTTACAATGGTAGAGACATTTTTTATAAATAATTTTGCCTTCTGCACATAGGATTTAACTTCATTCAAGGATATTGCCCTTGTTCTGTAATCTCCATTACAGATAACAAACCTTTCATTTCTTGAGAACTCTATAGGGCTTTTCCTGTGCGCGATTATTATATCCCTTAAGTCTTTTATTATTTTTAAGTACTCGGTGTCTATGCCATATTTTTTTGTACACTTGTCCCTGAACAACTCAAATTTTGATGTAAAATTATCTGGAAACGGAGGTATGCGTTTGAACACACGCTCATAATGGAGCACAGAGCCCATACCATAGGAAAATGTAAGGAATAAATTCTCAACAGATGACAATAAAAGATGAGGATCTTTAACCATTGGATATGTCATTGTCAACATATGATCTGCAAGCTGCAGTTTTTTATTTGCTGCAGACCTTAACTCCTGAAATTTTTCCATAATAGATAATATGATATAGAAGTTTAAATAGTTTTTTGAAAATTGTTAGACTATGTTTATTGACCTTTTAGAGACATGATAGTCTTTGCCAAATCACCATCATTTTCCTTAATAGCTTCTCTTACTTTTTCTTCTGTTGCTCCTGTCTGCTGCATAACGGTTTTAATATCGTCCTGATTTATTTCCGGCTCAGTGGAAATTACGCGCTCTTCAGCCTGGCCAACAACCTGAAAAGTTTCCTGGCCCATCATGTTAACCTTGCTCACCTGGGGGTTTTGGATTACAATTTCTTTATCGCTTGTTTTTATTGTAACTTCTGTTGCATCTATCTCTTCCTGCTTAATGCCCATTCTTTTCATAGCTTTCTGCATTTCTCTTGGATTTATTCCGGGTATCATTTTATATTCCTAAAATTCTGTTTCCATAAGTGTAAAGAAATACCATTATAACTATAACAACAATGCACATGATAATTATGTGCCCTGGCTTTATTCTTATCCTGCTCTTGTACTCGTCAAAGTACCTCATTAATCCGCCCATTCCGGACGGCATTGAAATTTTGTCTTGCGCCATTTTAATTTTGGTTGATTAAATTTTAAAAAATTGCAGGGCCAGAATAAGCCACCTTCTGTCAGATGTTTTATCAGCGTTAGCTGACATCACCTGTCTTAGCATTTAACTAAGCGTCTTTTAAGGCTGCATAGCAGCTATTTTGACTTGCACCAGCCAGGACTCACCGTTTCATCCTTCCCTGAAAAAATGTCAAAAGGTTCACTCAAGTTTGTCACCAAACTTTTCGCGTTTATCATCCTATTCTCAGGAGGTTTCGTTTCTGAGTGGTTGCCATCCATTGCTGGATCTTACTTTCGCAAGTGTCTATTAGGCGAAAACCTAGGTGGGTGGACTTTCCTCAGTGTTGAACACCGTTAGCTAAGTACCGACCCTGCCCTCTAAAGTAAGGATTTGTTGTTTATAAATTTAACTCTTTTTCTAGTCTATGTCAAAGCTGACTGAAGACAAAATGTTGCATCTTGATATCACTTTGCATATATCGTTTGGTTATGATACACAACATTTTAATTGAAGTCCTTGCTTTATTTTGCCCGCCCGCCTCCCCTGGATAGACATAGACTTATTTCTAAGAAATCTATTTTCTCTTTCCTTTAAGCAATGCATCTTTAAGGGATTTTATCTCTTCCAGCTGCTCTATGAGAATGCCTTCTTTTATATCCTCTCCTATTGCAAGAAGTATGATGAAAATGACCATCGATAGCCAGAGGAAGATTGTTTGTAAGAAACCTCAGCTCAATTGATTTCCTTCTATAGCGTATGTCTTGCTTATGAGCATGTAGCCTATAAGAAGGATAAGCAGCCCAACTATAAGTAGCATCTCCTCAAAAGAACTTGTCTTTCTTACTATTGCCATTCTTGTTTATTCCAGATTTATTACATTTATATACTTTTTTATTTTTATCTGCCTAAAACTAGGATTTGGTATTCCTTTTTCCCACTAAAAACATTTACCTCATCATAAATTCTGAATTTATATTTGGATGAGAATTTTTCTACCATATCTTTGTCTCCAATCAAAACAATCTTTCCTTTTTTGTTTAGGATAAACTCTGCCTGGTAGAAGAATTCGTTATAGATATTGCTGCTGTCTTTTTTTTGTAATGAAGGCAAAATTGTAACTATTTTGTCTATGCTGCCTTTCTTAAATTTTGTGTCCAGCCATCCAATATCATTTCTGCTGAAGCTTATTTTTTTACCAATGCCTGCTATTTTGCTGTTTTTCCTTGAATAGTTAAGGTATTTCATTGAAGAATCAATATTATATATTTTTGGTTTAGAAGCTAACATTTCCTTATCCAGTTTTTTAAATAATCCATTGAAATCAAAATTTTTGAATTTTTGGAATTTTAAAAAAATAAATTTTTCTTTGTTGAAATAATTGATTGGGAATTTTGAAGCAAACAAAGCAGCCTCTATTGGTATTGTTCCAGAAGCTGAGAATGGGTCTAACAGTGTTTCGTTTTTATTGTAGTCTGATAACCTGGCAAGAGAATATGCTATTGTTCCTTTTATATCTGCTGGATGAGAGAATATCTTGTATGACCTTTTGCTTAAATCAAAACCTGCAAAATCTGTTCCTATGTAGCACTTTTTTCCTGTCAGATATGCAAAGATTACAATTTCAGGGTTACCAAGATCGACTTTTTGCCTGTAATTATATTTTTTTTCTATATGTTCTATTATTATCTCTCCAAACTTTTTTTCTATTTCTGGAGTTGATAATTTTCCATTATTTATTTTAATACATTTTACTCTAAATTGAATATTTTTATTTAACCATTCTTTAAAATTAATTTTTTCTAAATTTTTATAAAAATCATCGAAAATATTATCAAAGTCAAACTCGCAAAGAAGGTAGTAGACCCCTATAGAGGATTGTGATTTGTAGCATAATTTAAATAAATCTTCATAGTTTTTTATATCAAAAACAACACATGCTTCATTAATTTTTGAGTTGGTGTTTATTAAGTCCTTTACTTCCAGAGATGCTATGTTTTCCATTCCTTTATGCGTTGTTAAAAAGCCTTTCATAATAGCATCTGATTTATAGGTATTTATAAAAATGTTTATAATTGATAGGATAGTACAATACTAAAAATTCAAATACTAAAAATTCAATAAATAAAAACAATTATAGAAAAATTAATAAGACTTATTAAAAATAAAAAACTCAAATTAAAAATTATTAATAATTAAAAAATAATAAAATAAATAATTAAAAATGAGAAAAATACTGCTGGACACTAACTTTCTTATGATCTGTTTTCAGTTCAAAGTAGATATATTTACCCAGATAGACAAAATATCTGCGTTTAATTACAGGCTTTTTGTTCTGGATAAAAGTATTGATGAGCTTAAAAAGATTGTTGAAGAGCAGAAAGGCAAGCATAAGGATGCTGCAAAGATTGCATTAAAGTTAATAGCGATTAAAAACATTGGGATAATAAAGACTAAAAGTAATGAGAAAACAGACGATATTATTCTAGATATAGCCTCAAAGGAGGATTTTATTGTAGCCACACAAGACAAAGATTTAAAAAGGAGACTTATTAACCAAAGTGTTAGCATAATAGTTTTAAAGCAGAAAAAGACTCTGGTCATTATGAATGACAAGGGTTTCGCATGAAATCCTCCAATGTGCAATTGGAAAGTAGGCTGTGATTTTTTAGCTTATGTTTGCACAAACCTAGGAAAGGTTTATAAAACGAAATTTTACTCAAAGGAAAAATGTACTACAAAATAGAGCTTAAAGACAGAGTGCGGGTGCCTCCAAACCTGTTTAATATGGATGCAAAAGAAGCAGTTATAAAGAGTGTAAAGAAGAAATACAACGGCTATATATCCAAGGATATGGGCATTGTAATAGATGTTTCCGGGGTAAAAGAAATAGGAGAGGGTGTTATAATACCTGGAGACGGATCATCTTACTATGAAGCAACATTTGAGGTTTTGAGTTTTAAGCCTGAGTTACAGGAAGTTGTTTTAGGGCGCATTAGAGACATAGTTGATTTTGGGGCTTTCATAACATTAGGTCCTATAGATGGTATGATACATATAAGCCAGACAATGGATGATTTTGTAAGTTTCAGCAAAGAAAAAACCCTGTCTGGAAAGGAGAGCAAAAAAGCTTTGAAGATTAATGATGTTTGCAGGGCAAGGATAATAGCCGTTTCATTCAAGGATCCCTTAAACCCTAAATTAGGGCTTACAATGAGGCAGCAGGGGCTTGGAAGGCTTGATTGGTTAGAAGAAGATGAAGAGAAGCCTGCAAAAAAAGAGGCAAAAAAGGAAACTAAGAAAAAGGGAGCTAAAAAGAAGAAATAATAATGGGGTTTTAAATGAAAAAAAAGGTATGTAAGAAATGCAAGCTTTTTGTTGAAGGAAATGTATGTCCTGTATGCAAATCCAATCAATTTTCCTCAAACTGGCAGGGAAGATTGCATATATTGGATGCTAACAAATCGGCAATTGCAGGCAAAATAGACATAACAGTAAAGGGAGAATATGCTATAAAAGTCAGGTGATTTTTCTATGGAGCTAAGAATTATCAACAAGGGAGATGAGCCTTTACTATCAAGAGTAAAGATTGAAGCAGAGATGGTATTTGAAAAATCAACTCCTTCAAGAGCAGAGATCAAAAGCAAGCTGGCCAAGGATCTGGGCAAAGATGAAAAGTTGGTTGTTGTTAAGGGAATTTATACCTTATATGGCTTGAAAAAAGCAAAAAATATAGCTTATGTTTATGAAAATGAGGAATCCCTGAAGAGAATAGAAGTGAAAACAAAGAAAAAAGTTAAGAAAAAAACTCCTAAAGAGGTAAAAGAGAAAGCTGAAGAGAAACAAAAACCTAAAAAGGAAGAAGCCAAGGAAGAGCCTAAACAGGAGGCTAAGCAGAAGGAGAAGCCAAAAGCTGAGGCAAAGCAAGAGGGTAAAAAACCAGAAGAGCAGAAAAAGGTAAAGGAAGAAGGTAAATAAATATGGCAAAGAAGAAAAAAAACAAAAAGAAAGCAATGCAGGTATGGAAGCTTTACCAGGTGTCTGGAGACAAGGTAGAGAGGAAAAACAAGTTCTGCTCTAAATGCGGAAGCGGGATTTTTCTAGCAAAGCACAAAGACAGAGAAACATGCGGTAAATGTGGATATTCTGAGTTTACTTCTAAGAAATAATATTTAATACGTATTTAATACATATTTAGTCCATTTTTACTACTAAATTTTGGATAGAATGATTATTTTCTTCCTTATATACACTAAGAAATAGAAATTAATCAACTCCTTCTAGCTCCTCTTTTATTTTATTGATTTTCTGTAGTTTTTCTTTTAACTGTAGTAGCTTTTCATTAATTTCAGTTTTTTTATTGTTCGAATGGACTTCTTTGTCAACCAGCCCAGAAATTTTTTCCCTAAGTTCTGTCTCTTCATTTTGGGTCAAATTAATGTCTTTACCAATAGATTTAGATTCTTCTTCCAGTTTATTTTTTTCTTCTTTTAATTGTTCTTGTTCTTTCTCTTGTTTCATATTTCAGGTTTTTGCTTATTTTTTTAAATTCTGTATTCATAAGTTTTTTCTTCTCTTCCGGTTCTTTTTGTTTCCTTTTCTGAGTTTCTAGCATTCTTTTTAATTTCTTTTTTTCTATTTTTGCCCTAATTAAACTGACGGTGTGTAAAAATTTATAAATCTTTTTTATTCTTAATAGCTTCCTGAAATGCAAGAAAATCTTCAGTAGTTAATTTTTTTCCTGTTTTGATCTTTTCTTCTATTTCATGCTCCTTGCTTTTAATTATCATGCTCTCTTTTAACTTCCTTTTTTCTTCTTCTTCCAGTCTGAATTTGCTGATTTTGTTTCTTACATCATTCATTTGGCTTAATTTTTCCTTTAGTTCATTATTTATTGTGTTGAACTTTTTTTTGAAATCCAGAAAATTTTTGAATGCTTCCTCTTCGCTAAGCTCGATTTTGTCTGTCTCTTTTGAGTCCTTGATTATGTTTTCATGCAGCTTTTGACTCTCGCGAGCAAGCTTTTGGATTTCATTATGTGTTTTATTAGTAATTTTCCTGCAAGCGTCTATTTCAGAATTCAATTTTTTTATTTTGTCAAGAGAACTGATAATTGCAGACGCTTCTCCAAGTAATTTTTTCAATTGTTTGAGCTTTTTTGAGAGTTGCTTTTCTTTTTCAAAGGGCATTGCTTCTGTTTCTAATTTTACCTCTATTTTATCTATGTCCCCTTTTATCCTCCGAGGATCTTTAATTTTTAATATTTTTGTCAGATTTTTCAGATCATCTTTTAATTTTATAAGTTCAGAAATCTTTTTTCTTGTTTCTTCATTAAGTTTGTTTCTTTTTTCCTTTAGGTCCTTTACATTCTTTGTCAGGCTGTCTCTTTTTTTCTTGTTTTCCTTTATTTGCGCAATATTTTTTCTTATTGTATCAGATAAGCCTTCTTTCTTCCTAAACCAAGACTCTTTCTGGTCGTTAACCTTGTTTAGCCCGTTTCTAGAAGAATTGATTTCATTCCTTAATTTATCCAGCTCTGCAAATAGTTCTTTTTTTGTCTGTTTTTGTTCAAGGTTCAAATTCATTTTTTATTTTATAAATATAAGAAGTATAAAAATATTGTTAAAAGTACATTACAAGCTACCAATAATTAAAAAATAAATAAAATAAAATCAGTTCAGCCAAATAATGAACCTAAACCAGCGGCTGCATGCTCTTCTGATTTCTTCTCTTCTGCTGCCTTTTTCTTTTCATCAACTTCTTTCTTTGCTCCTTCTGCTCCTGCTTGCGCGGCTGGTGCAGCTGATGCAACTGGTGCAGCGGCAACTGGTACTGCAGCTTTTTCTATTGCTTCATCAATGTTTACTCCTTCCAAAGCAGCTACTAATGCTTTAACGCGTGCTTCATCTACTTTGACGTTAGCGGCTTCCAAAACCTTCTTTACATTAGTCTCATCAACTTTTTGCCCTGCTTTGTGAAGCAACATTGCGGTATATACATATTCCATTTTATTTACCTCCATTAAGTTTTTATTTTAATTAGTTAAATTTAATTATTTTTTCCTTAATGTTCCTTTTTTCAGGAGTTCTTTTGTCAGATCTTCAACCTCTTTTCTGCCTTTATCTTCCTTGTTTTCTGTTTTTTCTTTGTCCTCTTTTTGAGCTTTAAAATCATGTGCAGTTGGAACTTCCTTGTCTTTTTTCTTTGTTTCTTTTTTTGTTTTCTGTTCTTCAATTTTCTCTTCTTCTTTTTCTTCCTCTTTGACTTCTTCTATAATGTCTGCTGCTGTTTCTTTTTTGCCTTCAGCAAATTTTTTTGTTTGCTCTACCATTGCCTTGATTTTTTTGTCAACATCTTCTTTTGGTTTTTCTTTCCTGGTTTCTTCTGGTTTTTGTTGTTCTATTTTTTGTTCTTGTCTTGGTTCTTCTTTCTTTTCTTCTGCTTTTTTTATTTCTTCTTTTTGTTCTTCTACTTTCTCTAATTCTTTTTCTTTCTCTATTCTTTCTTTTTCAAGAGTCTTTTCCTCTTCTTTCTTTACTGCTTCCTGAACTTCTTTTTCTACAGGAGTTTCTTTTTGTTTTTCTTTCTCTAGTTTTTTTTCTTCTTCATTTATCTTTTTTTCTTCTTCTAGGACTTTTTCCTCTTTCTTTTGAATTTTTTCCTGTTCAGGAACCTCAATCTTTTTTTCTTCTGCTTTTGGTTCTTCTTTGGGCTTAGATTCTTCTTTTATTTCTTTAGGTTTGGTTTCGATATTTGCACTACCTTTTAATTCAAGCATTTCCATCTCTGCTTTGCTCAACAACTGCTCGATAATGCCCTTGTCCAATATTTTTTGGCTGATTCCAATAGCTTTTGCGTCATTAAATGCCTTGGCCAATAACAAGTTGATGTTATCTTTTGTTATATAAGCAATATTAAATGATAAATTAAGTGCTTGTGTTGATGCTAGGTTTATTTTTTCATTGAATGCTTTTTCATCTATTTCCAGTATGTCTTTTTGGTAAATAATTCCATTTTCGTAGGCTGCAACCAAGCCAAGGCCTACTTCCATGGGTTTTATATCCAGCCTTGTCAGGATTTCTGCTACCTTGGGCTTTATTTTCTCCCCTCTCTTAGCAACAACACTATCTTCTTTAACAGCAACTTTTCCGGCTTCTACACCTACTTTTAAACCTACACTGCTTAACTCACTTATTATAGGTCCTGGGGCAAATGGTGTAGGCCCTTTATTGATAGTTATATCATTTGGAGCAATTTGATTTGCTTTTGCAGGCGCACTTGTTTTGCTTTTTTGGAGTGTTCTGCTCAGCTTGAAAGGGCTTTCATTTGCAAAAAGAAGCGCAGGCATTCCCCCAAGATATTTTTCAAGCTCCTCTATGTGTTTCTTTTCATTTTTTATTTTTTCAAGAGCAATTTTCATAAGCCGCTTCTTTGTCATGAATAAGTTAATTTTTCCCCTTAATTCAGATCTCATTGACTGCAGCTGCGGGGCTGGAAGATTATTCATATCAACTATGCCTATCATAGAGGACTGCCTCATCAATTTAACCATATCTTCCACAAGCTTTTTTTTGTATTCTGCTATTTTTGGCATTTTTACTTTTTCTTAGGTTCTTTTTTGTTTTCTTTAGGTTCGGTTTCTTTTTTTTGCTTCTCTTTTTCTGGTTTTTCTTGTGTTTCTGGCTTTTCTGCTGGTTTTTGTTCTGATTTTATTTTCTTAGCTTTTTTGCCTGTTTTTTTATCTTCTGTTTCTTTTCCTAAAACAAAGGCAGGCCCCATTGTAAGCTTTAGCATAACACTTTTTACATTCTGCTTCTCATTCGGAAGCTTTTGAATTGTGGAGTTGTAAACTGTCAGTATGTTGTCAATGATGTCGTTATCTGTTGTATCTTCCTGGCCAACTCTGCACTTAATTGTTGGCTCGTTTTTTGTTACAAGGTTTATTGTCCTTTTTAGTTTTTCATACAAGGGTTTTATATTTGCATTCTGAGGCAAAACGCTGCCTAGCTTTGGATTCGGCATTTTACCTTTTGGTCCTAAAAATCTGCCAAATGCTGTAGCAACCTTTGGCATAACAGATGCCTGTGCAACAAAGAAATCATGCTTATTAGCCAGCTTTTTTATTTCGGATTTGTTCTTATATTTTTCAAACTGGTCCAGAAGGATGGCTTCATCGCAAACTTCCTTTGCCTTGCTTTCCATATCAGGTGCAACAAAAGCACAAATAGAAATTTTCTTTCCAGTATCATGGTGCAGAGTGGTAAATATATTTACATTATGCTCTGTTTTCTTCAGGTCAAGACCTCTGAGATTTATAATTAGGTCTATGCTCTGCTTAAAGTTTTTTTTAGGAGAATTTTCTTTTACTTTCTTTAATGTGCTTGCTATTAATTCCTTGTCCATCTTCCCTCCTACTGAAGCTCGCGTCACACTCTTCGAGTGCGGGGCTAAGTAGTGTTAACGAGTAGTATTATAGGAATTTTATGGTATATTTAAAGTTAATTGTTTTTTTGATATATTATTTAATAGCTACTTTTTTCCGAAACCTTTAAATAGTATAGGGTATTTAGGGTATGTAGAGTGGATATAGTAGATAGGGTATGTAGGGTATTCTGAAATGAAACGGAAAGCCACAGACAATTTTGAATCGCTTTCCTGTCATTTTTTATGAAATAAAAAATGAAGGAGAAAAAACAATTTAAGATAAAGTGTCCTGATTGTGATAAGGAAATTATAGGTTTTAGTATGCATCATGCTAAGCAAAATTTAATGATACACCAAAAGACATCTATAAAATGCAAGGAATTTAAGGAATTGTTAAGAAAAAAATGGGCAAAAAAATAGAGCTGTTTCACAGGGAAATTGAAACCAAGGTTCTGCTAGAGGTTTTAGGAGTTTATGGTGTATTGGCTTTAGTGCTTGTTGGTGCTTATTATTTAGGGCCTGCAATAACTGGCTTTGTCACAGTAACAAAGCAGTTCAATTATACTGATGAAGTCAATTTAGAGTTTAGTGAATCCGGAACTTATGTGTGGGATCTGGCTAATCCTGGAAACCTGAAAAGCATAAAAATTTCAGGTAGCATGGTTGAGGGAGAAGCTAAGGTTTATATTGAGGATGATGGTGTAAGGTACCTAATTTTTGACAGCTCTAAGCTGGTTCAAAAACCTAGTGGAATTTTTGGAATAACAGGGTTTGTAGTTCAGGAGGATGAAGAAGAGGATGAAGAGATAAATAATGCTCCAATATGGGATTCTGATGTTGATAGTTTTATATTAAACAGTACATCAAGCATAAACTTATCTAATTACTATTATGATGCTGATAATGATTTATTGGTATATAGCTCAAGTAATGTTTCAAATGTTTCTGTAAGTATTGATAATGAAATTGTAACATTAATTCCGGATGAAAATATTGATGAGACTGAGCAGATAACTTTTGCTGCTTATGATGAGGTTGATATTACATTTAAAACTGCGTCATTGATAATAAAAACAATAGTGGAAATTCCAATAAATGAAACTGAATTAATAAATCAAACTAAAATAAATGAAACATTAGAAAATCAAACAATAATTAATGAAACAGTTGAAAAAATAATTAATATTAATTTAGAGTATGGTGATAATGAGATTTATGATGCAAATAATGATGGTGTTGAAAGTTTGGATGGTATTATAGACTTTAGTGTTGATGGCAGCACTTTTAACTGGGATGTTGATGGGGAAAAATTATGCACAAGGTATGAGGTTTATTCTGTTGAAAATCAGGAAAGCGGTTTTGCGTGCTTTGGGAATAGTGATTGCTGTGATTTTGTTGGCCTAGAGAGCTCAAGGCAGTTATGGGATGAGAACTTATTTTTGGGTTATGGAGGTTATGGAAGCACTGAAAATAATATTGTTTTTGCCCAAGTGCTTTATGTTGATTATAATTTAAGTGCTGATATACCATACTCTGATGTTGCATATTCCTCATGGGATAATTTAACAGCTAAATTCGTGGAAGGAATTATTGAATTTGAGGATGTATGTGTTGAGACATGCATGTTTAGCGGCAATGCAAGCAGTTATCAATTAATAATTGAGATGGAAGATGGAGAGTTAAGGGTAGATAAAATAAAGTATATAATTGAGGAGACTGCATTCAACAACGATCCATTATTGATAAAGCAAATTGAGAATATAAGCATTATTGAAAATAAAAATTATACTCTGGATTTAAGTGAGTATTTCTCTGATGAAGATGATGATGAGCTGAGCTATGGTTATGATGAGATAGATAATATTACTATAAGGTTTGAGGATAATATGGCTTATATAACACCTGATAAGGGGTTTTTAGGTAACAGGTTTACTTTCATAACTGCAAATGATTCTTTTGGGGAAGCTGTTTCAAATCTGTTCAAGGTTGAAGTTGAAGAAGAAAGGTTGAGCATAGAGGTACTGGATTCAATAATAACAAAAAGGAATTGGACTATAGGTTTCAGAACTACTGGGACTGGAAACCTAACAATATCTGCAATTGATGGAACTTATGCTGAGATGTATAATGATAATGTTACTACAGCTAATAATTTGGATATTTTAGAGTTAAGATGCGGTAATTTTGAGATTTTTGACAAGGAAGAGCTAATAGAAACTGGGAATTTATGGTTTGTTCTGATGAATGGTTCAAGGGTCAGGTTAATTGATCTGGTTGGGGAAAGCATTTTGGTAAAAGGAATATATGTTGAAAACTACAATTGCGATGAGACGGGGTATTATACTGTAAGAGTTCTGGCAAAAGGTGAGAGTGTTCAGGAATTTAATTTCGGCAATGAAATACAAATTGCGGGTATTGATTATGTAGAAGAGGTTTTGAGAGAGACTTTTGAGGTAAGAGATAATGATGATAATAAGATTATGGTGCTGGACAGCTTTGGCAATGCAAATATTAAGGGGAATTTGACACAGAATGTTTTTATTGATGCTGATGAAAATGATTTTGTGATTCAGGATACGCCTGATAGTGTTGTAGTGATAACAAATCCAGAAGGAAATATGAATATTAAAGGCTCTTTAAATGAAAACCAAAGCGTGCTGCTGCCTACACAGGATTCTTTGGTTATAGAGAATAAAAATGGAGAAGTAGTTGCTTATGTTAATAGTAGTGGGAGTTTGTTTTTGAAAGGAACCTTTACAGAGAATGTTTTGTTTGGGTAAATTTAATCCGGAAATTATGTAATAAAATGCCAGAAATGAGATTTACTGTAACGAAGAAATTGAATAAGCTGATTTTGGAAGTTTCTGAAGGCTTAGGAGTTGATAAGTCGGATTATGTCAAGAGTTTGATACTTTATGATTTGAAAAAGGGA
>Ga0187833_10000859_pt1 | contig 35614 bp, 30 predicted proteins | sample ETNtaG_37_FD_167968 | JGI IMG/M metagenome (GOLD analysis project Ga0187833, IMG submission 167968) | Marine microbial and viral communities from oxygen minimum zone, Eastern Pacific Ocean - ETNP2014_SV_400_PacBio MetaG (Illumina Assembly) | ecosystem: Environmental > Aquatic > Marine > Hypoxic...
GGTGAAGCCTTTCACTATGTTACGCCCGATCCGGAAGTGCTGGGGTGGATCATCCGACGAGTCACTGGCAAGCAACTCGCAGACGCCATGCACGAGCTTATCTGGTCTCCACTCGGCGCAGAACACGATGGGTACTACTGGCTGGACTTTCACGGTACCGAAATGGGTGGTGGTGGTCTTGCGATCACTCTGCGCGATGCCGCCCGGTTTGGCCAGATGATATTACAAGATGGGGCTTTCAACGGCCGACAGGTGATATCACAGGAAATCGCGCAACGCATCAAAACTAAATCGAACTTCGAGCAATTTGGACGCTACTACGCTGACCCCTGGTATGGCGCGATCGCCGATTCTTATCATGACCAGTGGTGGGGTTACGCTGGAGTCAATGCAGTCGCAGCCCTGGGAGTGCATGGGCAATTTATCTACATCAATTCGGACGCCAACGTTGTCATCGCGAAGCATAGCTCAGACCCCGATGCCGAGAGCCCGCGTATAGACAACGAAACAGCCTTCATCATGCATCAGATTGCCGCCTACCTTTCTCGTTAGGGCGAGTAATTCTGCGCAGTGGGGTCAGCTGAACCCCATCTGTTCACCAAGATTTCCAGGCTGCTGACCATCAATGTCCTTGAACCCATATTCGCTCGCCAAGTCCACCACAGGAATCACTCGTCCTGTCTTGTCATGTAATTTGGGATCAGCTGCAAGGGAGACGACACCTCGCCCCGTGAAACGCGGTGACTCACCCCTGTCGATGTCGAAAGGAACCGTACCTGCCTTGTGTGCCTGGAGCATGTGCTCAGTGCGGACGATCCCGGGCCATAGCGAGACGGCCGTTACATCGAACTCGCGTAACTCCTGCGCCATATCCTTCGCCATCCTATCCACGGCCGCCTTGCCCACACCATAGGCAACATTGAAAACATAAGCCGCGCCAGCAAAGGACGAGATGTTCACTATAAAACCGGTGCGGCGCTCGACCATCTTTGACGCAACTGCGCAACTTGCCACATAATGGCCTCGACACCCAACGCGATGGAGCTGATCCCATATATCAACGGGCATTTCCCAAAACCTGGTCTCGAAGATCGGCACATCCGGGACAGTGAATGCGTTGTTTACGAGAATATCAATTCCGCCCTGCTCGTCCTCGACCCGTTTGACCATTGCGTTAATCTGCCCATCATCGGAATGATCGCACTGTACAGCAATCCCCTGCCCACCAAGTTCTGTTAACTCTTCGGCGGTCGCACCGATGGTACCTGGAAGTGCGGCAGCACCTTCTGTCACTGTACGACCGGTAACATAGACCGTGGCTCCGGCGGCTCCCAACTCCAGTGCAATACCCTTGCCGATACCTCGGCTTGCCCCGGTCACGATGGCGACTTTGTCCTTCAAACTCCCATCACTATTCCACTCGGTCATGTTTCCACTCCAGAAGATAAGACAGATAAATGTGACTACTCTGTTTATTGCATATGTGGTTTGTTCTTACTTAACCGTCAGTGATTCCCCCCACCAAAATCACTCGTCCTCGTGTATCAGCACTCTGCCGTTACTGCCATCGACCGTAATTATCTGACCGTCAGGTATGAGATCACAGGCCTGACTCAGGTTTGCAACGCATGGTAGGCCGTACTCTCTGGAAATCATGACAGCGTGTGCAGTTACACCGCCCGTTTCGACGACGACGCCACCAATGATTGAGTACACCGTCGTCCAGGCCGGGTCAGTCGCAACGGTAATCAAGATATCACCCTTCTCAACCTTGCTGACTTCATCCAGACTTCTGCACACTCGCGCACGACCCGTGACCATCCCGCTGCTCGCCGCGACACCACGCAGACCCTGGCCATCATCCACCTGACCATCATCGAACGCCTCCCAGCCACGAATGTACTTGGGTGGTGTTCTGAGGGTGTATCTCTCGTATACTCTCCGGCGTGCTCGCACTCTGATTTCAATTTCCTTCACAGTCATCTTGCCATCATCAGCCGCGAACACTTCATGACTGCTGAGGAAAAAGACATCTTCCTCATCTGTTATCAAGCCACGCTGAATAAACTTGGCGGCAATTGCCATTAGCATTGCCCTGGGACGCTGCGCGTTCTTGTCATTATGAAAGCGTTCCCAGTCCCTGTAGTAACAGTAGTCCTGGGTCAGTTCAAGGTACCACTTAAAGAATGCTGCTTTCAAAGAACCGAATGGTTGTTTGCGAATCTTGCCTAGACATTCCTCTTTGGTTCTAAGCATGCGCTCATGCAGACGCTGCTCGATTACTGCTGGACTATCTTCTTCACTCAGTGGCAACAGGGCCTTGAGCGAAGGGAAAATCTTCGCCGGTTTCTGGCTCCAGCGGAAGTGGATCGGGTCCCGTTCATCCGCACCACGGTGACCATATGCCTTCAGGAATACATCCAGTTCCTCTTTGAAACGTCGTCCGTCTTCGGAATCCTCCAGTGAGGCCAATATGTCCTCTGGGTTATCTTTCTCCATTAGTTCCATAAGAACGGGCGAGTCCTTGATCTTTCGGGAGAGCTCCCATACGGCGATATTCTGCTCACCCGTTGGAGTCTGCAGACCTGCGATCAGTCGGCTGTATATCTCGGCGCCTTTATCTTCACACCATAGCTCACACAATTTTGCCAAACCTTGGGGTACGACATAAAGATAGACGTTGAATGTCAGCGCAGTGTTATCTTCATGTATGCTCCCTTTGTTCGCCCGCGCTACCGTGGCGAAGATCTCCCTGACACTCGCGGATTCCATGTCGAAGTCGGCCCAGACGGCATCTGCACGACGAACGCAGTTCTCCATCTCTTCATAGTAGTGGTGTGTACTCCCCAGCAGCGAATACCTTGGATGAGTAAATTCAAGCCGCAATAGTATCCGGAAGAACCGAAACCAGTCGAATGGCATGTTTCTGATCTCTTCCCGCTCTTCCTCAGGAAAGGGGCTGAGGGCGACATCATCCCGTGCGAATGGCGGGATGAAGATACGCATCCACTCTTTTTCAAAATACGTATTGTAATAGGCTCGCGCGCCATACCAGCGAGTAGTAGGCATATCCAGGTAATGCTCGGAACTGTAGCCAGCAAATTCAGTTATATCAGTCTGCTTAAGCGCGATGAGCTTCAAGCGAGCCAAAAGCGGTCCCACCCCACTGTAAAAATAAGGAGTCGAGGGGCCGGTAAACCACTCGTCCGAAAGACCCCTGGACCAGACCCAGCGCTCATCTGTCAGCTCCGCCATCGCTTTGGGCGTTTGCCAGGCTTCAAGACCTTCACGAAAATCAATATCTGCCGCGGTAATTTCACGGGACTGCAGAACCGCAAATCGCCCATTCGAATATCCCCACTCGATGTCCTGCGGGAAACCGTAGTGTTCCTCAATCCGCAGCCCGATTTCAGACAGTTCCTTTATCTTTCCGTCCGCTAATGTTTCGATGGAACGGAGCTCTACCGGTACCTCGACGTCCACGCTTCCCTGACCACCCTCCTGCCGGACCGTCATGACCAGCTTCTCATTGAGCTGTTTGTCCTGGATTGCGAGGGAGCCTTTGTCAAGGATGTACTGATCAGGATTGACCTTTCCGGCGACGATTGCCTCGCCCAGACCCCAGCTGGTATTCAGAAACATTTCACCTGTGTTCGACGTGACCGGGTTCGCAGTAAACATGACACCAGCTACTTCAGACGGGAACATCTCCTGAACGACCACGGCAAGGAGCACATCTTCATGCTTGAACCCTTGTCTGTGACGATAGGAAATAGCACGGTCAGTCCATAATGACGCCCAGCAGCGCTTGACATGATGTAGAACATTTTCCACACCGTGGATATTGAGGAAGGTATCCTGTTGCCCGGCGAACGACATGCCTGGCAAGTCTTCAGCGGTAGCCGAAGAGCGTACTGATACTAATACTTCGTTTCCTAACTCTGACTCGAGTTGTCCGTAGGCATCACGAATTGCGTTAACGATGTCCGCAGGCGTATCTGCAGCGATGATCATGTCTCTGATTATTTTCGCTCGGCGGTCAATTTCCACCGGGTCATCATAATCTAGCCCCGCCAGTGCCCCAAGAATGGGTGCATGGAGGGAGTTCACCTCAATAAGTCGCTGGTACGCCCGCGTGTTGATACAAAAGGCATGGGGTACCGGCAACTTTGCTCGTGTCAATTCTCCGAGGTTTGCCGCTTTCCCGCCAACCAGCGATATGCTCCCTGAATCAATCTCCTCCAAACTACAGGTGTATTCAATCATAAACTTTTACTCTGGCACTTTACTCTGACCCAAAAACTTTTGGGGCTCTCAGGCAACCCAGGTGACAACCTGTTCCAAGTCTCGTTGCCGTTCGAAGTTGTTAATGGGGGCTTCAAGATCGGGATACCCCATGGCAGTACCAATAACGAGCCGTTTATTGTCTGGAACGGGAAGTATTTTCCGGACAATGTCAGCATACATGACCGACACAGCCATTATGCAGCTCCCCAGGCCTTTGTCACAAGCCAGGAGACTCACGTTCTGCAGAATTAGTCCCACGTCCAATACGGCATATTCCAATGACAATTGTTTATCCACCATAAAGTAAAGCAGGACAGGTGCATCAAAAAAGGAAAACATATGGCCAGTGTTTTGGAGGCGGCCCTCCTTGTCATCACGATCGGTCGTTTGTGATTCCAGAACGGCTTTCCCAACCTCCCCGTACCGGGCCTTGTGAGCATCCGGCCATACTTCTGGGAAAGGAATCTCTGGTTGAGCTTTTTGGCCGGTAAACAGCGCTTTTCTATTTTCTTCTCTGAGTTTTGCAAGCTTGTCACCAGTAACCACCATCATCTCCCATTGCTGGGTATTCCCCCAGGAAGGCGACCATACTGCTTCCGAGATGATATCTCGGATAACTTCGTCGGGTACAGACTTAGGTAAAAACTGACGGATACTTCGTCTTTGTCTAATTGAGTCCACTAGCTGCATCTATGTCTCCTGGTACTTTAATAGAAAATAGAATTTGGTGTGGCGTAGAGTGCCAGAGTGAGTCGGCACTGGCTAATACTGATCACAAATAAATCGAAACTATCTGCGGTTTGTCAGACGGAAACTTTTAGTAGCCCCAGCGCAAGCTCAACCCCATCGCTGCTTATTACAGCGGTTTGATGCGGGCAACCTGAGCTTGTCGTGGAGTCAAGTTTCCTATATTTTCAAATCCTGTTAAGAGGTCCACACAAATTTGGGCTGGAGGTATCTAGTCATGACAAAAATCAACACCGTTCTGGGCAGCATTGAAGTTGAAGAGCTGGGTTTCACGCTCATGCACGAACACATCTTTAATGCCAATTGGGCAATGCGCTCCGTATTTGGCAACTGGGTAGACAAAGAGGCAGGGATAAACAAGGCCGTTGGACACTTGAAAGCCGCCCGCGACCTTGGAGTTACCAGCTTACTGGATGCAACCCCAATCAATCTTGGCCGCGACGTGCATATATTGAAGGAGGTCTCGGAACGCTCCGAGGTTCACGTTATTGCCGCAACCGGTCTTTACTACAACCATGAACCCTGGATGACCAACTGGGAAATTGACCGTTTGGTTGATGTTCTTTTACAAGACATAGTACAGGGCATACAGGGGACTAACGGCAAAGCGGGTGTCATCAAGTGCGCTACTGATACTGACGGTGTCACTCCGGAAAATGAGAAATTATTGCGTGTGGCAGCCAGATTACATCTTGCATCTGGTATCCCGATCACCACGCACACTGATGTCAATGAAAAGACTGGCCTTGGGCAGATCGAAATCTTTGAAGATGAGGGCGTTGACCTCAACCATGTAATTATCGGTCACTCTGGTGACAGTGAAGATCTGGGGTACCTTGAAGACATGCTGAACAAGAATGTCACTATCGGCATGGACCGGTTTGGCCTCGACATGATGCTAGAAACTGAAAAAAGAGTTTCAGTGATTTCAGAACTCTGTGCTCGAGGGTGGGCAGAACAAATGGTACTGTCTCACGATGCATGCTGTGTAATGGACTGGTTTCCAGCAGACACCTTCGCGATGATGTCCTCCCAGATAGCTCCCAACTGGAACTTCAGTTTTGTCCCCGGACAGGTGATTGGTTTACTTCAAGAGGCTGGAATTAGCGAGGATCAAATACGGGCTATGACCCATGGCAATCCCGCCCGGTGCCTTCTGCCTTCCAAATGATGTATGTCTTTCAGGATGCTCTTCCAGCAATCCCTGGTTGATTGAAGGTACAAACTCGACGATGGTCTGGCAAACTGAATCCGTTCTATTTCAGCTGGAAGCGGTAGTTGAGGAGGTTACCAGTTGGCCAGCGGCTGGACTAAGGGCGGGGCCATTCAAGATCAGATCGACACCAGTAATATTGAAATGACAGCGTGAAATGGGCGACGATCAATTTGCTCCAACACCAGGCCTGGCGCTAGCATGAGATGACGTTTGGAGAATAACGCAATGGCAACACAAGGATTCGACCCGCAACAGCCAGCCTGGATCATGGCATCATCCGGGGACACGGTAACATGGGGTGACCTTGAACGCCTATCCAATCAGATGGCGCATCTGTTTCGCAATCACGGACTGCAGCGAGGAGATCACATCGCGCTCTGCCTGGAGAACCACCGGCTGTTTCTTGCTATCTGTTGGGCTGCTTTCCGGTCGGGGCTGTACTTCACTGCAATCAGCTATCGCCTGCAACCCGCCGAAGTCGAGTACATAGTCAATGACTGTGAGGCGAAATTGCTTGTGACCTCTGCCCTGCTCACTGACACATTCCGAGGGTTCGCCAACAAGCTCGAAAACGCCCCTGTCTGCTATATGCTGGATGGCGTTTGTAATGGCGCGACTTCCCTGGAGCAAGCCTTCGAGGAATTACCCGAGACTCCGATCATTGATCAGAGCTATGGCCAGAGCATGCTCTACTCTTCCGGCACTACCGGACGACCAAAAGGGGTGAAGAAGCCACCGATAGAAATCCCATGGGGAGAGGGGAGCGCTGTGCTGAAAGCAGCAACATCAAGATACAACTACGATGGCAATACGGTCTACCTCTCTCCTGCGCCCCTCTATCATGCAGCACCCCTTGGCTTCAACATGATGGTCCTGAGAGCAGGAGGTACCTGCATTATCATGGAACATTACGACTCCGAAGCTGCTCTCTCTCTCATCCAGCAATATAAAGCGACCCATAGTCAGTGGGTGCCCACGATGTTCGTGCGTATGCTGAAATTGCCTGAAGAAGTCAGGCACCGCTACGACCTGTCTTCATTACGTTACGCGGCCCACGCTGCCGCGCCTTGTCCGGTAGCTGTCAAAGAGCAGATGATCGACTGGTGGGGTCCGGTTCTCTACGAGTATTACGCTGGCACGGAAGGCAATGGCTCAACCTTCATAACATCAGATGAGTGGATACAGCACAAGGGATCCGTCGGTAGAGCGACAGATGACTGCCGTGTGCACATTTTGTCTGATGCCGGATCAGAATTGCCAACGGGTGAAATGGGTGGCGTCTACTTTGAGGGTGGAGGGAAGTTCGAATACCTGAACGATAAGAACAAAACAGCTTCCGTTTACACAACTGAGGGGTGGTCCACCCTGGGTGACGTTGGCTATCTTGACGAGGAGGGTTACCTCTACCTCACCGATCGAAAGTCGTTCATGATCATATCAGGTGGTGTCAACATATATCCGCAGGAAACAGAAAATGCCCTCATTACTCACCCAAAAGTAATTGACGTGGCTGTCTTCGGAATTCCCAGCGAGGAGTTTGGTGAGGAAGTGAAAGCAGTCGTTCAGCCTGTCAGTATGTCTGATGCTGGTCCCGCGCTGGAAGCTGAATTAGTCGCTTATGTAAGGGATCAGATTTCACACATCAAGTGTCCACACTCGATTGACTTCATGGAAGAGTTGCCGCGACACCCCACTGGCAAATTGTATAAGCGCCTCTTGAAAGACAAGTACTGGGCGAAAGCGTGATCCCCTGATGTTCAACAGGAATACTCGATACCGATCAAACAAGATGGAAGATGGTTGATTAACTTCGCCTCATGCCACAAGAGGGCGTAGATCTGCATCCCATTCCTGAAATACCTTACTGTATTCGATGCCTGTTACACTCGGTTCCTGTGAAGTTCTCCTGGAACGCTTTCAATGATGGACTTCCCAACCCGAACAACTCATTAAGCGATCGTTACTTTGAATGGTCCAGCACTCTGGAAATGTGACAAAGCATATTGGACTATCCCCTAACCGAATTCAGCGGACTGGATCAGCAATCCTGTGACTGATCAGAATGAAGATCAGACTCCAGTCGATTTGTCCGAAGAACTGACCGTGCCTGGCAAGCCCTCAAAAATGGACCTCTCTTCAGGTTCTGTCGCAACACACCTGATCAGACTGAGTGGAAACATGCTGATGGGCTTTGTTTCCGTGATGACCGCAAATCTGATGGAAACAGTTTATGTAGGGCAACTGGGAACGCTCGAACTTGCAGCCGTCAGTTACACCTTTCCCATAGCAATGATACTGCAGGGAGTCGGTATGGGACTCAGCGTTGGTGCTGCGTCGGTAGTCGCCCGGAGTATTGGGCTGGGAGACATGGATCGTGTGCATCGACTCTTCACTCATTGTTTGCTACTGGTTGTATTCCTTTGCTCCTGTCTTGCTGCCCTTGTATTCCTGAATACCGACCTTGTATTCAGATTGCTCGGTGCGCAGCCCGAAATCTTGCCCCTGGCTACCCGCTATCTGCAGGTCTGGTTGTTTGGTCTCCCCTTCTTTTCAGTAGCTATGGTAGGAGCGCTCTTGATGCGGGCGATGGGTGATGCAGTGCGCCCCGGCTACATGATGATTTTGGGCTCAGTCCTGCACATCGCCCTGGGGGCAATATTGGTGTTTGGCTGGGGTCCTGTGCCTCGACTGGGAATTGAAGGAGCAGCCTGGAGTTTTGTGATCGCTAGAGCAGTTGCCTGTATTGGCTATTTTTACTTCTTCCTTAAGGATCGTTTGATGGTCGCGACTATTGCAAATCTGCTAACTTCCTGGCGAGACATATTGCATGTCGGATTGCCGGCTTCCGCTTCAAACCTGATCGGACCCATGTCAATGGGTGTCATTACCCGTCTGTTGGCCGGTCACGGCCCAGAAGTAGTCGCTGGATTCGGGGTTGCCGCAAGAGTTGAATCCATGATCTTGATGATACTGCTCTCCCTATCGATGAGTATTGGTCCACTGGTTGGTCAGAATTGGGGCGCCCGCAGATATGAGCGAGTCAAGCTGGCAATCTCCATGGCCTGCAAATTTTCCCTGGTATGGGGTCTGATCTCGTTTATCACCATGGCACTATACGGGGAGTTCTTTGTTTCCCTGATCAACGACGATCCAAAAGTAGTGAGGACTGCCAGCCTCTATCTGCTGATACTCCCCTTGAGTATGGGCCTGCTTGGGATCATTCTCAATGTAACCCAGTGTTTCAATGCCTTTGGAAAACCCATACCTCCCCTGATCATATCCGTCAGTCAGATGCTTGTACTGTATGTTCCTCTGGCGCTGCTGGGAGATCATTTGTGGGGCTACGTCGGAATATTTGCTGCAGCGGCTCTGACGAATTCCATATTGGGAGTAGCATCATGGTTTTGGATTAATCGAATTGTTGATCAACGCATGCTGGCCAGTGATATTGCATCCCGGAAGTGATGGGGTCTTGTTTTCCATTTCAAGGACTTGAAACTCTCTGCCAAATGGCAGCAATTTAGAGACTATTCAGGAAGTCAGCTACTGCCGTGGTGAATAGATCGTTTCGATCACCTGCCATCATGTGAGCAGCCTCTGTCACATTCACATACTTCGCGTGCGGGCAAGTTTCAAGAAAAGCTTGCGCGCCCGCTTCGCTCAAGACGTCCGAGAGGCCGCCACGCACTAACAGTGTTGGTATATTCATTCCTGGCAATTTCTCAGCGGAGTTCTGTAACCTGTCTAGGCGCGCGCCTATCTCACCAAAGTGCTTATCACCCAGCCATGCCGGATCCCAGTGCCAACGTAGGCGATCATTCTCATCCAGCCGGACATTCTTTTTCAAACCATCTAGTGCTCGTGGCCGTGTGCGGTGAGGCTGATAAGATGCAATGGCTTCAGCCACCTCCTCCAGGGATTCAAACCCTTCCGGCTTCTGCGCCATGAAATCAAGTATTCGCTGCGCCCCTTCTTTTTCTATCTGTGGAGCCATGTCGACAAGTACCAGTGCCCGTGCATCTACACGCCCTTCACCAACTGCACAGAGACAGACACTTCCACCCATCGACGCGCCGACCAGCACAGGGTGCGGGTCATCCAGATCGTTAACGACAGCAACCAGATCATCGATCATGGAGTCCTGATCATACGCTCCATCTTTCGCCCAATCAGAATCCCCATGACCTCTTGCATCAAGGCTGACCGTACGATATCCGCTTCCGGCTATTTCTTCTCCGGTTCCTTTCCATGCATGTCGCGTCTGGCCACCGCCGTGCAACAGCAACACCAGTGGATCACCCTTCTTTCCCCAGGTATCTGCAGCTATGCCCAGACCATCAACCCCCGCCAACATGGTCATCGGTTCCGGGGTCCCGGGTAGTCTTCTGCTGGATGCCATAAGAGTGTCCTAAAGATCAAACCTTTTACGCTTTCTTCGGGCCAGTAGCGTTTCCCGAAGCAACTATTAATCCATCAATCGTCAACAAAAGCCTTCAGGCGCTCGTTAGCTTCAAGAAATTCTTCCATAAAATCATAAACGACCTGGCGTGTTGATAATGACTGGGTCATCATCCCGACACCCTGGCCAACCCAGAAAGTCGCTAGCTGCTTTGCTCCCTTGTGTCCTGAATCTGCGAGTTTCTCGATGTGACGAAGAGCGGGCTCACTAACTAAAGATTGCAGGGGCATCGGCAAAGGTTCCGGAGCATCTTCTCCTTCCCAGGCATCGGTCCATGGGGACCTGATCTGCCGCGAATATTTGCCCGTTCGACTCCTTGACCGGACCGTTTGATTCGATGCTGCTGATAGCAGTTTTTCCTTAATGGCCGGTGATGTATTGGCCTCAGTGGTCGTCAACCACACGGACCCCGTCCACACTCCATCTGCTCCCATAGCCATTGTCGCTGCCATCTGCCTTCCAGTGACAATACCACCTGCCGCCAGAACAGAGACATTTTCATACCCCTTAACAGCTTCGCTGACTTCCGGCACAAGAACCATGGTGGAGACCTCGCCGCAATGCCCTCCCGCCTCGGTTCCGGCTACTACGAGGATGTCTACGCCTGCTTCCGCCTGTTTTACAGCATGGTGTTTGGCTCCGACCAGGGCAGCAACCGGCACATTGTGTTGCTTCCCAAGCTCAAGCATATATTTTGGTGGCACGCCAAGCGCATTGGCGATAAGTCTTATGGGGTGGGAAAATGCGATATCCATAATTTCGGCCGCCCGACCTTCGCCAAGAAATCCACCACCACCCGCCAAATTGAGTTCATCCATAGTTCGAGTGTCAATATCGTGTTGTGCGAGGATGCCGGCAGCAAACTGTTTGTGTCCATCCGGGACCATGGCGAGTACTTCATCCACACTCGCCGATTCATCCTTATTAGCCATGGAGGTCGGAACAATCAGATCAACACCATACGGTTTTCCATCGATATGTTCATCAAGCCAGTCGAGCTCAATTTTCAACTGCTCGGGACCAAAGCCCGCCACGCCAAGTACTCCCATACCACCCGCTTTTGAAACCTCGCAGACCACATCGCGACAATGGGTAAAAGCAACTAGCGGAAATTCAATTCCCAATTGATCACAAATTGGCGATTTCATTTTCTATCCTCATTATTTGGAAGCTAATAGTCTCATTATCCGAACCGGGATTCGAGATCATTTGTAATTCCGGGCACTTGTCACCCCGTGTTTTCTAACAGTCCGCAGCGACACTGGTCCAATGATTTTCCTGCAATACTATCTAAGCGCCAGTTTGAACAGATCCTTGGCAATATTTCCGCCGGTAAAGATAATGCCAACTTTTTGCCCCTGGTTGATTTCCCTTTCCTTTAATAATGCTGCAAGTCCTGCCGCACCAGCACCTTCTACCAGGTTGTGAGTATCAGTGAAACAGTGGGCAATGGCATCCAGCATTTCCTGCTCACTAACGTCGACTACGCGCTTCACCTGACCCAGCATTAGGTCCAGTGCTTTTTGGTTGGGATTTCTGACCGCCAGGCCATCGGCGATCGTGTCAGCAGTGTTAGTGCTGGTGAGCCTGCCTGCTGCCAGGGATAGCTGGTAGCAGTTCGCATTTTCTGAGACGACTCCGATGACCTCCGTATCCAAACCAAGCGCATTTTTTGCGCCAGTTCCCTTGCACGCTCCACCGATTCATCGAAATCTCGGCCGCTAATGACGAGCTCGGCTCCAAGTGCAACCACGGCAGCGTTCTTCTCTGGGTTGTTTCCCTCGGGGACAACTATCACCGCCTGAAGATCATTTCGCGCGGCGGCAAACGCTACACTCTGACCATGATTGCCCCGCGTTGCAGCACAAACGCCCGTAACACCGGCTTCACGTTGTTTCAGATTACCCAGGTAAATCAAGCCACCGCGTACTTTGAACGCGCCGGTGGGATTGTGGTTTTCGTGTTTTACCCAGACCTTGCAGTTGCAGCGGTGATTTAGCAGCGGCCACGATATTTGAGGCGTCGGCTGGATCGCCTCGTATACCCTTAGGGCAGCTTCTTCAATTTCCGGCAGCGTAGGTAACACTTTGACTCCAAAATTGTCTGATTACATGGAAACTTTTATGTGTTCTAGTAGCTCTAAGTGGTTTTGTTGTGGAAGAGTAATTCAATGTCCAGGTCTTTGTTTTTAGTACTGCTACTTTGCTGGCATGCGACGGTTTCAGGCAATGATTTTGCTGATGCAATAGCCGATTTTGACAACCGTGACTACCAAAGCGCAGCCAGCAAATTTGAACAGCTTCGAAACAAGAATAACAAAGATGCCGATTTTTTGTTTTACCTTGCCAGAAGCCAATACAAAACCAACAACTACAGGGAAGCCAATTCAACCATCGAATACCTGGTTGACCTGCACCCAGGTCACAAGGAAGCCCACAACCTGGCTGGAATGGTCTATATGGCTTTGCTGGCCGAGGTTAATATCTTCAAAAAAATGGGCATGGCCCGGTCAGCCCTTGACTCATGGCGACGTGTCCTTGAGCTGGATGCGAATCACGTCATGGGAAACTATGCTTTTTTCAGCTATTACCTGAATGCTCCCGGCTTGGCCGGCGGCGATATCGACAAGGCAAGGGATGTGCTGACAAAGCTGGAGCAGATCAGCCCACCCTACGCTGAACTGGCCAAAGGCCTTCTCAACTCAAAACTGGAAAATACTGCCGACGCCGAAAAGCACTATCTTAGAGCGACTCAATTGATCGCAGATCGCGCTGGCCCGCACTTTGCGATTGCTCAATTCTATTTCAAAAATAGTGAGTTCGAAAAGTCTCTGGCGTCATTTGAACGCTACCAACAGGGGCACAAGGTCTGGCAGGACCCGAGCGATGCGATTGCCTTTTATTTTCTGGGAAACATTCATGCGAACCTTGGAAACATAGATCTCGCCAAAAAGAATTTCACGAGTGCACTGTCTGCCTACCCCAATAAACAAATTCAGGGGCTAGTCAAAGATGCACTGAATGATCTATGAAATTGGCTCACTCCTTTTGAGAGCATAACGACTCTGATCACTCGATATCGAATGACCAGAAACCCGGTTCATAAGCCATCTCCGGATTAGCCCTAACCTTTTCATCAAGGCCGTGTGCATCTTCACCAACGAGGATTCTCCAGCTATTTCTGCGAACTCCCTCCAGAATAACAGCTGAGGCCTCGGATGCAGCCATGGGGGCATTGTCGCGAAACCGGACCGCCTGGTCATGCATAGCCTGTTTGATTTGCTCATCACTCATGTTGATGATCGCTTCTGTCTCGGGGCCACTGCTTCGCATCATTCGCTCTCTCAGCGCGCGTACTTCCTGCTCGCTCAACTCCAGAACCGGGGTCTTGCCAAGTACCGTTCCGGAGTTCAGAGCAATGGATGTCCCGATATGGCCAGGCATAACAACTGATACACCCACATGCGGTGCATGAACTCGCAGATCACCAATCAGCGCTTCTGAAAAACCCTTCACCGCAAACTTGGCCGCGCTGTAGGCAGTGTGGGGCACCGTTGGTCCCAGGGTAGCCCAGAACCCGTTAACGCTACTTGTGTTGACTATGTGTCCTTCTTCACTGGCAACCAGCATAGGAACAAAAGCACGACAGCCGTAGTAGACACCATACCAGCAGACCCCGAACGTCTTTTCCCAGTCTTCGCGCTCATCAGTGAGGAAACTTCCCCCGCCGGAAATCCCTGCATTATTAAAGAGGAGATTGACCAGGGGACCGTGACTATCTTCCACTTCATCACGAAAACGCTGCATATCTCGTTCAACAGAAACATCACATTTGTGGGTTGTAATCGTTGTACCTGAAGGCGCTTCAGCTTCGCATAGTGATTTAGTCTCGGCCATATTCTCAACCAGCATGTCACACATCGCTACATGACAGGCTTCCCGACTAAGCTGCCGGCAGAGCTCCCTGCCCATGCCAGTCCCGCCACCTGTGACGACCGCAACCTTACCCTTGAAATCCTTCATTACCTTCTCTCTTCTCCTGGCTTCACCCGCCTGAGTTGCGGGTCCTACTGTTCGCTGTCATCAGCCTGCACCAACTCTTCACCTGCGCTTCCCTTTTCTCCAAACTTATCCCTGGCCATGAATAAGGCAATTGACAGTGCGACGAAGGGAGAGGCTACTACCAAACCAGCAGCAATACCGGGGCCATTGTCATTCAACAGCGTCCAGACAAGCATCGCAATTGCCACCTGTAATACGTACAAGGCTGCCCAGGGCCACATCCAGGATTTCATTTTCAGAAAACCAAACAGGCCAAATCCATAGATAAGCCAGTGAAATGGTTCTGTGGCCTTGGCCTGCCAGCCAGTAAACATATATCCAAACCAGACTTCCTGGTCTTCCTCCACTGGCTTGATAAACATGTCAAATGGCATATAGATGAACGTCATGTATGCACAAAACAGCATCAGTGCGTTCATCCACAAGGGTCTGCCGGAGAATAACTGTCTGATCTTTTCCATATTGCCACCTGCCTTTGCCTAACTGATTCCTATCCAGATCCTGCCGTTATCAAGCCAATTAGCCCGGACATTTCATGAAGGCGGCTTAAGAAAGTTGTTAACATGAGCAGTTTCAATGTGTTCTGGGTGATTCCCTCGTTTTCTCTGGAATACAGTTTGTACCTGATCGGTTTTAGTAAAAATCTGGCTTTGCCTATTGAACGAACACCCTTGAACCATAGCTACGGCTATGATTCTGCGGATGTTAGTCCAATATGCTTTGCCGGATTTCTCCTAAATTCCGATCCCTTCATGAATTATCCGGGCTAGTAGGAGAAATAGCCATCCCACCTTTCATCCAGAAGTTCGCATGTTGTATCAATACCAACTGCATTGAGTGAATCACCAGTATTGCTCACCAGTCCGAGGGTAAGCAACTTGCCCAGCGCATCTTCCACTTCAAAATCAATCTCACAATCCCATTTTTCGGATAGCCATTCCTCTATTGCAACATCGAGTTGTGCAGCACTTTCGAGCTGTGGACGTACAAGCAAAAAATAATAGCCAAGTATCGCTTCCTTACACTCTTCCTCCTCCGCATCATCGATAAGTCGATGAAAAACACCGGCATTATTGTCAAGATTCTTGAAATAGAGGCTTTCAGTCAGTGACTGCATAAATGTCAATTTCCGGTTTTTGAAATTGATGAACTGTTTCCAGATGTAACTGCCCAGCCCACCCATCCCTGCAACCAATGCAAATATTGTAGCCTTGTCGAGCTCGACGGGTTCAGCAGTAACGCCCATCCAGAAACCAAGCAGCGCACCAAGGAGAATCATCGAAGTTCCGATCTTCGTCGTCAGGATAGCTCCGCCACCAATCAATGCAGGCACGCCTATTAACAATTTGTCCATCAATCTCATGCCAAGGCGGGTATTAGGAAGCAGCATCTCGATGTCAGCCCTGGGCACATCCTGGAACATCTTCAACATGGTTGATCCAGGCTTTTCATTGGGATGCCGGGACACTATCTTGCTGCTGAACTTGATATAGATAACAACTCGATCGAAATTTACAAAACTTATTTGGCGTTTGTGTAATCCATAGAGACCTTTGACTTCTTCCGTGCGGGTACTTTCGCCCCTGCTGAACAGCAGTATTTCCTCAAAGTTCTCGAAATCAATGTGCAGACGGAGCTTAAACAATGAGGCTTCCTTCATCGCCAGCCCTATTTCTTTCTCTGAAAGCTTTTCGTAATTTGCCTTGTTGAGGATTTCATCAAGCCCTTCGACAAAGTCTTCAGCCGCTTCATCATCGTTCAGGCCAATCTTACGAGTATCCTGGTCGGGGTTCAGAGACGCGTAACTGTCTTTAAGGGCTTCAAGTTTCTCGTGATATTCAAAGTGAACAACACTTTGCAACAGGCTGCACATTTCTCTAAATTTTGTCTGCTCCGTAGCAGGCAGCTCGCCATTGGCGAGGCACATCTCAACGATATCTCGTTTACGAAATGGGACAAATCTTAGACGTGATCGGGATCGGTGTTTTAAGTCCATAGGCAAAAAGCGCGGTCAACGGTTCTTGTCAAATACTGTTCTTGCTAAACAATGCTCTTACTAAACATGGTTCATACTAAACATCGTTCTTACTAAATTGTTCAGCTGTCAATGAAGCTTCTTAGTTGTTCTGATCGAGCAGGATGGCGCAACTTGCGTAGCGCTTTCGCCTCAATCTGCCTGATGCGTTCACGCGTCACCGAAAACTGACGACCGACCTCTTCCAGCGTGTGATCAGTATTCATATCAATGCCAAAGCGCATCCGCAAAACCTTCGCTTCTCGATCAGTCAGAGCTGTCAGAACATTCGTTGTGGTTTCTTTGAGACCTTCATCAGTCGCGTGGTCAACCGGGGACTCAACCGAAGTATCGCTTACCAAATTCCACATGGTTGAATCATCATCATCTCCTACGGGAGTCTCAAGTGAGATAGGCTGTTTTGCCACGTCAAGGGCCTTGAGGACCTTGTCTTCCGGCAAATCCATCTTCTTGCTTAGCTCTTCGATAGTTGGCGCCCGACCCAGCTCCTGGATCAGCTGCCTCGTGAGTCTATTCAATTTGTTTACCGTCTCCATCATGTGTACCGGCACACGGATGGTCCTGGCAAGGTCAGATATGGAGCGTGTAATAGCCTGTCTTATCCACCAGGTTGCATAGGTTGAAAACTTAAACCCACGACGATACTCAAATTTGTCCACTGCTTTCATCAAACCGATATTCCCTTCCTGAATCAGGTCAAGGAAATGCAGGCCCCGGTTCGTATATTTCTTTGCAATGGAGATGACTAACCTGAGATTGGCTTCAATCATGTCCCTTTTTGCGGCCCGGATTTTGCCCACGGCCAGGAACATACGACGATTAACGTCCTTAATTTCCGAAATACTCATGCCTGTACGACTGGATATTCGCCTGACAATCTTAAGCGCGTGGCGGATCGAAATCCTGTATTGCTGCAAATTTTCCGAATAGGGAGATTCGGCAGCGATAAGCTCATCAATCCAATCCACATTTGTTTCATTGCCTGCATAGGCTTCTATGAACTGGTCTCTGGGCATCTTTGACTTTCCTATACAAAGATCCCGGATCAGCTTTTCCTGATCACGAATTTTTTTCGTGTCGGTTTTGACGATTTCCATGATTGGATCCATCTGCGCGGGCACGAGCTTCAACAGCCCAAATGCTTCCCCCAGTTCGTCCAATGCCTTCGAAGTTTTTTCAGAAGTACGTCCGAACTTACTAATTGCCTTCTGTGCGGCAATATGTGTTTTGCGAATATCCTTGAATCGACTACGGGTCAACTCAAGATCTGGACCTTTGGACTCTTCGTTACCATCCGCCTCATAATTACCGCTGGATTTCGCTTCCGCAATTTTGGACATGTCCGGGATGACATCTTCTGGATCAAGAAAGCCACTTATGATGGCTCGCACATCACCATCTTCAGCTTCTATTTGATCATGTTGCTGTAACACCCTCTCGACAGTACCGGGATAACGAGCCATATTACTCATCGTTTCCCTGATACCTTCCTCGATCCTCTTCGCGATCACGATCTCACCATCGCGAGTTAACAGAGGAACTGTACCCATTTCCCGCATGTACATGCGAACAGGGTCCATTGTTTTACCCGCCACAGAATCCAATGCTGCAATAGCCACCGCATCGGCGTTGATCTGATCTTCAACGGAATCTTTCAGCTGAGGGTTCTGTGGAACGATTTCATAAACTGAAATGCCCATTTCTTCAAAAACCTGCACAACATTTTCAAAGTCATCGGATTCTTCGATTCTTTCAGGTAGTGCTTCAGTTACTTGCTCATAAGTAAGATATCCCTGCTCTTTACCCTTGGCGATCAATTTCTTCAGCTTGGATTCTTCAGACTCTACTTCTTCGTTTTCTTCGTCTGATGAAACTTCACGATTTGACAGGACATCAAGTGCATCGAGATCATCCGCAGCATTCTCAAGCGAATCATCTTCGATTATAGATTCAAAATCTCCTTCGTCTTCGTGGTTTGTCATAGGTAGCGGGCTCCATATTCATTCTTGTTGTCAGGGATAGCTATAAAAATGTTGTAACCAAATAAGAAAAGGGACCTCCTTTGCAGAACTCTATATGGTGGTAAACACCTAAAAATAAAGAGTCGAATGGACTTTTTTTGTGGCTCCCTTGTACACATAAACTGTACACATCAACTGCTGCTTCTTAACGATCTTTTTTGTGAACAGTTCTAATCGGAACCATCTATAAATCCGATTGGGTATTATCCGGTTCCAAGCCAGCCATTGTCTATAACTATTTCACAAAAAAAGGAAAACCTAGTCACTCCATACCATCTAGTCGACCGTCCATCCGAAATATTTTTATGCGACCTGTTGATGACTGATGGAGATTCATCTCTGGACTGGATCAGCCAATTCGATCAAGAACAGATCCCCGGTGGATAAAACTGTGGAAAAGATGTGGGCTAATTTTGGCCAAAATCACTTTTCAAGCCTTACTCAATAATTCCAACTACCTTTTCTTTTATGAATTCAGAGCGTTAGCTTCATTTCCTATATGTCAAGCACAAAGCAAAGAAGGAATCTCCACTTTTCATTTCTTTTCTTTGGCTTTACTTGCGGTTATATTGTAATCCTCGCTAGCCTAAGCTGTATGAATATACAGTATTCTCCTCGGCAGGATGGATGCGCGTACAGCTTGGCTAGCCGAGACCAATCCGGTTTTATTCAGACACTTCCACTTCTTTAAGCACATCTTTAAGCACATCATTCCAGGCAAAAGACCTGTCCCCAATAACGTAGAAAAACGGGTTAAGAATATTTTCCTTTCCGTTGTATTGAAGAGGTTTTAGATTCGTATCCACGACAGTCCCACCCGCTGCCTCAACTATAGCCTGTGCTGCCGCGGTATCCCATTCACTGGTTGGTGCAAGCCTTGGATACAAGTCTGCTTTTCCCTCCGCAACCAAGCATAACTTCAGCGAACTACCCATATTGGTTGATTCAACCCGTGGAAACCTCTTCTGTAATACAGCAAGGCACTTCTCCAAAGCAGCTCCGCCATGTCGTCTGCTCGCAACAACCGTCAGCGCTTCATCAGAGTCAAGATGCGCAGCAAGATTTCGAGTGACAATGCCGCTGCGTGAACCAGCCCGCTCAACAAAAGCAGTTCGCCCTTCAAGTTGCTGTCCTGCATAGATAACATCCTTTACCGGCACGTAGACGACACCAAGTACCGGAATACCTTTATCAATCAAGGCTATATTGACAGTGAATTCACCATTTCGATTAATGAATTCCTTGGTACCGTCAAGCGGATCAATTAGAAAATAGCGTTGCCATTCCCGGCGCTCGACATAGGGAATATCATCTGACTCTTCAGACAAAATTGGCACACTGGGATTCAAAGCCTGTAAGCCAGAAACAATAATTTTGTGAGCAGCGAGATCTGCTTTTGTCAGTGGAGAATTGTCAGCCTTGGTTTCGACACCAAAGTCATCCAATTCATAGACTTCTAGAATCCCAGCACCTGCACGTCTCGCAATACCGATAACGTCTTCCAGTAGTTCCTTCATTTAGCGCTCACAAAGTAAAAAGGCATTGAACAACAAGAGAATCGCAGGAACAACCATAGTGACACAAATGTTTTTCATGAGTGGCAGTTAAACTGCGGTAGCGAGTTTGCTACTATCAATACTCTCTTAACCCAGGGTATCGGTCCATGCCAAAAGTAAGAGTCGACAAGTGGCTATGGGCCGCCAGATTCTTTAAGACGCGAGCCAAATCCCGGCAGGCAATCGACGGAGGAAAGGTTCACGTTAATGGCCAACGCATAAAGCCGAGCAAGGAATTGATGCTGAAAGATCAACTCAAGATTCGCCAGGGATGGGACGAGAAGATCATCGTCGTCAAGGCATTGTCAGATCAACGGAAAGGCGCGCCTGAAGCCCAACTCCTATACGAGGAAACGGCTGAAAGTATTGCTAAAAGGGAAGCGACAGCAGAGCAGCGGCGTGCGGCCGGTCAACATATAGCCTCCAAGGGCCGGCCGGATAAGCGTGACCGACGACGAATACACGAATTTCTCAACAAGAACTGAACCATTCCAAGACAACATAATTGTCGTTCCACCTGCGGTCCTTATACATTCCCCTCGAAACTACTTCTTTGGCATAATGTCCGATGTCTTAACAACACTAGTGGCCGAGAGCATCAATACCAAACTCAACCATCTCATCAAGTTTCCAGAGGTGCTCACGTTCAACAGGGGTATAGAGAGAGAAGCACTGCGAGTTGATATGAACGGTAATCTGGCGCAGACACCACACCCGGCTTTTCTCGGCTCAAAATTGTGCCACCCAATGATCACGACTGACTTCTCCGAAGCCCAGCTTGAGCTGATAACACCAGTGTCCAACTCCATATCAGATTCACTTTCGACACTTGACCGTATCCATCGATATGTCTACTCAGGATTAAACGAGGAGTTGCTGTGGTCAGGCAGCATGCCGTGCGTGATACCAGAAAATGACGATATTCCTCTCGCCCAGTATGGACAGTCAAACCTGGGAAGATTGAAAACGACTTACCGGAGCGGGCTCGGTCATCGCTATGGCAGGGCAATGCAAACCATCTGCGCTATTCATTACAATTTTTCGTTTACGGATGATTTTTGGCTGGCGCTGTCTGAACTGGAAAACGCACAGTTGCCACCTGATGAGTACCGATCCTGCCGATACTTCGATTTGATGAGAAATTTCCGCCGATTTTCATGGTTGCTTGTATACCTGTTTGGTGCCTCGCCAATTGTATGCAAGTCATTCATTAAGGGCAGGAAGCACAACCTGCAGGAATTTGATTATGGCAGCGCCTACCTGCCTGATGCGACCTCACTTCGAAATGGAAATCTCGGCTACCAGAGTGATACGCAATCCGGGCTCCTGAATATCTGTTACAACAGCCTGGAACACTATGTTGAGACGCTGCGAACAGCGATTTGCACACCACACCCGGTCTACCATGAACTGCAGTCTCCTGGTGAGATCCACCCCCAGGTGAATGGCAATATCCTGCAGTCAGAGGCAGAGTTTTATACGACTATCAGGGCGAAATGCATACCACCGAAAGGGGAAAATTTCCTTAAAAGCTTGTCCAGAGAAGGAGTCGAGTATATTGAGGTACGCCTGTTGGACATTAATCCGTACCTGCCACTGGGTATTGACGCTGACCAAATGCGTTTTCTTGATACTTTTCTTCTATTCTGTCTGGTCGCAGATAGTCCCACTCATAACGACGTTATGTGCGCGGCAGTCAGCGATAATGTTCTCAAGGCAGTACACCAGGGCAGACGAGGTGGCCTCCTCCTGAATGACGATGGCAAGGACAGAAGCCTGAGCAACTGGGGAGAGGAAATCCTCGCTGCTATATCTCCTGTTGCAGAAATTCTCGATAAAGCATCGTCAACTCAGAATTACACCCATAGCCTTGCGGAACAAAAGCGCAAGCTCGAAGATCCAAACAAAACACCAAGCGCCCGCATCCTGAATGATATGCAAGAGGAGGCTGTTCCATTTTTTCAGTTTGCCATGAACAAGGCGACTGCCCACCGGCAGTCATTTTTATCAGCGCCTTTATCCCGGCAGGAACAGGATGAGTTTGCTGCCATGAGTGAGCAATCGATCAGGAATCAGACAGCCATTGAAGAAAAAGATACTGTGCCGTTCGATCGCTACCTCTCCGAGTTGCAAGATCAATACGAACAGCTGGGGTCATGAACCACCTGGCGCACTTCTTCCTGGCTGAGGAAAATGGAGAGCTGCTCGTTGGCAGTTTTCTTGGCGACTTTATCAAGGGCAGGCTGAAGGGAGAGCGAAGCACCGCCATTGAAAATGGCATCAGATTACACCGGGCAATTGACGCCTACACGGACAGGCACACCATTACACGGACTAGCCAGCAACGTTACGAGGACAGATTTCGCCGTTTCTCAGGCATCATGACAGATGTCATATTTGACCATTTCCTCGCCATACACTGGCGAGAGTATCATTGTGAGGAATTGCAAACATTTTCGAACACAACATTCAGTACCCTGTCGCAAAACAGGGAACAATTACCTCCCTTCGCAATCAAAGCCTATGAGGGGATGCAATGCTCGAATGCGCTCTTAAACTATCGTGATCCAGAATCCATTGAACGATCATTTCGCTACCTATCTGGTCGTTTGCGCCGCGACAACCCGCTTGCCGAAGCCTATGGACAGTTTCTGGCAAACAGGGACGAGCTTGAGTCGGACTTCATTGAGTTTTTCCCGGAGCTAGCCCAATTCACCCTCAACTGGATCGCAGATTCCGACAGGCGATCGGCTATAAATAAGGAATGTAAATGACGATTCCCAGTTCACGGTTCATATTCGGGATGGTCTTTTTCGGCTGCTGTTTCCTCATGGCAGTCGCTTTGTTTATGGAACACATAATGCACCTTGAACCCTGTCCTCTTTGCATCCTTCAGCGGATCATGGTCATCACGACGGCGATCACTGCAGTGATTGCAGCTATTCATCATCCTCGAGAACTGGGCATCAAAATCTACGGAGGCCTTATCATCGCTTCTGCCGCCACGGGTGGTGGTGTCTCAATACGCCAGCTATGGCTGCAAAGCCTGCCCGACGATGAGGTACCAGCCTGCGGTGCGAGCCTTGACTACATGCTTGAGGTATTTCCTCTGGATGAAGTACTCAGCATTGTACTCACAGGTGATGGCAGCTGCGCCGAGGTACTCTGGACTTTCCTTGGTATCAGTATTCCAGGTTGGACCCTGGTGGGATTCATAGGGCTGATCACAATCGGCATTTTCCAGATCATCAGACCCCTTCGACACGCTTGATCCAGTATTAAACTAGTTATCATCCATGTTGCTAACCGAGTCCATATCAGATTTCCGCTGATCAATGGTTTCCTGAAGATTCTTTACAGTATCCAGCAGATTGCCTGCCTGCTGTGGTGATACCGTCGATACGCCAGGAATTGCCGCAGGCTTCTTTTTCATTTCGTCTTTCGCGGGTGCGACAAAAGCCTCGACCGTATTGATCTTGCCATCGAGTTCCATGACTTCTGCGCCTTTCTCATCGACTGGAGAGTTGGAAAACTGCCAGACTCCATTGTCATCTTTCCACTTGTAAATTTTCGTGACAGCAGGCGCCGCCTGCTGCTTGGCGTCTTTTGGCAGGAGATCAGACGGCGAGCTTGGTAAATCCCCGAGTAATTTGTCGATGGTCAATAGTGGTGTGCCATCGGGTCCCTTTATGAAGAAAAGACCCGCACATGCTAGAAACACTGCAAGAATCATTAACTTGCTCATCATGAGGTTCACCCGTCACGCTACCCGACGAATCCAGTTAACCTGTCAGACAGGTGATAAGTCAAGTATCCGGCTTTGTTACAATGACTTTTTGTTCGCCACATGTATCTAAATGCTGTCACTTACCAATCTTAGCCTGAGACGCGGCGCCCTGTTGTTGTTCGAAGAGGTCACTTTCACCATCCATCAGGGTAAACGTGTTGGATTGATCGGTGCAAACGGTAGCGGCAAAACAAGCCTGTTTCAGTTGATTACCGGCGAACTGGAAGCAGACCTTGGCAACCTCGACTACGCTACCCATCTGCGTATCGCCCACATGAAACAGGAAGTTGCCGCTACGAATCAAACAGCGGTGGAATACATTCTCGCCGGAGATACCGCGCTTGCCGAAATTGGCAATCAAATTGAAAAAACCGAGCTTGAACAAAACTTTCATCAGCTGGCTGATCTGCACGAACAACTTGATTCCATTGATGGCTACTCGGCCCGTGCCCGGGCAGAACAACTTTTAGTCGGCCTGGGGTTCAGTCAGGATGATTTCGATAAACCAGTGACAATGTTTTCTGGAGGGTGGCGTATCCGACTGAACCTGGGGCGCACCTTGATGCAGCCGTCAGATCTGTTATTACTGGATGAACCAACCAATCACCTGGATCTGGATGCTATCTTGTGGCTCGCAGACTGGATCAAACAATACAAGGGTGCACTCTTGTTGATTTCACACGACCGGGAGTTCCTAGATGAATGTGTTGGGGGCATAGCCTACCTGAACAACAAAAGCATCGAATTATTCAAGGGAAACTATTCCCAGTTTGAAAGGGTCAAGGCTGCACGACTTGCTGAGCAGCAAAGCAGTTACCTGAAGCAACAACGGGAGATTGAGCACATGAAGGATTTTGTGCGGCGATTTCGTGCCAAGGCCACAAAAGCCAGACAAGCTCAGAGCCGTCTTAAGGCGCTGGAGCGACTGGAACTCATCAGCGCTGCTCACGTCGATTCACCCTTTCACTTTACCATTCCGCGTGCAGAGAAAACTTCAGACCCACTTCTCACCCTGGAGATGGCTGACCTTGGCTACGGCGACCCTGTTTTAAGGCACGTACGCCTGAGCCTGCACCCTGGCGATAGGTTCGGTTTGCTGGGTCACAATGGTGCCGGGAAATCAACTTTGGTCAAGAGCCTCAGTGGCGAAATTCCACTAATCGCTGGCAACAGAACCGAAGGTACAAACCTGAAACCAGGCTATTTTTCGCAACACCAGGTCGATGATCTCAATCTTACACAGTCAGCTTTTGATCATATCCAGTCATTGGACAAGCTGTACAAGGAGCAGGAAATTCGCCGCTTCCTTGGTAGTTTCAATTTCCATGGTGATAAGGTTAAGGAACCAGTAGAAACTTTTTCCGGTGGTGAAAAGGCTCGCCTGGCACTGGCCATTATCGCCTCTAGTAGACCTAACCTGCTGCTCATGGACGAACCTACCAATCACCTGGACATGGACATGCGCCAGGCTCTGACCGTTGCACTGCAATCGTTTGAGGGTGCTATCCTGCTAATATCCCATGATCGTCATCTGCTCGCGAATACAATAAATCAGTTCCTTCTGGTGGACCGTGGAAAGGTCGAATTTTTCAATGGCGACCTAAACGACTACCGAACGAAGGTATTAGTACAGGGCGACGTGCCGAACAAGATCGACAGGGGAAAGACAAAAGCTCGAAAACCGAATGTTCGGGGGCCCAAACAAAACCACAAAGTGGCAAGACAATTACGAACCAGGATCAGTACGCTGGAAAAGCGCCTGGAACGACTACATCGCAAATTGTCTGAAGTGGAAGACAAACTCGCGACGCCTGATATGTACGAGGTCCGCGATAATCCTGACCTGCAGAATCTGCTCCGGGACCAGGTTTCGTTACAACAACAGATCCATGAAGCTGAGAGCCAGTGGATGGACCTGAATACCGACCTGGAGGCCATCTAGACAGCGTCCAGATCCAAAGTCAGCGCACTGCTGTTGAAGTTGGCAAACACCCGATTCTGCTATAATCACGACCCCCAGCCGTACCGGAGCACCCATGCCCAGACTATTCCCAAATACCCGAATGCGTCGCATGCGTACCAATACCTATTCACGCCGCCTGATGCAGGAAAACAAGCTTTCTGCCGATGACTTGATATACCCGGTATTCGTGATTGAAGGTCAGAACAAAACCGAGACAATTCCCAGCATGCCGGGTATAGAGCGAAAGAGCATTGACCTACTGGTTCAGGAAGCAGCAGAACTGGCAGATCTGAGTATTCCTTTAATGGCATTGTTCCCTGTGATATCAACGGAAGCTAAGACACCCCTGGGAGAGGAATCCTATAACCCGGATGGCTTGACCCAGCGAACAGTTAGGGCGATCAAAGATGCAGGCATAGATATTGGCGTGATGACCGATGTTGCGCTCGACCCATACACTAGCCACGGCCAGGATGGAATATTGGATAAGGACGGTTATGTGGCTAATGACATCACCCTGGATACACTGGTCAAACAGGCCATGAGCCACGCCGAGGCAGGTGTAGACGTGATAGCGCCTTCCGATATGATGGATGGCAGGATTGGACGTATTCGAAAAGCACTGGAGGAGGAAGGCTTCGTCAATACCAAAATACTTGCCTATTCCGCAAAGTATGCCTCGGCCTATTACGGACCTTTCCGTGATGCAGTCGGCTCCGCGTCCAATCTTGGCACTGGAGACAAACACACCTACCAAATGGACCCGGCTAACAGTGACGAAGCTTTGCAGGAGGTTGCCCTTGATCTCGAAGAGGGCGCTGACATGGTCATGGTAAAGCCCGGTATGCCGTATCTGGATATTGTCCGCAGGGTAAAGGACAGGTTTCAGGTACCAACCATGGTCTATCAGGTAAGTGGTGAGTACGCCATGCATATGGCAGCCATTGAGAATGGCTGGCTGGATGAGAAAGTCATCGCGGAATCGCTACTGTCGATCAAACGGGCAGGCGCAGATGCAATTCTGACCTACTTTGCCAAGAGAGTTGCTACTTCGTTAAGAAACTAATTGTGAATTCTCTCTTCCAGGCTTAGGATAGCATCCTTCTGTAGCCGTAGATTTTCCGGAGAGTTTGTAAGATGGCAGCCATTAGTCATGTGTCTGACGACACGTTCGAAAATGACGTACTTAATTCAGATGTTCCTGTTTTAGTTGATTATTGGGCGGAATGGTGTGATCCATGCAAGGTCATTGCACCGGTGCTCGAAGAAATAGCATCGGAATACGACGGAAAAATGAGAATCTGTAAACTTGATATCGATGAAAACGAGGCTACACCGCCAAAGTATGGAATTCGCGGCATACCGACACTGATGTTGTTCAAGAATGGCCAGGTCGAAGCGACAAAAGTGGGCGCTCTGTCTAAGTCACAATTAACAGCTTTTCTGGATAGCAATATCTAACAAGGCAACAATTTGGCAATTTGGAGTACTCATTTCCTGGCTGAACTCGCATGGTTAAGGCAAATAGGATGTTGCTCCAAAGTACAAGAAGTTAAAAAAATGGTTGACAATCAGCACTAAAAATATCATTTTGAACTATCCAGCTACATGCAGACGGAAGAATCGACAATATTTACTGACTACTTACCCTTTTTGACCGTTCGGTTCTGCTTTACACAATTAATCTAAACAATACACAAAAAATCTAAACAACCCTCTTTCCAGCGATAAACCCCAACAAATCTCGACAAAATTCAGATGCTTCGGCATTACTCCTTTTCTGAAATTAACAAGTGACCTAAATGAACCTAACTGATCTAAAAGCCAAACCCATACCAGAACTACTGGAAATCGCCCATGAAATGGGAATGGACAACCTGGGTCGTTCCCGAAAGCAGGAAATCATCGCAAATGTCCTGCGCAAGCACGCCAAAGGTGGCGAATCAATTTTCGGTGACGGCACCCTGGAAATCCTGCAGGACGGGTTTGGTTTTCTGCGCTCTCCCGACAGCTCGTACCTTGCAGGTCCGGATGATATCTACGTTTCTCCCAGTCAGATAAGGCGATTTAACCTGCGCACCGGAGACAGTGTTTCCGGCAAAATCAGACCGCCGAAGGATAGTGAACGATATTTCGCTCTGCTAAAGGTAGATCAGATCAACTTTACTGACCCCTCTGAGTCGAAAAAGAAAATACTGTTCGAAAACCTCACTCCCCTTTTCCCAGATGAGCCGTTAGCACTGGAAGCCGGTAATGGCAGCACCGAAGATCTTACTTCCCGAATTATCGATCTCACTGCGCCAATAGGAAAAGGTCAAAGAGGCCTCATTGTGTCGCCACCTAAAGCAGGGAAAACACTAATTCTCCAGAATATTGCCCAGTCGATTGTACGCAATAATCCTGAAGTTCATTTGATCGTATTACTCATTGATGAACGTCCGGAAGAAGTCACGGAGATGCAACGCTCCGTCAGGGGTGAAGTTGTAGCCAGCACTTTCGATGAACCACCATCTCGCCACGTGCAGGTGAGTGAAATGGTTATTGAGAAGGCGAAACGACTGGTAGAACACAAGGCCAATGTTGTCATCCTCCTGGATTCCATCACCAGACTTGCCCGCGCCTACAATACTGTCATCCCCGCCTCAGGCAAGGTACTGACCGGTGGTGTTGATGCACATGCGCTCGAACGACCCAAGCGGTTCTTTGGCGCTGCGAGAAATATTGAAGAAGGTGGCAGCCTGACCATTATCGCGACCTGTCTTGTAGATACCGGCTCCAAGATGGATGAGGTGATCTACGAAGAATTCAAGGGTACTGGCAACTTGGAACTCCATCTCGAACGAAAAATTGCAGAGAAACGCGTCTACCCAGCCATCAACATCAGGCGGTCTGGCACTCGCCGGGAAGATTTGCTGATGTCTGAAGAAGAGTTGAAGAAGGTCTGGATTCTACGCAAAATCCTTCACGAAATGGATGACCTTGCTGCTATTGAATTCCTGCTAGATCGAATGAAGAAAACCAGCTCGAATGAAGAATTTTTTTCATCAATGAAACGCAACTAGGCGCTTGCCGCTACACCTAGCTAGTTCCTGTCCGTAAACAGACATATTTAGTCCAATATCGCGACACGCAAAATGCGTTAGGTATACAAAACAATCACTTAGAAAGGAAGGGGCCGCCTAGGATGGCCCGCTCGATGCTAGAAAACGGACAAGAACTAGATAGTCTGACTATTTGTTTCATCCCGCACACTGGCACATCGTAGAGTCTCACGACCCGTTACCTTCGATTTAGCTGCCTGGAATCGTTCTAAGACTGGATCACCAGCTTCTAATTTTTAAACTGCAATGCAGTTTTGAAATGATCGCTACTTTTCGCATATTCGCCATCAAAGGCCAACAGACCACCCAGGTGTTCATTCGCTTTTCTTGAGCTTTGTAGGTCGATGCTCTTTTCATAGGCTTCGCGGGCTTTCATGACATCTCCCTTCGCCTCATATATCTTGCCAAGACAAAGCTGCAGCGAAGCGTCATTTGCATGACCTTTTTGCCAGGACTCTGCTTGTTTAAGCCGCTTTGATAACGTCTCACTGCCAAGGCTGCCATAGCACTCAAGCAGTTCCGGTTGCCAGTTTTCCTTTATTGCGCGACGCAGAGTTGTTTCTGCCTGATTGTCATTACCGACGGCCTGGCAGTAGGCCAATACAATGGCCGGTTCTTTTCTGAGGCTGGCTGACAAACCCTTGAATATGGCCTGTAAATCTTCTTCAGACGCTCCTGGTTCGGTAATCCTTGCCAGTGCCACATCTCTTTCAAATCCAAGGAAAGATTCCTTGTCGATACTCTTCTTTAACGCCGGCAGCAGGGACTGTAAACCCTGCCAGTCTTTTTGCTCAACCATTGCACGCCTTCTTAGTGATACCACAAGGTCGCTGGATTTCAATGATGAGAGTGCCTGAAGGCATTTGTCCCACTCTCCTCTAGCAGCGTTCATTTCGGCTGACACTAGTGCAATCGCCTTTTCACAACTCGAGTCTTCTTCTGCAGCCCGACGCAGATGAGAATCTCGCTTTTCAATGTCATTCAGCTTGTCTGCAGCCCTTGCCGCTTCAAGAAAATTGATCGCTGCTGAACTGCTATTTTGAGCTCCACTAATCAGAAACCTTTCGGCACGCAGATAATCACCCTCCATGAGAAGTTTTAATCCCTTGGCGGTCAGGTCCTGCGCGCGCGACCTTTTCTTTTCATCGCGCCAACTGGTCCAGTAACCACCGCTATTGAGGATAAAGCGCAACAGCTGGAGTCCGTAGTAGACGGCTATACCAAAGATAGCGAGCAAACCAAGCGCGACCCATAAGCTTGTCCGCAAACTGGAACCATCATAAGAAACCAGTACGTAGCCTGGATCCCTGGATATCAGGGTGCCAAGCCCGCCAGCGAAAACAATCACTACTAGAATACCCATCATGGAACGTTTCACTGACTGTCTTCCGTTTTCTGAAAATCTCCGAAGAGTTGTCTGACTTCCCGAAGAGATGCCGTCACATCCGGCATCGGCCGTTGAACATTGATTACAGCGAGTTCTTCCAGTCCAGCACGCATTGATGTTGTCACAGTATCAGAAGGGTCAAAATATTTGTTGATCCAGTAAATTGCCTCCGTGAGGCTTACCCTGAAAATTTCACCATTTCTTTCCAACAGTGCTATCTGTGCTAACTGAAGTTTCATTATCAGATTTTGTCTCAAGTAGTATTCTTCCTCCGGCGGTAGGATCGGAGTGATTTCAACTTCATTGCGGCGGTAGTCCACCAGGGTAGTGATTCTTTTTCCTGCCTTGGCAGCGACATCAGCAACTTTCTCAACGAACGTCAGCTGTTGCGCTCCTATTGTTACCTCTTCCTGCTGAACCGTCGGAGAATAACGGAGCTCGCGCTGCTTCAGTTCACCCACTTGACTAACAAATGCTGACAGCCGCAAATAGAGCCCCTCTCTATCCAGTACCTTCACTACCTCCAGTTTGGCGATATCTGTTGCCATCGCTTCCCGCAGCGAAAATGCAGTCAATCCCTGAGAGTCAGCGAGGATAGTATCGGCAGCTATGAACAAGGTCAGGGCACCTTTTGGATCCTGCTCCATCAGTATCTTTTGATTTGCCATACGAAGCAGATACTCAACCTCGGCAACGATCCAGTCCTGACTTGACGTACCCATGGCCGATTCCACATCAGCTATTCGAGATTCCAGTTGAGATTCGAGTGAACCCATCGCAAGAGACTGTTCTTGGCGCAACCCACCCAGCTGGTTTGAAACAGTATCCAGACCATTAGCGCTGCCTTTTAACCCCTGCTTAACTTCTGTGAGCTGTGCCGCGAGGTCAACTGTCCGATCCGAAGATTCAAGATTGTAAAACATGAAGGCGGCATAACTGCCCATACCAAGGGCGATCAGTGCCAGGAGTAATGCCAAAATACCGACCGGTGACGATACCGGCCGCTGGTCCCTTGATCTGTCTTGCCCTGCCACTTCTTCTTCCAACTGATCAAAACCACTATCAAGCCGCATTTCCTGCTCATTGGCTAAATCATCACTTTCTTGTTCACTCATTTCAATTTTTACCTTCGCGGCCAACCTGCATCAGCAGCGCGGCCTTTAGTATCGATTGCAGCAATGAATCGTCATCAGCTCCATCCGCCTGGTGCACATGAACACAACCCATTTCATCAGCAAGTCGGGCAATTCGCTTAGAGGGAACCACCAGGTGAAGTGTAGCAATTTCTTGCGCTGTTAGAGAGGAGAGAAGATGCTGCATACCCTGTGCACTAGTCGCAACGGCTAAATCAACACCATGTGTAAACATGTCTGATGGCAATGCTTCACCATACTCAATTTCAATTCTTTCATAGACTTCAAGATAACTTACCTTCGCACCCCTGGACGATAGCTCTGTCGCCAGCAGTTCCCGACCCCCACGACCACGAACAATCATCACGAGTTTATTGTTAAGGTTCTGCAATTGTTCAATATCCAAGAGTCCTTCGCTACCGGCTTGTTCTGGATAGGCAGCTTTGATGCCGTACTCTTCAAGTGCATTCCCTGTCGCCTTGCCAACTGCAAACCAATCTATCTTTGGCCATTGGGGCCAATATTTTTCTAGTAATTCCACGCCATATCGAACTGCACTCCTGCTGACAAAGATGACGCAGCTACATTGGTCCAGGTTCAATGCCTGGGTCTTTAGCTGGGATGCTTTCTGGACAGGTCGGATCTCCAACATGGGCCGTTCAAGGCTTTGGATACCACTTAATTTAAGTAAGCGGGATAACTCTTCATTGGATCCGTGAGGTCTGGTTAACAGTACGCAATGGTTCATCATCAACCTGCAGGTGCAATACCTTGAATTAGCTCTTGTGCTCCTTGTTCAAGGAGTGTCACAGCGATCTGTTCAGCTAGCTGTGCACCCTGTCCAAGGGGGCCAGAGAGATCTGCCTTCAACACTCGCCCTCCATCATTGTCGCTGACAAAAGAACTCAGATATATTTCACCTTCACGAATTTCTGCGAATGCTGCGATCGGCAGATTGCACGTGGCAGCCAAATTCCTTGTGATGAGGCGTTCGCATGAAACACAAAGTTCGGTTTCGGGGTGGCTTATAGTTCGAAGCAGTTCATTAGTCGCTGAATCTCCGCTGACACTTTCTATTCCAACTGCGCCCTGGCCCGCTGACGGGATGCACAGTTCAACGGGAATGAACTCGCTGATGCGCTCTGAATATCCAAGCCTGACAAGACCGGCTACCGCCAGGATAATGCCATCAAAATCTCCTGCATCAAGTTTAGCCAGTCTTGTGCCAACATTGCCACGAAGTTCCTGATACTCAAGTTCAGAGTAACTGGCCTTTATCTGCAACCTTCGCCTCAAGCTGGAAGAACCTATCCGGCCTCCCGCTGGAACATCTTCAATACGGTCATAATTGACTGAAACAAAGGCATCACGAGGATCAGCTCTCTCACAAATGGCATTTATTGACAGGCCGGAAGGAAGTTCCGCCGGTACATCCTTCATCGAGTGAACAGCTATATCAGCATCGCCATTGAGAAGTGCCAGCTCTAATTCCTTGACAAAAACACCTTTTCCACCAATCTGACTAAGGGGTGATCTCTTATTTCGATCGCCTTCGGTTGTCATACCAATGATTTCAACTTCTATTTCTGGATCTGCCTCAAGCAGACGGTCGCGAACAAAATGCGCCTGCCAGAGTGCAAGTGTGCTTTCCCTTGTGGCGATCCTGATTTTGTGGCTCATTTTTCCAGGGGGTTCCCGATCAAATAGCCAACAGTACCGATTGGATTTGTTTGAGTAAACTAATGATGGAAATCAATTCAAGAGATGGCGAAAAAGCTCACTTGATTCGACTTGGAAAAAGGCAAACGGTTGTGATCAAGGCTGGCTTTCCTTCGAGTCTAAAGGGATTGAACCAACCTTCTCAGTCCCGACACATGCCTGCGGCTGACATCTAACTTTTCGTCCACTCCACGCATACGCACCTGATAGTGACCCGTTGTATCTCTTTCAAGACCATCAAGATGATCTGTCATTACCAGTGCATTTCGATGGATACGAACTAGCCTGTCACCAAACTCTGTCTCCAGGTCACGCAAAGTATCATCAATCAGGACTTCGCCTTTATCGTGCCGAACGGTTACATATTTGTGGTCAGCCTGGAAGAATCTCACTTCTGACAAGGGGATAAGTTCAATACCCCGCCTGGTTTTTGCGCTGATATGGGTCCGCTTTTTGAGAGAATCCGCTCCCTGTTCCTGTCCTGTAATAGCTCGTCTTTGAACTGAATTGAATCGGCTTATTTGGGAAAGAGCATCGGACAGCGCTTCCCTTCGGACGGGCTTCAACAGATATCCAGCCGCATTGACCTTGATTGCCTCGATGGCATGCTCACCGAATGCGGTGCAAAAAATAACTGCTGGTGGTGATTCCAGCTTAGCCAACTGGGCGCCTGCCTCAATTCCATCAGAACCTGGCATCCGGATGTCCAGCAGTACTATATCGGGGTCATACTCTGCTGCCATCTGAACGGCTTCATTACCGTTTGCAGCTTCTCCGATAACCTCATATCCATCAAGGGTAGAAACCATCCTGGCCAGACGCTCTCTGGCCAGTTTTTCATCATCTACAACTAGTGCTCTCATTTGAGATAACCTCTCGTCAAGTTCCGTCTGCCTACCCGGTAATCCTAAGATTGGCGGGCACCAGTACGTCCATAAGAACCTAAATTACACCTTTCCCGCTACAAAACTGCGACCTACCGCACAAAACTGAATAATTCTCGCCCGAAATTCCTTGATTTTGTGATCCAGGTCACAAAAACGACCGGCCAGCCAAAACCCTTTTCAACCAGGCTCTAGAGGGTATCGAACCTCTATCGTAAATGTCTCCCCATCCTGATGTGTAGTGACTGAAGCGTCCCGACCATAGACAACCTCAAGGCGGCGCCTGGTATTATCGAGGGACATCTTGTTGCCACTTTCATGAGCGAATTTCTCAGGAGCCACAGGATTCGAGATAGTCAGGTACAACATACCCATGTCACTATATATATCGACGGTCACGGTGCCACCTTTAGGGAGAGGTTGAATACCGTGATATATGGCGTTTTCAACCATTGGTTGCAAAGTCAGCATGGGAATACGCACACTTGACGCATCAACTTTGATTCTCCAATCAACTTTCAGCCTTTCGTCCAGGCGAAGAGATTCAATGTGTACATATTTCCTGCAAAGATCGAGCTCTTCTTCCAGGGGAACAGGCAGGGCATTTACGTCACTCAAACTGGCTCGAAACAGTAACGACAGGTCTTCAACAACTTCTTCTGCAAGTTCCGGATCAATACTGATCAGACTGGCGATGATATTCATACTGTTAAACAGGAAATGTGGACGGATTCGCGACTGTAAAGCCTGGATTCTGGATTTCAGCTCCGCCTGCTGCTGCTGACGAAGCTTATGCTGGAGGAAAAAATAGCGAAAGGCGATGCCTGTCATCACTGCAGCAATAATGAGGTTCCTGGCAACATTGCCACTCTGAATGGCGCTCCAGGACTCATTCAGCAAAAACCACTCGGCCAGAACACTAAAAATGAACGTCAAAAGAAGAATGACGCCATAGCCAATGAATGTTGCCATACCGGTGACAAGACCCGCCAGATATGGCCTGAGGTTGCAAAGCACCGCCGCAGACAGCAGAACAAGCCATTGCACAAAAAGAGAGACTAGACCCAGATCTGACCAGCTGAAGTTTACTACGCTGGAATTTGCCAGAATCACCACGAATACCAGCAATTCAGCAACCAGCACCAGAAACAGGATGTTTTGAGCATCACAAAGATCCGGGAGGAAAAAATCTTCTTCAGATTCTTCTACCAAAAAGGGGCTCCGGGACGGTTTAGTGGATAATGTGATTATGCCTGTT